>Ga0207416_1001128_pt1 | contig 37916 bp, 42 predicted proteins | sample PaiPotPPM11metaG_FD_184107 | JGI IMG/M metagenome (GOLD analysis project Ga0207416, IMG submission 184107) | Iron sulfur acid spring bacterial and archeal communities from Banff, Canada, to study Microbial Dark Matter (Phase II) - Paint Pots PPM... ...
ACGGATCCGTCGCGAATCTGCTGGCCGATGCCCTCGGCCAGCTGCTGGTACAGCGCTCGCCGGTCGCGCGCGCGAAACGTCACCGGCCGCAGCTCGGCCGTCGTGTTCTTATTGACTCTAGCCACTAGGTAGCTATCCCTTGACGGCACGTATTGATTTTGTTATACTTATACCCATAAGAGGATAGGTATAACAATGACGCCCGCCAAGCCCTCCAAGTTTCGGAACAAATTACCGAGGCTAGTCTATTCGTTCAAGCAGTTCGAGAAGGACTTCCCAAGCGACGAAGCCTGCCTCCAATGGCTGCTCGCGTATCTCTATCCGGACGGCATCTACTGCCACAAGTGCAAGCGGGCGACGAAGCACCATATGCTGCCCTCGCGCATCAAGGCCGTGGCCTGCGACTACTGCGGCGCTCACGTCCACCCGACGGCGGGGACGATCTTCCACAAGTCCTCGACCTCGATGCGGACGTGGTTTCACGCGATCTATCTCATGAGCACCACGCGCTGCGGCATCTCGGCCATGCAGCTGATGCGCGAGACAGGCGTAACCTACAAAACAGCCTGGCGATTGTTTCACCAAATCCGCAGGCTGCTACAAGAGAACGTGCGCGATCTCCAGGGCCAGGTGGAAGCCGACGAGACCTACTTTGGCGGCCGTAAGCGAGGGCGTCAGTATAGTGGCGGGCGCGGCAAGCAGGTCATCCACGGCTCGGTCGAACGCGGTGGGCGGGTTGTCGCTAAGGTCCTCGACAGCAATACTACTCCAGCGATCCTGCACGCCGTCCGGACCCACGTATTGCCCGCGACGATGATTTTCACGGACGAGGCGCTACAGTACAACCGGCTCGGCGAATTGGGCTACCCGCACGAGCGGATCAACCACCTAGCGAAGGTGTACGTGGACGGCGACGTTCACACGAACACGATCGAGGGCTTTTGGAGTTTGCTGAAGCGCGGGATCAGCGGCGTTTACCATTCCGTTTCTGCGAAGCATTTGCAGAAGTATCTGGACGAGTACGCTTTCCGCTACAATCACCGGAACGACCCGCGTCCGATGTTCGAGAACCTTTTGCGGCAGGCTTGGTCGCCGGTGGCTGTCGGGAATCAGCCTCGGAATCTAGCGGAAGAATTAAAGCCGCGATAGCGTCTGGCATCTCGACGCGAGGTGCTTTCTGAAATGTTTTGTCGATCCGATGGTGAACCGATGGGTAATCAATCCCCTTCCCCGTCAGTATCTCTTCGATCGTAAGGATTTGAAGTCTCGGATATTTCCCCCAGTGCTTTGAGGAGTAAAAGCCGGCGCTTGCGGCCTCTGTTCTCATTGCCTTCGTCGGCGCTTGCAAGCAGAGGAGGACACCCATTTCTGCTAACTCGCGGTCGAGTACTCCGCGTAAGTCGCGCAAGTGCGATACGTCTACGTGCCCCGCTTTAACCGAAAAGATGACGCTCCTGGTCTTCCCACCGGCCGGCTCGTCGTGAAAATACAAGCGACCATCTATGCCCCTGTCGGCACCCTTCTTTGGCTCGGCAGGACGCGCGCCAACAAGACCAAGCGCCCAAAATTGAAACTGATAGGGGTCCTCGGTCGCCAGTTGTTCCGCGTCCGGCACCGACGTGGGTTCACCTATCACGTCTTTTGGTGACACTTCGTAGCCCAATGCATCGCGCAGTCTATGTTTAATGAGATTGATCGCCAGATGCGTGATGTCAATTCCGATCCAGCGGCGTTTCAATTTCTGCGCAGCCTCGATCGCGGTTCCACATCCGCAAAAAGGATCAAGCACTACGCCGCCCTCGTCACTTGATGATCTAATAATGCGCTCCAATAGGCCAACCGGCTTTTGCGTCGGATATCCAAGCTTCTCATCCTCGGCATCCAGCCACTTTACGTCTTGGTCTATGCCCTCATCTGTGCCAAAAAGGGTTTTCTTGGTACCAGGTTGGTAGGCCCAAATGTCTTGGTATAGGACCCCCTCAGATGTGTCAAGATACTGTTTGTAGCGCGGCACGGAGCCAGACCCGGCGGGGTGTAGGAGCAGACCCAATTCATCCAATTTTTCCAGAACCTCTTGAGGAGGCATGTCGTTGGCACCAAGCTCTAGCTCTGCGACCAATTTGGCCGGTATTGCCCAGTGCCGACCCTTCTTCGTAGGGTCGTATTTGCGCCACGGCTTACCGCTGGCCCCAGTCCGCGTTCCAGAACCAGTTAGAACGTTGGACTGGTATCTACCTCGGCCGTCTTCATATGGGAAACTATTTTCTATGTAGGACTTTGAATAAGGGCGTCGGCCAGGGTGGAACGTAAAGCTATCCGATTTTGTAAAAAACAATACGAGATCATGGATGGGGCCAAATTGTTTTGATAGCTTGTTATGGGCGTTTGTTCTGCGCCACACGATTTCGTTGCGAAAATTGGACGCCCCAAAGGCCGCATCCATCAACATCTTGAGGTAATGGCCTGCCGCTGGGTCGCAATGAAGGTAGATGCTACCGGACGACCGGAGGACGCGCCGTAACTCAACTAACCGTGGAGCCATCATTGACAGGTAAGCCATCATATCGCTGGTTCCCAGGAACGTCCTAAAAGCTCGTAGCACGTCCGCTACGGGGCCACCATCTTCAACGACTTGCTCGTAAGCTTCGGCCGCGCTCGCATCCCAAGTCCACGTATCCTCAAAGGCCTTGATTTGCGAGGCGGCGCGTTCGCCGCCATGCTCCTTGAACAGAACATTATAGTCTTGATTCGAATTGAACGGAGGGTCTAAATATACCAGATCGACGCTCTCGTCTTTGATGTAGCGACGGAGAACGTCGAGGTTATCGCCGTAATAAAGGCGGTTAAGCGTTACTAACACGCTTTCCACTTTGCTTTTTTTTCAGCCTCTGCGCGCGTTCCGCCGAGGATGTGGTTTCCGGGGCAGACGCTAGGCGACGTGAAGCCTTCTTAAGATCAGCGATGAAATCTGTGCGACGATACTTGCTCTTATCACTCACGAACGCAGTATACCAGGCTTGTCGTAAACACGCCACCCTGGTATACTGTTGAGTTCGGAGAGAGTGGGATTCAAACCCACGAGACCCTAATCGGGGGCGGACGTTTGAGGCGGCTGCCCCTTTTTCGCGCCTATCCGATTCTAAGTCGGACGCCTTCAGCCACTCGGCCATCTCTCCCGTTTAGGATTCAGGCATTTGCTCGCTTTGATCAGTGGGCGCAGTGCTTACCTTCACCGAATCCGCGCCCTCATATGAAATCCCGAAGCGGTGACCGGATTTAATAAGCGCGGAGCGGGCTAATTCCAAGCTAGGTTTGGGGTCCATCGCTGGAGCAACTTGGTCGTATAGCGCCCGGAAGTTTGTAGTCCCGCCGGGCATCTTTACTAAAATCTCGCGGGCACTTTCAAGGAACTTGGACGACCGTGAACCGGGCTTGGAGCCATTCCGGTGTTTCCCGACTCCGACAGGTTCGAGCATCGTCAAGAGCTTATCAAGGTGTTTCCGTTCGGCTTCAAGCTTACGGATATTGTTCTCGATCTCGCGCCGCCGCCGCTCAACCTGGGCGACCCAAGACGAGTTTTGCTGTCCTGGCATATCGACCAAATACGCCGGCTCCGACGATGAACCCTGCAGGAAATCGCTAGAGCGGGTTTGAAATGCGTCGGCCATGTTTGCAGGGTTTGTGACATAGTGGATAGGGGAAAACCCTAGACGATGGTATGACGACGGCACCGCCCCGTGATCTGCAGGGCGGTGCCGCCTCAGAGGCTCTCCAGAGGGGCCACCTCGCCAAATCGGCGCTCATACGCCGGCTTGGCAGAAAGGAGGTACCTGCCATAATCAAGGTACCTGCTGGTTGGTATATCAAGGGTTGGTATACCAGGGACGGCCGAAAATGGCCGATCCTGGCACGCCGCTCTAGGTAAACCAACCTAGTGCAGGCGGCTCGGTCTCTGGAACCAGCCGCCTCAACCCCCGATCAATCCCCGCTATCGCTGTCCCTTTCTCCGGGTTTAGATTATACCACCAAAGTCAATAGCCCTGACTTAGTAGCTAGTACTGGCAATCCCTGCAGTGAGCGGCGTCACTGTAGTGCGGCTTCGGCGGTAATGGCACCACATTGTAGATGCCGTCGTCGGCGGAGCCAAGTGTGCCGACCAAGACCCGGCCATTATGCATGTGGCCGCCTTTTCGTCATGCGGCGGGCTAACTTGCTTACGTCCTCGTCTTTCACGGTACGCGCGTTCCAACCCCTCGCCTTACGTCCTTGTAGCCTTCGCGGTTCGAACAACTATCAAGGCGAGTGTACCCGCGAATAGCAACCAACCGATGGCCGCCATGAACGATCCAATTGCTCCGCCAAGCGGTGTTCCAGCTCCGATTCCAGCCCCGTGACGTTGATAGGTTGCTAGTCCAAAGAGGACGGCGCACAGCAACCCGAGCATGACGATGCTCGAAACGGTGGGTCTAACTACAGGCTCCATGCGACAAGCATATCGCGAATGATACGTGCAGTCAAGGGATAGTTACCAGCCACTACTATAACAATAGAATCAATTCGTTCGCCAGTCAAGGGGGAGCGGCGCATGGAAAAGATGCTTGCCGGCGTTCGGGAAGCGCGCCCGGACGAACTTGAAGCGTGCGCAAAGTTATGGCACGCCATGCGCACCGAACTGGACGCGGTGCCGAGAGGGCTTCATTCGAATTGGGCGGACCGATTCGTCGAGTACGTCGAGCGCCGTTCGCGCCACGGCGAGGTGAGATTTTTCATTGCGCAAGCGGATGCGTCGATCGTTGGGACGTCCATGGGGCTGCTGCTCGATGGCTGGCCGGCGCCGCTTTTCGAGCGGGTCACGACCGGCTATATTTTCAGCGTGTACGTCATCCCCGGCTACCGTCGGCGCGGCATCGCGCGGGCGCTCACGCGCGCGACCGTAGCATGGCTCCGCAGCGCGGGTTGTAGCGTCATCAGGTTGCGGGCATCGGATGACGGCCGTCGGCTATACGAGGCGCTCGGCTTTGTCCCCAGCTTGGAAATGGAGTTACGCGGCGAATAAAGCCCGCTAGCGGGCGGCGGCTAGCGCACCGTCTGCGGAGGGTCCTCGGGACCCGGCGTGCGCTCGGCTTCCGGGACCGGAACAGAAAACTTGCGCCGCCGCAGGTCCGGCAGCCCAGGCTTGGCGCATTCCATCCCGGCGCGGTCGATGGGCATTTCCTTGTCGTATATCCGCCCGATATGGCGCAGGTCCAGCGCGCGCGTTGCGCGGTCATTCGAGTCCTTCATGGCGAGAAAATTTCCGCCACGAAACGAAGGAGGCCTTTCCCAATGAGCCGTGAGTATGCCAACCCCGACGTGCTCGTCGACACCCAGTGGGCACAGGATCGCCTCAAAGATCCAAGCCTGCGCTTCATCGAAGTCGACGTCGACACGACGGCCTACGATCAAGGGCACATCCCGGGCGCAGTGGGGTTCAACTGGCAGACGCAGCTGAACGACCCAGTGCGCCGGGACATTCCCAGCAAAGAAGAGATGCAGAAGCTGCTGTCCGCCGCGGGCGTCGACAACGACACCACCATCGTGTTGTACGGGGACAACAACAACTGGTTCGCCGCGTTCGCTTACTGGCTGCTGCGCTACTACGGCCACGACAAGCTCAAACTGATCAACGGTGGGCGCAAAAAGTGGATCGCCGAAAACCGACCGCTGACGACGGACGTACCAAGGTATCCGGCGACGCAATACAAAATCGGCGGCCCGATCAAAGAGCTGCGTGCTACGCGCGACTTCGTTCTGAAAGCCGTCGAAGACCGGTCGCGCAACCTCGTCGACGTCCGGTCGGTGCCGGAATTTACGGGCGAGATCATCGCGCCGCCCGGCATGACGGAAACCGCGCAGCGCGCGGGCCACATCCCGGGTGCCATCAACGTGCCGTGGAGCCAGGCAGTCAACGAAGACGGCACCTTCAAGTCGGCGGACGAATTGGCGGCGCTCTACGAGGGCAAAGGCGTAGATCCAAAGCGCGAGACGATTTCCTACTGCCGCATCGGCGAGCGCTCGTCGCACACCTGGTTCGCGCTGCGCGAGCTGCTCGGCTACCGAAACGTCCGCAATTACGACGGCTCCTGGACCGAATACGGCAACCTCATCGACGTGCCGATCGAAAAAGGTTGACGCGCCGGCTCAGCTAAAAGGCGGTCGCCGAGGAGGTCAGGATGAAGAGATACGTTGCGGAGTTGATCGGCACGTTCGTTCTGATTTTCGGCGGCCTCGGCGCGGCGCTGTTCGAAGGTTCGAAAATCGGCTACCTCGGCGTGTCGCTTGCCTTCGGCATCGCGCTGCTCGCCATGGTGTACGCGGTCGGACCGATCTCCGGCTGTCACCTCAATCCGGCGGTGACCCTCGGCGCGGCGCTCGCCGGCAGGCTGCGTTGGGCCGACGTCGTCCCCTACTGGATCGCACAGATCGTCGGCGCCATCGCCGCCTGCGGTGCGCTCGTCTTAATTTTTCAGAGCGGCACGTCGGGCAGCGGGGCCGCTTCGATGGTCGGTCTCGCCAACGGTTTTGGCGACCACTCGCCGAGCGGCGCCGCAGCCGGCTTCGGCACCGTGTCGGCGTTCGCCGTCGAAGCGATCATGACGTTCGTGCTGGTGTTCACCGTGCTCGGCGCGACCGCGCTGCGCGCCTCCGCCGGTTTCGCGGGCATCGCCATCGGGCTGGCACTGGCGCTCGGCAACCTCGTGTCCATTCCCATCACCAACGCGTCGATCAATCCCGCCCGCAGTATCGGGCCTGCCGTATATGCTCAGGGCTGGGCGTTCGAGCAGCTGTGGCTGTTCGTTGCGGCGCCGTTCGTCGGCGCGATCGTCGCTGCACTGCTCTATCGCAGCGTCGAAGAACGGCTCGAACCGACGCCTGCTTGAGGGTCGCGGATTGCGGGCGTCGAAGCAACGCACTCATGCCCGCAATCGCCGACGAATTCACGAGCGAGGAGCTGCAGCGCTACAGCCGGCACTTGATGCTGCCCGAAGTCGGCTTTGCGGGGCAACGCAAGTTGAAAGCCGCTCGCGTGCTGCTGATCGGCGCCGGCGGTTTGGGCTCGCCCGCCGGTCTCTATCTGGCGGCGGCGGGCGTGGGTACGCTCGGTATCGTCGATTTTGACGTCGTCGAGCGCTCGAATCTGCAGCGTCAAGTCATCCATTCGGACGAGGCCGTGGGGTCCCCGAAGACCGCGTCCGCGGCTCGGCGCATCAGCGGCCTCAATCGGGGCGTCCACGTCGCAGAGCACGCCGTGCGCCTCAGTGCGGACAACGCGCTGGAGCTCGTGCGCGGCTACGACGTGATCGTGGACGGCACGGACAACTTCGCCGCCCGCTATCTGGTGAACGATGCGTGCGTGATGTCGGGCAAGCCCAACGTGTACGGCTCGATTCTGCGCTTCGAAGGTCAGGCCAGCTTGTTCGACGCGCGCTCGGGACCATGCTATCGCTGCATCTTTCCCCAGCCGCCGCCGCCCGGCGACGTCCCCTCGTGTGCGGAAGCCGGAGTGCTGGGCGTGGTGCCGGGCATCATCGGTTTGATTCAGGCGACCGAGACGATCAAGCGGATCGTCGGCGCCGGCACTTCGCTGCTGGGCCGACTGCTGCTGTTCGACGCGCTCGCCATGCGCTTTCGCGAGCTGAAGCTGCGCAAAGATCCGCTGTGCCCCACGTGCGGGCCCGATGCGCAGCTTTCTACTTTGGTCGAATACGAAGGCTACTGCGCGCCCGCACCATCGGCCGCTGCTGAGCGCACCGCCGCCGGTGAGATTTCGCCGGCCGCGCTGAAAGCCAAGCTCGAGCGCGGCGACGAGCTCGTGCTGCTCGACGTGCGCGATCCGGAAGAGCTCGCCGTCGTCGCGCTGCCTGGTGCCACCGCGATTCCGCTCGCGCAGCTGCCGGCGCGCATGCACGAGCTCGGTGACCGCACCGAAATCGTCGCCTACTGTCTTTCGGGCGCCCGCAGTGAAAAGGCCGCTAAACTGCTGCGCGAATCGGGTTTCAAAAACGTTGCGACTCTGTCGGGCGGGATCAAAAACTGGGTCGCAACCATCGACCCGACGCTGCGCCGCTACTGGTAGCGCCGGTGACGATCAGTCGGCATCGCAAGCCGTAGCTTTTTTTTCATTTCGAGAATCAGCAATGCGCCCATCGTTTTGCGTTGACAAGCTTTCAATCGTGTGATACGATTCCATCTCGAATGAACGCTTCGATAAAGGCTAACACAAGATTATCACCGAGCGCGACACGCGCGCCCGGCGCCGATCTCGTGTTGTCACGGGGATACACGCCTTCGCGGTGACGTGTTACGTCGCGGTTGTCTAGGCGAGGCCCCCGGATGTCGGGGGCCTCGTTGTTTCATGTCGCCGCGCGAATTGATTCGCGCACCTAAGGAGGTGACCTACGTGAACGGTTCTGCACTGATGGAGTTGGCGCGCCAGCGGCGCTGCGAGTTGCTGCGCGACGCGTCGCGCGCTCGGCTGATTCGCTCCGCGCGCTCGCGGCAGCTGCTCGTGCGCCGGCGCTTCAGCGAGGGGCTCATCGCTGTGGGCCACTTTCTCGTGCGCGCGGGGAGACGGAGCGCGGAATAACGTGGCGCGGGCGGTCGCCGAACGACGCTATTTGGCGACGATCACGAACGGCGCGGCAATGTCTTCGGCGCCGCCGCGAAACTCCAGCCACATCTTGTACGCGCCGCGCTCCGGCAATGTGACATGCAGTGCCAGTTGCGCCGGCTCCAGCTTGTTCGGCTGATCGCTCGGCATGTTCGGCATGTCCATGCCGCCGGCGCCCATCGGGTGGACGTGGACATACGTTAAATCTCCGGCGTGGATAAAGACCGCATGCGCCGCCGCGCCCAGAAACGGATGGAGGTCGCGAGCGAGCCTGCCGTTTTTGTCAATGGCGACGCGCACGACTGCGTCGGCGCCGGCGGGAAGCGATGTTCGATCGAGCGACACCGTATATCCCATAATTGCTACGCTGCGCGCCGGCGCGCCAAATGTTGGTACAACGCGTTTGCCGTTGCCGATCGCGATATCGAATCGAAACACCCGATGGCCGTAGCGCGCGAGCTGCGCGTCGGCATAAACGTGATACCGTCCCGGATGCGGCAGCCGCAGCAGCATGTGGAAATGGCCGTTTGCGTCCAATTCGGGATGCACGTGCATAAACACCGCGAGCGCGTCGTCGACCACGATCAGATGCAGCGGTTTGGTCATATCGATGAGGTATGCGGCGGCCGGCAGCGTTGCGCCGCCGGCGCTTTCGGATAGATCGAGCGACGCGGTGCGCGCAGCCTGCACCGGCGTCACGGCCAGCGACGCGCGCACGGGCGTTGTGCCGAACATCGCCGGCGCTCCGCGATAGACTCGCGCAGCGGTTGGTGGGCCGCTCGGCGCGCAGCCTACCGCGTGCAGCGCAAAGGCTATCACGCCCGCCAGCAATGCTCCCCGGCATGCGTTTCTCACCGAACGCCGGCCTCCCAGGATGCGCCGCTACTGACTGAGATTCGCCTGATTACTCAGCCACGCGTTGATGAACGAGATAACCTTGACCTTGTCGGCCGTATCCAGCGTCGCGAGCCGAGTCCATGCGGTTAGCGCGATTTTGGATTTCATATTGGGGTACGGCGCGACGATCACGGCAAGACCCTGTTCCTCGGCGTTTTGCACGTCGGCGGGAGTTGGCTGCAGCTCGTTTGACGGATAGAGGCGATTGTCAAATTCGCCGGCGATGTCCGCTAGCTGCGCGGCCACGTCCGGACACGAGCAGCTGTACTGGACGAGCACGTTGCCGTGCTCCAAAAGATGCACTTGCACGTATGCCGGCAGCGGATTCGGACTGATGAACTGCGAGGTGAAAAGTTCGCGATGCGGGCCCGAGGTCGGCGGATCCGAATTATACTTGAACGTATCGGTTGTGCCGGGTGGGAGATGCACGTGGCCTTGCGCCGGATAGTGCTTCCCTAGGAACTGCGCGGCGCTTGCCGCGGGTGCGGGCGCGGCCGAGGACTGCGTCGTCGCCGCGCTGCGATTTGATTGGGCGCAGCCCCACGCTCCCAGCGACAGCGCTATGGCGCCACCGAGCGCGGCAACTGCCGCGCTCCGGCGAACGGCATTGATCGGCATGGCGACGCGGCTTCGCGACGCACGACGCCTTCGACCTGCACCCGTTGTGGGCGCGGCGCGCATCATTGTTTCGCGTTGTCCTGGTTATTGAGATACGCGTTGACGAAACTGAATATCTTGCTTCGATCGACGGTATCGAGCGGCTCGAGGCGCGTCCACGCCGTCAGGGCGATCTTGTACGGCATGCCCGGATACGGCGCGACCACCACGGCCGCGCCAATTTCCTCCGAACGCATGACGTCCGCCGGCCTTGCTCCGGCGGCCCCGCCGGGCGCCAGCCGGTCGTCGTATGCATGCGCAACCTCGGAGAGAGCAGCGACGACGGCCGGGCACAAGCAATTGTATTGCAGCAGGACGTTGCCGTGCTCGAGCACGTGCACTTGGACGTATTTTTGCAGGGGCTGCGCGTTGATGAACGCTTGCGTAAAAATCTCCTGATGCGCTCCCGAGGTCGGCGGATCCGAGCTATAATTGAAGTGCTCGATATACGCCAGGCTCTCACCCGCGTGCCCTTCATGGCCCTGGGACTTATAGAAAATACCGGGCGATGGGGTCGCCGCAACGCGCGCGCTCGCGTGGCCGCGCGGCTGCTGGGTGAAATAGACGGCGGCAACGGCAGCGAACACGACGAGCGCCGCGATGGCCAGCGCGGCACGTGGGAGCGCGCGTCTTCGTTTCACCGGCGCACCGCTCGCGGCAGCCGCTTGGCGCCGCGCGAGTTTTTCGCGCCGCTTTCTGCCCATGCTATTGCGCGCCCGGCAGCGGGCGAACCGCGTCGAGGGCTTGCGTGATCACCGGACGGTAGTCGCCGCGGCCGAATGCTTCGAGCGTCACATCGAGCTCGCGGCGTGCGACGACGGCGCGCACGGCCACGGTACCGAGCGGAACATCCGGCGACTGCCACGTGACGAGTGTGGCGGGCGGCACCTCGCCGGCAGGCACGCCCGGAAATTGCGCGGTGATCCGCGTAGCGTGGATGGTGGCCGCGCCCACCGTCAGATCGCGCGGCGCGATGCCGGTCACGGCTCCCTGCCGCAGGTCGGCGACCGGGATCGATTCGAGAAGCGAAAAGACGGGCAGCGGGCCGTTTGCGGCGATTTCCGGCGGCTGATGCGTGCGCTCGTCCACCCGGTACAGCGAATCGCCGACCTGCATTACGGTCGCGACGACGGCATACCGCGTCGTCAGATCGGCAAAGCCGCTCGCGTTGACGTACGTCTTGACGACGTTTGTTCCGCCGACGCCGAGCACGGCGGCGCCCGGCGAGTTCGCGATGGCGCCGCTGGCGACGCGCACCTCAACGAACGGCGTCTGCTTGCCATCGACGAGCTCGCTGCCGAACCCGATAGTTTTTTCGACGGTTGCCGGACCGAACGAGATGCGGTAGCGGACCCAGTCGCCGTCGTGCGGTTGGGAAAAAAGATAGCCGAGCAGGTCGGACTGCGTGACTGAATCACCCACATGCAGCGCCACGGGGGCGCCTTGCGCCGGGACCCGCGGCGTAAGCGCCAGCAGCGCTCCGATCACGAACAGCGCGCGCACGTGCCGAAAAACTCCAGGCGGTGCTGGGTGGGCCGAAAGCGCAGCTCGGCGGACAGCGCACGCTCGAACGGCGTTACCGACCGGCAGGCAACGTCCGCAACCCGCCCGCACTTGATGCACACCGCGTGATGATGGTGCGCGATGGGACAGAAAAGATACGCGGCCTCGCCTTTGGCATGCGATTGAATCGTTGCGGCGCCGACGTCGCGCAGCATCTCGAGCGTGCGATAGACGGTCGCCAGCCCGATGGCGTTGTGGTGCGTGCGCAGGCGCTCGTGCAACTCCTGCGCCGTGGTGTAGCGGCCCACGCGCGCGAACTCGGCGACGATGACGCGGCGCTGCCGCGTCACGCGATGGCCCTTCGCCGCCAGCGCCGCAAACATCGGCGCATGGGCGTCTGCCGGCGGCCTCCGCCCCGTCACGGCCGCACCCTGGCCGCCGTGCGCCGGAATTCCAGAAACGCGCCGAGCAGCGAGCGGCGCTTGGGCGACAGCGCGAGCGCGAGAAAAAAGCACGCGGTCGCAACGAGCACGATCGTCGATCCCGAAGCCGCGTTGAGGTAGTACGAAATGTAGAGGCCGACGACTGCCGAGCCCACGCCGATCATGGCAGATACCGCCATCATCCACCCGAATCGGTTGGTCAATTGGTAGGCGGCGGCGGCGGGCGTCACGAGCAGCGCCGCGACCAGGACGATGCCGGCGGCCTGCAACGAAACGACGATCGTGACGGCGAGCACGACGAACATTAAGTAGTAGAGAAAATTCGTCGGCAGGCCGGTGGCTTGCGCCATGAGCGGATCGAACGACGAAAAGAGCAGTTCTTTGTAGAAGAGAAAGATGGTCGCGAGCACGGCGAGGCCGAGCGCGGCGATGAGCGCGAGATCCGCGCGATCGATCCCCAGCACATTGCCAAACAACAGATCTTGGAGGTCGATCACGTAGCCGTGGACCTGCGAAAGCAAAAGCACCCCGAGCGCGAACGCGGCGGTGAACAGTACGCCGACGCTCGTGTCGAGCGAAACGGCCGAACGCCGGCTGACGGCGCCGATGCCGAGCGCGGTGAGGATCGCGAACACGAGACCGCCCGCGTAAATGTTCGCCTTCATTAAGAACGCAATGACGATGCCGGCGAACGATGCGTGCGCGAGACCGTCGCCGATGAACGACAAGTTGCGCAGGACGACGTAGACGCCCACGACCGAGCACAAGAGCCCGATGAGCGCCGAGCCGACCAGCGCGCGCACCATAAAATCATTTTGCAGCGGGTCGGTAAGCCAGTGCACGTTACGGCGCAGCCGCGGCTTCGGGGATCACAAGGACGTGGCTGCCGTATGTCGCGGAGAGAACCTCATCGTTGAGCACCTGCCTCGGCGTGCCGTAAGCGATGACGCGATGGTTGAGACACAGGACGCGGTCGAACCACGTCGCGACGCACGACAGATCATGCGTCGTGGCGACGATCGTCATACCGTGCTGCTGGCGCGCTTCGAGCAGGGTGAAGATCGCGTGCTGGCTGGCCGCATCGACACCGGCGATTGGCTCGTCGAGCAGCAGCACCCGCGGTTCCTGCACGAGCGCGCGCGCGATGAACGCGCGCTGCTGCTGCCCGCCGGATAGCTCGCCGATCTGCGAGCGCGTGCGGCCAAGCATGCCAACTTCTTCGAGCGCGCTGTGCACCGCACGTTCGTCGTCGCGCGTCGGCCGGCGAAACATGCCCAGGCGTCCGTAGCGGCCCATGAGCACGACGTCGTACACGGTGACGGGGAACGACCAATTGACGAGTTCGATCTGCGGCACGTAGCCGATTTGCCGGCGCTGACGCGGCGTCGCCGGCGCGCCAAAAATCTCGATGCTGCCGCACTGCGTGGGCAAAAGCCCGGCGATCACTTTCAGCAGCGTCGTTTTTCCCGAGCCGTTCGGGCCGATGACGCCGACGAACTCTCCGGGGCGAACCGCGAACGAAACCTCGTCGAGCACGTCGCGGCCGTAGTATCCCGCGCAGATGCCGTTGACGCGCAGCGCCGGCGTTGCGCCGCCGTCAGGGGCCGGCTGCTCCTCGGGTGGCAAGACCTGCAGGGCCGCCCTATCATGTTCGTCGTGGCGGTGGAAATGGGGAACGGCCGGCGCAACGACATGGCTATGATCCGGCGGACTGCCGATCGCCGCCGCGGTGACGTGCGTATGACCGTGGCCGTGCTCTTCGCTCATGAATTCATCGCCTTGACCATGTTTGCCACATCGTAGCGCAGCATGCCTTCGTAGGTATCAATCCCTGGGGCGCCGCCCAGCGTATCATCGTAGAGATCCGACACCGTGCGGATGCCCGCGCTCTCGGCCAGCTGGTGAATGAGCTTGGGGGAGAACTGCGGTTCGGCGAAGGCTGCGCGCACGTGCCGTGCGCGCGCGAGCGAGATCAGCCGCGCGAAATACAGTGCCGATGGCTCTTGCCCCGGAGTCTGCTCGAGCACAGCGACGTCGCGGATGCCGTAGCGTCGGTCGAAATAATACCACGCATCGTGGAACACAATTGCCTCGCGTCTTTCGGCGGGAACCTTCGACAGCTGCGCGCGAATCCACGCATCAAGCGCTCGCAGGCGCTGCAATTCGGCGCGCTCGTTGCCCGCATAGTACGCTTTGTTGGGCGGGTCGAGCGCTTCGAGTTCGGCGGCGATCTTGCGCACGTACGCCTGCGCGAAGACCGGATCGAGCCACAGGTGCGGATTCCCCGACATTCCCGCCGGCGCGTGCGGGTCGCGGTTTGCAACGGGCAAACCGTCGGATAAAACGAGCACCTGCAGTGCCGGATCGGCAGCGCTTGCGACGAGCTTGTTCAGCCACGTCTCAAGCCCGGCGCCGTTCTCCACCAGCAGGCGCGCGCGCGACAGGGCCACCAGATCGTTAGGTCGCGGGTCGTAGGTTTCGGGAGAAACGCCCAGCGGCACGAGCGTTCCCAACTGGATTTTCGAACCGCCGACCTCTGAGACGAGCGAGCCGATCGGTGAGATGCTCGCGATCACGCGCAGGGGCTGGTTCGAGGCGGGCGCCTGCGCGCTGCTGCAAGCGACAGCACACAGACACGTGAGGACGAGCGCGCCAAGCGGGCGGCGCGGTTTGGGGTTATCGAGAACCATTCTCGATAATACTACCCGGGCTCGAGCCCGGCTGTCAAGGCGTTACGAGAGTGCCGCCGCCTTGTACGACGCCAGAACGTCGCGCACGTATGCCTGCGTCTCGGGGTACGGTGGGATGCCGCCGTATTTTTCTACCGCGCCGGAGCCTGCGTTATAGGCGGCCAGCGCGAGGTCGAGTTTCCCGCCAAAGTGGTCGATCAACTGGCGCAACAGGGCCGCTCCGCCCGCAACGTTTTGCTCGGGATCGAATGGGTCCGTGACACCCAGCGATTTGGCGGTGTCGGGCATCAGCTGCATGAGCCCCAGCGCGCCCGCCTTCGACACGGCGCGGGCGTTGAAGCCGGATTCCTGGTTGATGACGGCGGAGAGCAATTTGGGATCGAGCTGGTGTTGCGCTGCCGCGTCTCGCACGAGTTTACCGTACTTCGACGGGCAGCCGGCGGACTTGGCAGAAAACCTCGTGTTGGGCACAGCTCGTCCGACGATTTGCAGATTTCGCGTGACGTTGTGCAGTGCGGAGGCAAAGCTCTGCTCGAGCTTCTTCAGCTGCGCGCCCAGCGAATTGATGATCGCCTCGAAACCCGATTCGAAGGCGGGCTCGTCGTCCAGAGGCGGCGGAGCGAAGCCCTCAAGGCCGCTGCCGGTCTGTGCGGCGCGTTGTTCGATGCCGCCGAGGATGTCGGACCCGAGCGCGCCATCGAGCGGTGCGGCGCTGAATAACCCGAATGAGCCGATGTTCACTTTTTGTCCTCCGTTGTCGCGAGCGGTCGGCCGAGCTATCACGCTTGTCCGGGAGTAAGTCCAGCGGCGGTCTTTAAGGGCCGGGCGAGATCTGCCAGCCGGCGCTCCGCTCGTTCGACGACGCCGTCGTATAGGGCGGCCTCCAGCCGCGGGCGATTGGCAACACATGCGTCGAGCCACGCGTCGGCGCCCGGCCGATACGCCCCGATGGCGAACAGGTCTTCGGATTCCTCCAACGTCGCCAGCATGCGGCGGAGCAACCCGGCATCGGCCCGCTGCTCGTGGGAGGTCACGCTCGGCATGGTGCGGCTCAAACTGCGCAGCACGTCGATGGCGGGGAAGCGGCCGGCATCTGCGAGCTGGCGAGACAGGACGACGTGACCGTCGAGCAGCGCGCGCACCGCATCGGTAACCGGCTCGAACGGATCGTCGCCGTCGACCAGGATCGCATACACGGCCGTGATTGAGCCGCGCGTGCGCGCGCCGGCGCGCTCGACAAGCGCGGCGAGGGCACCCACCATCGACGGCGGATAGCCGCGGTGGGCGGGAGGTTCGCCGGCGACCAGGCAAAGCTCGCGCCACGCCGCGGCAACGCGCGTCAGCGAATCCATGGCAAGCAGCACGTGCTTCCCCGCGGCGCACAGCCTCTCTGCTTGCGCCGTCGCGGTGCGCGCCGCGGAAAAGCGTTCGATCGGCGGTGCGTCCGCAGCGGCGAACACGACCGTCGTCGTGGGCCAGGCCGCGCTTGCTTTGAGCCGCTCGATGGTGTCCACTGCGTCGCGGGCGCGCTCGCCGATGAGCGCCACGACGCGCGCGTCCGCCTCTGCTCCTTCGACGATGGTGCGCAACAGCGTCGATTTGCCGACGCCCGATCCAGCGGTCAGCGCGATGCGCTGACCGCAGCCCAGCACGAGCATGGCGTCGATCGCGAAGACTCCCGTTCGCAACATCGCCTTGACGGGCGCTCGCGCCTGCAAATTCAGCGCGGCAGGGCGCGCGGGTGCGACGGCCTCAGGCGTGCGGTCGTCGGCTCGCCCCCACGCGTCCGTCACGCAACCAAGCAGGTTCGATCCGACGAATGCAGCCAACCGCGCGCCCCGCGAAGTGACAACGCTGCCGGCTGGGATCCCCTCGAGGCTGCCCAGCGGCACGCAGCGCGAAAGCTTGGCGCCGACAGCACGGACTTCAACGAATTCTCGGCGGCCGGTCGGCGACTCGACGAGCGCGATCGCGCCGGGGGGCAATCCCGGCATGCGGACGCTCAGCGAATCCGCTGACACTTCGACCGCGGCGCCATGCCGAATCCAACCGTCCGACAACTCGTATGTTAAAGGAAGTTCAGGCATCGGCTTCGCGCCGCACGAGCAGCTCGGCGCGTTCGCCAAGCGATGCGCCGATGCGGACGCCGGAACCCTCGAGCAATAACCCGCCGCGCTCGATCGATGGGTCTGCGACGACACGCAAGCCGCCGCCCGCAACGGCGCGCGCGTCCTCGGGGTTGAGGCGACAGCACTCCATCGGGTATTCGCCCGCGGCGGCCACAGCGTCGTCGACGAAGCGAGCGATCGCGCTTCCATCCATCGCCACCGCACCGCGCAGCGCTTGCCCCGTTGCGGCGATCGCAAGCTCGACGGCCCGCGCACGCGTGACGGCTTCGATAGCGGCGCCGGCGCATGAACATGAATTCGAACCGGCCCGATCCGTCGCTGCGGTCGCCTCGGTTGGACGCGGCGCCTCGGCAGGCGTCTCCTCAAGCTCGATCGCGTCGGATGAAGCAACCGGCTGGAGCGGTGACGGCACGACCGGCGCGGGAGGCAAACTGCGCTCCTCGGCCGCGGGCAAGTCGACGTCCTTGGCCGCGACCTTGCGGGGAACGAACGCGGCGAAGCGCTCAGCGTTACGCATCCGCACAGTCTTCCAGTAAGGCCTGAATGGCAGCGCGGCGCTGCGGCTCGCACGAGCGAAGCACCGCCAGCCGCACGTCGGGCGGCATCGCGCGCAAGACGTATGCCGCCGTGTGGGGCTTCTCGAGCGCGAGGTGAGCAGAGATGGCGGCCGCCTCGCCGCGGGGCAGCGAGTGCAGCGCCGGTGCTCGGCGTGGCCACCAATACGCGCCGGCAATCGCGATGAGGCACGCGACGAGCGCGGGCACGACGGCACGCAGCCGGACGCCGCTTCGGCGACCTGCCGGCTGCAGCGGCATGGCGGCATGAACGAACGGCATCGCTCTCACGACTACGTCGTCACCGGCCGAAAGGTCGGCGCCGGCAGCGGCGCGCACGAGCGCGGTGATGGCGGGTGTCTTGTCGGCCGGCACGCGCCGCTCGTCAAGAAACACCGCTACGGAGAGGCGCTCGATCGCGTCGGCCGGCGTCGCGCGCTTCTCCACGATCGTATCGTACGCATAGCGGCGCGTGCTGCGTTCTTTGTCGAACGCGCGGCCCGATTCGGTGCCGTGTTCGCGACCGGCATCGGAATCGAGCAAACCATGCGGAATGACGCGCGTGGACTGTATGGTATCCGCAGCGCCCGCGGTTCGGGCGTTCACTCGAACCACGGCGGACCCGTCGCCGAGAACGGCATCGAGCGCGCTCTGCACCGCCGCCTGGATGCGCCCTTCTTTGGATGCGCCGAGTTCGGCCGGCGCCGCGGTATTCAAACTCGCCCCGCTGCCGTCGACAACGGTCACCCGCTGCGCAGTCAGACCCGGATAGGCTGCGGCCACAAAGCGCGCGATGCCGGCGATCGCCGCCGGTGGCAAACGCACTCCCGGCGCCGCGATGAGCTGCACGCTGGCAGTCGACGGAGAGCGGAGCGCGTCGTCGTCCAACAGGCCGCCGGACCTCGGCGCGATCACCACCGTGGCGTCCACGATGCCCGCCATGCGGCGCAGGCTCGAGACGAGGTCGCCCTCGATGCCAGCGCGGCGGCGATCGTCGATCACCGATTCCGGGGTCAGCAGGTTATCGGGCGCCTTCTGCACGTCGTCGGACGTTGGGACGTAGCGGCGCGGCAGGCCGGCCATCATCAGCCTGAGCAGCAGCGCGCGTTTATTCCCGGGCGCCACGAGGATCTGGCTACCGTCGGAGCTGAGGGCGAACGACTCGTTCCACAGAATGAGCGCTTGCTCGACTTCGCTGCGCTGACCCGGATATAACGGCGCATCGAAGAGCGGCGCTTGCCGTTGTGCGCGCGTTGCGACGAGCGCCAGCGCGGCCAGCAGCACGAGCGCCGTGCCCGCCCACGCGGCTTGCGTGCTCCGTTCGCGAAGCCAGGCGGCTGAGCGCCCGATCGCCCGTGGCACGATTGGCGGCAGCTCGGCGAGCAACCGCTACACCTGCGTTTGCAGCAGCGCTGTAACGGCCCCGCTGACGCGCGACGCGGCGGCCGCGGCAATTTCCAGGAGCGCATCTGCCTTCGCCCGAGCGATCGCAGCGTCGGCTACGGACGACCGGTGCGCGACGAGTCCGGCTGCCAGACCGTCGGCGGCCGCAATTGACCCCGACGCGCCGTCGAGCAGCGCACCAAGGGTTTGCGAAAAGCTCGCGGTCGGCGCATCGCCGGGAACGAGCGTCGCAAGCGGCGGCAGCGGCTGGATTGGCGCGACATTCACTGGCGGTCGATGTCGTCTGCCTCGACATCCATTTGTTTTGCGCCCTGAAGCGCGGCGACATCGGCGTCGTAGGCGCGGCCGGCGCTGATCAACCCGATCATCTGCCCGATGGGATCGACGTCCGACTCCATGACAAAGCCTTGCCGCGGGCCCGATCTCGCCGCGAGCGGATTCGACGGGTCGTAGCGGTACTGTTCGGTAGCGGGCGCGTCGACGACGTCCGCGAGCCGCACCCCCTGCGGCGCGTAGTCGAACGCGCCGCCATCGAGGTCGACCGCGAATTCATCCGCGCCATCTGCAGCGTTTCCGTCATCGTTCAGCGTGGCGGGTTCGAAGACGACGCTCTGCGTGCGGTACGGCGCACCGGCGACGGTCGCGCTGTCTGCATTCGCAAGGTTTTGGGCGATGACGTCCATGTTGGCGCGCTGCGCGGTCATGCCGCTGGCGGCGATGTCGAAGGCGAGAGATGGATCGATCATCGGCCCGCCTCCTCCGCCACGACTTTGAATTCGCGCAACATGGCGCGCTCCTGGCCGGCGAGCGCCCGATACGTCACGGCGTTTTTGGCCGTCGCCGCCATCGCATATTCTAAGGTGCCGGCCGATCCGCCGGCCGAGATCTCGTGCAGCCGCGCGCTGAACGGCGCATCAGCGTCGCCGGAGAGCGACGTGACCACGTCTTTTGCGATGAAGCCGGGCGTCGAGGCGTTGGCCGTGTCGGCAGCCAAGACCGCAGCGCGCGCGCGCTCGATCCGCAGACCCTGCTCCACCGCGGCAAAACCAAATTGCGACATCGGCGTCCTCCTTTTGCAGACCGATCGTAGCGCCCGCGGATGACCGAGGTCTTGCCGTCCTTTGACTAGAGGCCGGCGCCGCGGGACGGCGGCCCTGGAGCTGCCAACGCCCGCCGAGCCGATAAAGAGGGTAATGGATCAAGAGCGACGCGACGCGTCCTGGGAGCGCGTCGAGGCCCGCCTGGATAGCGCGCTGCAAGGCGCTCGCGACCTCGCCGCATTCGAAGCGAAGAGCGCCGCCGCCCGGGCGAGGCGGCTTGAGTCGGAACTGCACCAGCAGCGGCGCCGTGCCAGCACGCTGCTACGGATCGGTCGCGCGATCAACGCGGTGCGCGGGCTGCCCGCCCTGCTGCAGCTGATCGTCGACCTTGCGGTGGACGCGTGCGGCGCCGAACGGGGCCTCGTCGTCATTCCCGATCCGGACGCTGAGCGACCCGAGTTGAGCGCCGCGGCAAACCTCAACCTCGAGCATCTCGACCGTCCCGATCTCGCCGCGTGCCGCGCGGTCGTCGATCGCGTCTGCCGCGACGGCGTGGAGGTCGTCACGTCGGACGCGGACGGGGAGCTAGACCTCGGCGCGTTTGGCGACGTGCACCAGCTGCATCCCGTTTCCGTCATCTGCGTTCCGATCACGTCGCGCGACGGCATCATCGGCGCGATCTATGTCGACGCGCGGCGCCTGCCGGATTCGAAGTTCCATCACGATCCGGACCTGCTGTCGACCATCGCCGACCAGGCGGCGGTCGCAATCGAAAACGCACGGCTGTACGCCGACCTCAGCCGAAGCTTCACGCGCTTGTCAGCGCTCAAGGCACAGACGGATGAGATCCTCGAGGCGATCTCATCGGGGGTAGTGGTTCTCGACGCTCGCGATGTCATCACCAACTTCAATCGGGCGGCGGAAACGACGTTCGGGGTTCCGGCGTCCACGCTGATCGGCCGCGAGGCCAGGCTGCTCAACACGTGGCTGCCCGGCTTGAGCGGCTTGATCGAGCGCACCAAGGCGAGCGCCGATCAGCGCTGGCAATTCGAGCGCAGCGGCACGAATCTCACGCGCGGGCCGATCGCCGTGCGCATCACGATCTTCGGGCTGCACGATTTTTTGTCGAGCGAACCGGGAACGGCCATCGTCATCAACGACGTCACCGAGAGCCGCGCGCTGTACGTCGAGCGGCGCCAAAACGTCGAAAAACGCGAGCGCATCGCCAAATCGCTCGAGCGGTATCTCGCGCCGCAGGTCGTGCGCGAGCTCATCAACGATCCTGAAGGGCCGGAACTCGCCAACACCCGGCTCATCGCCACGACGCTGTTCGCGGACATCGGCGATTTCACCGAGCTCGCGGCGCGGCTCGATCCGGTCGAGGTCGTCAAGCTATTAAACCGCTATCTGGATCCGCTCGTCAATGTAGTCTTCGACTACGGCGGTATGTTGGATAAGTTTTACGGCGACGGCATCATGGCCGTGTTCGGCACGCCGCATCCGGCCGCCGACGATGCACTGCGCGCGGTGCGCGCGGCCGTGCAGATGGTCGAACAAGTCAAGATGCTGAACCTGTCCACCGGTGCGGTGCGGCCGCTGTCCATCAGCATCGGACTCGCTACCGGCGAGATCGTCGCCGGGCACATCGGGACGCAGCGCCGTCTCGAATACACGGTCATCGGCGACGCCGTCAACCTAGCGGCGCGTTTGGAAGGCCTGGCCGAACCGAATCAGATTCTGGCCGACGAGCGCACGTACGACAAGATCCGGGGCGCGGTGGCCGCCACGCGCCGTCTCGTGCGCATCAAGGGCAAGAGCGGCACGGCGGCGGTCTACGTGCTGCACGGCTAGGTTATCGCGGTCGTTTTTCGACGACCGCGCAACGCGCCGGTTACCGCTTGCTGAACTGGAAGCGTTTGCGCGCTCGCTTCCGACCGTACTTCTTCGACTCTTTTTCGCGCGGATCGCGCGTGAGCAAGCCTGCCTTGCGGAGCAGCGGCCGCAGCGACTCGTCCAGCCGCACGAGCGCCCGCGCGATGCCGTGGCGTATGGCGCCGGCTTGACCGGCAAGCCCACCGCCCGCGGCGTTCACGCTCACGTCGAAGCGCCCGAGGCTGTTGGTAGCTTCCAACGGCTGGCGCACGATCTGCATCAACGTTGCCCGCCCGAAATACTGGTCGGCCGGTTTTGTGTTCACCGTAATTTCGCCCGTGCCCGGCCACAGCCGCACGCGGCACACCGCGCGTTTGCGGCGCCCGGTGCCGGCCGGAGTCGACGGTGCTGTCGTAGCGGCCATTAGGCTCCCTTCAACGGCTGCGGCTTTTGCGCCTCGAGACCGTGATCGGCGCCCGAAAAAATCCGCAAGCGCTTCATGCGGCGCGCGCGCAGCTTGTTCAGCGGCAGCATGCCGCGCACCGCAAGCTCGACGATGCGCGTCGGCCGCCGGTCGCGCATCTGCCCCGCGGTACGCCGGCGCAATCCGCCGGGATACTGCGAGTGGTGGATGTACTCTTTATCGCTCCACTTCTTACCGGTCAGGTGCACTTTCTCGGCATTGACGACGACGACGAAGTCTCCCGAGTCGGCGTGCGGCGTATACGTCGGCTTGTGCTTGCCGATCAGCACGCCGGCGATGCGCGTCGCGAGCCGTCCGAGCGTCTTGCCTTCGGCGTCGACGACGTACCACGTTCGCTTCACGCCCTGCGTGGCTTCAAGTTGCGTCTTCACGTATGTGCGTGCTCTTTACGTGCGGGATCGAGCGCGGTCGTTTCGGCTCGAACAAAAAATCGACCTTGCGGCCGACAAAAGCGGACCATTTCCAATGATACGCGACCGGCAAGCAGGCGTCAAGGTGCTGCGGCTACCGAGCCGCTAACCGGCGACCCGAACCGCATGACCCGCAACGGTCCACATGACGGCCAGGAACGCGGCGAGCGCGAAATACTGCACCGCGATCAGCGCGCGATCGCGCGGCGCGATCTGATAGTATGGATCCGCCGCCAGATCGCGTCGGAAGGCCGCGACGATCCGCGGAATCGTGAGCGCGATGAGCAGCCCGGCAAACAGCAGCCCCGGCCCCGGTCGCAGCAAGAAAACCCCGATCAGCAGCGCGATACCCACCAGCCACATCTTCGGCGAGAGCGCAGCAACGACGCGGCCGCCGTCCAGCGGCACGACGGGAATCAGATTGAATAAGTTGACCACGAAGGTCAGGGAGGCAAGCGCGTACCAGAATTGGTTGTGCGTGTACGTTCCGATGAGGTACGCGCCGAAGCCGCCGAGCGCGCCCAGTAACGGTCCGGCGATGCCCACTTCGGCCTCCGTCTTTGCATCGCGCGGCATCTCGTGCATGTTGACGAATGCGCCCATGAGCGGAATGAAAACCGGCCAGCCGGATTTGATGCCGCGCACGCGCAGGGCGATGACGTGCCCCATCTCGTGAACGAAGATTAAGATGACGAATCCCGCGGCAAACGGCCAGCCGAAGTACAGCGCCCAGGCCCAGATGCTCAACAGCAGCGAGCCGCCGGTGAGCGCGAATTTGCCGAGGATCAAGAGCCATTTGAACTGCGCTAGGAAGAACAACACCGTCTTGAGCTTCGCGAGCAGCGCGAGGATCACGGCGCCGATGCCCGCGGCCTCCGCACCGGCTCGCTTGCGCTTGACGGGTTGCAATTGGAAGGCCGGAGCCGGTTCGATCGAGCTGGGCTGCAGCGGCTGGTGCTGGTCCATCATCGCGAAGTGTGCTACTTCGAACGAGCGGCGTTCGTTTCCGCCCGAAGGCTCACAGCGGCTGCGCGTAAGCCACGCGTTCGAGATAGAGGGCGTGCGCCGGCGCGGTAAAGCCGGCCGTCCGGCGATCTTTCGACGCCAGGATGCGGTCGACGTCGTCGACAAGGCGGCTGCCGCGGCCGATCTCGATGAGCGTACCGGCGACGATCCGCACCATCTGATGGAGGAACGCATCCGCGCTGACGACGATCTGAATCTCCTCCTGCTCGCGTGCGACGCTCAGCGCGAGGACTTCGCGCGTCGTGCCGCGCTCGTGCGGCGGCCCGCTCGCAAACGCCGCGAAGTCGCGCTTGCCGACCAGCCGTAAGCCGCCGGCCCGCATTGCATCCACGTCCAGCGGCGCGCGGACATGGAAGGTCCGCATGCGCAGCAACGGCGACGGCGCCTGCCGATTGAGGATGCGATAGCGGTACGTGCGCGCGAGCGCGTCGTGGCGAGCGGAGAACCCGGCCGGCCGTTCCACCGCCCGCAAAACGGCAATCCGCGCGTCGCGCAGCAGCGCGCTTGCCGCGATCGGGATGCGCGCCGTCGGAAAGCCGCTCGTCGTCTCGAAGCTCACCACTTGGCCGGTCGCGTGGACGCCGGCGTCCGTCCGCCCCGCCGCCACCAAGCGCACGGCATGGCCGAGCAAAACGCCGAGCGCGCGCTCGAGCTCGCCTGCCACGGTCCGGTCATTTGTTTGGCGCTGGAACCCGCAAAACTCGCTGCCATCGTATTCTACGATCAGCGCAAGCGTTTTCGCAACGTTCGGCATGCCGTCGGCGACCCCGCCCGACGTTATTGCGGCCTTTGCAGCGGGAAGAGCAAGACGTCGCGAAGCGATTCTTGACTCGCCAGAATCATCACCAGGCGATCGATGCCGATGCCGATGCCGCCGGTGGGCGGCATGCCGTATTCCAAGGCTTGAACGAAATCCCAATCCGGCTCGGGCGCCTCGAAGTCGCCCCGCGCGCGATCGCCGACCTGCGCTTGAAACCTGCGCCGCTGATCGTCCGGGTCGTTCAACTCCGAAAAGGCGTTTGCGATCTCCATGTGCGCGATGAACAGCTCAAAGCGCTCGACGAGTTCGGGATCGTCGCGCTTGCGTTTGGCGAGCGGCGAGACGACGACCGGGTGATCGACCACGAAGGTCGGGTCGGTGAGGTTCGGCTCCGCGACGACCTCGAACAGCTTGTCGATGACGTGGGCGTGGCTGTCGTGACCATGCAGGTCGATCTTCAATCGCGCGGCGGCGGCGCGCGCGCGTTCGAAGTCCAGCACGGTCTCGCGCGGCAAATCGCCGTATTGCTTCATCGCGTCCAAGTATGAAACCCGGGCGAACGGCCGCTGGAAGCGGATTTTCTCTCCGTCGAATCCGTGCGCGTCGCGAACGCCCGCGACGGAGGCGGCGTGCATGACGACGTTTTCGGCTAGCCCCATCATGCCCTCGACATCGGTAAACGCTTCGTACAGTTCGAGCATGGTGAATTCCGGATTGTGCGTGCGATCGATGCCCTCGTTGCGGAACGTCCGGCCGATCTCGTAGACCTTTTCCATCCCGCCGACGATCAGCCGCTTGAGATTCAGCTCGGTGGCGATGCGCAGCTGCAGCGGGATATCGAGCGCGTGTGAATGCGTCACGAACGGGCGCGCGTTCGCGCCGCCGGCGATGGTCAACAGGGTGGGCGTTTCGACCTCCACGTACTTGCGTTCGTCGAGGTAGCGGCGGATTTCGGCGATGATGCGGCTGCGCAGCAGCATCGTTTCGAGCACCGGGCGATTGACGATAAGGTCGACGTAGCGCTTGCGGTAGCGCTCCTCGATGTCGGTGAGGCCGTGCCATTTTTCGGGCAACGGGCGCAGCGCCTTGCACAGCACGACCGCGCGCTTGACGCCGACCGTCAATTCTCCGGTCTTGGTGGCAAAGGGCTCGCCGCTGATGCCGAGGACGTCACCTCGATCCAGCAGCTCGAGCTGGCTGAGCGCGCCGCCGAGCTCGCTGCCCTGGAAATACAGCTGCAGGCGACCCGATTGATCGGTCAGATCGGAAAACGCCGCCTTCTTCCCCATCCGGCGGAGAGTCCCAAGCCTGCCGGCAACGTCAACCGACGCTCCGCTGTGTTCGCCGGCCGGCAGCGATCCGAAGCGGTCGCGCACCTCGGCCAAACTCGCCGAGCGTTCGAATTTGGTTTGTGCGAAGGGGTCCTCTCCCCGCGAGCGCAGCGCGTCGAGCTTCGCTCGGCGCGCGCCGATGAGTTCTGCCTCGGCCGGGCCGACGGCAGGCTCGCGGCTCACTTCACCTTGGACCGATGGCGGCGGCCCGCGCGGATGGCGAGGATCTTCAATTCGACCTCGCCGCTCGGTGCTTGAGCGGTGACGGTGCCGCCGGGCTTGCCGCCGAGCAGCGCGGCGCCAATCGGCGAGTCGTTGGATATTTTCGAGTTGAGCGGATCGCTTTCGGCACTGCCTACGATCGTATATTCGTGCTCGGTGCCGCGCGTCAGGTTTTTGACTTTGACGATGCTGCCGAGATGCACCTCATCGGAGCCGGCGGCTTCGTCGATGAGCTTGGCATTGCGGATCATAGCTTCGAGTTTCATGATCCGGCCTTCGATGAACGCCTGTTCCTGCTTGGCGTCCTCGTATTCGGCGTTTTCCGAGATGTCGCCGAATTCTTTTGCTTGACGAATGCGATCGTTCACCTCTTTACGGTGCACGGTCTTCAATTCGTCCAGCTCTGCTTCGAGCTTGCGCAGCCCCTCGGCGGTGACCGCGATCTCTTTTTCGGCCATGGCTATCTCCTACGTCGCGTGTGCGGCGCGTTCGCGCGGCACGTTCAAGGTCTCGATGCGCGGTTGGAAATGCAACGTTTCCAGCGCGCTCAGGTAGTCCTTCTCCGTCACGTCCTCCCAGCGCTTTTGCATGAGCGCGAGCAACGCCGCTTCCATCACGTTGGTGCCGAACGACCGGCCGCCGAAATTCGGGGTGCTCGTCACCAGCAGCGCAGCGCCGCGCGCGCGCAACTCTTCGACGTTCGCCGGCGTCACGGTGTTCGTCAAGATCGCCTTGCCGCGCAAGTCGTTCGGCATGTACTGCCGGATGAAATGAAAATCGCCCGCGATGATCCGGGCGCGCTCGTAGTAGTGCGGAAACTTCGGCTCCGGCGGCTTTTCCTGTTTCTTGCCGGTCGGATAGAAGAACTGAAACGGCAGCCTGCAGGCATCGGGCAAATACTTTTCGGCGAGCGCCTCGAACTCGGCCAGCGAGCTTACCGGCTTGTCGATGCCCAGCGCGAAGATGAAGTCGCCGAACGTCACATCGGCGCCGGCGGCGACCAGCGCTTGCGCCATGCCGAAGCGATCCAGCGCACTGACCATGAGCACCGGCGCGCCTCGGAAGTCGATGATGCCCGCTGACTGCAGGTGGCGAACCGTCTCCCGCTCGAGGGTGTTTTTCAGGCCGCTGCCGTCGACGACGGGCGTCGTCTTTACCGCCTCAAGCATGCGCAGCCCGTCGCGCAGCGCGTAGCGCTTGGCGCCGGCGTACAAATACACGTCGATGCCGCCAAGCCCGATCGCGTCGACGGTGCCGTCGAGCGCTCGCAAGCACTCGATGGCGCGCTCCAGTTTGCCGTCGAAGCCGATGCGGCTGATGTCGAAGCGCTCGCCGAGCCACTGGACTTCGACTCGGTGGTCGCGCGTGGACGACCCGAGGCTGACGGAAACGATCTTTTTCATTTGGCGCGCTGAGCGGCGCCGGCGGATGGTTGCCCGGCGGCGCCCGGCAGCGAAATCGCTGCGGCCCGGCCGTTCGCTCGGGCGCGCGCGGCGCGCGCCTTTTCTCGGATGCTCGCGATCGTGGCCGCCGAGACCGGTTTGTCGAACGCGCGCATGCCCGCCAATTCGAAGCCGTGCTTTTCCGCCAGCCGCTCGATCTCGAGCACCTTGTCGAGATTGATGCCGCGGCCCAACGAAAAATTCTCGAGCCGGTTTTCGAGCGCGAGGATCATGGTTTCGGACATGCACGCCAGCGCGATCGCGTCCGGCAGCCCAAAATCGAAGTTGAAATTCGGGTCGCCGGGAATTTTGATGTTGCCGCCTTCGGTGACGAGCACGTCGTCGCGCTCCGTAGCAACGCGCCTGGACACGTCGTGCGGCAGCGAAACTTCACACACCACCGCGCCCGGCTTGAGATCCTCCGGTTCGACGACGTTGCCGATGGAAGCGGTCGCGGTCACGATGAGTTCCGCCTTGCGCACGGCGTCTTGGATGTCGGTCGTCCAATCGAGGCGCGCTTTGACGTGCGGCTGCATGGCATGCGTTAGGTTTTTCAAGCGGGTCGCATTGCGTGCGGAGAGCGTCAGGCTCGCAACCTTGTTGCCGAGGATCTGCGAACACGCCGAGCCGATGCTGCCGGTCGCGCCGATGACGAGCGCGTGCGCGCCGGGAACGTCGATCTCCATCTCCTGCGCGCCGCGCCACAAGCTTTGGATCGCCGCCGCGATGGTATACGAATTGCCGGTGGTCACCGGAATCGGGCAGTTTTCTGCAACCGTCACCCCGCCGTCGCCGACGACGGACGTGAAGCCGCCCAGCCCGACGATTTGGCAGCCGAGTTCAGCGGCGATGTTCGCGCCGCGGATGATGCGCTCGAGCACGGCGTCGCGCGGCAGATCCAAAAGCTGCTCGGGCAAGAGCGGCACCGCCACGAAGTAGCCCTCGATCTGGGCGCCCGTCTTGCTGCGCACGCCGTGAATGTCGGAGGCCTTGTACGCCGGCATCCATTCCAGGATCTTTTTGATGAGCGGCCGACCCTTGCCGGCCGCCTTCGGTTCGTAGCGAAGCACGTCTTCATACGACAGGGGATGAATCAGAAAGCCGAATTTGCGCACGCCGGGCGTAACCTCTGAAAACGGCCGCCAAAATTGCGTCCGTTTGGAGTTGAAACTGGTTGGTTCGCAGAGCGGGATGCGCGCTCCTGGCGCGGCACGGCGGGCGCGTTATTTACCGTTTTCGCACTGTCGCTTCAGGCCTTCCAGCATCATGCGCGAATTTTCTTCGACCTTTTTCTGCAGCGTCGGCCCGATGAGCTCCGACAGCGTCGGCACGCCGAAATCGTAATCGACGCCAAGGGTGACGTTCGTCGCCCCGTCGCGCTCTTCGAAGGTCCACGCACCTTCAAACTTGTCGAGATCGCCTTCGATGAGCCGGTATGCGATGCGCGTGTTCGCGTCGTCGAAGACGTCTTCTTCGGTCCATTCGATCGGGGCTTCTTCCACGAGGGTTTTCCAGCGCGTCGTCGTCGTGTTGCCGTTGCGCGACAGCACTTTTACGCTTTCGACGTCGGGCATGAATTGCGGATAGCGTTCCATGTCTTTAGCCAGTTCGTATATGCGGTGCGCAGGCGCGGCGATGCGGATGGATGTTTCGACGTACGGCATACTGTTAGGCGCCCACGCCCTGCGGCGCCGGGCGGAGCTCCCCAAGTTTTTCTTCGGCTTTGCTCGTTCCTTGCTCGAAGAGCGTCAGCGCTTCGTCGATTTCCGCCTTGCTGACGACGAGCGGCGGCTCGAGCCGGATGACGCGTTGCTGGTTGAGCGTGTACGCTACCGTCAAGCCGAGTTTGAGGCACTCGGGAATAATCGAGCCGCCGTAACCCTCGTTCGTCAGCTCGACGCCCACCACGAGACCGCGCCCGCGCACGTCGGCGATCACCTTCGGATGGCGATCTTTGATCGCGCGCACGCGTTCGATGAGATAAGCGCCGAGCTCGCGCGCGCGCTGCGCGAGCTTTTCTTCCACGAGCACTTCGAGCGCCGCGATGCCCGCCGCGCAGGCCAGTGGATTACCGCCGAAGGTGGAGGTGTGAATGAGCGGCGCCTTGCCCATCGCACGCAGCCACACGTCTTTTTTGGCGATGGTCGCGCCGATGGGGACGACCCCGCCGGACAAGCCTTTGGCAACCGCCATAATGTCGGGCACGATAGCGTCGCGATCGACACCCCACATGTATCCCGTTCGGCCGAGGCCCGTCTGCACTTCGTCGGCGATGAGCAGCGCGCCGTGGGCATCGCACAGCCGGCGCACTCCCGTCAGGTAGCCGTCCGGGGGGACGATGACCCCGCCTTCGCACTGGATCGGTTCGACGATGAACGCCGCGCTACCGGGCAGCGCCCGATCGAGCTCGTCGAGGTCGCCGAACCTCACGTGTACGAAATCGGGCACGAGCGGCTGAAATGAATCCTTGAACAGATCGCGCCCCGTGGCCGTGAGGCTGCCCATCGTCTTGCCGTGATACGCGTTGTGCGTCGAGACGATCCTCGCTCGTTTGCTGGACAGGCGCGCAAGCTTGAGCGCCGCTTCCACCGCCTCGGTGCCGCTGTTCGAAAAAAAGCTGATTTGCAGCTCGCCTGGGGCGAGGTCGGCGAGCGCTTTGGCGAGCTCGGCGGTCTTTGCGTTGAAAAAGACGCGCGACGAGAGCGCCATGTGCTCGAGCTGGGCTTTGACGGCGCTCACGACCTTGGGATGCATGTAGCCGAGCGTGAAGACGCCGTAGCCGCCGCAGAAATCGAGGTACGATTTGCCGGCGTGATCGTAGATGCGGCAGCCGCGCGCCTCGGTTTCGACCGTAGCGCCCGCCACCTTCATGAAGCGCGCGAGCGGCGGGTTCAGATACTCTTTGTACGCGGCGTACACCGCATCGAACACCGCCTGTTGATCGCGCTTGCCGTTATCCATGGTTTCCGCTTGCCGTTCGAAATAACTGGTGCGGCCGCCTTTTCTGCGCGTTGTCGCGAGCGGTTTTGGCGACCGTACGGGTGAGCGTGCAGTGCTTCGACCGCAGGCCGCTGATGCGAACGAGCGTGCAGTGGTTCGACCGCAGGTCGATGATACAGGCGAGCGTGCAGTGCTTCGACCGCAGGCCGCTGATGCGAACGAGCGTGCAGTGGTTCGACCGCAGGTCGATGATATCGGCGAGCGTGCAGTGGTTCGACCGCGGGTCGATGATATCGGCGAGCGTGCAGTGGTTCGACCGCAGGTCGATGATATCGGCGAGCGTGCAGTGGTTCGACCGCAGGTCGATGATATCGGCGAGCGTGCAGTGGCTTCGACCGCGGGTCGCTGATGCGAACGAGCGTGCAGTGCTTCGACCGCAGGTCGATGATGCGAACGAGCGTGCAGTGCTTCGACCGCAGGTCGATGATGCGAACGAGCGTGCAGTGCTTCGACCGCAGGTCGATGATATAGGCGAGCGAAGCTCGCCTATCAATGAGCCCGTTCGAAACGAAATTCGCGCTAGCCGACGGTCTCAAAATCGCATACACGGAGGTCGGCGCCGGTCCGCCCGTCGTCTTCTTGCACGGTGTCGGCTCGCTGCGCGATGTCTGGAACGACCAGCTGCTGGGACTCTCCGAAAGATTCCACTGCATTGCGGTCGAGTATCGCGGCTATGGCGACTCTGAAATTCCGCCGCTGAAAAATCTCGCGGCTGACGATGGCGACCCGCGCTCGATCTCGCGCGACGCGTTTGCGCGGGACGTATTCGCGGTAATGGACGCGGCCGGCGTTCAGCGCGCGCACCTTTGCGGTTTGTCGCTCGGCGGTGTCGTAGCGTTTGCATGCTTCGCCCGAAAGCCCGAGCGAGTGCTTTCTCTTGCGCTGGCGGACAGCTTCGCTTACTACCCGCACGGCATCGAATCCGTCGGCGAGCGGCTGAGCGCCCTCGCCGCATTAGGCATGGAGCGATTCGCCGCGACGCGGGCCGCACGCATCCTGCGACCCAAAGCGCCTGCCAAACTGATCGAGCGGTCGCGCGCGCAGATGGCATCGATCCCGCTCGCCGTCTATGCGGCCGCGACGCGCGCCACTTGGACCGGCGACTATCGCCCGCTGCTGGCGAGGATTTCGGTTCCGGTGCTCGTTTTGTGGGGCGAGCACGATCGCACCGTCACCCCGCGGCGCCTGAGCGAGGAGATCGCGCGCGGAGTGCCCGATTGCCGCGGGTTCGTGGTCGTCAAAAACGCCGGTCACGTTTCGAACGTCGACAATCCGGTCGCGTTCAACGGCGCGCTGACGAACTTTTTGGATTCGCTGGCGGTTCGGCTATAGCTTCGTGCCGCACTGGGCGCAGAATTTCGCGCCCGGCGTATTTTGGGCGTGGCACTGCGGACACTCAAGCGTCGCTGCCGCAACCGGCTTGCCGCACTCCGGGCAGAATTTCGAGCCGGCTGGAATCTTCGCCGCACAGTTCGGGCAGGCGATGGTCGCCGCGGCGGCACCGCTCGCGGCCGATTGCGCGGCCTGCTGCATCGCCTGATTGATCATCCCCGGCATCGCAAAGCCTAGGCCGGCGCCGATGCCGAGGCCGGCGGTCGCGCCGGCCGCGCCGCTTGGGTTCGAAGCGGCTTCCTCGACCGCTTGGGCGCTTTTGTACTGCATGTACTGGCCCATGTTGCCGATGACGCCCATGCCGGTGCGCTCGTCGATGACCTTTTGCACTTCGTCCGGCGGCGTGATCGCGTTGATCACGAAGTCGATGACCTCGATGCCGTACTGACCGAAATCATCCTTGACGCGCGCCTTTGCAGCGGCGTCGAGCGCATCGTAGTACTTGGGCAGATCAAGGACGCTCTTTACCGTTTCGCCCAACAGGTTGTTCAGGCGCGACACGATGATGTTGCGGAAGTAATCCTGCAACGCGTCGGACGTGTAGATGTTCTGCGTGCCCACGATCGTATTGACGAACAGCTGCGCGTCGGTCACGCGCACCGAAAACACGCCGTATGCGCGCAGCCGCACCATCGAAAACTCCGCGTCGCGAAACAGAATCGGCTCGGCGGTTCCCCAGTGCAGGTTCGTAAAAACCTTTTGATTGACAAAATAGACTTCCGATTGGAACGGCGAAACGCCGTCGAACGGAATGCCGAGCAGTCTCGTGAGCAGCGGTAGATTCTGTGTCGAGAGCGTGTAGCGGCCGGGACCAAACGTATCGAGCGCTCGGCCATCCCGGAAAAACACCGCCGCCTGGCTCTCCTGGACGATGAGCTGGCTGCCCCACTTGATGTCGGTAGAGCCGCTTTCCGGCCAGCGGTGCACGATCTCTTGACCGGTGTTGTCGAAAAATTCGATGACGGACAGACCCAGTGCCATGATCTCCTCGCAGGCGCTCGCACGCTTCGTGTGCTCGGGTGTCTTTACTGACCTGGTCGGCGAGAGTTTCAAGGTTTTCCAGGAGCTGTCCCGCCGCGGGCCGTAGCCTCAAGCCTCATGCAGACAATCGACGATTTTTCCACGTTTACGCTGCCTGCTCCCGATCTCGACGCGCTGCGCCGCGAGTACGCAGACCTCAACGTCGCCCTGGACGGCGCCAGCACGAGCCGCGCGCGGCTGGCGGTCATTGCGCGCTGGGATGAAATCCGGCGGCGGTTCGATTCGTGGGAGCAGCTGACGATGGTCCGCTTCGAGCAAGATACGGCAAACCCGGCGCACAAGCGCGCGCGGGACCTTCGCAACGAGCTGGCGCCGAAACTGACGGCGCTCGACGTCGAGATCAAGCGCAAGCTGCTCGCCGCACCGGATCGGCCCGCGCTGGAGCGCAAACTAGGGCGTCAGGCCTTTGCTCTGTGGGCCGCGGACGTCGCTGCGTTCGAGCCAGCGATTCAAGCCGATTTGACCCGCGAAGCTGCGCTGGCCAATGAGTACACCGAGCTCGTGGCGTCTGCCAAACTCGAGTTCGACAGCAAGACGGTGAACCTCGCGGGCATCCAGCCGTACACGGAGAGCCCGGATCGCGACGTTCGCTATCGCGCGCAACAGACGCGCTGGTCGTTTTTTTCGCAGAACCGGGTTCAGCTCGATCGCATCTTCGACGACCTCGTCAAGCTGCGCCACGGCATGGCGCGCAAACTCGGGTTGCCGTCGTTCGTCCCGCTCGGTTACCAGCGCATGCACCGCGTCGACTACGACGCGAGCGATGTCGAGCGGTTTCGCGCTGAAGTCGTGCGCGAGGTCGTGCCGCTCGCGCAAGCCATCATGGCCGCGCGGGCCAAGGCGCTGGGGCTGGAAAAACTGATGTTCTGGGACGAGCCGGTAACGAATCGCTCCGGCAACGTGCTGCCGCGCGGCGATCGCGCTTGGATCGTGGCGAGCGCGCGCGCCGCCTTTGCTGCAATGAACGGCACATTAGGCGACTTCTTCAAGATGCTGGTCGACCGCGGGCTGTTAGACCTGGAGAATCGCCCCGGTAAGGCGGGCGGCGGGTTCTGCACGAGCTTTCCGACGCACGGCGTGCCGTTTATCTTCGCGAACTTCAACGGTACGGCTCACGACGTCGAGGTGTTGATCCACGAAATGGGTCATGCGTTTCAGAACTGGAGCAGCCGGCGCGCCAAGCTGCTCGACTATCTCTGGCCGACGTCCGAATCCGCGGAAATCGATTCGATGGGCATGGAGTTCCTCTCGCATCCCCAGCTGGAGCGCTTTTTTGACGGCGACGCCGCGCGTTTCCGGCTGGAGCACATCGCGGACCAAATCGAAAGGCTGCCGTACATGGTTGCCGTCGATCATTTTCAGCACCTCGTCTACGCGACGCCCGACGCGTCGCCCGCCCAGCGCAACGACATGTGGCGTACGCTGGAGGCGCGCTACATGCCGTGGCGGGACTACGGCGACCTCGAATACCCCGCGCAGGGCGGGCGCTGGCAGGCCCAGCTGCACATCTATCAGATTCCGTTTTACTACATCGATTACGCGTTGGCGGCGTGCTGCGCGCTGCAGTTTTGGGCGCGCTCGCAGGACGACTATGCCGGCGCGCTCGCGGACTACGTCCGGTTGTGCGCGCGCGGCGGCGAGGCGCCGTTTCAGGAGCTGGTCCGTTCGGCCAATTTGAAATCGCCGTTCGCGCCGGGCGTGCTATCCGACGTCACTCGCCGGGCGCGCGTGGCCATTGGCGTGTAGCAGCGTGCGCGAAGCGTTTATGCTTCGAGACGGCGCCATTGGAATATTGCCGCGGCGGCGTAGACGACCAGCAGCCCGATGAGCATCGCGTCTGCGAGCGGGAGCGCGACCGTCAACAAATTGCTGGTCCTCGCGCCACCGTCGCTCACTTCAAATCCGACGAAGTACGCCAAGGGATCGATGAAGGCCAGCGTATGGAACGCCTGGTGCCACGCGCCCGGCAGCGGGGCGCTCGCGAGCGCCCCCAGCACGAACGCCGGCAGCATGCTTATGCCGACTACCATCCTTGCGTTGCCGCGCAGGCCCGCCGTCAGCGCCTGGCACAACGCGAACCAGGCCAGAGGAAGCGCGAGCTGGCGCAGCGCTTCCAAAGCTAGAGTCGGACCGGCCGAAACGTAGCGAAGCATGCCGACCATCGCGAGCTGCGGAAGGAGCAACAGGACGAACGTCAGCGCGAATGCGGCGAGAATGCCGACGACGTCGACCAGCATGACCGTCAACGCGTATTGGACGCGCGACGCGGGCTTCGTCCATGCCAGCGCAAGGTGACCGTCATTCTCGGCCGCGAGGCTGCAGCCGTATGCGGTAGCCGGGAAGAGCGCGGCGAACGAGCAGATCGCAAACAGTATTGCGAGCGGAATCTGAACGTGTTCGCTCGGCCCAGGCAGGGAGAGGTGACCCTGGGCGTCCGCCGCGATGATGAGCGCGGCAGAAACGACATCGATGACGACGTACAAGATCGCCATGTTCTTCAAGGCGCGCAACACGCGCAGCAGCTCTTTGTAGTACACCTCATGCCTCCCGGGCTGGGTCGGCCGACGCTTGCACGCCGACCGCGGTCACAAAAATATCTTCCAGGTTTTGATCGAGCACGCGGATGCTCGTGGGCGCTGCAGCGTTGATGCGGCGCGCGACTTCGTCGGGATTGCCGCGCACGAATGCGCGCACGATTCGACCATTGCGCACGATGCGGCGCACGCTCGAATCAGCCTCAAGCTCGCGCAGCTCCGGCGCTCGCGGATCGAACGTCGCTTCGACGATTTTTTCGTTGGCCTTGAGCTGATCCACCTCGCCCTGGATGACGATCTTGCCTTGATGTAGGATTGCGACGTGGTCCGCCGCGCGCTCAACCTGTCCGATTTGGTGCGATGAGAGCAGGACTGTGGCGCCGCTGGCCGCCGCGTCGATCAGCAGATCGAGCACGTGCCGCTGGTGCAGCGGATCGAGGCCGGCGGACGGTTCGTCGAGGACGAGCAGGCGCGGCCTGATCGAAAACGCCAAGGTGAGGGCGAGCGCGGATTGCTGGCCCTTGGAGAGTTTAGCCGCTTTGCGCGTGGGATCGATCTGGAACGTATCGATTAATGCGCGAGCGCGCGCCGCGTCGTAGCCGCGAAACGAACGGCGCGTAAACTCGAGATGATCGTTGCCGGTCATCCAATCGTACAGGGCGTTGGTTTCGGGCACGTACGCGAGCTCCTCAAACGTCTTGGGCCGGAGCGGCGCGCCGTCCAGCTCTACGCGGCCGCGGTCGGCTCGCGCCAGCCCAAGCATGCACTTGAACGTCGTCGTCTTACCCGCGCCGTTTGTGCCGAGCAGGCCGAAGATCGAACCTCTGGGGATTTCGAAGCTGACGTCGTCGATCGCTTCGATCCGGCCGTAGCGCTTCGACAAGTTCTTCACCAAGATTACGGCGCGTTCGCTGCTGTTCATTGCTTTTTGCTGTCCTCCGCGCTCGGTCCCACGACATACCAGCGGTCGAGCGTGCGCTGAAAGATTTCGGTAACGTCCGTCCGGTCAAGGCCGATGGATTTGGCTTCCCGAATGGCGTCGTTGAGCGCCGAACGGGTTACATCGCGAAGCGCTCGTCGTGCTCTGCCGGAGCTGCCGTCGTTGCGGACGAACGAGCCGCGGCCGGGCGCGGTGTCGATAACCCCGTCGCGCTCCAGGTCGCGGTACGCGCGCGCCACGGTGTTCGGGTTCACGGTCAGGTCGGTCGCCAGTTGCTTTACCGTGGGCAGCTGCTCGCCGGGTTCGAGCACACCGAGCGCGACCGAACGTTTCACCTGTTCCACGATCTGATGGTAGAGCGGCACGCCGCTGCGCGGGTCGACGGTCAGAATGGCGGGCACGTTTTGGCTTTCGCTAGACCCGCGGTCCCCAGCCGCCAAACGGGGTGCTGCCGGCGGCCACGGGCACCTGGCCGAGAGGGTCGAGGCGCTCACGGCCTGCGCTCGAGGTCGCGATGTAGAAATTGAGGTTCCGGGTCATGACAGCCCCTTGTCTAAACTATTATACTAGCGTACTAATACAATAGCAGCTTGTGCCTCCGTTTGTCAACCACGAAAACGGCCGCCGTTCGGCAGCCGCTGCTTGACCCCTTAAGAGAATCTCCCCAAAACTCTCACGGCGTCGGCAAGCTGTCGAATAGGTGTTTGCGCGCTTCGAAGCGCCGATCGAACTCGGCGGTGACGGCGTCGAGTTTTGCGAGCGCCGCCCTCAGGCGCGCCGAATCCGACGCGGCTTGCTCGACCGCAGCGATCGCATCGTCAAAAGCGCCGACGTCGCCGACCAGCGCCGCATCGTAGGAATAGAGCCTCGCGAGCTCCGCGTCGCCCAGCTGTATCCGATCGAACACCGCCGCGTAGCCGTAATCCGCAAACCTCATCCGATCGATGAGTTTTTCCAAGCGCCGGCTGCTCTGGTCGATGAGCGGCAGATCGGCGAGATTGCCGGCTCGCGAAAGCTGGTCCACCACGCGGTCGAGCCTGCCGCGCTGGTTGGCAAGCCGCACGCCGATCACGGCGCGCAGCTCCTTGTCGGAGATGCGGCGGTCTTCTGCCGACTTGTAGCCCGCGAAGCCCGGCACGAAGTTGGCCAAGTTGGCGAGCGCCTCGCCGACGTTCGGCATGTGCCCGCTGAAATCGCGCACGCGCGCCAGCTCCTGTTGAAAACTCGGATGCGGCGAGGTACCGCTCGCTGCGGGCGTCGGAACCGCGGGTGGGTTTTGCGGCTGGTCGGTCATTTGGATATTTCTCCTCGTGTACATACTCGCTGCTCGAGTTTTGGTTTCATGCGGCAAGCTCGAGTTCCCGGCTGCGCGCCTCTTCCAGTATCTGGCGCACTTCGTCCGCCGCCGGGGCGTGATTGATGCGTTCGCGCAGGCTCGCTGCATCGCGAATGCCCTTCAGGTACCAGCCGAGATGCTTGCGCATTTGCAGCAGGC
>Ga0207416_1001129_pt1 | contig 37909 bp, 39 predicted proteins | sample PaiPotPPM11metaG_FD_184107 | JGI IMG/M metagenome (GOLD analysis project Ga0207416, IMG submission 184107) | Iron sulfur acid spring bacterial and archeal communities from Banff, Canada, to study Microbial Dark Matter (Phase II) - Paint Pots PPM... ...
CCCCTATCCCCCAACCCCTGCTTAGGAGTGAAACGAGGAGCAACATGCCACGAATGACCCAGGTCGAGACTACGATCAACGGTGAGCCACGCGCCTTTCTGTGCGAGCCGCGGCAGAGCCTTCTGGAAGTGCTGCGGGAGACACTTGGGCTGACCGGCTCCAAGGAGGGCTGCAATAACGGCAACTGCGGCGCCTGCAGCGTGCTCCTGGATGGACGGTTGGTGAACTCCTGCGTCGTCCTCGCGGTGGAGACGGAAGGAAAGGCCGTCACGTCCATCGAGGGTATCGCCACGCCAGATGGACTGCACCCCCTGCAGCAGGCCTTCCTGGAGCAGGCGGCACTGCAATGCGGCGTATGCACGCCGGGCTTCATCGTCGCAGCCAAGGCGCTGCTAGACAAGAATCCGCATCCGACGGAGCATGAGATACGATACTGGTTGGCCGGAAACCTCTGCCGGTGTACCGGCTACGACAAGATCGTGCGTGCCGTGCAAGCGGCGGCGGATAAGCAAGCCGCGACGGCGACGCCAGTCACGCCAGAAAGGATGGAGGTGGCCGCGCGATGATCCTCAAGGAACGTCCGGAAACCGCGACAGCCGAGACTGCACCGCGGTATCAGGTCGTTGGCACCCGCCCGATACGCCACGATGGCCTGGACAAGGTAACGGGAAGAGCCAGATACGGCGCGGACATCATGCTGCCCGGCATGCTGTACGGCAGAGTATTGCGGAGCCCACACGCCCACGCTCGCGTCACTGGTATCGACGTGAGCGCCGCGCTGGCACACCCCGGCGTCTTCGCCGTCGTAACCGGAGCTGATCTGCCCCAGGCCGCCGACTTGATTGTCGACCTCGGGGAGGGTGCGGCCAACGTTCGCGACATCAGCAGCAACGTCATGGCCATCCACAAGGTGCTCTATCGCGGCCATGCCGTCGCCGCCGTGGCGGCGCGCGACCCGCACACGGCCGAGGAGGCCGTGCAGCTCATTCGCGCCGACTATGAGCCGTTGCCGGCGGTTCTGGACGTGCGCGCCGCCATGCGGGAGGATGCGCCGCTCCTGAATGAGCGGCGCCGGACCAAGACGCTCGCCGGTGAGTCCGAGAAACCCAGCAATGTGGCGGAACACATTCGATTCGATTTGGGTGACGTCGACGAGGGCTTCAAACAGGCCGACGTGGTCATCGAGCGCGAGTTCACCACCTCGATGGTCCACCAGGGCTACATCGAGCCGCAGAACGGCACGGCCCTGTGGACGACCGACGGTCATCTCACCTGTTGGACGAGCACGCAAGGCGCCTTTGGTGTCCGCCAGCAGCTTTCAGAGCTGCTCAAGCTGCCGATCTCTCAGGTCAAGGTGATCCCGATGGAGATCGGCGGCGGCTTCGGCGGCAAGATCGATGTCTATCTCGAGCCGGTGGCAGCGCTGCTCTCGCGCAAGTCGGGGCGGCCGGTGAAGATGACGATGAGCCGCAGCGAAGTGTTCGAGGGGACCGGACCCACGTCCGGCTCCTACATGAAGCTGAAGATGGGCGCCACCAAGGCCGGTCGAATCGTCGCAGCCCAAGCGTACATGGCCTACGAGGCAGGCGCCTATCCCGGCTCCGCCATTGGCGCGGGCACCAGGACCATGCTATCGCCCTACGACATCCCCCACGTGCTCATCGATGGCTTCGATGTCGTCTCGAACAAGCCGAAGACCAGCGCCTACCGCGCGCCCGGCGCGCCGGCCGCCGCCTTCGCCGCGGAGACGGTCGTCGACGAGCTGGCCGAAAAACTCGGCATCGACCCCATCGAGTTCCGCAAGATGAACGCCTCCAAGGAAGGGACGCGCCAGGTCAACGGACGGCCCTTCGGCATCATCGGCAATGTCGAGTGCCTGGAGGCGGCTGAGCGTTCCGATCATTGGAACGCACCGTTCAGCGGCCCCTGGCGCGGCCGGGGCGTTGCCTCCGGCTTCTGGTTCAACGGTGGCGGCAGCGCCAGTCTGACGGCAAGCGTCAACCCCGACGGCACGGTCAGCCTTGTCGAAGGCTCGACCGACATCGGCGGCAGCCGCGCCTCCATCGCCATCATGCTCGCCGAAACGCTCGGCATCCCGGCGGAGGATGTCCACCCTGCTGTTGGCGATACCGATTCAATCGGGCACACCGACGTCACGGGCGGGAGCAGTGCGACTTTCAAGAGCGGCTGGGCCGCCTACGAGGCAGCACTGGACGTGAAGCGGCAGCTGGTGGAGCGAGCGGCACTGATCTGGCAGGTTCCCGTGGAGTCGGTCAGCTACGAAGCGGGCGTGCTCACCGGTCGGGACGATTCGGAACAGCGCCTGACGTTCAAAGAAATCGCCTCGCGGCTCGGTCGTACCGGAGCGCCGGTGGTTGGGCGCGCCACGGTGCGACAGTCGGGCGCCGGCCCCGCCTTTGGCACGCACATCGCCGACGTCGAGGTAGACCCCGACACCGGCAAGGTGCAGGTGCTCCGCTACACGATCGTGCAAGATGCCGGAACGGCCATCCACCCCAGCTACGTCGAAGGACAGATGCAGGGCGGCGTTGCCCAAGGAGTCGGTTGGGCGCTCAACGAGACCTACGACTACGACAACGCCGGTCGCATGATGAACTCGAGCTTCCTGGACTACCGCATGCCCACGGCGCTGGACCTCCCCAAGATCGAGACCATTATCGTCGAGGTGCCGAATCCCGGCCACCCCTACGGTGTGCGCGGCGTGGGCGAGGTACCGATCGTGCCGCCGCTGGCCGCGATGGCCAACGCGATCTATCGCGCCACCGGCGTCCGTTTCCGAGAGTTGCCGATGTCGCCCGCGGTGGTGCTGAAAGCGCTCGGCAAGCTGGACTAAGCAGGCCATGGCGGTCGTGTGGATTCCCCCCCTGCTGCGCCCGCTGGCTGGGGGGGAGAAGCAGGTGACGGTGTCGGGCGCCACGGTCGCTCAGGTGATTGAGGCGCTCGACGCCAGGTATCCCGGCCTGAAGGCCCGCATCAGCAGCGGTGATGGCCTACGGCCCGGTGTCGCCGTGGGCGTGGACGGCACGCTCGCGACGCTCGGCTTGCTGGAGCCGGTCGGAGAGAACAGCGAGGTGGAGATCTTTCCCGCCATCAGCGGAGGCTGAGTCGACGCGGCGGGCGTGCCGCCATCAGGATGCCGGCGCTGGCGGAAACCACGTAGTCGTACTGGCTCGGTGAGGTAAAGGGTGATGCACTAGGCGAGGTCATGGCGGAAGGCGAAGGCGGTGGCGTCGGCCTTCCCACGAGCGTTGATCTTGGCGTACAGGTTCGTGATGTGCCGCTCCACCGTGCGAACGCTGACTCGTAGCGCCACCGCCATCTCGAGATTGCTCCTAGCCGGCCGCGATCAACTGCAGCACCTCCAGCTCACGCCCGGTGAGCCCGCCTAGATCGCCTAGAATGGGCAGCGGCCTGTCCCTACTCCCGCCACCCTGGCCCCGCCCCTGCCACGCCAAAGCCGTGGGCGCCTCGTCGCGCAGCTGGATCAACGCCGGCCCCTCATTCCCTAGCGGAACGGAGGTCCGCGCCGGGAGGCGCTCCGGCAAGCCCATGCCCTCGCTTGTCCATCCCTGGAGACACCGCAACCGGCGCAGGGCGCCGGCAAGGCGAACACCGACTTCGCCGTCGCCGCCACCGTTTGCGCTCCCGGCCAGCGCGGCCTGGAGGTTCGCTTGCTCTGCCGCCAGCCGCCGGGGCCATCCCTGCCGCTCGCCGGCCTTGAGCGCGCGGTGCGCACCCTCGGCCAGCGGGAGATAAAAGCTGGCATGCCGACGCCGCAGCGTCACCTCCTCGCCGCTTCGTTCCAAGTGCTCACGGGCGTAGTCGCGCAGGGTCTTCAACATCCAAAAGCGCCGCTCTCCATCCGGATGAACCTCTTGGAGGATCAGGCTCCGGTCCAGCAGCGAGGTAAGGCCATCCACGATGGCCGTTGGACTCTCAGCAAGCACGGCCTCCGCCGCTGCCAGCGTCCAGCCACCGGCGAAGACGGCTAGCCGGCGGAAAAGTTGCCGCTGCTCCGGCGGCAGCAAGACATAGCTCCAGTTGCTGGTCGACCGTAGGCTCTGCTGCCGTGCCGGCAGGTCGCACGATCCGCCCGTCAGGACGGAAAGCGGTCGTTCCAGACGGGCAAGAAGCTCGCTCGGCGACAACACGCGGATGCGTGCCGCCGCCAGCTCGATAGCCAGCGGGATACCATCCAGCCGGCGGCAGATCTCTGCCACCGTCCGACCATTGTCTACCGTCACCGCGAAGCCTGGCTGGACTGCCTTCGCCCGTTCCACGAAGAGACGAACAGCCGCGGTCTGCTGAAGCTGCTCCGCTCGAGGCGAATGACGCGTGTCGGGCAACTGCAAGGGCGAGACGGAGTAGCAGTGCTCTCCCTGGAGGTGCAACACCGTCTGGCTGGTAACGAGGATCTTGAGGCACGGACAGCATGCCAACAGCTCCGCGAGCAAGGAAGCGGCAGGGAGCACGTGCTCGAAGGTGTCGAGTAGCAGCAAGAGAGACTTGTCGCCAATCTGGTCGGTCACGGCTTGTGGTGGCGAGCGCCCACGATGTTCCGCTGCCCGGAGAACCTTGGCGATTGCGGCAAGGATAGCGCCAGGCTCGCGTACTGGGGCCAGCGACACCGAATAGACGCCGCCCGCCATACTGTCCAGCAAATCGGCCGCTACCGCCAGCGCCAGGCGCGTCTTGCCCGCCCCGCCGGGACCAGTCAGGGTCACCAGGCGAACGTCCTCACGGAGCAGGAGTTGCCGAACTGCCTGCCGCTCGTGCTCCCTCCCGATCAATCCCGTAGGAAACGACGGCAGGTTGTGGTTCGGAAACCCCGAAGCCCGCATTACCTCCGCTACCCTTGACGTTCGACCCATCGCCTGCCCGCCGCGCGGCCGCGGCTGCGCGGCCTGCTCAAGCAGCTCTCGCTGGGGCGGCAGGAGGGCCAAGGCTGCGAGGAGCCGCCGCACTGTGTCCCGCTGCGGTTGCTTGTTGCGCTGCTCCAGGCCCTGTATGGCCCGTCCACTAATCCCGGCCTTCGCAGCCAGCCCTTCCTGGGTCAGCCCAGCATCGACCCGGAACTGCCTGAGCAGGGCGCCAAACGATGAGCTGACCCCCACTGCCGATGAGGTTTCCGGCTGGCCGGCCAAGCAACTGCTCTGGTCGAGCGTCGGGGCGTGGCCCGGCGTGTCCCCAGTCGCCACCGGATCGGGAGCGTGTGACCGCTGCGCGGGCATTGCCTCACCTTCCCGTTGTCGCCGCCACGGGGCCGGCCTTTCGCGGCAGTACTCACCTTTCTGGCCGCCGGCGCGGAAAAGGTGAGCAACGGTCCGTTTCTTCGTAGACGCCGCGGCGCCTGTACGCAATAGTGTACTCAACCGAACGGATATTCATAGTGGCGCCCGCTGACGGCGCCGTGCGTCGGACCGCGGGTAGGAGATTGGGCGGTCATGCCAATGCTGGCCCGGTCACCACCCTGATGTTGCTCGATAGGTTGGGCCTTTGTCACCCGAGGAGTTGGCAGCACTAGAAGAGGGAGCTTCAATGTACAAGATTCGTCGATCCGTTCTCACCGGCTGGTTCGTCCTGCTGACCATGTTGTTCGGCATGATCGGCGTGCAGCCGGCGCTGGCCGCCGGCACCCCGGCGGCCGGCTTTGCCGCGAGCGACTTCGCTACGGGCTTCGCTACCACCAACCCCACGAATGGGGTAGGACCGATCGGCGTCGCCTTCGACGCCTCGGACCACCTGTACGTGATGGACGACCCGAGCGGCCTCCTCTACAAGTTCGGGCCTGGCGGCGGCGCCGCCTCGGCGGCCACCCAGGTGAATACGACCCCCATCGGGGGCGTGCCCACCGGCATCGCCTTCGACAAGTCCGGCAACCTGTACGCCGCCCTGCAAGCGGCCAACCAGGTGGTGCAGGTCGACCCGACGACGGGCGCCGTGCTCCGGGCAGTCGCGAGCGTCCCCTGCGTCACCGGCCTCGCCACCGATCCCCTCAGCGGCGACCTCTTCGCCACCACCGTCGGCTGCAGTAGCGTCTCGGTCGCGCGCATCTCCAACTTCCAGAGCGGGCCCGGCACGGTGACCACCTACGCCACAATCGGCGGAGCGGACGGCATCACCTTCGGCCCCGACGGCACCCTTTACGCGGCTGTGAGCAACAATAGCGTCTGGAAGGTCGCGAGGACGAACACGAGCCAGCCGGCCGCCGCGACCGCCCTCGCCTCCGTGCCCACGGCGGACGGCACCGCCGTAGCGGCGAGTAACGACCCGACCAAGCCGCCGTTCATCTTCGTCAACCAGAACAACGGCAGCATCACCAAGGTCGACCTCACCCAGTCGCCGCCGGCGCTCTCCCCCGTGGTCAGCGGCGGCACCCGCGGCGACTTCGTGACAGTAGGCCCGGACGGCTGTCTCTACGCCACCCAGTCGGCCACGGTGGAAAAGGTGACCAACGCCGACGGTAGCTGCAGCCTGGCGCCGGTCGGGCTGAGCATCAGCCTGGCCCCGGCCACGCAGAGCCATGGCGTGGGGGACACGGCGGCGCTGACCGCCACCCTGAATAACGTCACCAACCCGGCCGGAACCCAGGTCACCTTCACCGTGACCGGCCCCAATGGCCCGCCAACGCACGTCGTGGCCGCCAGTGCGGGCGGCACGGCCACGTTCACCTACACTGGCGCCAATGCGGGCACGGACACGGTGGTGGCGACGGCGACGGTGCATGGGGTCCCCTCACCTCCAACAGCGCCACAGTGGTCTGGGTACAGCCACAGACCCTGCGCTACTACCTGCACGTCACGGATATTCCGCGGACGGACGGCAACTTCACCATGAACTTGACGCCGCCGCCCCCGGCGCTCTTCCTGGGCATCAACCTGCTGGGCGCCGTGCCCTGGGACTCCGACCCGCCGATCAGCGGAACCTTCGGGTCGTCCAGCCAGTTCACCCTGGTGGCGCCCTGCGTGCTGGGGCTCACGGTGGCGCCGACCTACACCTTATCCGTGGTGAACGCCGATGGCAGTGCCGCGCACGTGGTCGGGCAGACCAGCGGGCTGCTGGGGCTGTGCTTGTTCCAGGCCCAGGTGCCCATCCCCGTCACGACCCCGCTCGCCCTGAGCAACCAGCGACTGCGCCTGACCATCGCGACCCTGGTCTCGCTGCACCTGCAGCTCGGGCCGGACACCTATCTGCAGGCAACCGACTTCGTGCCGGCCTCGGGCCACTGATCGTCCAGCAGCGCCGCCGACCGGGCGGCGACTGACCAGGCGCGGTCCGGCCGGGGCGCACGATCCCCCGCCGGACCGCGTAACCATCGTCGATCGCCCCGCTTCATCCAGGCTTGACGTCGGGACCGGCTGGCTTCGGCTGAACGCCGATCGCCAGCAGCCGCCTCGCTAGCGGACCGACCGTTCCTCCTTGCACGACCAGCGTGACCAGCACGATGCCCGCGACCAGGTCGACCAGCTCCGCGCGGTTGGGGAAGGTCATGGGCAGCGCGAGCGCCATCGCCAGGGATAGGGCGCCGCGCAAGCCGGCCCAGAAGATCAGGTGCCGCCAGCGCGCCGGCATGGTGGCGCGCCGCAGGAGTGGCCTCAGGCTGCCCAGGCCATACACGGCCAGCGCGCGACCAACCACGGTGGCGAGCAGGGCAATGGCGATGCCGTCCCATCGCGTGGCGAGGTGACGAACGTCCAAGGCTGCTCCGAGCAGCAGGAAGACCAGCGAGTTCAAGGCGAAGGCGGCGTACTCCCAAAGATCGTCGAGCGCCTCGCGGGTGCGGGCGCTCATGCCGATCGCGCGCCCGTAGTTGCCATGCAGAAGCCCGGCGGCTATGGCCGCCAATACGCCGGAGACGCCGACCGCCTCCGCCACCAGGTAGGAGCCGTAGGCCAGCGCCACCGAGATCGTCATCTCGATCAGGTGATCGTCCACGCGCGCGGTGAGTCGGGAGGCGACGAACCCGAGCAGACCGCCGAGCACCAGGCCGCCGACCACCGAGGTAAGGAAGAGCTGCGCTCCCTGGCCGGCACTGAATCCGTTCCCCCGCGCGGCGGCGAGCGCGATGGTGTAGGCGACCAACCCAACGCCGTCGTTGAACAGGCTCTCCCCTTCCACGACGCTAGCCAGCCGGCCGGGCACGCCAAGCCGCCGAAAGATGGCGAGTACCGCGATCGGGTCGGTCGGCGACACCATAGCCCCAAGCAGAAAGGCGCTATTCCAATCCAAACCAAGCCAGAAGTGCGTCAGCGACGCCACCACTCCCAGCGTAATCAGCACGCCGGGCAACGCCAACGTCAGCACCGCCCGCCAGGTATGCCGAAGCAAGTCGACGTGAAGGTGGAACGCCGCTTCGAACAAGAGCCCGGGGAGGAAGACGAACAGGACGAGATCAGGGGTCAGGCTATTGTCCCGAATGACCGGTATGGCGCCCAGTCCAAGCCCACAGACGACGAGCGCGACGGTGTAGGGCAAGTTGGCGCGACGCGCCAGGATGCCGACCAGCGAGGCGACCAGCGTCAGCAAGACCAGCGCCTCGGTCGTGCTTGCCATTGCTCCCCCGCTCATCGACCGTCAGCACCGCCACGGTTGGCTGGCCGGACCGCGCCTCAGCCTCCGCCGTCACGGCTCCCCGCTGCGTTGGCAGCATCGCCACCACAGGATGGTACCGTCGTCGGCGGCGACCACGAGCCATCGCCGTGCTATCCTCCCCCAGCAGCTGCGGGAGCTTGAGTCAGTGAGTGGCCGGTTCCGTCCGGCAGGAGCGTGGGAGGTACGATCGTTGACGCTGAATTTTGAGTATATCGCCGGCCCCTTTACACTGACCGAGGGGCCTGCATGGGACGGGGGCGGCCTGCTGTTTACGGACATTGGCAACAACCGCGTCCTGCGCTACGATCCGCCCAGCGGCGCCTGCGAAACGAGCCGAACCGGCACGAACGCCGCCAACGGCCTGATGCTGGATCGCTCCGGCCGCCTCTACGCCTGCGAGGGAAAGGGCCGTCGCATCGTCCGCTACGAGCCGGACGGGGGCGTTACCGTCATTGCCGATCGATTCGAGGGCAAGCGTCTCAACAGCCCCAACGATCTGGCCATCGACGAGCAGGGCCGTATCTGGTTCACCGATCCTCGCTACGGCGACGACCGTTCCGACATGGAGCTCGACCACGAGTCAGTATTCCGCCTCGATCCGCCACCCGACGGTGTGGGCCAGCGGTCAATCCGCCGCATGACCTACGACACGACCAAACCCAACGGACTGTTGATCTCCCCGGACCAGCGAACGCTCTACGTGGCGCAGAGCGACCACGGCGTCGAGCGTAAGCGAGAGCTGCGCGGTTATCTCATCAACGGCGACCAACTGGGACCCCATCAGGTGCTGCACGACTTCGGCGCGCATCGTGGCATCGACGGCATGTGTCTCGACACCGAGGGCAACATCCTCGCCGCTACCGGTTGGCGCCAGAGCGGCCCCGGCCCGATGATCCACGTCTTTGCACCGGACGGCCGCGTGCTCGAGCAGCACCCGTTTCCGCAAGACCGGCCCACCAACTGCACCTTCGGCGATGCCGACTTGCAGACCCTCTACGTCACCAGCATCGAGGGTTGGCTCTACCGTGCGCGCACCAACCGCCGCGGCCGCCTCTGGTGGCCGGCGAGCTAGGCGGCGGACCTGGCCCCCTCTCTGCCTTCGGCATCTCTCCCCCAATCCTTGGGGGAGAGCGGTGGCGGGGACAACAACTCCAATTCTGACCTACCCCGCGCTGGCATCGGCTACCCGTGTCGCGGGTCACGTGGCCGTGGCGGCTCTCCTCCAAGGATTGGGGGAGAGATGCCGAAGGCAGAGAGGGGGCCAGGCCCTAACCACACCAGACGTGCGCCCCACCGCGGCGGCATCCAGCTTCCGTCCGCTAGGCAGAATGGGGTGAGCCTCCGACTGAACCGGGAAGCCGAAGATAGAGTCCTCGTCCGTCTTCCTCACCCACCAAGCCCGTGCAGCGCCCGGACCTTCGCCAGCACCTCCGAGCAATCACGCTCGGCAACGGGGGGCGGCCCGAACGGATCGGAGAGAGCCGGCTCGCCGCCCAAGACACGAGCCGTGTTGAGGACACCCCAGGCCAGGGCGTCGAGGTGGTAGCCGCCCTCCAGCACCCCCGCGATGCGACCGCCGCAGCACTCCGCCGCTAGCGAGCGCAGGCCATCCACCAATGCGCTGTACCCTACCCCGGTGACCTGAAGACCGGCGCCCGCCACCGCCTCCTCCAGCCAGTGGGCGTCGTAGCCGCAGGAACAGAGCAGCAGCTCAGGCTGGAAACGATGCGCCAGCGGCGCTATGATCTGCTCCAGCGCGGCCAAGAAGGCGCGATCCCCGGCGCCAGCGGGCAGCGGTACGTTGACGTTGAAGCCGCGACCTCCGCCGTCGCCAACCTCCTCCGCTCTGCCGGTGCCGGGATAGATCGGGTACTGGTGCAGCGACACGAAGAGTACGCGCGGATCGGCGTAGAAGGCGTCCTGGGTCCCGTTGCCGTGGTGCAGGTCAAAGTCGACGATCATCACCCTACGAATCGAGCGTACGGCGATCATGTAGGCCGCGGCGATGGCGACGTTGTTGAAGAGACAGAAACCCATCGAACGGGTTGGCGTGGCGTGGTGTCCAGGTGGACGGACCAGGGCAAACGCCGGCCTTCCGCCAAGCGCGGAGTCCGCGGCGTTGATGGCCGCCCCAGCCGCCAACAGCGCGACGTCGAAGCTTTCCGGGGAGACAACGGTCGGCGCCATGTCGACGAGCCCTCCGCCGGACCGACAGATGTCTTCCAGGCGCTTGAGCACCTCTGGACGGTGGACGCGCAGTACGTCCGTACGGGTGGCCACGACGGGACGCTCGAACGCGTACTCACCCGCGGTGCGATGCCGTTCCAACAGGACCGCCGCATGGGAAACCCGCTCCGGACCTTCCGACAGCCCTCGGGTGTCGTGCCGGAGGAATTGTTCGTCGTAATAAACAACCGCCAATCGCTTCTCCTACCCCGCTGGTATGATACTTCCTGGAGATCGCTCGACGACGGGCGGCGCTCCGCTGGTGGCGTCGCGGCCGCGACGCCCATCCAATTGAGGAAATGCCAGTATGCCGAACTTCATAGGCCGTCTGTTCGGCGACCCGAACGAGCGGGAGCGGCGCAAGCTCCAACCGACGGTTGAGCGCATCAACCGCCTGGAGTCCCAGTTTCAAACGCTGAGCGACACGGAGCTGCGCGCCACGACCGACGAGCTGAAGCGCCGGCTCGAGGGCGGCGCCACACTCGACCAAATGCTCCCTGACGCCTTCGCTGCAGTGCGAGAAGCAACCAGACGCACGCTCAATAAGCGTCACTACGACGTCCAGATCGTGGCGGGGATCGTCCTGCACCAGGGCAGGATTGCCGAGATGAAGACCGGTGAGGGCAAAACACAAGTTGCCGCGCTGCCACTCTATCTCAACGCTCTGGAGGGCAAGGGATGCCATCTCGTCACGCCGAACGACTATCTCGCCCGCCTGGGTGGTGGCTGGATCGGACCGATCTATCATCTGCTGGGCGTCTCGGTGGCGGTGATCTATCAGGAAGCTGCCGCAATCTACGACCCCGACTTTGAGGATCCGTCGCCCCACGGGGACGACCGGTTGAATCACTGGCGGCCGTGCGCGCGGCGCGACGCCTATCTCGCCGACATCACCTATGGCCTGAACAGCGAGTTTGGCTTCGACTACCTGCGCGACAACATGCAGGTCAGCCTGGAAGGCAAGGTGCAGCGGCCGCTGCACTATGCCATCGTCGATGAGGTCGACAATATCCTGATCGACGAGGCCCGAACGCCGTTGATCATCTCGGCCCCGGCTGAAGAGTCCGCCGACGTCTATTATCAGCTCGCCAAGGTCCTCCGACAGCTCCGGCCCGACGAGGACTTCACGATCGAAGACCGGACCCAAGCCGTCACTTTTACCGACGACGGCGTCAACAAGGTCGAGCACTTGCTAGGCGTCGAAAACCTCTACGACGAGCGCAATTTCTGGCTGGCGCGAACGGCTGACGCGGCGCTCAAGGCGCTGGTGCTGAAACGCCGCGATCGTGATTACGTCGTCCGCAACGGCGAGATTGTCATTGTCGACGAATTCACCGGCCGCATGATGCCCGGCCGGCGCTGGAGCGAGGGACTGCACCAGGCTATCGAGGCCAAGGAAGGTCTCGCCGTGCAGCGTGAGAACCGCACGTGGGCCACGATCACGCTGCAGAACTATTTCCGCATGTATCACAAGCTGGCGGGCATGACCGGCACCGCCGCGACGGAATCGGAAGAGTTCTCCCGGATCTACAACCTTGACGTCATCACCATTCCGACGCACCGACCGATGGTCCGCCAAGACGCCACCGATCTCGTCTTCAAGACCGAGGACGCCAAATTCAACGCGGTCGTCGGTGAGATCGAGCAATTGCACGCGCAAAGCCGGCCGGTGCTGGTTGGCACCGTTTCCATCGAGAAGTCAGAGCAGTTGTCCCGTCTGCTGCAAGCGAAGGGCATCGCGCACCAGGTCCTCAACGCCAAGTTCCACGAGCAGGAAGCCGCCATTATTGCAGACGCGGGTCAACCCAGCGCGACGACCATCGCGACCAACATGGCTGGCCGCGGCACCGACATCGTGCTCGGTCCGGGAGTCACAGAGGTGGGCGGGCTCCACATTATCGGTACCGAGCGGCACGAGTCGCGCCGAATCGACAACCAGTTGCGCGGTCGCGCCGGCCGTCAGGGCGACCCCGGCTCGTCCCGCTTCTACGTGTCGCTGGAAGACGAGCTGATGCGACGATTCGGCTCGGACCGCATCGCCGGCATCATGAACTGGCTCAAGATGCCGGAGGATGAGGCCATCGAGCACTCCACGGTGACGCGCGCGATCGAGAGCGCCCAAAGCAAGGTTGAGGGCTACAACTTCGACATCCGCAAACACATCCTGGAATACGACAACGTGATGAACGAGCAGCGCACGTTCATCTACGCCGATCGCGACAAGGTGCTTCGTGGTGAGAACCTCCGCGATCACGTCGTGTCGTTGGTCGACGCGCACATCAATCAGCTTGTGGAAAAGCGCCTCCATGGTACCTATGCCGAGGAGTGGGATCTGGAAGGCTTGATCGACGAGCTCGGTCATGTCTTTCCACTCCCGGCGACGCTGACGGTTCAGGAGCTGGCGCGACACAGTCGGGAAAACGTCAACGAGCTCCTCATCACGGTCGCGCACGACGAATATCGCCGGACAGAAGAGCGGGTGGGCGAGGCGCTCATGCGGGAGGTCGAGCGCCGCGTCATGCTCTGGAGCGTTGATACCCTGTGGGTCGACCACCTCACCACCATCGACGATCTTCGCGAAGGCATCGGACTGCGCGCCTTCGGCCAGCGTGATCCGCTGGTGGAATACAAGCGGGAAGCGCACGACCATTGGGAGCGGCTCGTGGCGGCGATCAACTCCCAAGTGGTCCACACGATCTACCATCTGGAAGTTACCGTGCCGGCTCCCCAACAGCCAACCGAGTTACGTACCAATCGCGACGCAACGCCGGCGACGACGACGCGCCCGCGTCCGACCGCGAGCCGGTCCCCTGCGAAGGTAGGCCGCAATGACCTGTGTCCCTGTGGGAGTGGCAAGAAGTACAAGTATTGTCACGGCGCCGGCGCCGAAGCGGGTCCGGTCGCGACGATGGCCAACGGCATGGCGACGAACCGGTCCGCGACCCCGCGCTCGCCGGTCGCGAGCGGGGCCGCGCGTTCCGCCGCGCAAGGCGCACGCCCCGAGGGCCGCGCTCGGCCCGCCGAGACGACTCGCCGATCCGGTGCGAGCCGCCGGCGCAGCTCCTAACCGCGTCGCGGCCGTGGCCGGATCGACAAGACAACAACACGTGGAGAGGAAAGCATTGGCAACGCAGTATGACGCGCCACCGCGGATGGCCATCGACCCTTCCAAGGGGTACGTGGCCACGATTCGGACCAAATACGGCGACATCGTCGCCGACCTGTTCGCCGACAAAGCTCCGGTCACGGTGAACAACTTTGTCTTCCTGGCGCGCGAGCACTTTTACGACGGCGTGACCTTTCATCGCGTCATCCCTGACTTCATGGCGCAAACAGGAGATCCCACAGGCACCGGACGCGGCGGTCCCGGCTATCGCTTCAACGACGAGCCAGGCGCGCTGGCGCTACGCCACGATGGGCCGGGCATCCTGTCCATGGCCAACGCCGGTCCCAATACCAACGGCAGCCAGATCTTCATTACCTACGCCGCGACACCACATCTGGACGGCAAGCACGGTGTCTTCGGTCGCGTAACCGAAGGCATGGATGTGCTGTGGGCCCTTACGGCGCGCGATCCGCAGCGGGCAACCAGCCCCGGCGATGCCATCGAATCCATCTCCATCGCGGAGAGCTGAGCAAGACGAGCCGAGGGGCCGCTGGCGGTGATATGAACTTCTTTTCGGCGGGCAAACCCTGGGGGTATCCTGCGCGACGGCGCCTGCTGCTGAACCAGCAGGCTAACAGTTAAAACTCGCCTGAAGGCGGCTTGGGTTGTCCCCCTCCGCAACGGAGATCGTCGCCACCGGACATTCGCCAGCAGTGACAGTATCGCATCCACCCGTCGCACACCCGACGCGTTGAACGGCGCCTGACGAATACCGTACATGCGGTACGATTGCGGTGGCGAATGGTCAGCACGACGAAAGGAGCGTTGCGGTGGCGACGAATCTGGCAGATCGCAAGTGTGTGCCGTGTCATGGCGGCGTGCCGTCGCTCACCCCAGAAGAGTCCGCGCCATTATTGCGGCAACTCGACAACTGGCAGATCGAAGACAATAAGAAACTCACCAAGCCCTACCGGTTTGGCAACTTTGTGGAGGCGGTGGACTTCGTCAATCGCATCACCCCAGTCGCCGAAAGCGAGGGCCATCACCCTGACCTCTACGTGCGCTGGGGAGAGGTGCGCGCGTACCTCTGGACCCACGCCATTGACGGGCTTACCGAGAGCGACTTCTTCATGGCCGCTAAGATCGATCGCGTCTACGCGGAGCGCACCAAGGGAACGTAGGCCGCCATGGCTACCGGCCAGCCTTGCTACGCCCGCTATCTCGCATTAGTGGCCTTCCGCCTTCGTCGCAAGCCGTAGCCCAAAAAGGCGCGCAAGATCCTGAAGCACCTGCTGCGCCTCGCGGACATCGGCATCTTCCGGCGCAGCGCGTATCGTCGTGGCGAGGGCAACCAAGGCTTGCAGCGCGCGAGGTGTATTGAAGTCGTCGTCCAGCGCCTCGCGGATCTGGTCACGCAACAGGTGAGCTGGGATCGCGCTCCGTTCTGTTCCACGAACTGGCCGGTCAAGCGCCTGTTGCAACAGTCCAGACCACTCGGCCATCCTTTCTAACTCTGCTTGCTCCCAGTCCCACTCCTCGCGGTAGTGGTGATTCGCGAGCGCCAGGCGAATCGCGTTGCCCGGCCAGGTGCGGAGCAAATCCCGCGCCAGCACGAGGTTGCCGAGCGACTTGGACATCTTCTCGCCGCCAAGCCGCACCATCCCGACGTGCAGCCAGAAGCGCACGAAGGGCCGAACACCGGTAAACCGCTCGCTTTGCACACGCTCGCAGGCGTGGTGGGGGAATACCAGGTCGAAACCGCCGCCGTGGATATCGACGGTCGCCCCCAAGTAGCGATAGGTCATTGCGCTGCACTCGATGTGCCAGCCCGGCCGGCCACCTCCCCAGGGACTGTCCCAAGATGGCTCGTCCGGAGCGGCGGCCTGCCAGAGCACGAAGTCCAGCGGATCGCGCTTGTTGGCATCGTCCGGCGTATTCCCGCGCTCATTGGCGATGCGCAGCATCTCGTCGTAGCCCGACAGGTGCGCCGGGGCGCCAAAGTCGGCATCGTCCCGCACGTCGTAGTAGACGTTCCCGTTGGCGACGTAGGCGCGCCCCAGGCGGAGGAGCTCCGTCACCATGGACTGAATCATGGGGATCTGGTCGCTGGCTTTGGGAAATTGGTCGGGCATGGCGATGTTGAGGTCGGTCATATCGTCGACAAGCTGCTTCACCTGTTCATCCGCCAGGGCGTCCCATGTAGTGCCAAGCTCCCGCGCCTTGCGGAACATGTCGTCGTCCACATCCGTGATATTCTGCACATACGTCACGGCGTAACCAAGGTAGCGCAGGTAACGCACCAGCACGTCGAAGGTGGCGAACGTAAACAGGTGTCCGACGTGCGTGGTGTCGTAGGGAGTCACACCGCAAACGTAGATCGTCACTCGATTGTCGACCGGCTGGAGAGGCCGGCGAGTCCCGGTGTCTGTGCTGACTAGCTCCATCTGAACCTATCGTTCATCCCGGTGGGAGGCGTTCCACACCGTCGCCAGTATACACGCGGCACGGTGGCCCTTCCGTGGGCAACCGTGCTAACCAAGCGCCGCGCGGCATTGGGAGCTTCCGCGAACTTGCCGGATGCACCAATCAAGGTCTTGACAAAAGGGCACAACAATTGGAAAATGCGTTCCAGCGTTCGTGTTCGATGTCCTTACTTTCGTGCTGGTCCTGGGCCAGCACGGCGGCCAGGAAGCAACGGCGCGCATCGCCGCCACTGCTCTCACCTAACGTCGATTGAAAGGGATACGAATCGTGGCCAATCCAGTCGTGCATTTTGAAATCACGAGCAAGAACGGCAAGCAGCTCCAGGAGTTCTACGGCAAGCTGTTCGACTGGCAGATCGACGGCAACAACCCCATGAACTACGGGATGGTTCAAAAGGGGTCGGATGAAGGGATTGGCGGCGGCATTGGGCCATCGGAAGGCCACAATCAGGTCACGTTCTACGTTGCGGTGAGCGATCCCCAGGCGACGCTCAACAAGGTCGAAGCGATGGGCGGGAAGACCGTGATGCCCGTCGCCGAGGTGCCCGGCGGACTCATCATTGCCCAGTTTGCCGACCCCGATGGCAATGTGATCGGCATCCTGAAGGGGTAAACCTCACCCCCGGCCCCTCCCCTACGAAGGGAGGGGAGCCTCAACGGGAGTGGTCTTCGCTCAGACTGGCGGCGCCAAAGGCGTTTGCCTCCATGGGCAACGATCGTCCCAGTCCAAGCTCCCCTCCCTTCGTAGGGGAGGGGCCGGGGGTGAGGTTTCCTTACGACCGGTAACTCAAGCATGTAGCCGACGTGCCGGTCGTCTGGTTGAGCGATTCCAGGCGGCCGGCCACATCGCCCCACGCCGCCCACATGGCCGCTTGATCGGGGGTTCCGGTGATGCCGCCGGTGGTGTCGGTATCGAGGCTGGCCCACGCGTCCGGCGCGGGTGAGCCCCAGGGCGCCGCGCCGGCGAGCGTACCGGAGGTAAGTAGGTCGGCCAGTCCCGGACGCTTCGCGTGGAGGGCGCCCTCAAGGTCAGTCCAGGTCTTGGCAAAGCCATCGAGCAACGCCGCGGCCCTGTCTCCGCCGAAGCGCGCCTGCATCACGTCCGGCGTCGCCCGCGAGAAACTGTATTCGGTCGCCAGCACGGGCACGCCGGCCTGGGCGAAGCTCGCAGCATCATCGAGCGGGTAGGGGTTGAAGTCGTCGGCGGTGACGCTCCACACGTTCCAACAGGCAGCGCCGCAGGCGGCGAGCATCTGGCTCATCAGGTGGCGATACTCCGGCACACGGTCCGGTTGCAGCGTGTCGTGCGGGCGATACTCCCAATCCGTCAGCTCGGCAATGTATTGCGCCCCCATGACGATCAGGTGGTTGCGGTCTATCGAGCGAATGGTGTCCACCATGTCGCGGGTGAAGTCGAGATACCAGGAATACGCTTGCGCGGAGTTGATGAGGTTGCGAGGGCTGCCGCGCGCCTTCAGCTCGTTGCCGAGCTGCCAGCCCAACAACGCCGGGCTCTGCGAGGCGCCAGCCACGACCTGTTGCACCCAGGGCTTGTAATTTACCTCGTAGTTCGGCAGACCGGTCAGGAAGCCGAAGTTGTGCTCCTGGTCGAAATCGAATTGGCGCACGCCGGCACGGAACCATGGCGCGGCTAGCACCGGGCTCTGCGCGAACGTCGGATGGTCGAAGGCGTAGCGATCGCCCGGAACACCGGGTGGGTAGTAGTCGGTCAGGCTCACGAGCACGTAGATGGCCTCGCTCGGATCGTGCGCGGCGTTGAACGCCTCCACCTGGTGGAGCAGCCCATGCAGCGCCGAGATTGCCGTGGCCGCGCTCGCCGGAGCCAGGTTCGCCCCCAGGGTATGTCCGGTCATGAAGACACGGAACCAGCGCATGTGGTGCTGCCGCATCCACTCCAGATTGTCGGCCAGGCCCTCCTGGTAGAGCAGGTTCGGCACGTTACTGCCGGCGGACTGCAAGGGAACGCACCGCGGGTCAAACAGCTCCCCACCAACCGCGGCGACGAACCCGGGCGAGCGCCAGTTGTGTGATCGATCGCCGGCAGCCCCCGATTCCCTCGCCCCTGCCGCACCTGGCTGACCCGCGTCCTCCGGAAGCAGCGCGCCGGCGGGGAAGAGTCCCGCCTCCTTCGCCAGGTCACCGGCATTCACGATGGTCACGTCCCCTTGCTTTGCCCATGGCACGTTCACCTTCCAGTACTGGAACGCGGCGCGTTGCGCGCGAATGACCACGCTGCTCCCTTCGTCGGCCGAGCTGACCGGCAGCCCGAAGTGATCGAGCGGATCGGAATCGTGCCTATACACCGCTTTGATGGCCGGGCTGACGTCGAGCATCTGCCAGTGTCGTTGCTCGACGGCCTGCCAGCTCAGGCCGATGTCGGCAGAGGAATCAAGAGGCGGCGGAATCTGCCGAAAGGCCTGGAGCCAGCCGTCCTTGCCCAGATCGTGCAGCCGGTCCAACACGTTCACGTAGGCCACCTGGCTCGTGTCCGGGCGCCACTGCAGCACCGCCTTCTGCGTAACTTGCACGGTAAAGCCGTCCCAGATGAAGCGCTGGCTGGCTGGATAGCCCAGCGCCGCCGGTCCGCCGAGCCGGCGGTAGGCGTCCCAAAAGGCGATGCCCTGGTCATCGGTGATCGCGTAGCCGGTGTTCCCCTGCCCGCCCTGACCATTGGCCTGGCGGTAGAAGTGGCCGCTTCCGCCAGGCAGGTCGAAGTCGAGCGGATCGGCGAGGGCCGGCGTCGGGGCCAACATCCCGAACGTGGCGATGAGGAGCAGCGCAGTCGTGAACACGCGTTGGCGGGAGTAATGATACACCGTCTTGTCCCTTTTGTACTACTCCTGACGAACGAAGAACGGCGCCGTTACGGGACAGTTCCGGACAATGCATGATTTGGTGGGCGAAATCGGCTGGTGCGGGACTGGCCCCCTCTCCGGCTTCGCCACCTCTCCCCCAATCCTGGGGGAGAGCCGCCACGGCAACGTTGACGGCGGAACGGCTTGCCGTTCGGAACTCGGATCGGGCCGGTGCGGGGAGCGATGTTCCCACTACCGCTCTCCCCCAAACTTGGGGGAGAGATGCCGAAGGCAGAGAGGGGGCCAGTCCCGCACCAGCCGATTTCCCCAACAAGATCACTAATAGTCCGGCGGCGCCGGCAATCGATCAAGCCGGTTCCGTGTACCATACACCTTATGAGCTTGCTATGCCGATGGGTTCGCTTCGCAGCGTTCGATTGTCGCGTCTCACGCGGTGGACCAGCCATCTGCTGGTAGGAAGGTCGACCAGGTCATGGGCAAGCAACAAGCCGGAGCTGAACAATCGCTATCGCGGCGTGCCGTCCTTCGATCCTGCACGGCCGGGGCTGTCCTCGTGGCGGCCGGCCTGCTCGCCGCTTGCGGCGGGCAAGCGCCCAGCGCGGCGACGAACAGCGCCTCCACGAGCCAGGCGGCGTCGCCGTCAAGCGCCGCGGCCACGACGGTCGCGTCGAGCGCCTCGTCGGCGGCCCCAGCCGCTGCCACAACGGTTGCCTCTACCTCAGCGTCCTCCACCAGCTCTGCCGCCGCGACCGCTACGGCGTCAGCTTCGGCAGCCAGCGCGGTCGCGACGCCAACTCCGGCCGCGGCAACCTCCGCGACCGCCGCGGCCGCCGCCATCGAGTACTGGCAATACAACGGCCAGGTGAGGGATGTCGAGAACGAGCAAGTCGGCATTTTCATGAAGCAGAATCCGAAGATTCAGGTGCAGTACACCGTCAATACCAACTTCAGCGACTATTTCACCAAGATCGACGCCTCCTTCGCGGGAGGCACGCCGCCTGACGTTTGGAACACGGCCCCCACCTACTACTTCGAGTACATTCAGCGCAACCAGCTCACGCCATTGGACCCATTGATCCACCGCGACCTGGACCTCGGCCAGTTTTACGAGGAGACGCTCAATCAGTGGGATTCACCACCCGGCAGCGGAAAGAAGTATGGCATCCCGCGCGACTGGGTGATCAATGTGCTGTATTACAACGCCGACTTGTTGCAGCGCGCCGCTATCCAGCCGCCCACGGACGACTGGACATTTGACACGTTGCGCGACGCCGCCGCCAAGATTACCAAGGATAGCGGTGATGGCTCGACGGCACAGTACGGCATCCCCGGCTGGCCCTTCATCGACACCACGCTGGCCAACGGCGGCCAGGTGCTCAACCAGTCGCGCACCCGCTGCGTGTTGAGCCAGTCGGCCGCCGCGCTGGATACGCTCACCTACCTGACCGACTCGGTGCAGAAGTACAAGGCATTGGCCAAACCCGGTTACCTCAAGAACAATCCCTGGCAGGCAGGGCGGCTGGGCTTCACCATCGCCCTCACCACGTTGATTGGCAGCATGCGCAAGGCGCCGGTACCGTTCCAGTGGGGCGTCGCCAAGCTGCCCAAGGGCACGCAGGCCCGCAAAGCCTATGGCGGACCCGACGGCCTGGTGATCAGCAACAAGCCCTCGACCGTCGCGCCGTCATGGGAATTCATCAAGTTCTTGATCGGCAAGGACGCCCAGGTACCGCTCTGTGTCGCCTGGGGAGGGTTGCCGGTCAACCGGGCAGCCGCCGCGTCGTCAGATTTTCTGGGGGCGCGTCCGGCCGATTACCAGACCGGGCTCAGCTCCTCTCCCTTCATGTATGACCTGTACGACTCAAATTATGGCAAGTGGATGGGCGCGCTATCCACCCAGGTGAACGCGTCCCTGAGCGGCACGATCGCCCCCAAGGACGCCATCGACAAAGCCAACCACGATGTCGGCGTCATCCTGACGCAAGCCTACCCCAACGGCTAAGGAGGAATCGGTGACAGAGCGCCTCGCCGTCGACGGTGGGCCCCCAGTGCGGAAGGAACCCTTTCCGCGGCGGACTCCCTTTTCCGAGCGCGAAGTGGAGTTGGTGAGCGAGGCGATCCGCTCGCAAAACCTGTTCGGGCCGTCCGGAACATTTGTGCCCCGATTCTGCGACTTGTTTGCCCAGCTCTATGGCGCCCGACACGCCGCACCGTCGACCTCCGGGACAGCGGCCATCCACGTCGCGGTTGGCACGATCAATCCCGAGCCGGGCGATGAGATCATCACCGCGCCGATCACCGACCTGGGGACGATCGTTCCCATCCTCTATCAGAACGCCATCCCCATCTTCGCCGACATCGATCACACCTACAACATGGATCCTGCCGACGTGGAAGCCAAGATTACGCCGCGAACTAAGGCCATCATTGCCGTCCACCTGTTCGGCAATCCGTGCGACATGGACGCGCTGACGTCGATCGCCCGGAAGCACGACGTATCCCTCATCGAAGATTGCAGCCAGGCGCACCTCACCCGCTATCGCGGCCGCCTTTGCGGGACCTTCGGCGACATCGGCGCCTTCAGCTTGCAGCAGTCCAAGCACCTCACCACCGGTGACGGCGGCATGACGATCACCGACGACGAGGAGCTGTGGGAGCGTATGCAGTTCTTCGTCGACAAGGGCTGGGCGCGCCGACAATGGGGGCCGCGCACCTATCTCTTCCTGGCGCCCAACTACCGCATGACGGAGCTGCAGGGAGCGGTCGGAGTTGCCCAGATCGAGAAGGTGCAGGCAGTAGTCGATCGCCGGCATACTCTCGGTGACCTGCTCACCAGCTTGATCAGCGATGAAGACGGCATTACGCCAGCGCCGGTAACGCCAGGCGGGGAGCATACTTACTGGTCCTACCCGCTGCGAGTGGACTCCGTGCCGGCGACGGACTTCGCCCGCGCCCTCACGGCAGAGGGCGTACAGGCAGGGGCCGGCTATATCCAGAAACCCATCTACATGTGCGCGGAAGCGCTGGCAAACAAGGTCACCTTTGGCTCGTCGCACGTGCCGTTCATCCCAGCGTTCACCGATCGGCAGATCGAGTATGGTCCGGGCCTGTGTCCCCGCACGGAGGAGGCGCTGGAGCACATGGTGACGCTCTCGATCAACGAGAGCTATCGTGATGAGGACATTCACGACGTGGCCCGCGCCGTGCGCAAGGTGGCGCGCGGACTGCAGCCCGCGTGACCAGCAAGGCAGTGCCTCGCGGCGGCGGACCAGGCGACCTCCGCGCCGGCTTTGCTCGCGTCGACATTACGCCGCTGCTGAGCATTCCCTATCTCAGCTATATGCCTCGCCAGACCGCCTTCGAAGGCGTTCACGACCCCTTATTTGCACGAGCGATGGTTGTCGGAAACGGCGAGACAGACCTGGCCCTCATCGCCGTGGACGCCCTGGGCTTCAGCACCGATGTACTGGGGCCAGGTCGTGACTTCGTCGCCGAGGTGCGGGCTCGCGTCGAAGTGTCTACCGGCATACCCGGCGACCACGTCATGCTGGCTGCCAGTCACGCCCACTCCACACCCCAGACCACCCACATCGCCAGGCTGCTCGATTTTGCCGCTGCCGGCCCCTGGCTGGAGCATCTGATCGACCAGCTGGCGTCGTCAGTGCAGCATGCCCAGCAACGGCTGCGCCCGGCGCAGCTGAAAGGCTCCACCGGCCAGGCCACCGGAGTTGCCTGGAGCCGGCGGATCGTGGGTGACGACGGCAAGCTGTACCGACTGCCTCGCCCTCCGGCGCGGGTCCGCCGCGACGTACGCGACGAGCAGGTCCACGTGCTTGTTGTGCAGCCGATGGAGGCGTCCGCCGAATGGCGAGGCGTGCTGTGCAACTTCGCTTGCCACCCGACGACGGTGCAGGTACAGCCGTTGGTATCCGGCGACTACCCCGCCTACGCCTGCGCGCTGGTAGAGCGCGAGCTACCGGCGGGCGCTTGTCTATTCTTGCAGGGCGCTTGTGGTGACATCAACCCGAGACGGCACACCACCGACTTTGAGGATGTACGCATCTACGGGCAGATTCTCGGCGCGGAAGTACTGAAGCAGGCGGCTCAGCTCTTCGCACCTGAGCCGTCGCCGATGTCGAGCACCTTGCGCGCGGGTCGTCGCGTGCTCCGGCTGCCGGCGCGTCCCTTGCCGGACCGTGCCCCCTGGGCCGAGCTGTTCGCTTCGGCGGAATCCCGCGTGGCGCAGGCGGACAGTGACGAGACGCGCCGGCAGGCCGAGGGCGACCTTCGTCGCGCACGCGAAGTGTTGCGACTGATCGATCTGGGCAGCGACGACGTTGCCTGCGAAATCCAGGTGCTCCGCCTTGGCGACGCCCTGGTCGTGGGAGTGCCCGGCGAGCTGTTCTGCCAATTCGGGCTCGATCTCAAGGCAGCGTCGCCAGCCCCGATCACCGTTATCGCTGCTTATGCGAACGGCTACGTTGGCTATTTGGCCGGTCGGGAGGATTACGATCTGGGAGGGTACGAGACATCTCTTGGCCCGTGGACCCGGTTGGGGCCGGGCGCCACGGAGCGACTCGTCGACGAGGCACAGTCGTTGATGCACGAGGTTTGGACTGGTTGAAAGCGCCGTCGAGCACGCATGTCGATCCCTGCCCGCGGCCAGAAAGCCCAAACCTAGTCTCCTCGGACCGTACTCTCCTCGCGGTGGGCGAGCCGGGCCGCGCCGTTGCCGGACGGCATGCTCCCCTCGAGATAGGTCCCGATCTGACCCAGCAGGCGGCTGAACTCCATCGGGATGACAAACGTGGTGCTCGGGCTGGCGCCCAGCGCCTTGAGGCCATCGATCACCTGCAGCGTCATGGTCTTGGCGTCGACTAACTGGGCGGCGCCAAAGACCGTCTGCAAGGCCTGGGCAGCCCCTTCCGCCTTCAGGATGGCGGCCTGCCGGTCGCCCTCCGCCCGCAGGATCTGCGATTGCTTCTCGCCCTCCGCCACGGTGATGGTGGCCTGCCGCGTCCCTTCCGCCTCGGTGACCACGGCGCGGCGGGTCCGCTCCGCCGACATCTGCCGATTCATGGCGTCCTGCACCTCGCGCGGCGGCAAGACTTCACGGATCTCGACCGCGGTGACCTTCACGCCCCAGCGCTCCGTCACCTCGTCCAGCTTGCGCTGCAAGTCCTGGTTGATCTGCTCGCGCTTGGCCAGCACGTCGTCGAGGGGGATGTCGCCAATCACGGCGCGCAGCGTCGTCGCGGCAATGCCTTGGGAAGCGCTGGCAAAGTTGGTCACCGCGACCACGCTGGCCAGCGGATCGATCACCTGGCGGTAGACCAGGAAGTCGATGGAGATGGGCACGTTGTCCTTGGTGATGCAGGCCTGGTGGGGTACCTCGATGTATAGCTCGCGCAGGTCGACCATGACCGGACGATCCACAAATGGGATGAGCAGTACCGGCCCCGGTCCCTTGGCGCCGAGGACCTTACCCAGACGAAAGACGACCAGGCGTCGATATTCCCGTACGACCCGAATGGTCTGGCTGAGCAGTCCGCCCAGCACGATGAGCACGAGGATGAGAACGACGAGAGAGCCGGCCATGCGTGTGCCTCCTGTTTCTGAACCGTTCAGAGCTCCATGTCGTACCTTGTGGCGCGTGCGCCACGATCGCCGCTGCCGAGCTACGAGCCAGGCTCGCCACCCGTGCGGCGCACCAGCTCGAGCAGTGCACTCAATTCATACGGCTTGGGCAGAAATCCATCGGCGCCGATCCGCCGGGCTCGCCGCTCGGCGTCGGGGGCGACGCTGAAAACGTAGACCGCCGCGTGCGGACCCGGACGCCGGCGATAGGCGGCGATGAACGCGGCGCCACCGTCGGGCGCGCCATAGGTATCCAGCAGGACCAGTCGTGGTCGGCGCGTCGCCAGATACACCAAGGCCGCAATCCCGTCGGGTACGGACGCGGCCGCGTAGCCCTCCTCCGCCAGGCTGCAGACGACCACCTCGCGGATCGCCGGGCTATCGTCGACGAGCAGGACCACGGCCGGTGCGGCCACCACGCCCCTCCTCTCGCCTACCCGTCAGGCAAACTCGCCCCAATGCCTCCAACACGTTGCTGTCCCCTTGTTCACCGTCGAGGCGATGCGCGTCCTCGTCGGCAGAGGGACTCGCCAAAGCAACGACCGCCCCGTGGTCACGGTGGTCGCCCCGTGCTGCTCGTCCGTAGGTCGGCGCCCACCGACCGCGCGCCAGGTGAGCGGCGGCGATCACCCAGGCGAAACGGCGCACCAGCGCGGTCCGTGGACGGGGGACGCCCGGTGCCCTCGCCGATTCGGCCGCTATGCACGAGGTAGCGCGCGAAGAGCCGGCGGACTGGCGGGTCCTCGGTAATGCGCGGCCAGCCAACGATCCGTGGGCGGAGCTGCGCGCGTAGGCGCACCAGGCGTGCGAGCGCGGGCAGACCGCACCGCGCGCCGATGCCGATGGCGAGCCGCCGATCCGCGGGGGTGAGCCGTCTCCAGAGCGCCGGCAATGCCGGTTCCGCGCATGGCTCCTGGGACGGGGTCCTGCCGCCACTGGCCGTCGGTCCTTGGGCAGGCAGTGCGATCAGGCGCACGCGGCGCCTCCTTCCGGCCGCGCCCGACCAGGCCAATCGCGTCGTCGCCGACGAGCCGGGGGCTGCCAGTCTCAGTATGACCGACCGTGCGCCGGCCGGCATGAAGTTTCCTCATCACGGCCGCGACCCGCGGCGGGTCCGCGCCGCCCGCCAGACCCACGCGGCGGCGTGGTCGGGTCACCGCTTGCTCCGTCCGGTGCGTCGATGCCCAGCCGCTGCAGCACCGCCGTGTCCCAGCTCATCCAGCTTTCCGCGATCTGCCCCGTGGCCACCCGCAGGCGCGTCACGCCGCTGAGGGTCTCCCCCTGCTCAGCGAGCGGCGCCCAGGGTGGCGCGCCGCGAGCGATCCACTCGAGCACGACCGTCTCCCCCTCCGTCTCCAGTCGTTCGATAGCAAGGTGCAGGTCGGGGAAGGCGCGGCGGTAGAGGGCCACGCTCAGTTTGATGGCCTCGGGACCCCGCACCAGGTCGGGGATCAGGCCGCCGTGATTGACGTAGTCGGCGCTGAACAGCCCGTCGGCCACGTCGAGGTCACCGCGATTCCAAATCGCCTCCACGGCCGTACGTACCAGCGCCCGGTCCCGCACCGCCGACATCTCCCCTCCTCCCGACATGCCCGCCGCCAGCCGTCGCGGCGCGCCCGTCTCCGGACAGTCTGCCAGGCTCGCGGCGGCGGTGCATGAAGTTCCCTCATCCGGCGTGGACCGCGGCGCCGAGGGTGACCAGCGCGCGGCCGGCACGCCAGGATCCCCGGCGATGGGGACTGAGCAGCCGCCATGCTATGATTGTGCCTAACGCCGCCGGGCGGCCAGCGAAGGGAGCGCCAGCGTGGAAGTCGAGTCCCGAGCCCTACGCAGCCCGGCCCGTGTGCTGTTGGTGATCGACCAGCCGCTGTTGGCCGAGGTCACCAAGCTAGCGCTCAACCATGGCCACTTCACCACGCGCGTCGCGGCGTCGGCCGAGGAAGCGCTGACCGCGCTCCGGACCTGGCAGCCCCAGCTCGCCGTGGTGGACATGGACATCGCGCGCGACCTGTTCCTACCCCGGCGGGAGCCGACGGACCTACCCATCGTGGCGCTGACGCGACGAGGCGATCTGCCAACCAAGCTGGCGGCCTTCGAGGGGGGCGTCGACGATATCCTGACGGTCCCCTTCCCGCCCGAGGAGCTGGTGGCCCGCGTCCTGGCCGTGATGCGGCGGACCTATCGCGGGGCGGTGGAGTTCCTGCCGGTGCTGCGGCTGGGCGAGCTGGAGATCGACATCTTGCACCGGCGCGTGCGGGCGGGCCAGTCGGAGCTGCACCTGACCTCGCTGGAGCAGAGCCTGCTCTACCTGCTCGCCGCGAACGCGGGACGCCTGCTGACCCGCGACGAGATCCTGGACCACCTCTGGGGGACCGACTACGTGGCGGAGAGCAACGTGGTGGACCGCCACGTCCGCAACCTGCGCGTCAAGCTGCAGAACGATCACCGCCGGCCGCGCTACATCGCCACCGTGCCCGGCCGCGGCTACCGGTTCGTGCCCACCTCGCCCGACGCCGCCACCGCCTGAGACCAAGTTCAGGGACGGCGTCACCCCCTGCCCGCAGCGGTGACGGCGTTGTGGCGGCCCGCGGAGCTAGTGGTGCTGGAGCGGAGATAGACCAATCCTTTCCGTGAAGGGATCAGACTGGTATTGGAGCCACATCGTCCGAGAATTGCAGCAGAGCAAGGGCGACTGGAATGCTCCCAATGAGCAGGAGGCTATAGGAGACAATCTCTATCGACAGGCCGGTATTGGTGAGGAATCCCACAACTTGGATCGGAGAACGCAAGATAATGGCCCAAGCCGCCCAGGTGGGAATCATGTGTGTCCGACCGAGCGCGATCCCCATGAGCATGGGGCCGATCAGGTGACCGATGATAAAAATGTACAGGTAGGCGGTCATGATCGGATCAGTATTGAACCGGTCCCAGAGGGCGACCAACTGCGCGCCGCCCCCATATGCGCCATCAGATAACTCAGCTCTTCCTGGCCCGCGAACACGATGAACGCGAAAAGGCCGTTCAGAGCCAGAAGTCTGCCGACGGTCGCCAGCCAGGGTGAGCGCCGCATTGCGAGCATTGTCGTCCCCAGCGTGGCAAACGAGAAGAGGAAAACGGCAAATATCCCGAAGAGAAGATGCCATAGGTTCGTTCCTGCGCTCGCTGCCATGTTGGCGGCGATGACCGCGCTGCCGTTACCGCGGGGGGCACTTCTGGATGGGTTGAAAACCACCTCCAGGATGGTGAAAAACGGCCCAGAATGAGGCACCCCGCAAAAAAAGCGCGCTGAAGCTTACGATAAGCGGGATGAGTATGTGCTGCCCGTTGATCTCGGCGCGTCAGTCTGGATGACGCCGAACAGGAAAGGCCCGCTCGGCGTGGGACCCGACGGCGAACTCGCGTGGCCGGCTTGACTGGTGGCGGCGGCTCCTGCACCGTGCGGTCGATCGCGCTGGAGCGGATGGCCGAGGCGACGGGGTCGGAGCGAGACTTGGCCGCGCTGGGGGCGCTGCGGACGCACGTGGCCGCCATCCTGGACCAACCGGACCGCCTCCCGGCGCTACCGGTCGCGCCGTCGTGAGGCGGGCGGCGCGGCGGGGGAGCGGCAGCGGTCGATCCCCGGTCGGCCAGTTGGCACGATCTATGCGCTTGCTCGTTCGCATGGGCGTCGGTCGCCCGTCCCGCCGAGCGACGAGATGCCGCCGGCGCGGCCGAAACAGGAGGTATGTTCGTGCTGATAGCGCTCGTCGGATGGATCATCATCGGCATCATCGCGGGCTGGCTGGCGGGACGCGTCGTCGGTGGGTCGGGCTTCGGGATCATCGGGGACATGGCAGTCGGCCTGATCGGGGCGCTGATCGGCGGCTTCCTGGTGCAGACGCTGCTGGGCAACCCCAACGGGGCGAGCGGCGGCTTCCTCTGGAGCCTGATCGTCTCCTTTGTGGGCGCGGTGATCCTGCTGCTGGTGGTGCGAATGGCGTCGAGCGGCAGGCGGCGCCAGCGCCATCTCACCGGCTAGACGCGGACGCGTCGTCCAAACGTCGTATTCCCGGTGGTGAAGGCCCGCTTGACCGCGTTCACAGCCGCCCTTCCGCCGGGGATGATCGTGCCGGAGTTGTCCTTCCAGAGGGAGGACTGGAACATGGCCGATGTGGTTCCAGAAGTTGACCCCGATCACGAGGCCACGGTCTGCGGGTGTCTCACTGCCTTGCGGGCGACGCTGGGAATGGGCAAAGCCGCGCGCGGCAGGGCTGGCTTGAGCGAGAACCGCCGCCGGATCGGCCGGATGGCGGAGCGGACCCGGCGCTCGGTCGGCCCGGCGATGCGGCAGTTGCTCTTCCGGGTGCAGCCGTCGATGCGCAGGGTCGTCACGGTGCGCTCGATGCCAGGGGCGGGTTGGCGCAACAACTCCTCCTCTACCAGCTCGGGGATCGTCGCCCGGCGGGGCGGCCGACCACAAATTGCCGCGGGAGGGTCCGTCGGCGGCGTCGCCCACCGGCTGATTCAGCCGGTGGGCGATGCACTCGTGGGCTTTCGCGCGGGAACAGCCCGCGGCGTGACCGTGGCACACAACGTGCTACCAGCAGCAACGTTGGATTGGGCACGATGAGATGGGGGAGGCAGTGATGATCCGCGCCAGCGAGCTACGCGGCCGTTCTGTCGTGGACGTGAATGCGGGGGAGCGGCTCGGCACGATCGATGACGTGATCCTGGACCCGGCCGGTCGCCAGGTCGCCGGGTACGTTGTTTCCGAAAGACCAGGGCTGCTCGGCGGAAAGGAGGTTATCGTCCCCGGCTCCGCCGTCCACGCCATCGGCCCAGACGCGGTCACGGTCCGGCGGGGTGAGCAGAGCGACGCGGAGACCGGCCGGCTGGGCCCGCTGCCCCGGCTCACCCGGGTTACCGGACGAAAGATGGTGAGCGAGAGCGGTAGGCTCCTTGGGACCATCCACGATATCCTGCTCGCCGACGATGGCATGGGCGTAGTCGGCTATGCGCTGGGGTCCGGGTCGGGTGGTGGGCTGGGGAACCTGCTGGGTCGAGACAAGGACCAGCAGCGCTACGTGCGCGCCGACTCCGACTTGCGGGTAGGCTACGACGTCATCGTGGTGCCGGATGACGCTGTTCTGGCCTCGGGCGAACGCGCGGATGCCGCCCCGCCTGTGGAGCGGCGGGCCGTCGAAGAGGGAACCGCTCCAGGCGCCGTCGACGACCGAGTCGAACCGGACGCGGCGGAGACCCGAGCAGTGCGGTCCGAGGGCCGTCAGGTGGAATAGACAGGCAGCGAACGACGGGACGGCGAGTGGGAGAAGCAGGGGTAGGCCCGCCCGGAGCCGGTGCAGTCGCGGGATCGGCGGCGTGGCACACCATTTGCTCACCGGCAGAGCGGCACCGGCGCCACGCGGGCGACGTGGTCCAACTCGCCCCCAAGATAGGGAAGGAGGCCACATGAATGTAGCGGCCATTGTTATCATCGTCATTGTCATCTTGATCGTCGTGGCCATTGCCGGTTGGGCGCTGTCCCAACGGCGGCGCAGCGGGGACTTGCGCCAGCGTTTCGGGCCGGAGTACGAGCGCACGGTGGCGCAGACCTGGGACCAGGGACGGGCCGAGTCCGTGCTGGAGCAGCGGGTGAAGCGGGTGGAGAAGCTCGATGTCCATCCACTCTCAGCGACCGATTACGCCCGCTTCAGCGAGGCCTGGCGCTCCGTCCAATCCAAGTTCGTCGACGATCCGGCCGCGGCGGTGACGCAGGCCGATCGGCTCATCGGTGAGGTCATGCAGACGCGGGGCTACCCCGTTGGGGACTTCGAGCAGCGGGCGGCAGACATCTCGGTGGAGCACCCGCGCGTGGTAGAGAACTACCGCGCGGCCCACGAGGTGGCCCAGCGGAGCGTCGATGGTCAGGCGAGTACCGAGGATCTCCGGAAGGCGACGATCGCCTATCGTTCGCTCTTCCAGGAACTGGTAGAGGCTTCGGAGAGCAAGCAGACGGAGGTGCAGCGGTGAACCAGCCATCGGACGAGCAGCAGGAGACCGGCGAGAAGCTGAGCACGGCGGACCTGGCCGCCGGGGCGCGGCCGGCGGCGGAGAAGGCCAACACTGCGCAGACCGGCGACGCGGTACCGGCCGGGCCGTCGCCAGCCCCGCCAGCCCCCGCGCCGGCACGCCCCGGCGGGGCGCCTACCGGGCAGGCCGCTCCCCTCTTCCCCAGCGGTGAGTCGGAGACCTTCCGGTCCCGCTGGGACGATATCCAGGCCGGCTTTGTGGACGATCCGCGGCGGACCATCGAGCAGGCGGACGGTCTCGTCGCCGAGGCGATGAAGCGTCTGGCGCAGACCTTCTCCGACGAGCGATCCAAGCTGGAGCAACAGTGGCAGCGTGGCGGGGACGTCTCGACGGAGGACCTGCGCGTCGCTTTCCAGCGCTACCGGTCGTTCTTCCAGCGGCTGCTGACGCTGTAGCGCGGGCCGGTCGGCGTCAGCCCGGACCGACCTGACCTCCCCGCCTCGGCTTGGCGGGAGACGTCGCTTTCCGAAGCGGGGAGATGCTGGTCCCCCTGCGATTATGCCGCCAATCTGCCGACCGGATCGGCGCCCTTGGCCAGCCAGATCGCCCAGTCGTCGGGCCAGGTCGTCAGCGCCAGATAGTCGTCGAACTGGAGCGGCGTCGCCTCGCCGAGGAGGGAAGCGAGCCGCCAAAGGAGGGCGCTTTTCCCCGCCCCCGAGGGACCGGCGACCGCGACGACCACCGAGGCTTGCACGGCTGACGTCTGCTCCCGTCCGGAAAACCCGCCTTCAACCAACCCGACGCCTAATCCACTGAGACTACTCCACAGCCGTAGCACCATAGTACCGTACAATCGCATAGATATTCCGACGCGCTCAGCAAAGAGAGCGGAGCTGTGCGCCACCGTGATTTGGATGTCGCCGGACCCGCCGCGCTCGCACACGCTCCGTCAGCGCGGTCGCCCAGGGAGCGAGCGCGAGCAGCGATCCGCTAGGCCACCGAGTTGGTCCCGCCGCGCGGCACTAGGCCGGCGGGGAGCGGGGCCAGCGTCCCGACCCCTTCCTCTTCCTGCCCCAGCAGCTGGTGCAGGACGGCAGGGAGAGGGCAGCAACGTCACACGCCGCGCCGTCCCCTCAGCAGGTTGTAGGCGGCCACAATCACCGCGATGACCAGGAGGAGGTAAATCAGATTGCCGCCGATGTGGATCACCAGCCCGAGCAGCCACAGCACGACGAGCACGACGACGACGGTCCACAGGATGCCCACGAGCGACATGCGGTACCTCCTTGCTTGTGGGTGTCTCCTTAGCAAGAACGATGCCGACCCCGCGACACAACGACGATGCTGTTCATCTGCAACGAATGCGTCGCACGCTGTCAAGCCATCCTGGACGAGCCGTCCAAGTCCGATCCCGCGAGCTGATGCGAGCGAAGTCTCGCCCGGATGCCCCGCAATCGCGCCACGTCAGTCGCTAGGGTGCTGACCCGAGCGCTACTGCCCCGAAGGATTCGCGCTGCCTTACGGTGACGACGGCGGTGTGGTCGCTGATCCACCACCGACCGTCTGTCCCTCCACGGGCGGCGCTCCGCCCTTGGTCTGCACCGTGATCCGCCGTGGTCGCGCCGCCGCGTGCTTCGGCAGCGTGATCGTCAAGATGCCGTACTCGTAGTCCGCCTTCGTCTGGTCGGCGTCGACCATCCCGGGCAGCGCGATGCTGCGGGTGAAGTGCCCGCCCACCTGCTCTTGGTGCAAATACCGCGACCCGCTCTCGACGTCCCGCGGGCGCAGCTCGCCGCTCACCGTGACCACGTTCTGCTCCACCGTGATCTGCACGTCGTCGGGCCGCACGCCCGGCAACGCCAGCAGGATGCGGTAGTCGTCCTCCCCTTCCAGCACGTCGAGCGGTGGCGTCCACCGCCCGATGGAGGGCACCCGCCCCTGCAGACCCGGCCGCTGCTGGCGCTCCAGCCACTCCTGGACGTTCCGGAAGTCGCCCCACGAATCTCCGCGCTCCATCGGTGTCCCGGCCTCCTCGCTCTACGCCCCCCACCAGGCAGCGCCGGCCCGCGGGCTTCACGCCGCGTCCGGCGATAGCGCTGGCGACGGAGCATCCGTTCTGGAGATGCTCCAGAGTCGTCTCATTCTACGGCATGACCACTCCCGTGGTGTGACGACGGCACGGCCCTCCCCATCGACCAGCGCAGCGTGGTCTTGACCGACACAACAGTGTGCCAGATGCTCAATAGGTAGGCGAATAGACGTACACGCGTATGGGCGGCTCCGCCTATACGCGGAATAGAGTACGTTCCGGAAACGGACGCTTGAGAATGATCGAGGTGCGGCTGGAACCGTTGATGCGCGAGTGCGGGGTAGGGATCGTCGCCCTGGGTCGGCGGGCAGGAGTCCACACCACGCAGTTGTATATTCTCCTGCGGAAGCCCGACCGCGTCCACCTGCGCACACTGGACAATGTCTGCCGGGCGCTCGGCATCACGCCGGGGGATATCCTCGTGCAGACGGTCGACTGAGAGGCGCCCGCGATGTCGCGTGGGCCTGCCGGCCGCCTCGTGCGCAACCAGGTGCAGCAGTCACAGCCGCGAGCCGGGGCGGCGGGCGACCACGAGCGCGCGCTGGCCGGCGAGCCGGACGGGCGGTGAGGCGCACCAGCCGTATGGGCCGCCCGGCGGTCAAGACTGCCTCCGCGTTGTACCGGCATACCCTATGACGGTTGTTCGGACGTCCCCACCAGTCCTTGTTCCCAGAGGAGGCTACGACAGGTGGCGGAGGCGTCCGTCTTCCCCCGGAGATAACGATGCTGGCCAAGCTTCATGAGGAGCCGTCCGAACTGCTTTTTCTCGGTGTCCGGGAAGTCACCCCTGTTGACCGGCGCCGTCCACGCATAGTCAGATTCCGGCTGCTCGCTCAGCTTGTTGAGAGCACGCAGCACGCGGGCTTGGGTGCCCGTTGGCGTGGGCTTCCGCCTCGCCGTTCGCAATGGTCCCCCTTGCTGGATCAGCTCCTGTCCAGCATCGGTGACCGTCCAGGCATAGCTCGCTACCTCGTCGGTCAGTCCTAAGTCCTGCAGGTCTTCCAGTGCCGCCTGCATGACCTCGTTCGGGGAGCTTCCGCCGAACGCTCGTTCCTCCCCCGGTGGGAGAAGCTGTTCCGTGAGGCGCTGCGTCAACACCTGCCCTCGGGCGTCGCCCGTAGCGTCCCGCCGTAGCGCTTGTAGCACGCGCCAGCACCACTCGACATAGTTCACGATTGGACCCCCATCAGCACCGCTATCGGCGTTGAGCACCCGGAACGATCGGGCGCGTATACCAGCATATCGCCCACCCCACAGCCAAAGTAGCGGCAAAGCTTGGCGAGCACGTCGAAGTCAATCCGCGCGGTCGTGCCGTGGGAGAGCGTATGCGCCTACCAAGCTGAGGGCGATTCACGGAAACCGGGGCGCTCCCCCCGGACAAGCGAGGGCCCAATGGGGACGCGACCGGCCAACGGCAGACCGGGGGGCTGGTGTTTGGGGCGCCGCCTCAACCGGCGCAGCCTCCACCGAGACTTGGGGCTACGCCTGAAATCGTCGGCAAGTGTGCTGCGTCGTGGTGGTCGGTTGACGCCACGGGCCGGAGGGAGTAGGCTGCCGCCTATGAGTGGACCCTCTTCCCCAACTCGGTTATCGGTGATGGAGTTTGTCCGCCGCTGGAAAGACCCGCCGCCCAACGAACGGGGCTTTGCGCAGTCGCACTTCCTCGATCTCTGCCACGTCCTGGACCAGCCGACACCACGAGAAGCCGATCCCTCGGGCACGTTCTACACCTTCGAGAAGGGCTTGGAGAAGACCAGCGGCGGGCACGGCTTCGCGGACATCTGGAGACGGGGGTATTTCGGGTGGGAGTACAAGGGGAGCCATGCCGACCTGGTGGCGGCGTACCGTCAACTCCAGAACTACTCCGAAGCCCTGGAGAATCCTCCGCTCCTGGTAGTCTGCGACTTCAACCGTTTCGAGGTCCACACCAGATTCACCAACATGGTTGCGCGGGTGTACGCCTTCTCCCTCCCGGACCTGCTCAAGACCGACCCGGTTGAAGGGACCACCTTATCGGCGCTTGAGGTGCTCCGCGCGGTCTTCACCGCTCCGGAGCGCCTCCGCCCCGGGGTAAGCAGGGCGGGCGTAACCAAGGACGCCGCCGAGAAGTTCTCCAGCCTGGCCATCAGCTTGCAGCGGGCGGGCGGCGACCCGCACCGGGTCGCCCACTTCCTGATGCGGGTGCTCTTCTGCTTGTTTGCTGAGGACATCGGCCTGCTGCCGGATCGGCTGTTTTCCAAGCTGGTGGAGGTCACCCGCTACCGTCCCACGGGATTCGCGCAGCAGATTCGCCAACTCTTCGCCGCCATGGCCACGGGCGATTTCTTCGGCACGGAGGCCATCGCCCACTTCAACGGGGGGCTCTTCTCGGACGACGAGGCATTCGTCTTTTCCGTCGACGATATGGACGTGCTGGCCGGGGCGTGCCGGCTCGACTGGTCGAGCGTGGAGCCGGCCATCTTCGGCACCCTGTTCGAGCGCAGCCTGGACCCATCCAAGCGCGCCCAGCTCGGCGCCCACTACACCGGTCGCGACGACATCATGCGCATCGTGGAGCCGGTGCTGGTGGCGCCCTTGCGCCGCGAGTGGGCGGCGGTGCAGGACCAAGCGCAGGAGCTGGTCGCCAAACGGGACGCCGCGCCCCGGGCGACCCGCGGGCGCCAGCAGCAGGCGCTCCAGCGGCTCATCCTCGGCTTTGCGAGCAAGATCGCCGGGACCCGCGTGCTCGACCCCGCCTGCGGCAGCGGCAACTTCCTGTACGTGGCGCTCAAGCAACTGGCGGACCTGGAGAAAGAGGTAATCCTCTTCGGCGCCAAGTGCGGGCTGTCCATGGCCTTCCCGCAGGTGACGCCGGAGCAGCTCTACGGCATCGAGTTGAGTCCCTACGCCCACGAGCTGGCCCAGGTCGTGGTGTGGATCGGCTATCACCAGTGGCTGCACGACAACGGGTTCCCGCCGATGTCCGGCACGATCCTGCGGCGACTCGACAACATCCGCGAGCAGGACGCCATCCTCACCTATGACGAGCAGGGGCGGCCATCGGAGCCGGCGTGGCCACAGGCCGATGCGATTATCGGTAACCCTCCGTTCCTCGGCGGCAACCGGATACGGCAGGGACTCGGGGGCGACTACGTGGACCGGCTATTCCGCCTGTATGAAGGGCGCGTCCCGGCGTTCGCGGACCTGGTGTGCTATTGGTTCGAGCGAGCACGAGAGCAGATCGCGACCGGAAAGGCAAGCCGTTCCGGCCTGCTGGCGACGCAAGGCATCCGAGGCGGGGCGAACCGGAGGGTGTTGGAGCGTATCAAGGAAACCGGCAGCATCTTCTGGGCACAATCGGATCGTGACTGGATCCTTGATGGCGCGACCGTCCACGTCTCGATGGTGGGATTCGACAACGGCAGCGAGACCGATCGGTCGCTGGACGATCGGCCCGTCGGCACGATCAACGCCGATCTGACCTCCGCGATGGACCTCACCGCCGCTCGTCGGCTGGCGGAGAACGCCGGTATCTGCTACATGGGCGCCTCGCCCAAGGGGCCGTTCGACGTTGACGCCGACGTAGCCAGAGCGATGCTCGACGCCCCTACCAACATCAACGGGCGTACCAACGGGGATGTGGTACGCCCGGTTGCAAGCGGCGTGGATCTCGTGCAACGGTCGCGGGGCAAATGGACGATCGACTTCGGGCTCATGCCCCTCGCAGCGGCCGCAGCGTATCAAGCCCCGTTCGAGTACGTGCGGACGCACGTCTACCCGATCCGCTCACAGAACCGACGTCGGGCCTACGCCGAGCGGTGGTGGCAGTACGCGGAGGCCCGACCCGGCATGCGCTCGGCGCTGCAACATAAGTGTCGATTCATCGCCACTCCCGAGGTAGCCAAGCATCGTATCTTCGTTTGGATGCAACCCGAGGTGCTCTGCAATCAGCAGACGCTCGTGTTCGCCCGCGACGACGACTACTTTCTCGGTGTGCTCCAGTCGCAACCGCACGACCTCTGGGCGCGTGCCACCGGCACCCAGTTGCGCGAAGCCGAGAGCGGCTGCCGCTACACGCCGACCTCCTGCTTCGAGACGTTCCCCTTGCCGTGGCCGCCCGGCCGAGAACCGACAGGCGACATCCACGGCGAACCCATCGCCCAGGCCGCACGGGAGCTCGTGGAGTTACGCGATCGCTGGCTCAACCCACCCGGCGCCAGCGGAGACGAGTTAAAGCGGCGGACGCTGACCAACCTCTACAACGAGCGTCCCACCTGGCTCGACCTGGCCCACTGCACGCTGGATCACGCCGTGCTCGACGCCTACGGCTGGCCGCACGACCTGGGCGATGAGGAGCTACTCGCCCGCCTGCTCGCGCTCAACCTGGAGCGGGCGGGGACACAGGCGACCGCGTCCCTGGCTGCCGCCGAGGGGCGGTAGCCGCCCGTCCCGCTGGTACGCCAGCAGGCGTACCAGCGGGACGAACACCAGAATGGAGGTTGATTATGTTGATCGCGCCCGTCACCTGGGAGGGAGCACGCGGTGGCGAGCTCCCGAGCCCGTTCCAGCGAGGAAAGCAGGAGCGGCCTCTCCGGATCACGCTCCACACCTCGACGTTCGCCGCCTTGGCGCCCCCCGAGTGGGACGCGGCGGATGCCCTCCGCGAGCTGGCCGGCGAGCCGGACATCGTTACCGTCGCGACCGAGCCCGGCCCGCTGCCGCAGCTGCACGTCGGTCCCTTCGACCCGACCGCCGACCACGTCCCGGTTTCTGTCAGATACCCGGATGGCCGGACGAGTCACACGGGCGTCTGGTTCCCGGCGCAGTGGCCGCGCCTGGCGGCCCAGCTCGCCGGCCAGAGCGACCCACACCACCCGGATGCGCAAGCGGCGCTCGGAGACCTGCTCGTCGCCCAGGCCCACGCCGCCGC
>Ga0207416_1001131_pt1 | contig 37832 bp, 33 predicted proteins | sample PaiPotPPM11metaG_FD_184107 | JGI IMG/M metagenome (GOLD analysis project Ga0207416, IMG submission 184107) | Iron sulfur acid spring bacterial and archeal communities from Banff, Canada, to study Microbial Dark Matter (Phase II) - Paint Pots PPM... ...
GCCGACGCCAAGCTCGACGCCAATGCCGCGCAATCGATGATTTCGGGTTATCGCACCAACAACGGGCTCAATCCGGTCACCATCGATCCCGAATTGATGAAGCTCGCTAGCGAGCAGGCGCGCGCCATGGCGGCGCGCGACAAGCTCGATCACAGCGTCTGGCGTCCGTTCCAGGAACGCATCCAACAGTCGAGCTTCGACGCCGCCGTCGCGGTCGAGAACATAAGCGCCGGCTACCGCACGCTGGCGGAGGCCTTCTCCGGCTGGCGCGATTCGCCGCCGCACCGCTCCAACATGCTCAACCCTCAAGTGACGAAGATGGGCATCGCCGCGGCCTACGCGCCGCAGTCGAAATATAAAGTGTTCTGGTCGCTGATCCTCGCCAAGCCCGATGCGCAGCGGGGCTGACTGCATCTAGCCGGATTTCCGCTCATTCCCGCGACCCGCCTACGCTCGCTCTGCGAGCTACGGCGGGTCGCGGGGACGAACGGATAAGCATCAAGTCTTGGCGACTATCTCAAACATATTATTTCCATATGTCCCCCGCGCCTCATTCAACAGCGGCGCGACTGCGGCGCGGAATTGGGCGTGCTCGTCGGCGTTAAGCTCGGCGATCTCGCAGCCCTCCGCCAGAATCGCCGCGCGCGCATCGCGGTCTTCCTCGATCGCAAGCTCGCGCTGGAACGCGATAGCGCGCGCCACGGCTTCGCGCATGGCGCGCTGCAGCTCCGCCGGCCAGGCGTCGAAGGTCGGCCGATGCAGAAAAATCGGCCGCGAGACGTAGAAGTGGTTCGTCACGGTGTGGAAGCGATGAAACTTGTGCACGCCGTAGGTCACGGTGTTGGCGAACGGATTTTCCTGCGCGTCGAGGGTGCCGGCCTTGATGCCGGCGATCGCCTCGGTTAAGTCGCAGCGGATCGGAACGGCGCCCAGGAGTTCGAACGTTCTCGCCTGCACTTCGCTCGGCAGCACGCGGATGCGCATTGCTTTGAGATCCGCCGGCACGCGCACCGGCCGCAGCCGGTTCGAAATATGGCGGAAGCCGTTTTCGAAGCAGCCGAGGATGCGGTAGTTCACGCGCTCCTCGATTCTTTCGGCGAGATACCGCCCAAGCGCGCCATCGATCGCCGCGCGCGCTGAGTCCCGCCGCTCGAACAGGAACGGCAGATCGACGAAGCCGAGCTCGGGCACGCGATCGGTCAGATAGCTCGACGACTGATAGCCGAGCGTGAGCACGCCGTCCTCCACCAGCCAGAGAATCTCCTCGGCGCGATAGCCGAAATCCATGATGTTCCAAACGTACTTCACGCGCACGCGGCCGCCGAACTTCCGCTCCAGCGTCTCGCCGATCAGCTTGAGCGCGCGCGAGAACGAGGTCGTCGGCGGTCCGTAGCCGCCCATGCGGATCGTGATCGGATCGGCCATGAGTTCCTTTCCGGCAGCACAATGCCACGCGGGCGATGCGGGCGAAAGTCGACGATGGAAAAACTAACGAGTGAATAGTCCGCGAATCCGTTTGGCGGCGACGATTGTCGCGCCGCGCATCCGTTCCAGCCGCACGGCGCGCGCAAACGGCGCCGGCGGCCGCACCGCGATCAAAAGATCGCAGAGCGGCAACCGCTCGCTCCAGGTACGGTTCATCACCGCGTGATCGGCTGTCGCGCAGGAATCGGTGCGCGCGATCGTAGCGTCCTCGGCGAGTTGTCCGCTCACAAAAGCGGTGAGGATCACGCCGGGAGCGAAACGCGCCAAGGCTTCGTCATAGGCGATCTTCCAGAACCAGGCGCCGTCGCCGCTGCGCAGCGTAATGGCCGCGGCGATGGGGCGTCCATCAAGCAGGATGCGATCGATCGCAATTTTATGCTCCGCGGCGAGCGCGGTGACCGCCGCTTCGACGAAGCCGAGGATTTCTTCGTTGCAGACGGCCGCCGTGCCGGCTTGCCCTTTCCAACCGCTCGCTTCGAGCGCAAGGAAATCCTCCAGTGCCGCGGCAACGGCGGCAGGTTCGGTCGCTGCGGTGAACAGGAGCGCACCCGCTTCGCCCAGGCGGCGCGCGGTGCGGCGCAGTTCCCGGTACTTGCGAGGACCCAGCGCGCGCTCCACATAGGCGGACCGGTCGCCGCCAGGTACGAGCAGCGCGCGGGCGTGGCGGTTGAAATCGACGGCCGGCATCTGCGCGCGCCGTAGGATCGCCGCCAGGGCACCGGCGAACGGACCGTGTTGCGGGAGAAACGGCAACAACAGCAATCCGGGAAGCTTGGCATTGCCGGCAAGGTGCGCGAGCCACGCGGCGATGACCGGCTCGGCCGCTTCGCGCTCAATGAGCGGCGTGCCGAGCGGAGCGAAGGGATGCGTCCATCCCACGAGCACCGGCAGCTTCAGCCCGTATCGCCGCGCCTCGATGCGTGCCGGAAAAAAGCCGAGCAGCCTGCGCGGGATCGTCCCCGACCAGACCAGCACCGCGCCGACATCGCGCCCGAACACGGCAGCGGCGGCGAGCGCGAAGGCGGGCTCGTAAAACGCGTTGGGCACCAGCGCGCGCGCCGCAAGCTCGCGCCATTCGTCGGCGATCGCCTCGAGCTGCGAAAGTTCGCGCCACTCGACGAAGAACGAATCGATCGCGTAGCGGTCGGCGACGGCGGCGCGCCGGGCGCTGGCGATCGCCGCGGCAGTGCCGAAAACATGCGGCGCGTGCTCGGTCGGCGCTTTGACCGTCATGACCGCGCCTCAGCGACCTTGGCGCCCGCCGAAAACGAAACAGTGCAGCGCCAGCCGGTTTTTCGCGACGAAGAACAGGCTGGCCGACTCGCATACGAGCGTGATCGCGTTGGCAATTGCGGCGCCGGCGATGCCGAAGCCGGGAATCAGCAGAAAGCAAAGCGCAATATTGATCGCGAACGAGCCGCCGTAGATGAGCGCGCAACTGCGGCGCTCGCCGAGCATATTGAGAAGCCGTTCCGCCGGGCCGACCGAGGCGCGCGCCAGAAGCCCGATGGCGAGAATGAACATCAGATAATAGCCGGACACGAACTCATGGCCGAACATCCGCAGCATCGGCTTGCCGAGCACGAGCAGCACCAGGATCGAACCGAGCGACGGCCAGAACGTCATCCGCACGGCGACGGCAAGAAAATCGACGAGCCGCTTGCGATCGCCGGCGAGGTGGTATTCGGCGAATTTGTGGGCCAGCGTCTGCGCCACCGAGAAATAGACGAAGGCGACCAGCGCCATCGTCTTGGAGGCGGCGTAATAGATGCCGACCTCATTCGGCGGACGGAAAAACTGCAGCACGAGCACGTCGGAATAAGTGAGCAAAAGAAAGAACGCCTCGACCACAAAAATCGGCGTCGAGGTCGAAAGCCAGGAGCGCACCGCATAAGCCTTGGGGCCGGGCTCGACCGCCGTTGCAAGCCGCCGATTGAGTACGACGAATTGGCCGATGGTGACGGCCCACCAGCCGGCGGCGGCGGTGAAGGTCGCGGTCACCGCGTTCATCGGCAAGCCGAGCGCAAAGGCGAAGCCAAGCAGCGCCAGCAGCAGGATTTGCCGCAGCACATAAGCGGGGCTGAGCCCGAGATTGATCCAGTCGTAGGAACGCGCGATTCCGCTCTGCACCTGCGCCATCCCGCAGATCGGCAACGCGGCACAGGCGAGATAGAGCGGCAAAATGCTGCTCGGCGCGATGTGCGGCGATAGCACGCTCACGACGAATGCGGCGGCGGCGGCGATTGCCGTCGCAATGATCGTCGCCAGCCAGCGGCTGCCGCCGAGAAATCCGCGCAGCAGCGCGAACCGTTTCTGTTCGATGTATTCGGGAATCAAGCGCTGCGCAGCCGAGCCGAGGCCGAGATCGACCATGCCGCCAATGAGCAGCACCCAGGTCCAGACATAGACGTAGACGCCGAATTGAAAGCCGCCGAGCCAGCGCGCCAGGGCGATCTGCGAGACAAACGCGATCACCGCGCTGACCACGCGGATGAGGAATGCGGCGCCGGCAAGCCGGCGCGCCACCGAGGAGTCGCTGCCGCCGACGAACGGAACGCGCAGCCACTCCGTGGCGCCGGCAAAATTACGCCAAGATGACCGGAAGAAAATACGCGAACGCGACGCGTGCTCGGAACTGATCGATGCCACAACGACCTCTGCACCGCCGTCGGCGGGACATGAGCGGCACCTTTAGCAAGGAAGCGTTAAGAATAGGTTGGGCGAAATTAACAATTGCTTGGGGAATTGCTAAGCGGCTCAGGTCGGAATCGTCTCGGCGGCCGTTGCGACCGCCGAGAGCGCAGCGGCAACCACACGGCGCTCTTCGGCGCCGAGCGGGCGCTGCGGCGCGATCGGATCTCCGACATCGTAGCCCTGTAACGTCAGCGCCGCCTTGACGCACGCCGCCAGGTTGAAGCGCGCAAACAGTTCGTTGATCCGCCACAGTTCGCGCTGCAACCGCATCGCCTGCGGCCATTGTCCGGCGCGGCAGAGCTCGTAGAGCCGCACGCTTTGCCGCGGAATGGCGCAGGCCGGTCCTGCCATCCAGCCGACGCCGCCGATCAGCATGACGGCGGCCGGAATGTGCGCCGAAGCCGAAAAGACCTTCAGCCGCTCGCAGCGATTGACGATTGACAGGAGCCGGCCCGTATTGGTCGAGGCGTCCTTGATGTAGCGGATGCGCGGATGCTCGCTCAAGCGCGCGATGACGTCGAGCGACAGGTCGGTGCGTTGGAATTGCGGATTGGTGTAGAGCACGACCGGCACGTCGACGGCGTCGGCGATGGCGCGGAAATACGCCTCGACCTGTGCGTCCGCGAGCGGGAAATAGGATTCCAGGATCGCCAGGATGCCGGCGGCGCCGAGCTTGGCGTAAAGGCGGGCCTGCGCAACCGCATCCGCGGTCGCGGTGGATGCCACGCCGGCGACAACGGGAACGCGGCCCGCCGCCGCTTCGACGGTCGCGCGCACAATGGCGGCACGCTGCCCGTTGTTGAGATAAGCGAACTCGCCGGTCGAGCCGAGCGGCGTGAGCCCATGCACGCCGGCGGCGATGAGATCGCCGACGAGCCGTCCGAGCACGCCGCTCTTGACGCGGCCTTCATCGTCGAGCGGCGAGACGAGATAAGGAAATACGCCGTGAAGCTCGGTCATTCGCCGTCCCTGCGCGGCAATGTGCGGAAAAATCCGTCGGCAATTCAGTTCGGCTTATACCGCGCCATCGCATCGCTCCAGACTTTGGCCCGGTCGTCGTCGAAGACCAAAGCCGGATCCTCGGGCACCGCGGCCCAGACGCCCTCCCGCAGTTCATTGTCGAGCTGCAACGGCGCCCAGCCGGCATAGCCGAAGGCGACCAGGCTTTGGCGCGGGCCTTTGCCGAGGCCGATATCGCGCAGAACCCGCGGGCCGCCGGAAAGCGCCACGCGCCCATCGATGTCGACGGTGTCGTCGCCATGATAGTCGGCGCTGTGCAGCACGAAACCGATCGCCGGATCGACCGGCCCGCCGAGAAAGAGCCGCACGTTTCCGGTCACGCCGCTCGCATCCGCGCCAAACGCCTGGAGCAGGCTGGCGATCGGACGCATGCCGATGGGCCGGTTGATGACAATGCCGAGCGCGCCGTCTTTGTTGTGCTGCGCCACCAGGATCACGGCGCGCTCGAAAGGCGGCCCGCTCAATGCCGCCGTGGCGATCAAGAGCTGGCCGGTGACCGAGGTGGGACCGGATACGTTCGGCGATGTCGGCAGCGGCAGCGCCGCATGCAGCACGCTCGCCGACAACAGGATCGCGGCGGCGGCCGCGAACCAGCGCATGGTGTTCCACGCAACCACGAGCCCGCCGCATCAGATGACAGAGGACAGATGACTGCGGACAGACGACATTCGACACACGATCAAATCCTCGATTCTGTCATCCATGATCCGTCGTCTGTCATCCGTCGTCTGTCATCCGTCGTCCGGAAGGTCAAACAAACTGTACCGCAATGCCGCCGAGTTGGCCAAAGTCGGCGTGCAGCGTGTCGCCTTTGCGCGCAAATACCACGCGCGTGAACGAGCCGGCGAGGATGAGGTGGCCCGGTTCGAGCGTCACCCCGTGCTGGCCGAGCTTGTTGGCGAGCCAAGCCACGCCGAGCGCGGGGTGGCCGAGCACGCCGGCGGCGACGCCGGTCTCCTCGATCTCCGAATTGCGATACATGACGCCGCCGACCCGACGCAGATCGACGTCGAGCGGTCCGACCGGCCGGCCGCCGATGACGATGCCGGCGGCCGCGCCGTTATCGGAGACCGTGTCGAATATCTTGCGCGGGTCCTGCAGCCGCGCATCGACGATCTCGATCGCCGGCACGACATACTCGGTCGCGCGCAGCACGTCGGCAAGCCCGATGCCGGGGCCGCGCAATTTCCTGCCGAGGATGAAGGCCAGTTCGACTTCGACCCGCGGCAGACAGAAATTTTCGTGGGCGACGCGCGCGCCGTCGGCAATCATCATATTGTCGAGCAGGTGCCCGTAATCCGGCTCGTCGATCTGCGAGGAGCGCTGCATGGCCTTCGAAGTGAGACCGACCTTGTGGCCGATGAGCTTTGCGCCGGCCGCGATTTTGCGGTTCGCCACTTCGGTGGAGATCGCGTAGGCATCCTCCATGGCGATGCCGGGCCAGGTCTTGGACAGTTGGACGGCCTGTTTGCGCGCTTTTTCCGCCGACATGAGGATATCGGCGGCTTTCCGGCGATCGGCTTCGGACATCATTGACTGGGAAACCTTTTCAGATCACCGACAGGCGGCCATCAGGACGACGGTTTCCTCAGGACATTCGCGTGCAGCCGGCTCCCGGCCGGACATCCACACCGAAGGCGGACAGTTCTCCGAGGACTGGACATCGATCGGGTTTCCGCCGGTGAACCCCTTGCCGCGGCAGGCATTGGCCGCGGCCGTTCGGCAGTCGGGTGCACCGTTGGGCGCGATGTCGCAGCGCTGACGAACTTCGACTACGCGCGTGCCCGGCAGCCGAAAAAGTGCGGTCGCCGCCTTCTTGGTCGCTTCCGCTGCGTTCTGTAGCGCATCTTGAGTGGCCGTTGCGGCGCCGTTGGCGGGGCCATTCGAATGCTTCGTCAGATCTTCGAATTTGCCGCGTGTACTGTCCCACCAGCGGCCAAACGCGTAGATGAAGCCAGGCCTCTCGGAAGGAGGCGGCTGCGCCGGAAACAGCCCGCGCGCCTGCGGCGCCGCTGGCGCCGTCGCTTGCGGCGCGGGCTGGACGGGGGCCGCCCGCACTGCGCCCGCGCCATTCGAGGATGGCGGTAGGACATCCTGGGCGAGCGCAATCGCCGCCGGCGATAGAGCGGCCGCCAGCAGCCATGACGTCGCCAACGCGCAAAAGCCGCGCGGCTTTCCGGTGCTCGCACTAATGACCTTTTCGGTGCTGTCCGTCATCGCAAACTCGTGGCGCCCGCAGCTCTTTGGCGTACTGACCTGGGCGTACCGAGTGACATCGCGCCCTCAGCCGGTTTGCGATTCTGCCGAGCAATTTGGGCAGCGGCAAGGTCAGAATTGGTGCAACGGGCCGAAAATCCCAGGCACGGGGGCTGGGCGCGAAGACGCCGTTTATCGTTCGGGCCGGCAAGTCTCGCGCCAGCGCGACCAGACGAACCAGGCGAAACCGGCCAGAACGACAGCCGCAATGGCCGCATCGAACTCGTGGAACAATCGGCGAAAAACCGGATCGCTGTCCCAGCGCGCTCCCAGTACGACGCCCACATAGGCGAGCGCCAAACACCAGGGCCATGAGCCGATGAACGAGTAGATCTGGAATTTCAGCATCGGCATCCGCGCCAGCCCGGCGGGAAAGGAAACGAAGGTGCGAACCACCGGAAGGAGGCGGCCGACAAAGACCGTAATGGCACCGTAGCGGGCGAAAAACCGTTCGGCGCGATCGAGCTCATCGTGGCGGATCAGGACATAGGCTCCCCAGCGTTCAAACGCTCTGCGGCCGCCTTTGGCGGCTACCAAGTAGGCAATCGTCGAGCCGACATTGCAGCCGAGCGCGCCCGCCGTCGCCGCGCCGATCAAGCTGAATTGCCCGAGCGATACCAGATATCCGGCGAACGGCATGATCACCTCGGAGGGGAGCGGAATACATGCCGACTCGATCGCCATGAGAGCGGCGACACCGAAATATCCCGCGGCCGAAATCACCGCGACGATGAAGGACACGAGCGCCGAAATGACGTGGTCGAGCATCGTTAAAGTATAGCTGGCGTCGGGGTTTGGGGCTCGGGCGGAGGCTGAAACCGACGCAATCAGCGCCGCTTGCGCGCGCGGCGGCCCTCGAGCACGACGATCTTGCGGCGCGACGTGTCCTCGATCGGCTTCTTCGGCACCTTCTCGGCGATGCCGAGGAGCCGCTCGCGCCGGTCCATCTCCTTCCAGACGTCGTCCGGGCGGATGCTGGCGGCGACCCAGAGCACAACCAGGTTATAGAGCAGATCGGCGCTCTCCTTGACGACGGCTTCGCGGTCGCCGTGCATGGCGTCGATGACCACTTCGACCGCCTCTTCGGCGAGCTTTTTCGCCATCTTGCTGCGGCCCGAGCGCAACAGCCGGGCGGTCCGCGAAGTCGACGGGTCGTCGTGGCGGCAGTCGAGCACCGCCTGATAGAGCCGGGTGATCGAATCACTCATGGCCAAGCAGAATAGCGCGATCTTGTCGCGAGTGTGTTAATGGCGGGGCAGCGGAACCCTCAGGGCCTCATTCGTCCTGGGCCAAAAGGCTCGCATTGCCGCCGGCGGCGGCCGTGTTGACGGTGACGACCTGCTCGGTGGCGAAGCGGCGCAGGTAGTTCGGGCCGCCGGCCTTGGGGCCGGTGCCGGACAGCCGGGCGCCGCCGAACGGCTGGGTGCCGACGACGGCGCCGATCATGTTGCGGTTGACGTAGATATTGCCGTTCGCCAGGCGCGCGGCGATGCGCTCGATCGTCAGATCGATGCGGGAATGGATGCCGAGCGTGAGCGCGGTGCCGTTGCCGGCGATATCGTCGAGCAGCGCGTCCAGCTCCCGCGCACGCCAGCGCACGACGTGAAGGACGGGTCCAAACAGCTCTTCTCTCAGATCGCCGGCGCGGTCGAGTTCGACGATAGCCGGCGCCACATAGGTGCCCCGGTCGGGCAACGCCCGATCGCGGTCCCAGCGGAAGCGCACGCGGCCGGCGCGCTCCATGGCGGCGATCCAGCTTTCCAGCTTGCTCTTGGCATCGGCATCGATCACCGGACCGACATGGGTCGAAACTTCGCGCGGATCGCCGACTCTCAGCTCCCGCGCCGCGCCGATCAGCATGTCGAGCATGCGTTCGGCGACATCCTCCTGCAGGGCGAGGAGCCGCAGCGCCGAGCAGCGCTGCCCCGCGGAGCGAAAGGCCGACGCAATCGCATCGTCGGTCACCTGCTCGGGCAGTGCGGTTGCGTCGACGATCATGGCGTTGATGCCGCCGGTTTCGGCGATCAACGGCACAATCGGCCCGCTCTTCGCGGCGAGGGCTCTATTGATGGCGCGGCCGACTTCGGTCGATCCGGTGAAGGCTATTCCGGCGACGCGCGGATCGTTGACGAGAGTTTCGCCCACCTCGCCGTCGCCGGGAAGAAGATGCAGCACGGAATCGGGCACGCCGGCCTCATGCAGCAGCGCGACGGCGCGCGCGGCGACGAGCGGTGTCTGCTCGGCCGGTTTGGCGACGACCGCATTCCCGGCCGCGAGCGCGGCTGTGACCTGGCCGAGGAAAATGGCGAGCGGAAAATTCCACGGGCTGATGCAGACGAACACGCCGCGGCCGCGATAGCGCAGCACATTGCTCTCGCCGGTCGGCCCCGGCATCGTTTGCTCCGCAAGCGAGCTTCGCGCCTGCGCGGCGTAATAGCGGCAATAATCGACCGCCTCGCGAAATTCGGCGAGCGCGTCGTCGAGGGTTTTGCCGCCCTCGTGTTGCAACAGAGCGAGGAGCTCGCCGCGATTTTCCTCGAGCCGCTCGGCCGCGCGTTCGAGCGCCGCGGCGCGTTCGTCGCACGACGTCGCCGACCAGGCCGAAAATCCCGCCGCTGCCGCCCCCATGGCTGCCGCCGCCGCTGCCGCGTCGGCCTCGCGCACGCTGCCGATCGGCTGGCCGTCGATCGGCGAGAGCATTCGGCGTTCGACGCCGGGCAGCGCGACGCCGTCGACAAGCGGCGCGGCCTCGACCGAAGCGGCCGTGCCGGCGCGAACCTCTTCGACGAGCGCATCGAGGCCCGCGCGCTCGCCGAACTCGACGCCCGCCGAATTTCGCCGCTCGGGCGCATAGAGTTCGCGCGGCAACGGAATTCTTCGATTGCGCGCGGCTTGCGCGCCGGCGATGCGCTCCCGCGGCCGCCGCAAGATCCGCTCGATCGGCACGCTCGGATCGGCGGCGACCGACACAAACGAGGAGTTGGCGCCGTTCTCCAGAAGCCGCCGCACCAGATAGGCGAGCAGATCGCGGTGGCCGCCGACCGGCGCGTAGACGCGGCAGGCGGTCGCGGGCAGTTCGGCCGACAACGCCTCGTAGAGGGCTTCCCCCATGCCGTGAAGGCGTTGAAACTCGAAACCGTCGACGCCGCCCGCCTCCTCGATCACGCTGGCGACGGTGAGCGCGTTGTGCGTAGCGAATTGCGGAAATAATCGCGGACGCGCGGCGAGGAGCTTTTTCACGCAGGCCATGTAGCAAAGGTCGGTCATGGCTTTGCGCGTGAACACCGGATAATCGGCCAGCCCGCGCTCTTGCGCGCGCTTGACCTCGGTGTCCCAATAGGCGCCTTTCACCAGGCGCACTGTCGGCCGCCGGCCGGTCGCCGCGGCCGCGTTCTCGACCCACTCGACCACATGCAACGCGCGCTTCTGATAAGCCTGCACGGCGAGGCCAAATCCGTCCCAGCGGTCGAGCGACGGATCGCTCAGCAGGGCCGCGATCGCTTCGAGCGAGAGCTCCAGCCGATCCGCCTCCTCCGCGTCGACGGTGAACTGGAGATCGCGCTCCTTCGCCATGCGCGCGAGCGCAACCGCCCGCGGGACGAGTTCCTTGAGCACGCGCTCGCGCGAGATCGCCTCGTAGCGCGGATGCAATGCCGAGAGCTTGACGGAAATTCCGGGCCGGCCGGGCAGCGCCGCATTGCCGGCGCTCGCCCCGATCGCTTCGATCGCGGCAGCGTAGGCGCCAAAATATTTTTCAGCGTCGGCCGCGGTGCGAGCGCCTTCGCCAAGCATGTCGAACGAGTAGCGCAGATCGGCGCGCGCGCGGGCGCGCGCCAGCGCCTCCTCGATCGTCCGGCCGAGCACGAAATGCGAGCCGATAAGCCGCATGGCCTGCCGCGTCGCCGCGCGCATGGCGGGCAGGCCGAGGCGGCGGACGACGTTGTCGAGAATGGTCTCCGGCGTCTCGCCCGGATGAATGATGCGCGCGGCGATGCCGAGCGTCCAGGCCGAGGCCGAAACGAGGATGGCGGTGGATTTGACGTCGCTGTCGAGCCAGCGTCCGGCGGCAAGCTTGTCCTCGATCAGCCGGTCGGCGGTCGCGGTGTCGGGCACGCGCAACAGCGCCTCGGCCAGCACCATCAGCGCGAGGCCCTCTTTGGTCGACAACGAATAGGCGTGCAAGAAATCCTCGACGCCGCCGAGGCCCGTCGCCTTGGCGCGAATCGCCTCCACCAGTTTTTTCGCGCGCGCGTCGATGCGGCGTTCCGCGGCATCGTCGCGGGCGGCTTGGGCGAGGAGACCGGTCGCCAGTTCTTCGTCAGGCGGCGCGAATGGCGCTTGAAAAGTTGGCAGCCTGGAATGAGGCGGGTCCATCGCGGAAGCCTATCCTCCCCCACGAAAATGGGGGAGGGGGAAACAGCGAAACGTCATTGCGAGGAGCGAGCCTCCTCCGCTCGCCGTGCGCGCTTCGGAGGGTTCGAGTCCGCCATAGCGCGGAGCGCGTAGGTGGAAGCGCGGAGCGCGTAGGTGGAAGCGACGAAGACTGAGCTGCCGACCTGGATTTGCGGCGCCTGTCATCGGGCTGGCCAGTTCGGGCCGGACCCGTTGGCGCGCAATCACGCAATAAAACCTCGTTCTCGCGATGCGATCGCATCCGAGTTTTGCCGGTGGCGAGCAGCGACGGAACGCGTGGCGAATGGAAACAGTCTCCATCCGCATTCGCCATTCGCATTCGCCGTTCGCAAAGCCTGCTTCCGAGCCTGATCTTCGTCAGATAAGCCGGCGGTGGCGACCGGCTCCATCACGATCAATGCCCGGCAAGCCAAGAATAAATCAAGAAAGAAAAGGAAGCGGAACGCCGGCAGACGCAAGTTTCCCTCCGTACCTTTCAGTACGGCGCGCGCCTTGCAAAGCGCGCACGCCTTCCGGCGTTCCACCGCGGCTCTCGCCAAGGGGACTATTCATCCCCAAGGCTCAGCGTCAGGCCATGCTTCCTGGGACTCGGCCGGAGCGCTCGATCCTGTAAGCCCGCCCCAACCGGGGGGCGGAGACCTCACGCTTCTCCACGGGCGTTACCCGCGCCTGCCTGTCCCAGTCCAGTGAAAGCACCTCACGCACCGGTCGTAGTGCCGGCAGGATGATGCCCAAGCCGCCCGAGTGCGACGGTGACGAGCCGCCGCCCGCGGGCACCGCACTCGCTCCGCCAGACGGGGTCACCGGCCGGCGTCCTTGATTCGAGCGAGATGGGCAGCTATGTAACGGAACGAGAGACGTTTGTCAAGAGGGAAAGTCGCTCGGAGGGCGACAATTATTTTCAATTCGGCGTTGCCGAAATTTCGGTGACAGTGCATTGGCTGCGCCGGCAGTAAATTAATTCCTACGCGCGCGAAACAAATTATTACACTGTCACCGATGCTTTGCGATGTAGGCGATGAGACCGTCGGGATTTGAAAAAATATTGTCGCGGAACGCTGGCACCGCGCCCTCTGCAATGGCGCCAGTGCCGTCTTTAATCCGCCTCGCTCCACAGCTTCAAAGCGCAATGGCCGGCGATGCGCTTAAAGTCGCTGTCGGTCGACAGCATCGTCAGGCCATGGCGAATGCAGAGCTGCGCCAAGAGCGCGTCGATCGTTCCCACCTGGACGCCGGCGCGACGACAGCGGTTCCGCAACTCGGCCGCGCCGATGTGATCCTCGCGATCCGGCATAAGGAGCGGCACCGCGGAAAATCGGTCCAAAATCTGCGCGCGGGCTCTTGGTCCGGTAAAGCCTTGAAGAAGTTCCTGGAGCACAAGTCCCGTCGTCAGCAGCGTCTCGCCGGATTCGATGGCGCGAACCAACATTCGCGCTGCCGCGGCGCTCGCCGGGGCGTCACGCCGTAGCGCCAGCGACCAAACACTGGTATCAACGAATAGGCTCAATCGCGTGTCCGTTCCACCTTATAGTCATATGAGGAGTCCCACTCGAGCTTGCCCATCAGATCGAGCAGGCGCTTCTGCCGCCTTCGCGCGATAAATTCCTGCAGCGCTTTGGTGACGGCGGCCCTTTTCGTGCGCTCGCCGCTTACTTCCAGCGCGCGGTCGATGAGTTCCGGATCGATCGACAGGTTCGTTGCCATGTGTGTATCTCCACACACAGTTTGACACAAAAATCAAGATCGCGCAATGACGAGAGTCAGGCCGCCTTCGCTCCCTTCTCAGCGATGCCGGCGAGCGCGCGCAAAATCCCCGCGGCGCCTTTGAGCCGCGCGTCCGCCGTCTCCCACTCATCGAAGAACACCACCTTCATATCGGGCCGCACGCGCGCGCCTTCGGGGTGCTTGGCGATGTAGGCGATGAGGCCGTCGGGGTTGGCGAAAATGTTGTCGCGCAACGCCAGCACCGCGCCCTTGGGGCCGACTTCGATGCGCTCGACATTGGCGCGGCGGCAGAGCGATTTGATGGCGACGACTTGGAGCAGATATTCGACCTCCTCGGGCAGCGGGCCGAAGCGGTCGACGAGTTCGGCGGCGAAGGATTCGATCGAGCGGTCGTCCTCGATTTCGGAGAGGCGCCGGTAGAGCGAAAGGCGCACCGGCAGGTCGGCGACGTAGTCCTCGGGGATGAGCACCGGCGTGCCGATGGCGATCTGTGGCGACCATTTTTCCACAATCGGCGCGCCGATCCCGGCCTTGAGGCTTGCGACCGCTTCTTCCAGCATTTCCTGATAAAGCTCGTAGCCGACTTCCTTGATGTGGCCGGACTGCTCCTCGCCCAACAAATTGCCGGCGCCGCGGATGTCGAGATCGTGCGAGGCGAGTTGGAAACCGGCGCCCAGCGTGTCGAGCGATTGCAGCACTTTGAGCCGGCGCTCGGCTTGCGGGGTGATCCGCCGATTGGCCGGCAGCGTGAGCAGCGCGTAGGCGCGCAGTTTTGCCCGGCCGACGCGGCCGCGCAGCTGGTAGATTTGGGCGAGCCCGAACATGTCGGCGCGGTGCACGATCAGCGTATTGGCGTTGGGTATGTCGAGGCCGGATTCGACGATCGAGGTCGAAAGCAGCACGTCGAACTTGCCGTCATAGAACGCCGCCATGATGTCTTCGAGCACGGCGGACGGCATCTGCCCGTGGGCGACCGCGACGCGCACCTCGGGCACATTCTTGTCGAGGAACGATTTGGCCTCGGCCAAATCCTCGATGCGCGGGCAGACGTAAAACGCCTGGCCGCCGCGGTAGCGCTCGCGCAGTAGCGCCTCGCGCACCACCACCGGGTCGAACGGCGAAACGAAAGTGCGCACGGCGAGGCGATCGACCGGCGGCGTGGCGACGATCGACATTTCGCGCACGCCACTCAGCGCCAATTGAAATGTGCGCGGGATCGGTGTCGCGGTCAGCGTGAGCACATGCACCTCGGCGCGCAGCTGCTTGAGTTTTTCCTTGTGCGCGACGCCAAAGTGCTGCTCCTCGTCGACGACGATGAGGCCGAGGTCCTTGAACTTGACGGTCTTGCCAAGGAGCGCATGGGTGCCGATGACGATGTCGATCGTGCCGTCGGCGATGCCCTTTTTGGCTTGCGCGAGTTCTTTCGCCGAGACGAGTCTTGATGCTTGCGCAATGTGGACGGGGTACCCCTTGAGGCGGTCGCCGAACGTCTTGAAGTGCTGGCGCGACAGCAGCGTCGTCGGCGCCACGATGGCGACCTGCTTGCCGTTCATCGCGGCGATGAAAGCGGCGCGCAGCGCGATCTCGGTCTTGCCGAAGCCGACATCGCCGCAAATCAGCCGGTCCATCGGCCGGCCGGCGGCGAGATCCTTAAGCACGGCTGAGATGGCGGCCTCTTGATCGTCGGTCTCCTCGTAGGGAAATCCGGCGCAGAACTCGTCGTAGAGGCCGGCGCCGACGGCGAGTTGCGGCGCCTCGCGCAATTGCCGCTCGGCCGCGATTTTTATCAGCTCGCCCGCCATCTCGCGGATGCGGTTCTTCATCCGCGCCTTGCGCGCCTGCCAGGCCGCCCCGCCGAGCCGGTCGAGCTCGACGCCGGCCCCTTCCGAGCCGTAGCGCGAAAGAAGTTCGATGTTCTCGACCGGCAGGAACAGCTTGTCGCCGCCGTAATAATGGATTTCCAGACAATCGTGCGGCGCGCCCGCCGCCTCGATGGCGCGCAGCCCGACAAATCTGCCGATGCCGTGATCGACGTGGACGACGAGATCGGCGGCTGAAAGACTCGTCACCTCGGCGATGAAATTTTCCGCGCGCTTCGACTGTCGCCGCGGGCGCACCAGGCGCTCGCCCAAAATGTCTTCCTCGCCGATCACCGCGACGTCGGCAGTCTCGAACCCCGACTCGATGCCGAGCACGGCGAGCGCCACAAGCGGGCGGGAGAGCGCCAGCGCCTGCGGCCAGGACGCGACCGGCGCGAGGTTTTGGAGCCCATGCTCGGCCAGAACGTGCGCCATGCGCTCGCGCGAGCCTTCGCTCCATAGCGCGATCAGCGCGCGCTTGCCGGCCGATTGCAGCGACTGCACGTGTTCGGTCAGCGCCTCGAACACGTTCTTGCCGGGCTCGCTCCTTTCGGCGGCGAAATTGCGCCCGGCGCGCGCGGCGATCTCGATCGCGTCCGTTGCGCCCTCGGGCGCCGCGAACGGCGTCAGCCGCGCCAGCGCGGATTTGTCCAAGCGCGCGCGCCATTCGGCTGCGGCGAGATAGAGCCGGTCCGGCGGCAGCGGCTTATAGGGGGCGCCGCCGCCCGCTCGATCGAGCGCGTCCTTGCGCGCCTGGTAATAGTCGGCGATCTGCGCCAGCCGCTCATGCGCGGCTTCCTCGGCGAGCGGCTCGATCGCGACCGGCGTTTCTTCGAGGTAGTCGAAGAGCGTTTCCATGCTCTGATGGAACAGCGGCAGCCAGTGCTCCATGCCGGCATAGCGGCGACCCTCGCTCACCGCTTCGTAGAGCACGTCGTCGGGACCGGCGGCCCCGAAGGCGGCGACGTAGCCGGTGCGGAAGCGGCGGATCGTGTCGCCGGTGAGCTGAAACTCGGCCACCGGCACGAGGTCGAGCGCGCGCAGCTCGGCCGTGGTGCGCTGCGTTTCCGGATCGAAGCTGCGGATCGATTCCAGCGTGTCGCCGAAAAAATCGATCCGCACCGGCGCGTCCATGCCGGGCGCGAACAGATCGAGGATGCCGCCGCGCACCGCGTAATCGCCGGGCTCGCGCACCGTGGCGGCGCGATTGAAGCCGTTGAGCTCGAGCCATTGCGCGACGCCGGACATCGGCAAGAGGTTGCCCGGCGCCGCCGCGAGCGATTGCCGCGCCACCATCTCGCGCGCCGGCACGCGCTGCAGGATGGCGTTGACCGTGGTGAGCAGGACGGACGGCCGTTCGCGGCCCTGAACGCGGGCAAGCCGCGCCAGCGCCGTCATGCGCTGCGCCACCACGCCGGCGTGCGGCGAGACCCGGTCGTAAGGCAGACAGTCCCAGGCCGGGAATTCCAAAACCTCGGCGTCCGGCGCGAAGAAAGCGAGCGAGCGCGAGGCCATCGCCATGCGCGCGCCGTCGCGGCAGATCACCGCCATGCCGATCGCCGGCGGCTTGGCGCCCGCCGCAATCGAGCGGGCGAGGTCGGCGATGACCAAGCCTTCGGCGCCGTCGGCTACTCCCGCCAGCAACAGCGGCCGGCCGGGAGCCAGACGCTGCGCCGGCAAACGTATTTGTGCCGGCGCCGTCACTCTTTGGCCTCGCCGTGCTTATGGAAGCCGATGAGCTGGCGCAGCACCGCCGTGTCGTAGTTTTGCGGAACGGCTTCGGCGCCCGCGACCCAGGCATAAAGCTCGGCATTGGGCACTTCGATCAGCCGTTCGAAATCGGCGAGCGCGGCATCGTCGAAGCGGTCGATATAGGCGTCGGCAAAGCGGCCGACGATCAAATCCGTTTCGCGCACGCCACGCCGCCAGGCGCGAAACAACAGCTTGCGCCGCCGCACGTCCAACCCTTCGCTCGACCGTTCCGTCATCGGCTTTCCCAAGGCTCTTGCCAAACGCCAAAAGCCCGGACTGGGCCGGGCGCGGTGTATATAAAGGGCGAGGCGGACGATGTCAGCGTTTCTTTCGTTGTCATGGCCCGCGAAGGCGGGCCACCCAGTAATCGCCGTGGGCGCCGTCCTGGAACTGTAGTGCCGTCCCCCCCGCGGACCGCGGATTACTGGATCGTCCGCCTGCGCGGACGATGACAGTGAAAAAGCGGATGATGACACTGAATTAAGTTGGTGCTTATCGCCGAAAACATCATGCGTCCCCCCATTCTCAATCCGCTGTTCGCCTCGCTCGCTGCGCTGCCCGGCATCGGGCCGCGGCTGGAAAAACTGTTCGGGCGGCTGCTTGGCCGCGAAGGCGAGCCGCCGCGCATCGTCGATCTCCTCTTTCACCTGCCGACCGGGTTCGTCGACCGCCGCAACCGGCCGAAATTGAGCGAGGTTCCTCCCGACACGGTGGTGACGGTCGCCGTCAGGGTGGAAGGCCACCGGCCGCCGCCGCCGAACCGGCCGCGCGCGCCCTACAACATCGATACCAGCGACGACACCAACACGCTGACCATCAGCTATTTCAATGCGCGCCGGGATTACCTGGAAAAGCTCTTTCCCGCGGGCGAACTGCGCTACGTTTCCGGCGTCGCCACGCTTTACGACGGCCATCTGCAGATGGTTCACCCCGACCGGGTGGTGGACGAGGCCGGCTTCGCCAAATTGCCGTTGATCGATCCGGTCTATCCGCTCACCGAAGGGCTGCATCCCAATCAGCTGCGCAAGGCCATCGAGCTGGCGCTCGAACGCGTGCCGAAAAATCTGTCCGAATGGCAGGACGCGTCCTGGCGGAAGCGCAACGGCTTCGCCGGCTTCGCCGACGCCTTGCGGGGCGTTCACCGGCCGCAATCGCCCGACGATATCAAGCCGGAAAGCGCCGCGTGGTCGCGGCTCGCCTATGACGAATTGCTCGCCGGCCAGCTCGCGCTTGCGCTTCTGCGCGCGCATCAGCGCACGCGAGCCGGCCGCGGCAGCGCCGCCGAAGGCCGCTTGCGCGCACGGATCATTGCTGCTCTGCCCTATTCGCTGACGCCCTCGCAACAGAGCGCGGTCACCGACATCGTCGCCGATCTGGCGCAGCCGGCCCGCATGCTCCGCCTCCTGCATGGCGACGTCGGCTCGGGCAAGACCGTGGTGGCGCTGCTATCCGCCGCGCACGTGATCGAGGCCGGCCGCCAAGCGGCGCTGATGGCGCCGACCGAAATTTTGGCGCGCCAGCATTTTGCCACCATCGCGCCGCTTGCGGCCTCAGCCGGCATCCGCGCCGCCATTCTCACCGGCCGCGAGCGCGGCCGCGAACGGGCGGAAATCCTTGCGGCGCTGTCGGCAGGCGACATCGATCTCCTGGTCGGCACCCACGCGCTGTTCCAGGAGGAAGTCGCTTTCCGCGATCTGGCACTCGCCATCGTCGACGAGCAGCATCGCTTCGGCGTGCACCAGCGGCTGGCGCTGGCGCGCAAAGGCGAAGCGGTCGATCTGCTGGTGCTCACCGCGACTCCGATCCCGCGCACGCTAGTGCTCACCTATTTCGGCGACATGGACGTTTCCGCGCTGCGCGAAAAGCCGGCCGGCCGCAAAAAGGTCGACACCCGCGCCATCCCGCTCGATCGCCTCGGCGAGGTGGTCGATGCCGTCGCGCGCGCGCTCGACGAAGGCCGCCGCGTGTACTGGGTCTGTCCGCTCGTCGAGGAATCCGAACTCGTCGATCTGGCCGCCGCCGAGGAGCGCTACGCGGAATTGAAGCGGCGCTTCGGCGATGTGGTCGATTTGGTCCACGGCCGCATGCGCGGCGCCGACAAGGATCGCGCCATGGCGCGTTTTTCGGCCGGCGAAACGCGGCTTTTGGTGGCGACGACGGTCATCGAGGTCGGCGTCGACGTGCCGGAGGCGAGCGTGATGGTCGTCGAGCACGCCGAACGCTTCGGGCTCGCGCAACTGCACCAGCTGCGCGGGCGTATCGGCCGCGGCGCCGAGCGCTCGGCCTGCCTCCTGCTCTACAAGGCCCCGCTCGGCGAAACAGCGAAGGCGCGGCTTGCGATCATGCGCGAGACCGACGACGGCTTCCGCATCGCCGAGGAGGATTTACGCTTGCGCGGCGAAGGCGACGTGCTCGGCACCAGGCAGAGCGGCGTGCCCGGCTTTCGCATCGCGCTGCTCGAAGTGCACGGCAAATTTCTCACCGCAGCGCGCGACGACGCAGCTCTCGTGCTCGCGCGCGATCCGAAACTTTCCTCGCCGCGCGGCGAGGCGCTGCGCCACCTGCTCTATCTGTTCGCCCGCGACGAGGCGATCAGACTGCTGGGCGCGGGCTGAATTGTCCGCTGGCGCCCAACGGATCGGGGCCGAACCGGTTCGCACCATCCGTACCCTTCGTGCAGAACCAGACGATCAGCACGATGGCACCGATAAGGGGAATGAAGCTCAGCAGCAGCCACCATCCGCTGCGGTCTAAATCGTGAAGCCGCCGTACCCCTACGGCAATCCCCGGCAGCAGAACGGCAAGGCCAAAGATCCAGTAAGTCACCGGCGTTCCGATTGCGTAGTCAATGATCTCGGTCACGATCATACCGAGAACCGTGAACAGGACCCAGTACCAATACTCCGACCGGATGGCCCGGCCCGAGAAATTCACATAATTCGAAAACCCCGACTTGATCGCTTGAATGAAGTTCATGACAGCCCCCTGGAGTTGCTCGGTCAGACCCCGAATATACCAGACCCGCGGTGGAAGTGAAATTCAGGCTCAGCTAAGCCTTGCCGAAGGTTGCATAAATTCGGACGAGGAACCGAGCGCCGCGCCTTATTTCGCGGCCGTGGGTACCGCACCTCGCACCCCCTGGGCCCCGCGTGTGGCTTCGGCGAGCGCGGCGAGCTTGCTCTGCTGATCGCCGCCTGGTTGAATGATGCCGGCGGACATCAAGAGCTGCATCGCCTGCTCCACGGTAATGTCGAGATCGATCACGTCGCGCCGCGGCACGTAGAAGAAGAAGCCGGTGGTCGGGTTCGGCGTGCACGGCATGAAGGCCGAGACGTGCTCGGCCGCCGGCAGGTGCGCGGCAATGTCCGTGCTCGGCGATTGCGTCAAAAACACCAGCGACCACATGCCCGGCGCCGGAAATTCGACCAGACCCACCCGCCGGAAGCTCGAGTCCGAGCTGGAGAACAGCGTCTGGAAAATCTGCTTGGCCGTCCGATAAATGGGCCGCACGATGGGCATGCGGCTCAGCAGGCTTTCGCCCAGGCTGACGAGCTTGCTGCCGACCAAATTGGCGGTCAAGAAGCCGAGCAGCGTGAGCGTCACGAACACGATGATCAGGCCGAAACCCGGGACATCGACCGGCAGATATGTTTCGGGGCGGTAAGCGAGCGGAATGAACGGCCGCACCCAATTGTCGACCCAGGTGACAAACCACCAGATCAGCCACAGCGTGACCGCCACCGGTCCGGCAACGATCAGGCCGGTCAGAAAATAATTACGGATGCGGCTGACGATTCCGTACGTAGGTCTCGCGCCGCCGCCCGGCTGTCCCCCGCTCTGATCGCTCGCGTTCGTCATGGTTTAAATATCAGCGCAATATCGGTCCCCGCCTATATACCTTGGCGCCGGGAGTTCATTCCACCGTCACCGACTTGGCGAGATTGCGCGGCTGATCGACGTCGGTGCCGAGCAGAACGGCGGTGTGATAGGCGATGAGCTGCACCGGCACGGCGTAGACGAGCGGCGTCACCGTTGCGGGCATCGTGGGCAGCGTCAGCGTCGCCAGCGGCTCGCCTGCCGCGGCCTCCGCGCCCTTGGCGTCGGTCACCAGGATGAGCTTGCCCCCGCGCGCGGCGACTTCCTGCATGTTGGAGACCGTTTTCTCGAACACCCGGTCGTAGGGCGCGATCACGACGACCGGCGTGGTTTCATCGATCAGCGCGATCGGTCCGTGCTTGAGCTCGCCCGCCGCGTAGCCCTCGGCGTGAATGTAGGAGATTTCCTTGAGCTTCAGCGCGCCTTCCAGTGCGATCGGATAGCTGGTGCCGCGGCCGAGATAGAGCACATCGCGGGATTTGGCGAGATCGCGGGCGAGGTGTTCGATCTGCGGCTCGAGCGCCAGCGCCTCGGCGAGATGACGCGGCACTTCGATGAGCGCATGGACAAGACGCCGCTCGTCGCTTCCCGCGAGCACGCCGCGTGCGCGTCCGGCCGCGACGGCGAGCGCGGCGAGCGCCGCCAATTGGCAGGTAAACGCCTTGGTCGAGGCGACGCCGATTTCCGGGCCGGCCAGCGTCGGCATCACGATGTCGCTCTCGCGCGCAATGCTCGAGGCCGCCACGTTGACGATCGAGAGCACGTGCTGCCTGCACTCGCGCGCGTAACGCAGCGAGGCGAGCGTATCTGCGGTCTCGCCCGACTGCGAAACGAAAATCGCGAGGTTGCCCGGCGAGAGCGGGGCGTCGCGGTAGCGGAATTCGGAGGCGATATCGACTTCCACCGGCAAATGCGCAAAGCGCTCGAACCAGTATTTTGCGACCATGGCGGCGTAATAGGCGGTGCCGCAGGCGGCGATCGCGATGCGGTCGAGCTTGCAAAAATCGAACGGCAGAGCCATCGGCAACGCCACGCGCTCGGCCGCCATGTCGAGATAATGCGAAAGCGTGTGGCCGACGACTTCGGGCTGCTCGTGGATCTCCTTGGCCATGAAATGGCGATGGTTGCCCTTGTCGATGAGCATAACCGAGGCTTGCGATTTCAAAACGTCGCGATGCACGACCGCACCGTCGGCGTTATGGATCTCGGCGCCCTCGCGGGTGACAATCACCCAGTCGCCGTCCTCCAGATAGCTCACCGTGTCGGTGAACGGCGCCAGCGCGATCGCATCGGAACCGACGAACATCGCGCCGTCGCCGAAGCCAATGGCGAGCGGCGAGCCCTTGCGTGCGCCGATCAGCAGATTGTCCTCCCCGGCAAACAGAAAGGCGAGCGCGAATGCGCCGCGCAGCCGCGGCAAGGCTTTCTTGACCGCCTCGACCGCGGATGCGCCGCGCTTCATTTCCTCGGTGACGAGATGCGCGACCACCTCGGTGTCGGTCTCGGTCGCGAACTTGGCGCCGTTGGCTTCCAGTTCGCGCCGCAGCTCGGCAAAATTCTCGATGATGCCGTTGTGCACGACCGCGAGCTTGTCGGTGGCGTGCGGATGCGCGTTGTTTTCGGTCGGGCGCCCGTGCGTCGCCCAGCGGGTGTGGCCGATGCCGATCGTGCCGGAGAGCGGCTCGCGAAGAAGCCGGACTTCGAGGTTTTTCAGCTTGCCTTCCGCGCGCCGGCGCGTGAGCACGCCCTGCTCGAGGGTCGCTACACCGGCCGAATCGTAACCGCGGTATTCGAGGCGCTTGAGCGCATCGATGAGCTGCGGCGCAGCCGGCTCATGGCCGATGATTCCGATAATGCCACACATCCGGCTGGGTGCTCTCCTCACAAGGCCGTCGACGCGCGGCCAGCCTAAACGCTAATCGTTAAAGCGCAGCCAAAAAAGCGGCGAAAATCAAATAACGTTGCGCTTCGTGACACGGTCGCCGCGGCGAATCTTGCGTTAATGGACGAAAAAGGAGCACGGCCGGCCTGCGCTCAATCGCGCGAATGCGCCTTCTTTTTGCCGATCGATTTGAGCGCGCGCAAGCGCGTTGCCCAACCTTCCTTAACGACTTGGCGCCCGCGCCCCAGCGCCAGCGCGTCCGGCGGTACATCCGCGGTGATGACCGAGCCCGACCCGACATAGGCCCCGTCCCCGATCGCGACCGGGGCGACCAAAGCCGAATTCGAGCCGATGAAGGCGTTTTTGCCGATCTCGGTGCGGTGCTTGGCGCTGCCGTCGTAATTGCAGGTGATGGTGCCGGCGCCGATGTTGGCATCGGCGCCGACGAACGCATCGCCGATGTAGCTTAGGTGATTGGCCTTGGCGCCGGCCTCGACGGTCGCCTCTTTGACCTCGACGAAATTGCCGATGCGCGCGCCTTCGCCGAGCCGGGTGCCCGGCCGAAGCCGCGCGAACGGGCCGACCGACGCGCCCTTGCCGACATGGGCGCCGGCGAGATGCGAGAAGGAGTGGATGACGGCGCCGTCCTCCACGCTGACCTGCTCGCCGAACACCACAAACGGTTCGACCACGACGTCCTTGCCGAACTTGGTGTCGGCGCAGAGAAACACCGTGTCCGGCGCAACAAGCGTGACGCCGGCGTCGAGCGCCGCCTTGCGCAGGCGCTGCTGCGCGATGGCTTCCGCTTCGGCAAGCTCCTTCTTGGTATTGATCCCGCGCACGTCATCCTCCTCGACTTCGACCGCGACGGCGAGAAGGTTCATGCCGCGCGCGATCTCGACCGCATCCGTCAGATAGAACTCGCCGTTGCGATTGCCATCGCCGATCCGCTCCAGGATGTCTAACGCGCTGTTTCCGGCAAACGCCATCATCCCGCCGTTGCACAGACCGATCGCCCGCTCGCTGGCGCTCGCGTCGGCCTGTTCACGAATGGCGACGAGCCGATCGCCTGCCATGATGAGCCGTCCATAGCCGGTGGGATCGGCAGGCCGAAACGCGGCCACCGCCACGGCCGCGCCGGCGGCGAGCGGGGCCCGCAGCCGCTTGAGCGTCGCCGGCCGGATCAGCGGCGTGTCGCCATAAACGACGAGAATGTCGTCCGGCCGCCGTTCGATCGCGGATTTCGCCGCGAGCACTGCGTGCGCCGTGCCGCGCCGCTCCCGCTGTACGAAACAAGGCGCGCCGGGCAGAACGCGCTTGGCCTCTGCGGCGACGGCGTCCTGCCCGGGGCCGATGACTATTGCGGCCGACGACGCACCGAACTCGGCGATGGCGCTCAGTACGTGGCCGAGCAGCGAACGGCCGGCGACCGTATGCAACGCCTTCGGGCGCGCCGAGCGCATGCGCGTGCCTTCGCCGGCGGCGAGCACGATCACAAGGCAGGTCCGAGGCCGCATCGGAAAAAACCTCCGCGGCGCCCTCATAGCCGAGGCGGCTCGCCAGCGAAAGCGCGCGTTGACCCAATGGCAAACGGTGCAAAACGTGAATGACGGGGGTAGCCGTCGCGAAAAGGGCCTCGAAAATTTGAAATCTGCTAGTTTTTAGCACTGATTCGCCTTGCGAAACTCTTCGCCCCGAAACCGCGGAGCGCCGGCATGGTGGTTAAAAGGCAAGCCGCAAAGCCATCCATGAAAGTTGCACCCAAGCGGGAAGCGGCCAGAAAGATTTTCACCATGCGGCATCTGTGGCGGATGACGCTGTGGGGCGCGACCGCTGCGAGCGCGCTTTTCCTTGCCGTGCTCACGACCCGGAGCGAGGTCGGCTCGCAGCGGGTCGCGGCCGTCTTCCCATCGTTGCGCGGGCACGCCGCAGTCCAAGTCGCCGCACGTCCATTCGACCCGCAAGCGGCAACGCGCCGGCTCGCCGAAGCGGTGCACGATCTGGCGGCGGAGAACGGTGAGCTCAAGTCGCGGCTCGCCGCCGTCGAGCACAACATGGACGACATCACCGGCTCAGTCAGCCGGCAGATCGAAGCGGTCAAAGCGGAGACGGCAACCCCCTGGCCTGCCGATGCAAAGCCGGCGCCCGTCACGCCGGCGGACATCGCTTCCATCATTGCGCCCGCTTGGCCTCCGGCCGGCCTCGGCGCGCCGCTCCCGTCGCGCCCGCAAACATCGCCCGTGCCGCGGACACCGGCAGACGCGGCTTCACGTGCCGCAGCACCAACAGAATACGGCGTCGATATGGGCAGTGCGCTCTCTATCCAGGTGCTGCGCGCACGCTGGCTCGGGGTGCGCTCCGCGCATCCGCAGCTCTTCGAGGGTTTAACGCCGACCGCGATGCTGCGGGAGATCCCGCAATCCAAGCGCGTCGAGCTGCGGCTGGTGGTCGGCCCGCTGGCCGATGCCGCCGCGGCGGCGCGGCTCTGTGCCTTGCTGGCGCCGTACCGGCTATATTGCCAGCCGACGGTTTTCGACCGCCAGAACGTCGCGCTGCGGTAGGAAGGCCGCTTTCAGCGCGGCTTTTCCGGACAGGGTTGAATATATGCCTGATCGGGCATAGATAGGCGCAAAGCCATGGCAGAGCCTCCCGGCGCAGGCGAGCCGAAGCCGGTACGCTGGATAGGCAGGAGCAAGGAGGATCTGAGCAGCTTCCCGAAGGACGTGCGGCGACGAGTGGGTGGTGCGCTATGGGAAGCACAGACCGGCGGGAAGACGGCATACGCGAAACCGCTGAAGGGCTTCCGCGGCGCTGGCGTGTTGGAGGTGGTCGACGACTTCGATGGCGATACTTACCGCGCGGTGTACACTGTCCGCTTCGCCAAAGTGGTGTACGTGCTGCACGCGTTTCAAAAGAAATCAAAGCGCGGTGTTGCTACCCCTAAATCCGAACTGGATTTGATCACCCAACGACTCAAGCGTGCGCGAGCGGATTACGAACAATGGTCAAAAAACGAGAGCTTGAAATCCCGGTGACGCCGAGCACCGGCAACGTGTTCGCCGACATGGGTTTGCCGGAACCCGAGGAGGAACTGACCAAGGCGCAGCTTGCGACCCACATTCGGCAAGTGATCAAGCGCCGGCGTCTCACTCAGGTTGCCGCAGCCACGCTCATGGCAATCGATCAGCCAAAAGTATCGGCGCTCTTGAACGGCCGGCTGGCGAATTTTTCCAGCGAACGCCTGATGCGCCTGCTCACGGCGCTCGGCCAGGACGTGGATATCACCATCAAGGACAAGCCGCGCAATCGCGTGCAAGGCCGCATCCGCGTGCTGGGCGAGGCGCATGCGTGAGGCGGTAGCAAGCGCAACCCGGACTGAGTCCAGCGAAATTCGGGAGCTAAAGTCTAGCCGGTCGATTTTGCCCGCCACCGTGATGTACCTAGTTCCGTTGCACAGTGATTTTGACTCTTTGGGTCAGCTTGTGGACCGTGACGGGCGCCCGTTCTTGCCCTGGCTCAACCAGTCAAAATCACTGTGTCGAGGAACTAGTCGAGCGCGGGCTATAGGCCGGCATGACATTCCGGGCGTGTCGGCCCGGCAATTCCGGTGACCGTGCACTCAATTTCGTGCAGCGCGTGGGGCCATCGAACTGAACCTTGCAGAACATGCCAGGGACATCGAAGCACGCAGCGGCAAGACATCAGGCGGGCTCAGGCGCTAGCGGAGGCACTGTGATGGTCAAGACGACACGATTTGATGCCGCCGGCTATCTCGACAGCGAGGAACGGCAGGTCGCCTACATTACGGCGGCGCTTGAAAGCGGCAATGCGGATTTCGTGCGCGATGCGCTTGGCGTCGTTGCCAAGGCGCGCGGTACGGGCGAGATTGGAAAAAACGCCGGTTTGAACCGCGACAGCATGTACAAGGCGCTCGGCGAAACCGGCAATCCCGAATTTGCCACCGTCATGCGTATCGTGCGCACCTTGGGCCTTACCCTCTCCGCCCGCCCGGCAGCCACGGCGCGCGCGCCCAAGCGGCGGCGCGTGGCGTGATGGCCGGTAGGGCTGGTTGTAGACACTGATGTGAGCCGAGATCGATGCGCCGTCCACTTTTCCTGCCGACCGCGCGCCAGACCAATTGGCTCCTCATCGTTGGCTTTCTGGCCGCGGGGGAAGCGCTCTATCTGCGCTATATGGCGATCGAGAACTCAAACGTCGCGCTCGCCTGCCATGCCGGCCTGAGGACCTGGCTGTGCGGCTCGTATCGGCTGGCGATCGTTCTGTTCAGTCACGAGGTGTTCGGCGCGGCGGCGTTATTGGCCGCTCTGCTCAATCTCATCCGGCCCTCATTGGCGTTGTCCAGCCTTACGCTGGCGGCGGCCGCTTTCGGCGTCGTGTTGCACAACACCGATCTGTCGGGACTGGCCGCCGGCGTGCTGATCCTCAGCCTGGCGCGTCCCGAGCCAGCGCCAGAATAAGGGAAAGGCCGATGAGGCCGGCGCAGAACCATACCGCCTGCCAATTGGCGAGGCTTTCGTTGAATACGATGTAGACTGCCGATGCGGCGAGGAGCGCTGCGGCAAGGAGTTCCGCGATCGCCCGCGATCCGGATGGCCGCCGGGTCGAGAACGACAAGACCAGATAAGGCAAGACGGCAGCGCCGAGCGGCGCGAACGGAATGTCGCGGTAGCGTGGATCGAAGGTGAGCCCCAGCGCCGCCTGCACCGAGAGCAGAAAGAGCGCGATGAAAACAACGCCGAGCGCGAAACTCAGCGCATCGCGGCGTTCGCCCCTGCCGCCAAGCAGCGCCGCGAAGGTCGGCAGCGGCCGCTGCGCGGCACTGGCCATGGCGCACACGATAGGCGCGCCCGCGGCAACGGCCGCGAAGGCGAGCGAGCGCAGCCAGCCGCCCGGACTATAACTCTCCACCGGTATCGATTCGATCGTCCAGCCGAACATCACGGCCGGAAGGAACGCCAGCGCCGCGATCCTCCACCACAGCAAGCGCGGCGCCGGTTTTTTCCGTGCGGCGAAGAAGGCGCCGGCGAACATCAAGGCCGCGAGCAGAATGCCGGCTAGAGTCTGCATGCGCCACTGCGGATGATCGGATACCGCGCCGCCGGCAAGATCGAATTTCGGCGCTGCCGTGCTGCGATCGAAAATTCCCCAATGGCCGCCGACCGATCCTTCGAGCCAGCGCTTCCAGGGCTGGTCGAACGCCTCGATGACGTTGACGCGGAAATTTTCGCGCCGCGCCAGCGCCAGCGTCTCTTCGATCACGCGCGCCTGATTGGACGGCGAGGGCCGCGCGCCTTCGCGCATGCGGCCGGCGCTCGGCCAGCCGACCTCGCCGATGACGATCTCCTTGCCCGGGATCGCCGCGGCGACGCGCTTTCGGATGGCGTCGACATGCGCTGCCGCGAGCGAAGCCGGCAAGGGGAAATCCTCCCAGTACGGCAGAATGTGAATGGTGACGAAATCGACCGCGTTGGCCACATCGCGATAGCGCAGCCAATACTCCCAAACGTCCGCATAGCTGACCGGCTCGGGCACTTGCGCCCTGACCTGTCGGATAATGGCCATCAGGTCGGTCGCCGACATTTCGCCGCGCAGCAGCACCTCGTTGCCGACGATAATGGCGCTGATCGTGTCGGAAAATTTGTTGCCAAGCGTGATCGCGGTCGCGATTTGCTGGCGATTTTTCTCGGCGTCGCCGGAGAGCCACAGCCCCTGCAGCACCTTCAACCCGTGACGCTGCGCGATCTCGGGAACCTTATCGAGACCGTCATCGATCGAGTAGGTGCGCACGCAATCGGCGTATTTAGACAACAGCGCAAGATCGGCGTCGATTTGAGCGGGTTCGACATAGGTCCCTTGCACGAGGGGGTCCTGTCCGTCGCGGAACGGCGCGTACGACACGCAATAGAGCTTATGTGCTGCCGCAAGCGGGGACGGCGGCAGCACGACCGGCGTGCCAAGCCACCACCACGCCGTGCCGATTGCCAGCGCGGTGAGCGCAAACAGCGCCAGCGCGGAACCCAACCCGTATCCGTCTTTCGACCGAGCCACGGCCTCGCATTAACCTTGACGGCGCTTCGTGCCAAGCCGCAGGCCGATCGAGAACCGCTGCGCGGCGATGCACCCTGGACAAATTGACGGGGTTGGGTTGTGGTCGTCCCGGCCAGCTCCAAACCGGTCGCCGCAATGACGGCTTAATTCGGTGGCCCAAACAACGTCGCTGTAGACCTCTCTCGCGTATCGGCTCGCCACGGCCCAAACGAAGTCCAAACATGCTCCATCGTGTGCTCAGCATTGCCGGCGGACTATGCGCTGCGGTCTTTCTCCTCGCCGCCCCCATGGCTCCGCCGACCTCTGTGGCTCTCGCCCAAAGCACCGATGCCAAGACCGTGGACAAGAAGACCCCACCCGCTCAGGAGCCGGCGCAGAAGGTTGACGAGTACACGGAAATCCAACGTGCGGTGGCCGGCCCCGCCGGCAATCCCGAGTGCGTCTGGCTCGGCCGTCGGGTGGTGAGCCTGCTCTGGCGCGACGACCTCGAGACCGCCTTCCGCCATCTCGATCTCTATGACCGCTTCGGCTGTCCAGCCGGCCATATCCAGGCGACGTTCCGTTGCCTCATTCTGCACGCCGGCAGCATCGCTCCAAAGGCCCCCGACAGCCTGAATGGGCGGGTCGAGGCGTGCTGGATCAATCCATCCCGGCCGGCTGCTCCGGCTCCAGCGGCCTCCGCCGCGGCACCGAGCCCAACCGCCAAACACTAGCCGGACGCGGCCGGCGGAATCGGTCGGACGCACCTCAAACAATTTCAAAATTTTCTTCGTTGTCTTGAATTTGCCATCCCCCAGCGTTACCTAATGTCACGCCGCTCGCAAGGTGACCTTACCCTCCTTACGACCATCGTCGAACCTTGGGGACAGGTTCGGGCCCGTGCCGTTTTGCCCCGCGTGGTTGAAAGTCGATGCGCACCGTCGCTGCCGTGCTCGCGCTCGTAGCGTGCATGCATGCCGGCCTGTGGGCTCTCCTGCGAACGCAAGCAACGGCACCTGATTTCAAGGGTCAGCTCGCCAGCGTCTCCTACGCGCCGTTTGCCGGTTCCGGCAATCCCGCCAGTGGCGCGCGCCCGACCGCGGCGCAGATCCGCGCCGATCTCAAGGCCATCGCTCCCTATACGCGGGCCATCCGCACCTATTCGTCGACCGGCGGCGCCGAGCTCATTCCGCCGATCGCCGCCGAATTCGGGCTGAAGGTCACGGTCGGCGCCTGGATCGGCAAGGACAAGGCGCGCAACGCGCGGGAAATCCGCGCCGCGATCGATCTGGCGCGCCACAACGGCAACGTCGACGCCATCGTCGTCGGCAACGAGACGATTTATCGCCGCGAGATGCCGATCGATCAGCTCATCGCTCTCATCAAGACGGTGAAGCGCTCGAGCCCGGTCCCGGTCACCACCGGCGAAATCGGTTCTGTATGGCTTGAGCATCCCGAGCTTGCCACGGCCGTCGATTTCGTCGCAGCGCACGTGCTGCCCTACTGGAACGGTATCGACGCCTCGCAGGCGGCCGATTACACCGTCGAATTCTACGATAAGCTGCGGCACGCACTTCCCGGCAAACGGATCGTCATCGCCGAGTTCGGCTGGCCGAGCGCGGGCTACAATTTCCACGCCGCCAATCCGGGCCGCATCGAGCAGGCGATGGTGCTGCGCGATTTCGTATCGGCCGCCGAGGCCTATGGCATCGACTACAACATCGTCGAGGCGATCGATCAGCCGTGGAAGACGTTTGAAGGCGGCGTCGGCCCTTATTGGGGCATGTTCGACGCTTCGCGCCAGCCGAAATTTTCCTGGACCGGACCGATCGGCGACCCCGACTACGTCAAGCGCGCGAGCCTCGCGGTTCTGCTCGGCCTGTTGTTGTCGTTGCCGATCTTGGCCATGGCCGGCGCGACGGTCACGCAAGCGCTCCTGCTCGCCGTATCCGCCAATCTCGCCGGCGCCTGGTTCGCCGCAGTCGTCGACTTCTGGAAGGGTCATTATTTCGCGCCGGGCGCCGCCTTTGCGCTCGGTCTTGGCATCGTGCTGCTGGTGCCGCTGGTGGCCATCGCGCTGGCGCGCATGGACGAAATTGCGGCCATCGCCTTCGGCCGCCCGCCGCGCCGGCTTGGCTCGTCGCCGCCGCTGGCGCCGGAAGCTTTTGCTCCGAAGGTCTCGATCCACGTTCCCGCCTGTTGCGAGCCGCCGGAAATGTTGAAAGCCACGCTCGATAGCGTGGCGCGGCTCGACTATTCCAATTTCGAATGCGTCCTGGTCATCAACAATACGCCCGATCCGGCGTTCTGGCGGCCGATCGAGGAGCATTGCCGGGCGCTCGGCGATCGCTTCAAGTGCATCAGGGTCGACGATCTCGCGGGCTACAAGGCCGGCGCGTTGCGGCTTGCTTTGGCCAACACCGCGGCGGATGCGGACATCGTCGGCGTCATCGATGCCGACTACGTCGTCGAGCCGGACTGGCTCAAGGACCTGGTCCCGCTGTTTGCCGATAAAGGCGTCGGTCTCGTGCAATCGCCGCAGGATCACCGCGACGGCGAGCGCTCGCCGATGCACCGCGCCATGAACGCCGAATATGCCGGCTTTTTCGACATCGGCATGGTGCAGCGGAACGAGTTCAACGCCATCATCGTGCACGGCACGATGTGCCTGATCCGGCGCGCGGCGATCGAAGCCGCCGGCGGCTGGTCGAGCGACACCATCGTCGAGGACGCCGATCTCGGCCTGACGCTGCTCGAACAGGGCTGGATCTCGCACTACACCAACCGCCGCTACGGCTACGGGCTCCTGCCCGATACGTTCGAGGCCTACAAGCGCCAGCGTCACCGCTGGGCGTTCGGCGGACTGCAGATCTTGCGCAAGCACTGGCGCCGGCTCTTACCCGGCGTGGACGGCCTTTCCCGCGAGCAGAAGCGCGAATATGGCCTGGGCTGGCTCAACTGGTTTGGCGCCGAAAGCATTGGCGTCGCGGTTGCGCTGCTCAACATCCTGTGGGTGCCGTTCGTGGCGTTCGCCGATATCGCGGTGCCGGACCGCATCCTCACGCTGCCCATTCTCGCCGCGTTCACCGTCTCGGTCGGCCACTTTGTGGCGCTCTACCGGCTGCGCGTGCGCGCCTCGGCCGGACAGATGCTGGGCGCGGTATGCGCCGCGATGTCGGTGCAATGGACGGTCGCGCGCGCCGTCGGCATCGGCCTGGTCAAGGAACGCCTGCCGTTCCTGCGCACCGCCAAGGGCGGCGTCAGCCGCAAAGGCCCCGACTTCCCGGCATTCTGGGAAGCCGTCATCGCCGGGCTCTTGCTCGCCGGCGCGGTGACGGTTGTCGTCACCAACGTCAAGCAGGTCCGCGAGATCAATATCTTCGCCGCGGTTCTCGTGGTGCAGAGCCTGCCCTTCCTGGCGGCGGTGGCGATCGCCATCATCGAAGGCACGCGCTTTAATTCTTTCGCCTATTGGCGCGGCATCGCCGCCAAGATCGGACCCAAGGCGGCCGTTCTGTTGCCGCAGCCCAAGGCAATCGCCGAACCGCCGAAACTGCCGGCCGAGAACCGCGTCGAGGCGGCGCAGTAATTTCTGCGTCGTCACCCCGCCAGCGCGGTTTCCGCAAGCCGTACCCAGTAGGACGTGCCGACCGGGATCGTCTCGTCGTTGAAATTGTAGGCGGGGTGATGCAGCCCGGCGCTGTCGCCGTTGCCGACGAAGATGAAGGCGCCCGGACGCTCGGCCAGCATGAAGGCGAAGTCCTCGGCGCCCATCACCGGGGCGACGTCGGTGTCGACCTTGTCGTTGCCGGCGATCTCGCGCGCCACCGAAGCGGCAAACTCGGTCTGCCGCCGGTGATTGAGCAGCACCGGATAGCCGTTCGTATAGGTGATCTTGGCCTTGGCGCCGTAGAGCCGCGCCGTGCCTTCGACCACCTCAGGCACGCGCTTCTGCAGGATCTTGCGCACTTCGTCGGTCAGAGCGCGCGCCGTGCCGCGCAGTTGCGCGTGCTGCGGAATCACATTGTCGGTATGGCCGGCCTGGAACATGCAGATCGAGACTACGGCGGCTTCCAGCGGATCGACGTTGCGCGCCACGATGGACTGAAGCTGATTGACGATCTGCGCGCCGACCAGAACGGTGTCGATGGACAGTTGCGGCCGCGCCGCGTGGCCGCCCTTGCCTTCGAGATCGATCGTGATGTGGTCGGCCGAGGCCATCATCGCGCCCGGCCGAATGGCGAATTGTCCGACCGGAAGGCCGGGATAGTTGTGCATCCCGTACACTTCCTCGATGGCGAAGCGCGAGATCAGGCCGTCCTTCACCATCGCCAATGCGCCGGCGCCGCCCTCCTCCGCAGGCTGGAAGATCACCACTGCGGTCCCCGAGAAATTACGGGTTTCCGCCAGGTATTTGGCGGCGCCAAGCAGCATCGCGGTGTGGCCGTCATGGCCGCAGGCATGCATTTTGCCGGGAACGGTCGATTTGTAGGGCAGTCCGGTTTCCTCTTCGAGCGGCAGCGCATCCATGTCCGCGCGCAGCGCGATCGTCTTGCCGGCCTTGCGGCCGCGGATCACCCCGACGACGCCCGTTTGCCCGATACCGGGGACGACTTCATCGCAGCCGAAGCTTTTGAGCTTCTCGGCCACCAAGGCGGCGGTTCGATGCTCGTCGTAACGCAGTTCCGGGTGGGCATGAATGTCCCGCCGCCAGGCGATGATGTCGGCGTGCAGGTCGGCGACGCGATTGACGATCGGCATTGAGAACTTCCTCGTTCGGCGGCTTATCCGGCGATCGGGGCAATCTAGCAAAGCCGACACAAAAAAGCGCGCAAGACTGGTAAAGCCGGGCGGTATTAAGTAATTGAATCGGCAGGTGAGCCCGTAGCTCAGTCGGTAGAGCACGTGACTTTTAATCACGGGGTCCAGGGTTCAAATCCCTGCGGGCTCACCAAGTAAATCAAGAGGTTAAAGCGGAATGCTGACCGGCCGAAAGAGAGCGCATGGCGGATCGTGAGAGCCCGAACGAAAGCCGGCGCGGTCCGTTGATCGCGCTTGGAATCGTCGTGTTGCTGTTCGCGATCGGATGGGTGCTGGCGCGCGAACTCTACGCCAATGGAAAATTGGAGGATTGTCTCCTTTCCGGCCGGACCAACTGCGAGCCAATCGAGGCGCCCGCTCGATGAGCGGTTCAAAGGCATCGGAAGCCGGTTCGTATCGTTGCCGCTTGTCCGAGCGCCGCGAGACTATCACGAGGGCGTCGCGGCAGCGCCATAGAGCGCGCGCAGCATAGGCCTAAGTCGGGTGCGTGGGGACAGCGTCGAGGAGATTCGACGATGAACATCCAGACCGCGTGCCAAGCTCCGTCCAGAGCCGACCTCTGCCGGCCAAAATGCCCGCGATGCGGCTCTACCCTGTTCTTCGCCGAACAATCCGCCTTCAACCTTAATGGCCGCATCCGCCACGCCTGGTCCTGCGACGAGTGCGGCAACGAATTCGTGACCTCGATCAGGGTATTGCCGCGCCAGGCATGAATAACGGCCGGCATCGGCCGGGCCGGCGCGCGGCGTTTGGCAGTTGGGTAAATTATTCGACGCGCGTATAGTGGCGGATGCGGGCGGGTACTTGCCGCACGCCAGCGCCGGCACGATTTGGCCGAATGCAACGGCAATAATCGCGACCGGCCCGGTGTTTGTGTCATCATTCCGGACGGTTCACAGGGAGGACCCCACATGAGTCAAACGTTCGCTCGCCGCTCGATCCTGGCCTATGGCATCGGCGGCGCCGGCGCCGCGCTGTTGGCGCTCACGTCGCGCAGTGAGGCTGCAACCACGACGTTCAAGGCCGCTCTGAAAGGATCGAGCGAAGTGCCGCCGAACAAGACCACCGGCACCGGATCGGCCACGGTGACGCTGGATTCCGCCAGCAACAAAATCACGTGGAATGTCACCTTTTCAGGCCTGACCGGCGCCGCCGGCGCGGCCCACATTCACGGTCCGGCGCCGGCCGGCAAGAACGCCGGCGTGATGATCTGGCTCTCGACAAAGGGCAAGCCGGCCACCTCTCCGCTCAGCGGTTCGGCGACGCTCACCGCCGCGCAAGCCGCGAACCTGATGAAGGGTCAGTGCTACGTCAACGTCCATACCGCCGCCAACCCGGGTGGCGAGATCCGCGGCCAACTGATGAAGTCCTGAAGTCACGTGTCCCGGACGCGGTGCAGCGCGATAGCGGTGCACCGCTGATCCGGGACCTTCGCAGACTCGGAGTTTGTGACGATCCCGGTTCTGCAGCGCTCCGCCATCAGCGCGTCGAAGACGCGCGTGAACGCGCTTTTGCTGCGCTGCGCCCCGGAAACGCACTCGCCTAAGTGCTGTCACGCCGCGGCCGGCGCCGCGACGCGCGGCGCCAGCGCCGTGCTCTTCAAATACGCAGCCAGCGCCGCCATGTCGTCGCCGGAAAGCGGCGCGTAGGGCGGATACGGATCGCCGGCCGGAATGCCGATGAGGTTCATCGCTGCCTTCATGGTCGGCGCCAAGCCGTAATGCATCCACTTGCCGGGAAACAGCGCAAACTGCAGCTGCAATTGCGCCGCGCGCCGGTAATCCCCGGCGACGAACGCCTCGCTAATATAGCGGGCGATTTCGGCCGCCGGCGGCGGCATGGTGGCGCCCGAGCCGCCGAGCCCGATGCTCGCCAGCAGCATCTGCATGGTCGTGAAATATCGAGCGTGGCCGGCGCGGTCGATCTCGACGATCAGCCGCGACACGCGCGCGAGGTCGCGTGAGCTTTCCTTGATGAATTGCACGCGCGGCAGCTTGGCGAGCGCGATCGTGTCGGGGATCGAAACGTCCGCGCCCGGGCCGGGATTGAGATAGAGCGTCAGCGGCAGGCTTGTTTCGCTCGAGACTTTTTCGAAATAGCCGACCAGATCGGCTTTCGTCGGCACGCCGGCAAAGGGCCGCAGCGGCGCGAGAAGCTGCAGCGCCGCCGCCCCGAGCTTCTCCGCCTCGTGAGCGAGCTCGATCGCCGTGCGGAACGACGGATGCGTGATGCCGACCATGACCGGCGCGCGCCGATCGACGAATTCGACGGTCGAGCGGATCAAGCCTTTGCGCGCTTCGAAGCTCAGATACGTGTATTCCTGGGTCTCCACCCCGGCGGCGACCACCATGGTGGCGGCGCAATCGCGCACCACATAATCGATCTGCCGGCGCAAGCTTCGCTCGTCGACTTTGAGGTCGGCGGTAAACGGCGTCAGCGGCGCCACGATCAATCCCGGCTGTCGCATGGGCGTTTTCCTTAAATGCTGCTTCGTTTCCCGGATGCGGTGCAGCGCGATAGCGGTGCACCGCTGATCCGGGATCGTACCAGACTGGGAGCTTCTGACGATCCCGGGTCTGCAGCGCAACACTTCGTGCTGCGCTGCGCCCGGGAAACATAATCTAACTTAGCGTCTATCGCACCGCCCACGCCTTCACGTCACCATCAATCGATATCGCGCTTGGCCTGCCATTGCTCCCGCACCTGCGCCGCATAATCGGGAAAGCGGGCCGCCGCGATGGCGGCGCGGGCGCCGGCGACCAGATCCTGGTAGTAATAGAGATTGATCGCCGAAAGCAACGTGCCGCCGAGCGCTTCGCCGCTGCGGAACAGGTGATGCAAATAGGCGCGGGAAAAATCGCGCGCGGCCGGACAACGGCTTTCCTCATCGAGCGGCCGCTTGTCGTCGGCGTGGTGCGCGTTCTTGATGTTGATGGGACCGAACCGCGTAAAGGCAAGCCCGTGGCGGCCGTTGCGCGTCGGCAGCACGCAATCGAACATATCGATGCCGCGGTCGATCGCCGCGATGATGTCGGACGGCGTGCCCACGCCCATGAGATAACGCGGCTGCCCGGCCGGCAGCGCGGCCGCGGTTTGCGCGACGACATCGAGCATCACGCTCTGCGACTCGCCGACGGCGAGCCCGCCGATCGCATAGCCATCGAAGCCCATGGCCGTGAGCGCGCGGACGCTCTCTTCGCGCAGCGTCGCATCGCCGCCGCCCTGAACGATGCCGAACAGCGCGCGGCCCGCCGCCCCCTCGAACGCGCGCTTGCAGCGTTCGGCCCAGCGCAGCGAAAACCGCATCGCCCGCTCGATCTCGCCATGATCGGCTGGCAGCCGCACGCACTCGTCGAGCTGCATGGCGATGTCGGAGCCGAGCAGGAGCTGCACTTCGACGGCGCGCTCGGGGGTAAGCTCGATCATGGCGCCGTCGAGATGCGAGCGGAACGTGACGCCCTCCTCCGTCACCCTGCGCAGAGCCGCAAGCGACATGACCTGGAAGCCGCCGGAATCGGTGAGGATCGGATAGGGCCAGCGCATGAAGCCGTGCAGCCCGCCGAGCGCGCCGACCCGCTCGGCCCCGGGCCGCAGCATCAGATGATAGGTATTGGCAAGCAGAAGCTCGGTGCCGGCGGCGCGCACCTCGTCGTGATGCACGCCCTTGACTGCGGCCTGCGTGCCCACCGGCATGAACGCCGGCGTGCGCACGATGCCGTGCGCGGTCGCCATTTCGCCGGCGCGCGCGGCGCCGTCGCTGGCAGTGAGGCGGAAAGTGAACGGCATTCAATGAGCCGGCGTGGTCGAGTATGAGGATTGATTAGCTCATTGGTGCGAAGCCGGCTATCGGGGGGCGAAGCCCGCAGTAATGGCTCCTTGTACACGTTTCGGGTTTTGACCCCTCTGCGACAGGGATCGGCGGCAGGCGCATTGCTTCGGTCCGTCGCGCTCTGCCCGGCTGCGCGTTCCGGGGGCCGCTTGACCGCATAAAGGCGTCACGC
>Ga0207416_1001133_pt1 | contig 37797 bp, 41 predicted proteins | sample PaiPotPPM11metaG_FD_184107 | JGI IMG/M metagenome (GOLD analysis project Ga0207416, IMG submission 184107) | Iron sulfur acid spring bacterial and archeal communities from Banff, Canada, to study Microbial Dark Matter (Phase II) - Paint Pots PPM... ...
TGGTAGGGCTGCCCTGGGTTCTGAGGCGCGCCCGGAGGCATTTGCGGCGCATAGGTGGAGGGTGCGGGACCGTTGGGCTGAGCTCCGAAAGGGGTACGGTTGGCGCCCGCGGGATAGGCCCAGGGGGCGGGCGGTTGAGCGGCGGGCGCACCCCACGGCGCGGGCTGAGGGGCGTAGGTCGGCGGTTGCATCGGCGCCGGCATGGCGTTCGGCTGGTTGTTTCCGGTGTTCGGGTTCCATCCATTCGGTACGGGCGGCGAGTAGATTTGCGGCCCGGAAGCGGGAATACCCGCCTTTTGAAGGGCGGTACCGAGGTTGCGGGCGTAAGAGCGTCCACCCTTGATCGGGGGTAGTACGCCAGTTTCGGCCGGAGCTTCCTCCGCCAGTTGGGCAGGCATGTGACGAGCGCGAGCCGGCGAGGTCGACTCGTTTGCCCGGGCGGCGGTCAGATCGCGCTCGAGACGTTCAGTCCGCCAGCGCGCCACCAGCAACTGGATGACGGTCCAGCCGAGCACCAGGGCGAGTACCACGATCACCTTGTCGCGGTTGGCAAAGATCAGGTGGCTGTAGGGGGTCAGGAAGTTCGTCAGCCCGCTCATTCAGGGGCTCCGAGCCGGCAAAATTGAGAGTCGGCTACAGTGGGGCAGGAGGGCTGGCTGTCGGCGGGCACGGTAATAGAACGCCGAGTAGCAAAAAGCCTGTCACCGGTGTCTAGGGGACGTTACCGGACCGTCACCCGGAGGGCTTCAGCGCTCCGAGAGCCGCTGGTATCCTTCCCGCAGCCGGGACACTAGCTGGGCCAGGTTTACCGCCCATCCGATGCCCACCACGCGGTCGGTGAAGAGGTTGGGGTTGGACGGGTTCCAGTAGGCGTCGCGAAATCGCTTCATGGTCGGGAAGCGGAAGTCGTAGGGCACTCCGGCGATCCGCCCATGCCAGGTCCGCTGGCCTTCCGGCTTGTTCAGCTCCTGGGCGACGGCTGCCAGGGTAAGGAAGAGAACGGCGGCGCGAACGAGACGACCCGGACGCAGCATCAGCCGGCCCTCCGGCCCTGGAATCCGAGGTTGGGCAGATCTTCCTGAAGGCTCTCCATCGACCTGGCGTACACCCAGTGATCGAGAGCTGCCTTGGAGAAAACGGTGCGATCGCCGACCGTCGTGAAGGGGATGACATGACGGCGAACCAGGTCCTCGATCACATCGGCGGAGACACCAAGGTAGGTCGCTGCCTGGAGGGTGTTCATGACGAAATTCGCGGCGGTTGGATCGTAAATCACGCCTACCTATAATAGGGAGTCGCCGCCGGACCGACGTGGCCCGTTCGTCTAGTTGGCCTAGGACGCTGCCCTCTCAAGGCAGAAATCAGCGGTTCGAATCCGCTACGGGCTACTTACTGAATTCTCAGTTACTGAGCCAGCTCATCCCCGAGCTGTCGCACTCGCGCGGCCAGACCATCCACTTCCGTCCCGGTCGTACGCGGGTTGATGTAGCAGGGTCGAAGCGCCAGCTTGCCATTGACCCGCGTGGTCGACGGAACGTACTTGCTTTCAGCCCTGAGACGACGCGCGATTTCTTGATTGAGCTCCTCCAGTTCCTGTTCGGTGCGCTGGGCAACCCGGTATCGAAAGCAACAGATCGAGAGCACAGGTTCTGCAAGCAATTCGAGGCGCTCATCAGCCTCGACCAGCGAGGCCAGGCGGCGGGCAAAGTCGTTGTGCCGGGTGACACGTTCGCGGATCCCCTCTGCGCCGATCTCGCGCAGGATCGCCCAGACTTGTGCGCCACGCGATGGCGCGGATTGCTCCACTGAAAAGTCGTGATAGAGCTCGCCGAACTCATCAAACGGCGACAGGATCTCCCTGTCTCTCACCGAGCTTCCCTCGAGGTAATCTGCCGGTTCCAATGTGAAAGCACGGCCAAGCAGGGCGCGATCGCGTACGAAGACTGCGCCAATACCGACGGGAGCCGCCAGCCACTTATGCGGATCGACAACTACCGAGTCGGCTTGTTCCAAACCGTTGTAGAGCGACGTTACTCGGGAATCGAGCCGACCGAAGAGCCCGTAGGCGCCGTCGACATGCAACCAGATGTTGCGATTCTTCACAATGCCTACCATTTCGCCGATAGGATCGATTGCGCCGGTGTTGACGGTTCCTGCCGAGGCCACGAGAGCGAGCGGAATGATTCCCTTCCGCCGGTCTTCCTCGAGCACGTGCTCGAGAGTTCGCAGGTCGATCCGCTGTTTATCGTCGGTCTTGATCAGGGTGACGCTGCTACGACCAAGCCCTAGCACGCCGGCCGAGCGCAAGACGACGTGATGCAGTTCAGCGCTGGCATAGATCCGGGAGCGCACGCCCGCTGGCAAGCCATCGCGAGCGGGGTCGCAGCCGATTTGCTCGTATGCGCGCTGACGGGCGGCGCCAATACCGACCAGGTTAGCCACTGAACCTCCACTCGTGAACGTGCCCTGGAGATCGGCTGGTATTCCGAGCAGCTGAGCAAGCCAGCGTAACGCCACAGTCTCCAGATAGTTGAAGGGCTGCACCCACCAGCGCTGAGAGCCAGCCACGGTCGCGGCGAGCGCCGCCACGATTCCGGACGTCGTGGGCTCCGTTGTGACCCAGCCGCTGAACCCCGGCGCCCCATTTCGCAAGCCGTATGGCACTACCGTGTGCGCCAATTCGTCCACCACGCCCTCCCAGCCAATCCCCCGTTCTGGCAGCGGCTTATCGAGCGCACCCAGCCACTTGTCTCTCGCCCGTCCGGCTGGGTCTGGCCCTGCGAAGCGATCGAATTCCTCCAGGGCCGGTAGGAGCCGTCGCACCGCTTCAGCGAGCCTTTCAGTATCGGCTCGGTCTCGGAAATTCATCGCCCTCTCTACCACCTTCATCGACTCGTTTGTGACGGTAATCATATTGCTGCCGAGCAGTATGGTCGCGGTGTCGGTATACAACCCGATGCGGCCTTAAGTTGACCCTCAACTTACCCACGTCATCCGCGATGGGCAGCAGCAGTCGCTTCCTGTGGTGCTGCACGTGCGACGAGTAGAAGGGCAGGAGCAGAAAGGCGTGAGCCCGGCGCGCCTCCACGACCCCAGGGCCTCGATAACAACTTCTACAACACCTCAGGGGATGTAGTAGAATGTCTTCATGGCCGGGATCGCGCAGGATGAGTTGGATATCAGGGAGGCTGCCCGGCTCACAGGTCGGTCGGCCGAGACTGTCCGTCGCTGGGTTTGGGCGGGAAGGGTACGTGCGCGGAAGAGCGGAAAGCGGCTGCTCGTTCTTCGAGGTGATTTGGAGGCGTTGGCGAGCACTGACCGAAAGCTCCTCTCCCTTAGAGAATGGCAAGCCATTGCGAACAAGGCCCTGAGGCGCCCTACGGCGGGACGGTCCGCGAGCGACCTGGTTCTCGACGATCGAAAGGAGCGTTCACGCGAGAGCGATGCCGGTCGTTGACGCGAGCGTCGTGATCGATTGGATAGCGCCGGGAGTTGCGACCAACGGCCCTGCCGTCAAGCTCCTTGATCGCTTGGCTCGTAGATCGGCCGAGATCGTCGGCCCACGTTTGCTTCTCGAAGAGGTTTCGAACGCTCTCATCACCGGGGTTCGCCGGCGGCGTTGGAGTGGTGCGGCTGCAGACCGCTCCCACAGTTTGCTCGCGCGCCTCCCAATTCACGTCACTGACGATCGACGCGATTTGGATCGCGCATGGGAGCTGGCTCGCCGACACGATAACCACCCGATTTACGACATGATCTACGTGGCTCTGGCAGAGAGAACACGGACGGAGTTGATCACAGCCGACGAGGCGCTTCGACGCCGGCTCGCCCATCTGACTTGGGTCATTGGCCCAGCCCAGGCCGGAAGTGTTGATCCCCTACCCCGGTGACCCAGTCTCCGACCGGTCTTCGCGCCAGGCCCAATCAAATTGTTCGTTAGTGTCCGCCACGGGCTATTTCCGGACATTAAGCCAGCAGCCTCTTGAATTCGACGATATCGCCGACGGGTAGGTCAAGCGCGTGGTGGAGCAAGCCAGGCCCTCAGCCGGTCAATCGATATGGTTGTCCGTCCAGGCTCGAGTGGGATGTTGAAGTAGGCTTGCTGAGACCCAAGTCAGATGAAGCCGAAGGCTTTAGCGTTTTGGGCGACCTGGCCCTACTCGACGCCCCCAACCACGACAAGCATCGATCGACGGCGATGTGGCCTGACAAGCTCCTTCCGAAGGCTCTTGCAGAGCGAGCTCAGATGCTTAAGGAATGCGGACCCACCGCTCTAGGTGGGGATGCCACGCTCTTCGAAAGGCTATCTGCGGCGCTCTCCAACCGCGTTCGGGCGTACTGGCGGTCGCGAAGCGCGGCTGATGCCACGAGAAAAGCTGCAGAGGCATTTAGGCGAGAGGATTGGGCAGAAGTCGAAAGCTCCTCGATCCGGTCAGTACGGATCTCTCACCCGCGCAGCGCAAAAAACTTGAATACGCTCAGAAACGCGACCGTCCGACGACACCCTCATCGTCCGCGGGCTAACTGACGTCGTAGGCAGGTTCGCCAACTCGATTGTTCGACTAGTGTCCGCCACGCTACTTCACCGAATACTTTCGAACGCCCTTTCTTGAATTCGAGGATTTCGTTAGGAGATCCGAGCCTTGCTCGACGCGTGGCGTCGCACGGAGCGCAGGAGCGGCACGCCGCCAACCGTTCCTCCTAGCAGTGGACCATGTAACTGGTCGCCTGACCGCGCCATCGATCCGAAGGGTGCTGTCCCCCAAACGCCCGGCTCGGCAAGTCCTATGACCCCGCGGCGATTCTTGTGGCTTGCCCTTTGCTTCTTCCTTGGAATAGCGGGGGGATTCCTAACCGCAGAGATCATCGGTCTACCCTTAGCGCTCTTTCTTCCAATTGCGCTCGTGCTTGTCGGCAGGCATCGAGGTCAGGGGATGGCGACGTTGTTGTCCTATAGTGCTGGCTTTGAACTACTGGCGCTTTGGGTTGGGCTGACGGCCGTGTTGCCCTCGTCATGGGCCAGTCCGGCCCACCCGAGTCAGACCTTGCTATTAGCGGGCTTGATGCTTGTCCTGGGGATCGCCATAAGCGCAGCGGCCTTTCTTCCGGCTGTTCGAGGGAAGCGTTTATAAGCCCGGCGGTACCGTACTCCCAGCCTTCCGGGCCGAGTGGTTCAGACAAACCGGCTAGGCATACGAGAAGGTTTCGTGCTGGCCTTGACGGGGCCCCAGGACGGAGCGTACAGTGCCGTGAGCACGGCTGTCGATAATCGCGTCCAACGCAGCAGGGGATCTGCGGACCCAATGCCATGAGGCAACGCATCCGAACCTCGCTCGACGGAAGTGGCCCATACCTGTTGGCGGCATTAGTGTTTTTGCTTCTCACGACGCTTCTTCTGATCGCCCAAGTCGAATCGCCTGACTTCGTGATCTGGAACGGACACTGCGTTCCTGCGACGGAACAAGGTGGCCTCGCTTACTTCCAGGTCAGCGGCCAGCAATTCACCGTCAACGACGTGGCCGCTCAGCCGAATGCCGCGGGCACCGTTACCGTCTGTTACTACGCCAGTCATCCAGAGCAGGGCGTCGTGCTCAATCCGCTGGAACGTTGGTTTGAGGCCAGCGTGGTCGGCCTGCCATTCCTCGCCGCCGTGGCGATTCTGATCGTAGGGTTGGTTATAGAGCCCGTCCGCATACGGAGGCGGCAGGAGGGCCGTTCGGTTTGAGCGGCGGGTCCCTGGAGCCGAAGGCAAGGACGGTGCGTATGGCAGGTAGGCTTGAGGCTATTGCGCGGGCATATCACTGACGAGGCTAGCGGCGAATTGGAGGAATGATGCGAACTAAATTCCAGATAACGTTTGACTGCGCCAACCCAGACCGGCTGGCGCATTTTTGGGCCGGCGCCCTCGGCTACAAGATCGAGGACCCTCCCGCGGGTTTCGACAGCTGGATAGCGTACTGGCGGACAGTCGGTGTACCAGAAGCGGAACTCGAGGAGGGCAGCGACTCGGTCGTCGATCCGGATGGAGTCGGGCCACGGATCCGCTTCCAGAAGGTGCCCGAAGGGAAAGTCGTCAAAAACCGACTGCACCTGGACCTGAGTGTGAGCGGCGGTCGCCAGCAAGCGATAGCGATCCGCAAGGAGCGCGTCAACGCCGAGGCTGACCGACTGGTACTGATCGGCGCGACCAAGCTGCGCGTCCTTGAGCAGGAGGGACTGGACCACTACGCGATAGCTATGAAGGATCCTGAGGGTAACGAGTTCGACCTGAACTAGGGAAGAGACCGATGACGATGGTGTTGGCGAGCATCCATATCTACCCGGTCAAGTCTCTCGGTGGGGTCAGCGTGCCGGAAGTCGAGGTGGAACCGTGGGGCCTGCGAGACGACCGCCGCTGGCTGGTGGTCAATCCTGACGGCACCGTTCTGACAGCTCGCGAGCAGCGTCGCATGCTGGGCGTAGCGGCGGTCTCACTGGAAGACGGGGCACTCATGCTCACCGGGCGCGACGGCTCGATGCTGCAGGTGGAGGCTCCGGTCGACGGCGACTTCCTCCCAATCTTGATGTCGCGCTTGAACGGAGTGCGGGCGGCCGGCCGCGAGGCCGACGATTGGCTCGCGCGACAACTCGGCGACCCTGTGCGGCTCGGCTGGCTCGACGATCCACGCCGCCGGACGGTGTCCGTCGATCACGGTGGGCTGGCGGGTGATCCCCTCAACCTTGCCGACGCCGGACCGCTTCTGCTCACGACGAAGGCTTCCCTGGTTCAGCTGAACAGCTGGTTGGCCGAGGATTCAAGAAAGCTCGATGGGGAACCGTCTGCGCCCATGGTCATGGGCAGGTTCCGGCCCAGCGTGGTGGTCGATGGCTCCGATGCTCCCTTTGTTGAGGACACCTGGCGCCACGTCCAAATTGGAGGCGTCGAGTTCCGCTTCGCTGAACAGTGTGACCGCTGCGTGCTGACCACCATTGATCCGCTGACACTCATCAGTGGCAAGGAGCCGCTACGGACGCTAGCCAGACACCGGCGACGAGATCGCAAAACGTGGTTCGGGATTCGCCTCATCCCGGTGACGACCGGCAAAATCCACATCGGCGATGGCGTCTCGATCCGCTGAGAGATCGCTGGGACCTTCAAGACGACCCAATTTTGAATGTCGTGGCGGGGTTTCTTGCATTACCTCCGTTGCCCTGAGTGGGAGATTGCCATTCCACACCTCCATCCGTGGCAGTTGGCCCTGGCAGCGACGGTTGCGGCCGTCGCCATGCTGGGTATAAGCGCTGCTCGGCGGGCGCCAGGCAGATGAACTCAGCGCGGACCAGGCCGTTGCCATCGCCAGATCTCACCTGGCAGTGGACCCCGCCAGCGGCACCCCGGTCAAGGAACTGATCGTGAGCCATGTCATCCACGAACGCTCGCTGGCCGATGTTCGCGACTCGCAGGGGCGCCTGGTGTACTCGCAGACCGATCCGTTCCCATTCAGCCTGCTGGTCGGGAATTCCGCCTGGTTGGTGGAGGTTCGATCCGCGCCGCCAGCCGGCTGCTCGATCTACGGCGGCTTCGTCCTGGTCAGCGGTCGAGACCCATTAGTGATCCACCAGGAGGAAAGCTGCCTGAGCAAGGCCGGACAAGGATGAGTTCTGGAGTGGCGCCCAAGGCGACCGCGTCGCGACTTTCACCACTGATCCTGACCATCCTCGCCCTGGTGTTCGCCGCGCCTCCGACGTTGCTGATCACGCCGTTTGCCTTACTCCCCGCCGGCGCCTGTAGGGAGGCGATCCAGGAGGGCGCATCCGTCACCCGGTGCACCTACAGCTACACCCTCCAAAACGCTGAAGTACTCCTCCTGCCGATCAGCTTCATCCTTCTTGTGACCCGTCTCCTGTACTGCTGGAAGTGTTGGCCGATCGCTCGCCGAAGCCTGCTCGCGGGTGCCACACTCTGCATCGTGATCGCGGTCGGGGGCACAGCCACCGGCGGCGCGTATTTCATCTACTTCGGCTTCCTGGAGCTGGCTGCGGGTCTAACGGCTGGGCTAGCCGCGCTGAGACGAACGTGACCAGCGTTGACCGCCGTCGCTGCTGGGTCTTGACGATGTTTTCAAAGCCGAGGACACTGGCCCTGTGAGCAATCGCATCTTGATCCGCGCCGGAGTGGCCCTGGTCGTCTCCTTCCTGATGCTGCTCCTGGGCGGTTACGCGGTCGGGAGTTTTGGCCACATCTATGTCTTCTTTTTCCTTCTGATTGAGTTCGGCATTTTTCTGGCACTCCTGGCCGTCGCCACCTGGGTGGTCGCCACGGTCTGGAAAGCCGTTATGCGACAGGGATGACTCAGTCGGATTCGCGGCCCTGGGGCCGGCTGAGCAGCCGCTGCCTGATGCCGTAGACGGCGACGCCGGCGCTCCCGGTTGCCCCGATCAAAGCAACCAGACCGCCGAGAAGCGGAAGGATATAACCCGTACTGAGCCCGTACGAGCATGCAGCCACGCCGAGGAGCGCTGCCGTGGAGGCGACGGCCGAGCATAGCCAGATCGTTGCGGGCGTCACCCAGGTGGTTCGTAGCGAGAGCCCGCCGGGCCGAGAGAACATCAGCCACATGACGGCGTCAGCCAGCGGCAGGAGGCGTAACTGGGTGGCGTCCAGGGGCGGCGAGCCGGCCGGTACGCGAGTCAAACGGTTGGCCACACCGGCAGCAACGGCCGGCGGCGACATTAGTGTCGTTTCGGTTGATTGCTGACAGGCGGCTTCCTAGAATCCGTCCGCAATATGAAGGTTGGTCTCGCCAGCATATTTGTCGCCCTGGCACTTTCCGCCTGCTCTACGGCACAGGCCGGCACCAGGCTGTCAGCCTCTCCGGTCGCGGCGCGGCCAACCGCCAGTCCAGTAGCGACGGCCTCGCCCACGGCCTCGCCGACGGCCTCGCCCCTACCGACGCCGGTCAGCGCCCAGCCGATCCAGCCTTCCGCGGCGTCGACCGACCCCGGCTACGTCGCCGCCCAGCTGACCGGCGTGGAAACGGCGATCCGCTCGGCCGATACGGATCAATTCGAATATCCCGACCTGGGGCGTCATCAGCAGCAGATATACCACCTGCTTGCGGCACACCAGGAGCTCGTCCCGGCCGTGCTCGCGCAGCTACCGGCGGGGGTTAGCGATGCCGCCCAGGCGAATCTCAGCGCGGCGCAGCAGATCGATAGCTTGAACGGGACGCAGACCACGCTGCCTCACTGGCGGATCGTGGCGCCCCCGGCGCCCTCCGTACTGCTCGGCTACTACCGCGAGGCGGAGCGGACCTTCGGAGTTCGCTGGCAGTACCTCGCCGCGATCAATTTGATCGAGACCAACATGGGGCGGATCCGGGGCCTCAGCTCAGCGGGCGCGCAGGGGCCGATGCAGTTCATGCCGGCAACCTGGGCCAGCTACGGGCGCGGCGATGTCAACGATCCGCACGACGCCATCCTGGCGGCGGGACGCTACCTGCAGGCCGCCGGCGCCCAGCGGGATATGAGCCGGGCTATCTACGCCTACAACAACAGCGCGCTCTACGTGCGCGCCGTCACGCTCTACGCGCAACAGATGTTCGCCAATGAGCGTACCTTCCTCGGTTATTACAACTGGCAGGTCTTCGTGCCCACCAGCTCCGGCGACGTGCTGCTCCCCGAGGGCTTTACCAACTAGCCGCGCAGGAAGGAGGCTACCTCGTCCATCGCCCGGTCGATAACCGGCAGCAGGCCGTGGCCGACTTTTGGGAAGGTGACCAGCCGGCCCCGGGGCAAGAGCCTGACCGATTCCTTCAGCAGCTCGAGCCGAGCAAAAGGATCGGATTCCCCTGACAGGAGAAGGACCGGGCAGGTGATCGCGGACCAGTGCTCTACCCGCAGGGATTCCGGGTGGCCCGGCCGGTGCAGTGGATAACTGAGCAACACCAGCGCGCTGTAACTCGTCTCCGTGGCAGCCATGCTCGCCACCCTACCCCCGTATGAGTGCCCCCCCGCGATCGAACCGGCGGGCACTGCCTTGAGGAAATCCGGCACCGCCCGCTCTGCCCTGGGCACCGGACGTCCGTCGCGACGCAGGCTGACCGCCGCCGCGTGCAGGCCCCGGGACTCGAGCGCCTTGACGTAGGGCCGCATGCTGGCGGCCGTGCCCGCGGCGCCGTGGGCCAGGAAGATCGTTGGCAGCGCTTTGGCTTTCGATGGCACGCGCTAACATTAGCCGCCTATGGCACGGGTCCTCGTAGTCGAAGACGAGCCCAACATTGCCACGATCATCGTCTTCAAGCTCGAGCGTGAAGGTCACGAGGTTCGCTGCGAGTCGAGCGCCCGTTCCGCCGGCGCGGCCTCCGAGTCAATGCGACCAGACCTGGTGCTGCTCGATTCCACCCTTCCCGACGGTGACGCCTTTGATCTCATGCCTGCTCTGACGTCCCGCTCGGCGGTGGTGATGATGACCGAGTTCCGCGATAAGTCCACCCCGCAGCGGGCGCTCGAGGCGGGCGCCGTCGCCACCGTTGAAAAGCCTTTCAAGCCGACCCAGCTGGCACGGCTGGTGGCGAAGCTGGCGCCGGCGACCAGCCTCCCATGATGACGGTGCTTGCTCGCAAACAGGGAGCCGCAATTGTCATCCGTGAGCGAGCACTGGGGATCTTTACCGACAAGGGCTTCACACCGGTTGATTTCAAGGTTGAGCTGGCCATGAAGCTCGCAGCCCGGCTCAAGTACACGCCGGTGCTTCCCGCACAGGAGATGGAGGAGGCCGACCTGCTTCGCTTTCTTAAGGACGGGGCTCCAGCTTAAGCGCCGTCGACAATCCGTGACTCCGCCGTGTGGAGCTGTGCCCAGCGTCCTTGCAAGCGCTATGGAGGCGTAGCGTTATCCCTGCGCAGTGAGCCTGGACCGCGAAACCGAAGACGTGCTCGGCAGCGGCCGCTCGGCTGAAGCCTTCGGTAACGTCCGGGAGGCGCTGGTCCGTTACGAGGCGGCGGTGAAGCTCGCTCCCGCGGAGGCGCTGCCACGGCTTCGGCTCGGAACGCTCTGCCACCGGATCCGCGACTACGCCCGGGCGCGTGAGGTCCTCAACGAGGCGTCGGAGCTGGCGCCGGAGGACGCCGAGGTCGCCTTCCGCCTCGGGTTGACATGTGACGCCACCGGCCACCGGGAGCAGGCCAAAGCTGCCTACACACGGACCATGCTGCTGGCGCCAAGCTCCTGGCAAACCTGGTACCTGATCGGACGCGACCACCGCGCGCTGGGCCACACCGATGTTGCGCGGACGGCCTACCTGCGGGCCCTGAACGAGGCGCCCGAGGAGCCGGAGATCCTGGTCGAGCTCGGCACCCTGCTCTGGGAGAGCGGTCAGCGCGAGGAGGCCTTCCCCTACCTGGAGCGGGCGGCGCAAGCCTGTCCGACCGATCCCGGGCTCAGCCTCCAGCTTGGCCTCGCCCAACTGGAACGCGATGACCTGGTTTCAGCTCAGCGCTGGCTTACCGGCGCCAAGCATCTCGACCCATCCGACCGGCGGATCGACCTTGGGCTGCAGCAGCTGGCGCTTCGCAAGAAGAGCGGGCGGCGTCGCAAGCGCGCCGCCTGACCGATCGCGCCGCCCCCTCGATTAGTTAGATGGCCCGTAAGCCCTCGCTGCTAGCCTGCGGTAAGGAAAGAAAAACAGCCCCCTCCTCCCCCCAAGAGGCCGCTCCCCAGCGGCCTTTTGTTATTTCAGGCCCGCTGGCGTGCCTCGGCGTCAACCCAGCGGGGCGCAAGGTCGGTCGTAAGGATCTGCTCCTGGGCCAGGATGCGGCGCAGTATCGCGACCGAGGAAGCGTAGGTCGAGTCCATCCCGTAATAGGAGAGTCCTCGTGCACCCAGGGTGCGCGCCTGCGTGTAAGGCGTGTCAGATGCGTAGTGCAGGACTCCAAAGTCGAACGGCAGCTTGCTGAAATTGATGTTGTCCTGCATCGGGTAACGGGATGACTCGGTAGTTTCGTAGAGCGCATTGAGGTAAGGGCCCGCCTCCATTTCAACCACGGTGAAGCTCTCCCGGTGATAGAAGTCGAGGTAGCCGCGGTTCTGCAGGAAGGTGCCCCGAACCGTCACCGCTCGCTGGTTGTCGAGTGCCGACCCGTAGACCAGGAAGGGCGCCACGCTGTTGAAGCTGAAACAGTTGTCCAGCCAATAAGTGTTCTCCGAATGTTCGTCGTAAACGACGTTCGAGATCATGATGTCGCCGATGCTCGCGTTGAGCGTGGCTGCTTTGCCAAGAACGTAGACGCCTCTTAAGGTCTCGACGCTCTGCGCCACCTCACGGAGCACGTTGTAGGCTCCCAGTCCGAGCGGGTAGTTGATGTTGATGACCACGGCCGGACTCTGCTTCATCGTCTGCTCGGAGGGACTGCCGAGACGGGGATCCAGGTCACCCGCCTGAAGGCGATCGAGAATGATGACCTGGGCGGCCAGGTCGAGTCCCGCCCTACTTGGAAGAAAGTAGATACCGCGCTCCTCCTCTTCCCTGGAGCGATGGGCACGGCGAGGTTGCGATTCCGGGGATGGACCGTAGAAGGCCCGCGCCGCGAAGTAGAGGAAGTTATCCCAGTTGCCACGTGTCTGTCCCTGGCGCAGCTTGCGAAGCTCGGGGACCAGCTCGAGGTTGTTCCCCTGTTCGATGTGCTCCACGATTTCGTTTTGATGGCGCCTTGCGGTACCGCTCAGAAGGTTCACGACGCTGTGTGTGTTGCTCGAGATGAAGTAGATCGGGCGATCACGTACGCCCTGGGCCTGAAGCAACGCTTCGATCGGCTGCCACCAGCGGCGGGTCGCCTTGACGTAACCGACCTGCGTTCCACCCAGCATCCGGACCGTGAAGCTTTTCTCTTCAGCTTTGATCTCTCGAAGTGGCCCCGCCAGGTCTCCCCAGATGTCGAGCAGCCGCAAGCTGTCGTCTTCAGAGATGCCGAGGCGCTCGAGCAGGGCAAACTGCGCCGCCGTGTCCTCGATACTGTTGAGGTCCTCCCCGCTCAGGAGACCGTGCAACTTGTTCCACTCGATCTGCAGCGCCACCAGCTGCGGCACGACGTCGTCGACGTCGGAAAGGCTGGCGATGTAGACGGCCAGCGTGCCGCTGCCGTCGTAGTAGTAGCGGCGCCTGCGCCCGGGCGCGCTCTGCATCTCCCAGCTTTCGACGTCGACGTTCAGCGCCCGCTTGAAGACCTCGGCGGACTGACCCAGTACGATCCGGCGAACGTGCACGATGCTCGGCGGGAGCCGGCGCAAGGCATAGATCAGGGCGCCCGTGTCCGGCTCGGGCGAACCGGCCTTCGGATGGAGGCTGGACGACATCCCGATATGAGATTGCTCGAGGACCTTCAGCTTGGTCTCGCCTGAGCTTCGCAGGAGGGTCGTGTACGTCCGCGTGTAGAGTTCGACCGCATCGCGGCCCGGTCCGTGGTCCGCACCGGATTCGAACGCCATTGGGGGTATTATCCGGCGAGCCATCTAAACCCTGCCGGTCACCCTCCGTGATCTATTTACATCTTTTAACGAAATTTACTTGCTGGAGGCCCCCAGCATCCGTACCGTGGGCCGTGACCGACCATCCCGTACCAGTCGGAGGAACATATTTCACGCATGTACGAAGCGATTCAAACTGAGACGCAACGCACCACACTTCGAGTGATGGCGACCCGAGCCCAGGACGCGCAACGCAAGCTTCACCTCTACGCCCTCGACCGCATTCTGTGGGCGCTCGAGGACCTCAACCTGAACGAACGGACGGTTGTCCCGACGAGGGTGGCGCAGGAGCTTCTCAGCTACGGAGTGCCGTACACGCCCGACGTAAAGATCCCCGACCTGATCGAGCTCGTTTTCACCGCGCAGGAGCGCTACATGAACGTGGAACCGGAGGAGATCAACCGCGTCCCCACGATCGAGGAGCTCGAAGCTTACTTCGAACAATCGCGCGTCGCCTGATTTCCCGACCAGAAAAACCGCCCTGCAAGCTGCCGGGCGGTTTTTTGTTGCCCTGCACTGGCCCTCCCTATAATGCGATCACCTTCGGAATGGGGGAGGTGGGAGCCAGTAACTTCGCACAACTGAAGATGCCGACAGGTGGCTCGCCGTTGCGAGCTGAAAAGGAAAGCCGGTGCGAGTCCGGCGCGAACCCGTCACTGTAACCGGGGAGTCAGGGATCAGATCCACTGGGGCCACACATCGCCCTGGGAAGGAATCCCATTCGACATTGATCCGGAGCCAGGAGACCTGCCTGTCGGAGTGAACGACCCTCTTCGAGGCTGAGAGGGAGGCGCCAGTGCGTCCGATTCTGGCTACTCCGATCGGCCTCCAGTTGCCAACCATGCTCTGGAGGTTTGTATGAAACGACTGATTCCCGCAGCGATTCTCGCGCTCCTCTTGCTACCACCCGCTGTAAGCGCGCTCGCGCAGCAACCCTACGCCACCAGTGCCCAGCGGGCGCTCCAGTGGCTCCAATGCACGCAGCAACAGGCAAACGGCCAGATTGGAAGCGGTAACGGCAACCCCGTAGCACGATCATCTGAGGTCGCGCTCGGGCTGGCGGCTGCCGGACAGCCCGCCTCGGCGATGCATTCCGGCTCGGTGTCGCTCGCCGGCTATCTAACGACGGCCACCAGCACCGATGTCGGTACCAACGGTGAGTTGCTCCTTGCTCGTGCCTCACAAACAGATGCCGGCCCAGCGGCGACGGTGGCGGCGCAGCTCCAGGCGTCGAAGACTACGTCCGGCGCGACCGCCGGTGAGTACGGCGGCGATATCTTCAGCGACGCCCTTGCCATCCTCGGCCTACGCGCAGACGGTCAATCGGTCGGAGCGGATGCAGTGACCTACCTCAAGGGTCAGCAGAAGTCCGACGGCGGATGGAGCTATGACAACGCGGACGCATACGGAACCGACTCGAACACCACGGCCCTGGTGCTCCAGGCACTGATTGCGAGTGGCGTTGCCCTTGACGACCCGGCGGTTGGCAATGGGTTCACTTATATGAAGAGCGTCTTCGGTCAGGGTGGCTTTGGGAATACACCGGGAGCAGGACCGGATGCCAACTCTGATGAATTGGCGATCCAGGCGATCCTCGCAGGTGACCGGCAAAGCGATGCGGCCTGGGCCACCATGCTCGATCAGGCCCTGAGCTATCTCTCCGGCCAGCAGGTTGCCAGTGGCGCGGATGCCGGCGCTATCGCGAATTCCTACAGTAAGCTTCTGGCAACCACGGAGGCGCCGAGCGCCTTCCTGCTTCGTCCGATGACCGTTGTTGGACTGGCCGAAACCAAAGTCGCACTGTTGAGTTGCCCAGCAACTGCAGCAGCGAGCGCCACGCCGACTCCGAGCCCACGGCCAACGCCCGCCGCGACTGCCCCGACAACGGCCCGGTTGGCGCAAACAGGTAGCGGGCCACGCAGCGGTCAGCTACTCGCCGGCCTAGCCATGCTGGTCGCGGGCATCGGCATCCTTGTGAGGCGATTGCAGCGCGCACCCGGTCGATAGTCCGTTCCGTCGTAGCCGCGATCTTGGCGTTATCAGGCGCCGTTCTCTGGCATGCCCCGGCACAGGCGGCAACGCATCGGGCCGCGCTGGTGATCCAGCACAGCTCGTCCTGGCCCGGCCCGCGCGTGATCTGGAGGTGCGTCGAATTCGCCCAGGACGCGATCAGCGGTCTGGCCCTGCTGGAACTCGCGGGTGTCAATTCCGGTCAGCCGCCCCAGATCTACGACTGGGGCGGCGGCGCGGACACCGTTTGCCAGGTTGATCGCGAGCCGCTTCAGATACCAGCGCGGTGTTTTGGTCCAATGTCGGGTCCGAACTGGTCGGACTGGCATGCCACGAACGCGGGTTGGGTACTGCGCGCCGCCGGCGTAACCGGGTACAGCGTTTCCGACGGCGACCTGGAAGGCTGGACATACACGGCTGGATTCGGCTCCCCCCCACCGTCCGCTCGATATGCGCAGGTTTGCCCATCGCCAACAGCGAAACCCCCGGCGACGGCAGCATCCGTAACGAGCGCTCGGGCTGCCGCATCCCCGGCATCAGTAACCGCCAGCGCGACGGCACGGGCGGCGCCCACCGTTGCCGCGGTCACTCCCAGCCTCGAAGCCCTCCTACCCACAGTCTCGCCAACTATTCAGGCGGCGATCGCCGCCTCGTCGACCTCGGGCCAGCCACCCCGATCACCAGGCTCGACGGCCCCGCTTATGCTCTTCGGGAGCACCGTCGCCGTTCTCCTCGGACTGCTTCTCTGGAATCTCCGACGTCACGCACCATGACGTTGAATCCGGTTGCCTGGTGCGCCTGGGCCCTCGCCGCGCTGGCTGCAGCCTTCATCGAAAGGAACCCTTACCTGCAAATCGTGCTGCTGATGGTGATCGTCAACGTCTGGCTTCCGTATCGTGGCCGGGAGCGGAACTCATACTGGAAGCTGGGCGCGCTGCTTGCGATCGCACCGGTCGTTTTCAGCTTCGCGCTGAGCCGCTTCGGCCACCACACCCTCTTTCGTCTCCCTGATCTGCCTATCATCGGTGGACCCTGGACGCTCGAAGCGCTCGCCTTCGGCGCATCGACCGGTGTCGCACTCCTGCTGGTGGTGGCGGTCTTCGGTGTCCTCCAGGCGACCGTCCGCAGCGCCGACCTGATATCACTGCTGCCTCGCCCGCTGTACCGGGCCGGCACCGTCTTCGCGCTCGCTGTGGCGTTCGCGCCGCAGTCGATCGCGGCACTCCGCTCGATCAGCGAGGCTCGCCGCCTTCGCGGCCGGAGGAGCGGCTGGCGCGCCGCCCCGGCATTGCTCGTCCCACTTCTACTGACCAGCCTGGAGCGAGCTCTGCAGTATGGGGAATCCCTCGATGCGCGCGGCTATGGCAGTCGCCGCCGGTCACGGTACCGTATTCCGAGCTGGCGGCCGGCGGACCATCTCGTGGTTGCCGCATCCACCCTCTCCCTCGTTCTTGTGATGCTGTTTCCGGTAACCGGCTACAGTCCCTACGAGGAAATCGTTCCAGCGCTTCCCACGGTTACCAACTTTGGCGCGATCCTCCTGCTCGTGCTGCCTGCGGTTCTTTGCGCCACACGTCGGACACGGCATGCCACTGATCTCGTTTGACGGCGTAACGTACCACTATCCCGGCTCTGAGTCGCCAGGCCTTTGCAACGTGACCACGGAGGTCGAACCGGGCCAGGTGATCCTCGTCCGCGGGCCTTCCGGCAGCGGCAAGTCGACACTGCTGCGCTGTCTCAACGGCCTGGTCCCGCATAGCACCGGTGGCCGGTTCGCGGGCCGGGTGCTGGTTTGCGGCCTCGACACCCGCGACCACCCGCCGCGAGTCCTCGGCGCCAGGGTGGGCTTCGTCTTTCAGCATCCCGACGCCCAGTTCGTACTCGAAGACGTGGAGGCCGAGCTTGCCTTTGGCCTGGAGAACCAGGGGCTGCCGCGACCGCTAATGCGCAAGCGGATCGAGGAGGTAATCGACCAGGTCGGCATCTCGGCATTGCGCCGCCGCCGCATCGAAACCCTGTCCGGGGGCGAGCGCCAGCGGGTCGCTATAGCGGCGACGCTGGCGATGCACCCGCAGGCCATCGCGCTCGACGAGCCAACCTCGCAACTCGACCCGCAGGCTGCCGAAGACGTCCTGCAGGTGATCGGTCGGCTGGTGGCTGAACTGGGCATGACGACACTTATCGCAGAACACCGGGTAGAGAGGGTGGCGCCCATGGTTGATAGGGTATGGACCCTCGAGCGCGGCGCGCTGGCGGACCAGGAACCGAGAACGGCGCTGACCGAGGGCGGCGCACGGCCGCCCGTCGTGGATCTCGCACTGCGCGCCGGCTGGCTTCCACTGCCGCTCGGACTCCGTGAGGCGCGGTCTCACGCCGGCCGTCTCCCGAGGACCAGCGCACCAGTGTCCGTCCCGGCCGCCGACGGGCCCATCGTGATCAGCACCGACGGAGTCAGCAAAGCCTACGGTCAGCGCCAGGCGGTGACCGGGACGTCGATAAGCCTGCGAGGCGGTGAGGTCACCGTCCTGATGGGCCGCAACGGCTGCGGCAAAACCACACTGTTGAAGTTACTCGCCCGGATCATCCGCCCGGACAGCGGCCGGGTCTTCGGAGAGACGCCTGTCGCGTACATCCCGCAGGATGCCGACACGCTCCTGTTCGCTTCAACGGTCGCCGAGGAGTTGCTCGGTGTCGACCCCGACGTCGCCGGCAGCTTCGCTCCGTGGCTCGACCGCTACCCGCGTGATTTGAGCACTGGACAGCGCCAGCAACTGGCGATCGCCGTGGCGGCTGGTCGAGCCGTTCTACTGCTGCTCGATGAACCGACTCGCGGCCTCGATCCATCGGTGAAGCAGGCACTGACTTCTTTCCTGCAGCGGCGTGCGGCAGATGGATGCACTGTCCTGGTCGCCACCCACGACGTCGAGTGGGCGGCGCGGACCGCGTCGCGCGTTCTGCTCATGGCTGACGGGGAGATCTACGCCGACGGGCCACCGCGGGTGGCGCTCTCCGAGTCGCTCGTCTTCTCCACCCAGATCAACAAACTATTGGGACAGGGCTGGCTGCTTCCGGAGGAGGTGCCGGTTTGATCGGCGGGCTGCGGACCCGGTCGGAGGATGCGGTACTTCTGCTGATCTCCTTCGCCGGACTGGCCGCCTTCGTGCTTCCCCTGCGCCTTGGCAGCGCAGCCGGCCAATCGCCCGCGCTCTTCGTCAGCCTGGTTACCGTCTCGGCGATCGTAGTACTCGGTATCGCGCTGCAAACGCACCGGCTCTCAGCCCGGCTCGTCGCCATCCTGGCCGCCCTGGTCGCCGTCGATGCGACGCTGCGCCTGGTGCTCGTGATCGGCTTGCTGGGCTTCTCCCCGATTTTCTTTTTGATCATCGTGGCGGGCTATGTAATGGGGCCCGGCTTCGGCTTCGCCATGGGCGCAATGACGCTCCTGCTCTCCGCCTTCCTCACCGCCGGCTTCGGTCCCTGGCTGCCGTACCAGATGCTGGGCAGCGCCTGGACCGGGATGGGCGCCGGTTACCTCGGGATGCTGCTATCGAATCGGAGCACGCGGGCAGGCATGGCGTTGCTCGCGGTCTACGGACTCATCGCCGGCTTCGCCTACGGGGTACTGCTCGATCTCTGGGAGTGGCCTGCGCTTCTCGGCGCCGCCTCCCCGATTGGCTGGGCTCCCGGGCTCTCGCCGGCTTCCTTGCTGAAGCGTTTTGGAACCTTCTACCTGGCGACCTCGGCCGCTTACGACGCTTTCAGGGCGGCGGGTAATTGCCTGCTACTGCTTCTGCTCGGCCGCGCGGTGGTAGTGGCGCTGCGACGCTTCAGGCAGCGATTCCTGGTCGAGTGGACGGGCCCCGCTAAACTCCCAGATGATGTCCGATCTCCAGCCTGAAGGGGTAGTAGAGCCAGAACCCACGGATGCCGACCCGGCTCCGGACGCAATCCGGCCGGACCGGCCCAAGATCTGGCCCGAAGAACCACGAGCGCCCAAACCGCAGATCAAGCGACCGCTCGAAGAGTGGCTGCTCGAATGGGACGACCGGGTGCGGCAGCATGAAGGAAGGCCCGCGCCCCTGATCCGGCGGAGGCGTGCGCGCGGTCTCGACCGCCTGGTTCCGGTCACCACCAGGCAAGAACGTCCGCCGGCCTCGGACGTACCCGGGCGCAGCGGCCGGGGACGGAGACGGGGCCGCCGCGGCGGCGGCGGCGGAGCCGGTGCCGCGGGTGGTGGCGGTGGCGCTGCTGGAAACCCGCAGCAGAACCAGAACCAGCCACGGGTCGGCCAGCGGCAGCGCCAGCCGCAGCCCGGCCGTCAGCAGAACCAATCGAGCCAGCCGCGTACGGGGCAGCAGCCCCGGCCGCAGCGCCAGCCGGGCCAGGGGCCACGACCACCTCAGCCTCGCCCGGATCGTCGACCGCCCGCGACGCCCCCGACCGACGGCTCACCCGGCCCACGGCCTCAGAGCCAGGGCGATGGCGACCCCAACCGCCGGCGCCGTCGCCGGGGACGCGGGCGCGGGCCGAGGCCGAACGGCCCGCCGCGGGGTGACGGGCCGGGCACTTCGGGACCCCCTCCGCCAGCCTGATCTGAGCTTCCCCGCCGGCAGACGCGGAATAGAATGATTCTCTTGGGCATTGCCATGGATGGCGACTTTTCGCTTTTTGAGAGGCACATTGATGCGCTGTACCGCAGCGCCCTGCGCCTGACGAGAAAGCCGGAGGACGCAGAGGATCTGGTGCAAGAAACGTATTTGCGAGCCTACCGCTATCGAAGCAAGTTCCAGCCGGGAACGAACGAGAAGGCCTGGCTCTTCACGATCATGACCAATCTCTTCCGGAACCGGCTGCGCCAGCGCCCGGCGCCGGAGGATCCGCTGGACGAGCCGGGTACCGACTTCTTCATCTACGACCAGCTTCGCCGCGATGGCATGCCGGTGCACCTGATGTCACCGGAAGAGATCGTGGTCGACCGCGGCTTCGGCGATGAGGTCAAACGCGCGCTGGAGGAACTTCCGATGGCGATGCGCATGGTGGTAATGCTGGTCGATGTGGAGGATTTCTCCTACAAGGAAGCGGCGGCGATTCTCGGCGTCAAGATCGGAACCGTGATGTCCCGCCTGCATCGCGGCCGCCGGGCGCTCCAGAAGCGGCTCTGGGAGTACTCCGGCCGGCCCAGGCCCTCGGTCGCGGTCGGAGGGCAGGCCTGATGGGGCACTCTGACTGTGACGAAACGATGGGCCGCCTTTCGCTCTACCTGGATCGCGAACTGAGTGAAGAAGAGGTCGGCGAGGTAATGATTCACCTTCATTCATGCCCACCCTGCGAGCAGGTCTTCGACTTCCAGGCGGAGCTGAAACGGCTGGTCCGGAAAGAATGCTGCACCGATGACGCTCCGGCCCGGCTTCGAGCCTGGGTGCGCAAGCTCGCCGTAGAGAAAACCGAACCGGCGCGATGATCCTCGACGTCGGCCTCGCCTTCCTGGCGGGCCTCATCTCCTGCGCCTCGACATGCGTGCTGCCGCTGGTGCCTGCCTATATCGCTTACATGGGCGGTCAGGCGACGCTATCGGGTGGAAAGCCCACCGCCGGGGAGCAGGCCCGACTCCTGGGCAAGGCGGCGCTGTTCGTGGCCGGCTTCAGCACCGCCTTCGTGGCGCTTGGAGCATCCTTCGGGCTGATCGGCGCCGACCTGCAGGCGTACCGGCCGGTGCTGCTCGAGGTCGCGGGCGCGGCGCTGATATTGATGGGCTTCGCCCTCTTGACCTTGCAAAGGATTCCGGGCCTGATGGGCGAGCGGCGGTTCGACCTCGCGCACCGCCTGCCGCGCGCCCCCTGGGCCTCCTATGTTGTAGGCCTCGCCTTTGCGATCGGTTGGACGCCCTGCGTCGGCCCCATCCTCGCCGCCATTCTCCTGCGCGCCGGGGCAAGCGGTACGGCGGGACAGGGGGCAATTCTTCTGGCCGCGTACTCCCTGGGTCTCGGCATCCCCTTCATGGTGGCCGCGGGATTATCCGGAATGCTGACCCGGCTCCTGACGCGTGTAAAGGGAGCGTACCCGGCGATGAACGCAATTGCCGCGATCTTCCTTATCGGCATGGGCTTCCTGATCTTTTCCAATCGCCTTACGGTTTTCAACAGCGTCTTCCCCTTCGTGAGCGTGACCACCCCATTCGACTCGCACTTCCAGTCGAACCAGCCGGTCGCCACTCCTCCGGCCCAGGCCCAGCTGAAGATTGGAGCCGCCGCTCCCAATTTCGTCCTGACCGACACGGATGGCCACACGGTCTCTCTGGCCGCGCTCAGAGGCAAGCCGGTTCTGATCAATTTCTGGGCGACCTGGTGCGGACCGTGTCGAGATGAACTGCCTCTGATCCATGACGAGTACCTGGCGCATCGGGCGCAGGGACTCCAGGTGGTCGCGATCGACTTCGGGGACGAGTCGGCGGACACCGTGCGCCACTTCTGGCAGGGCCTCGGTCTCGAACCGGCACCGGTGCTCGATCCGGCCGGGGAGGCCAGCCGCGCCTATGGAATCACGCTCAAGAACGGCCTGCCGGTAAGCGTCCTGATCGGCCGCGACGGACGGGTCAGCAGCTACGAGCCGTTTCCATTGACCCGCGACTTCCTCGATCCAGCCCTTGGCAAAGTCCTCTAAGACGAGCAGCTGGACCGGCTCCGGGCTGTGGCGCTATCGCGCCGAGCTTGCCATCGGGGGCGAACCGGTCAGCCTCGGCGAAGGCAACACGCCACTCGTCGAGCAGGACCAATGGTTGTTGAAGCTCGAGGGACTCTCGCCGACCGGCTCCTTCAAGGACCGCGGCGCCGCCACCGCCATCACGGCCGCCCGGGCGAGGGGCGCGACGATGGTGGTCGAGGACTCCTCGGGTAACGCCGGCACCTCGGTTGCCGCTTATGCGGCCGCCGCCGGTCTGAAAGCGCGCATCTTTGCGCCCGACGACATCGTCGCAAGTAAGGCGCGCGCCATCCGCGCCCTCGGGGCTGAGCTGATCACGGTCTCGGGTCCGCGCTCGGCGGTGACCGAGGCCGCTCTCAGCGCGGCTAAAACCGCCTATGACGCCGGTCATGCCCGCGATGACGCCTTCCTCGAAGGCACCAAGACGATCGCCTTCGAGCTCTTCGAGGCGCTCGGACCGGACCTGCGCGACGTGATCACACCGGTCGGCCAGGGGACGGTACTGATCGGCCTGGCGATGGGATTCGGCGAGCTGGTTTCGAGCGGCAGGCTGGAGCGGCCACCCCGGCTGCATGGCGTTCAATCCGAGGCCTGCGCGCCCCTGGTTCGAGGCGCCTCGCTCGGCCGCCCGGCGCCGGTGGTTCGCCAGCCCTCCATCGCCGACGGAATCCGCATCCCCGAACCGACCCGGGCGGAGCGCAGCTACGCCGCGGTGCGCTACAGCGGCGGTCGCTGGCTGGCCGTGAGCGAGGACGCGATCGAGCAGGCCTGGCGCGCCCAGGCAGCCCGCGGAATGTTGATCGAACCGACCTCAGCGACCGCGCTCGCCGGAGCTCGTGCGCTCAACCTGCCTGCCGGGGCGGTCATCATCATCACCGGTTCCGGGCTCAAGGCGGTTGATCGCTACTGAGCGCGCGCGCACGCTGATCAGTTCCTGCAGGTCATAGGCGAGAGCCAGCCGCGGACCCCAGAGGTCGATGTGATAGCCAGTGATTCGCCTGCGATTATTCCGCGGCCCGGAGTCGACGTCGGGCATCGACTTGATCTCGAGGGCGCGATCGGGTATTCCTTTGCTCCGGCCCCACTCAAGTACTTTCAGCCGGTCGGCGCTCACCACCTTGCCGTACCACCCGGCTCCATAACGGGCGTGCTCCAGGTAAATCAGCGGAGCGAGCCAGAGCCCGCCGCGGGCGGCGTGACGAAATCCATCCGCCCGCCGCTCGAACTTACGCGGTACGTCAGGCGGCACGGATCCTGAACCGCGCCGGGTCGAAAGCCTGAAGCGGCAGGCGAGGGTGCTCGCGACGGAGAAGGTCGGATATGAGCAGGCCGGTCGCGGGCGCGAGCAGGATGCCGTTCCGGAAGTGCCCGGTGGCCAGGGTCACCCCCTGCCAGCCTGCCAGGCGACCGAGCAGTGGCAGCCGGTCAGGCGTGCCCGGCCGGAGTCCCGCCCAGGCGCCGGCGAAGCTTGCATTCGAAAGCCGCGGTACGAGGCGCGGTATCACCTCGAGCAGGCCGGCAACGCCGGCGGCCGTCGGGCGTGCGTCGAAGCCGGCCTCCTCCTCGGTGGCGCCCACCAGGGTCAATCCTTCCGGCTTGCCCACCAGGTATCCGGCGTTCGAGAAGACAACGCTGCGGATGGGCGTCCCGCTGGTTTCAAGAGCGACCATCTGACCGCGCACGGGGCGCACCGGAATGGACGTCCGGAGCGGCGTCCCCCAGCTCGAGGACCAGGCGCCGGCAGCGATGACGACCTCATCAGAATGGTAGGTCTCGCTTCCGGCTCGAACGCCGGTTATGCGGTCGCCGTCGACGACGAGGCTGTCCACCGCGGTACCCTCCCGGAGCGTGACGCCCAGGTCGACCGATGCGCGCACCAGCGCCCGGGTCAGGCCGAGGGCGTTCACCTGGTGGTCGTTCACGTAATAGAGCGCAGCCCGAACCCGGGGGTTCAGTCCTGGTTCGACGTCGAGCGCACTGCCCGAGTCGAGCCAGGCGACCGCGATCCCGGCTCGGTCCTGCCAGGCACGCCGCTCCCTCAGCTCATGTTCCTCCAGCTCATCCAGGGCCACCCGTAGCAAGGGCGTCCGCCTGTAGCCAATGTCCATCCCGGTCCGCTCGTACAGCTCCTGGTTGAGCGCCTCAAAGAGGCGCGCGCTTTCCAGGGCCAGGTCGGTGAAGGGGCCCGGCCCCGTGCTCTCGGAGAGTGGAATCAGCATCCCGGCGGAGGCTCGCGTCGACTCCTGCCCGACCCCGCCGCGGTCGAAGAGCATCACGCGCACGCCGGACTTTGCCAGGTAGTAGGCGATCGAGCTACCGATCGCGCCGGCGCCGACGATCACGACCTCGGGATCCACGTCCCGAGTTTACCGAGCGCTGGCTAGTCGATCAGGCGGCGCAGGCGAACGTCTTCAGTGGAACGTGCCTGCTGGTAAAGGCTGCAGGTCGCCATCTTTCCAATGCACGGGGGCGACGGCCAGCGGACCACGCCACGAAACCGATGGACCTTCCCATCGACATGGCAATCGGCCTGAAAGACCTTTATCATGGCCCTCTGCTTACGGATGATCTGCTCTAAATACGGACAACGCATGGCTATGAAAAGTGATACCCAAAGGCTAGCACGGGACTCCCGGAAGGGGCCTCGGACGAATAGGACACCATCAGCAAACAACGGATCCAGGGGCCCCTTCCTGCTCCAGCTGTGAGGGCGTGGTGACGGACCGGCTACACTCAGCGCTGCGTAGCGCCGATCTGAGACCTTAACCGTAAGCTCCATGCCTGAAACTGGATTCTGGCGATCCCCAAATATGCTGTCCTGGTGGCGCCGCCGCCGGCCAGCCGCTTCGCAGCCCGTCGGGCCGGAGCGTCGATTGGTCTTTGTCCTCGGAGGCGGGGGCAGCCGTGGCGCCTGCACTGTCGGTGTCCTTCGGGCGCTGCTGGAAGCCGGGATCAAGCCCGATGCCGTTGTCGGATGCAGCTCCGGCGCCTTCAATGCCGTGGCGCTGGCATCGAAGCCGGACCTGGAAACCATCAACCAGCTGGCTGCCGTCTGGCGCTCGATTCGTAACCGCGATCTCTTCAACCGGAACCCACTGCGCATGGCGGTCAGATACGTCCGCAGCCACAACAGCTTTTTCGACAGCCGCTATCTCCGCCGCCTGGCCGCGACGAACCTGCCCGGAACCTTTGAACAGCTCGTTCTTCCGTGCGCCGTGATCGCGACCAACCTGACCCGAGCGCGCAAAGAGATCTTCACCACCGGCAGCGTTCCCGATGCCGTGGCGGCGTCCTCAGCCATCCCCGGAGTTTTCAACCCGTATCGGATCGGCGACGAGGAGTTCGTTGACGGCGCGGTGGCGGAAAACGTTGGCCTGGCGGAGGCGATCCAGCTGGGAGCCACTCACGTGATCGCGATCGACAACAGCACTTCGAATCCACGGAGGCCGCCGAGCAACAACCTGGCCGGAGTCCTGGCGCAGAGCATCCAGATCATGCTGGCCCAGCGCACCATCGAGGAATACCAGCGCTTCGCGACCCAGGCACAGATCAGTCTGCTGGTTCCCAACGTTGAATTCGGCACGGAGGGCACGGATTTCAGCCAGGTGGAGCGGTTGATCGAGGAATCGTACTTGCGTACGCGCGCCTTTCTTGCGGGGGGTGGGCTGACCGCCAGGGGCGAAGTCGTCCCCGGCATCCACGTCATGCTCCCGCTTCGGCGCGCCACGGTCGTCTCCCTGGCGCAGTGACAGCGAGCCGTTCCGGCACGAGCCGCCGTGGGCGGGGGCTACGGTGGCTGTGGCCCCTTCCCCTGCTGCTGCTTGCCTGGCTGATCGCACCCCTCCGTGCCGGATCGTTGTATCCCGGAATGCCCTGCACGGCACAGGCCGACACCGTTTTCCGGCTCCTCTCCTCAACCGTGATCTTCATCCCGGTGGCGGCCGTCCTGCTGCTCCTCGCTCGCTGGGTGCGCCGGGCTCGGGCGCGGGGACTTCGCGTCTGGACAATCGGACTCACCGCTGCGGCACTGGGGATCAGCATCGCCTTTCTCCTCTTTGGCGGAGTGTCGGTCAATGACGGCGAGCAGGCGACCAGCTGCCCGGCGGCTGGGGACGATTTTCAGCCGGTCCACTGCTGGCGGAGCGGCAGCACGCTGGAGATGAATGCCTACGGCCGGCGTCCACTCGACCTCGCATCGATAAACCGGCTGGCCCGGTCGCTGGCGGCAACCAAGCAGGACGCGACGCTCTACGAGGCGATACTCCTCGACACCACCGATTCGACCGTCGCCGCCTACTCCAACGCGCGCCTCTTCATACTGCAGCGTCCCGACCTGACGGGATGGCGCGACCGGTGTCTGTCCGAGCATCGGGCCAAGCAACAGGAGGTTCAGTCGCACCGGATCGGCTTCTATCGCTTCAGCGCCCAGCAGTCGCCCGCCGTCAACGCCTTCTTCCTCCAGGACGCCGGAAAAAACGGTGAACTCGGCTACGAGGTTATCGACCTCCTTCACGGCGGCAACGCCCTGGCTTACGTTCGTCCCGATGACCTCCAGGCGGCGGAGTCCGCCTATCTCGACCACGTTGCCGCGGAGCTGGCCACCCTCAACCAGGATCTCGATCGCGAAACCCAGACGCCGACGCCGGCCGGCTCGCTCGCCCTGATGCGACGCGACTACGAACGTGTCAGGGCGGACCTCGCCAGCGCCCCGTCGCGTTTGACCGGGTATCGAGACCAGAGGCTGGCCCGTTTCCTGGACAACTACGAGCTGATCCTGACCGCGGAGGAGAGCGCTGCCCAGGGCCAGAGCGCCGTCAAGATTCACTCGAGCGCCTACGAGCAACACCGCCGCTTCTACTACCAGGAGTCGCGCGTGACTCGCCTGATCGGTTATCTCTACCTGCAGCAACCGGGCCAGGACTTCAGCGACGATGAGCTCTCGACGGTAAACTGGGCAGTGTTCTAAGCGGCCTCAGGCAGGAGGGAAACCCATGAGTGGTGTTCGGGTTCTGGTCGGTACTCACAAAGGCGCCTTCGTAATCAGCTCGGACGGGAAGCGCGAAAAATGGGATGTGAGCGGGCCGCACTTCTCCGGCTGGGAGGTCTACCACGTGAAGGCCTCACCCGCGGACCCGAACCGGCTGTACGCGTCTCAGAACACGGGCTGGTTCGGCCAGCTGATCCAGCGCTCGGACGACGGCGGAAAGACCTGGGCACCGGTCGGCAACAAGTTCGCCTACGAGGGCGAGCCGGGAACCCACCTCTGGTACGACGGGACGCCACGGCCTTTCGAATTCAAGCGTATCTGGCATCTCGAACCATCGCTCGATGATCCCGATATGGTCTACGCCGGGGCCGAGGACGCAGCTCTCTTTCGCACTACCGACGGCGGCCAGAACTGGCACGAGCTGGCCGCCCTGCGTCAGCATAAAACGGCACCCAACTGGGCACCCGGCGCGGGCGGTATGTGCCTGCACACTATCCTCCTCGATCGCAGCCATCCTGGCCGCATCTTCGCGGCTATCTCTGCTGCGGGAACCTTCCGCTCCGATGATGCGGGAACGACATGGCGGCCGATCAACAGCGGCCTGAAGTCCGAAGGAATCCCCAACCCGGACGCCGAAGCAGGGCACTGCGTCCACCGGATCGCGATGCACCCTTCTCGCCCGAATGTTCTCTTCATGCAGAAGCACTGGGACGTTATGCGCAGCGACGATTCGGGCGAGTCCTGGGAGGAAATTAGCGGGAACTTGCCGAGCGACTTCGGATTCCCGATCGACGTGCACCCGCACGAGCCGGACACCATCTATGTTGTCCCGATCAAAAGCGACTCAGAGCATGTGCCGCCCGACGGCAAGTTGCGTGTCTATCGCAGTCGGACGGGCGGCAATGAGTGGGAAGCTCTGACCAGGGGCCTGCCACAACGCGACTGCTACGTCAACGTGCTGCGTGACGCGATGGCCGTCGACACCATGGAATCATGCGGGATTTACTTCGGCACCACGGGGGGACAGGTTTACGCCTCGAGGGACGCCGGGGACAATTGGGAAGCTATCGTGCGTGACCTGCCGAAAGTCCTTTCGGTCGAGGTCCAGACCCTTAAGTGATCCGCGTTCTCTTACCCACGCACCTGAAGAAGCTGGCGCAGGTCGACGGCGAGGTGCGACTTCAGCCCGAGGGCGAGGTAACTCAGCGATCCGTCCTGGATGCCCTCGAAGCCCACTACCCCATGCTTCGCGGAACGATTCGCGATCAGACGACCTTCCAGCGGCGGGCGTTCATCCGCTTCTTCGCCTGCGAGCAGGACCTCTCCAACGAGTCTCCTGACGCTCCGGTACCCCCCGAGGTCAGGAGCGGCGCGGAGCCCTTCATGGTCGTCGGGGCGATGGCGGGAGGCTAGCCGGGGGCACGCTCAGGTGCGTGCCGGCTTCATCGCCGGCGCCTTGGCCTGGTCGTAGAGGATTCGCCGGACAGTATCGAGCCAGCGGTTGTCACCGTGGTCGGCCCGCCATAACCAGTACTCGCTTCCCCAGAGAAGGACGGTCGTATAACCGGAATCGGCCAGGTTGTTGAAGATGCTCCGGATCGCCTGCGGGCTGGTGCTCTTGGGATTGGTGTAGGTGTCCTTTGACGCCTCCCACGGTTCGGCCTGGGCTTCGGTGATCCAGGCCTGCTTGGCCTGTGAAGTCGCCAGGTCGTGCAGCGAATCGAGCCGGTCCGGCCAGTCGCCGTCGGCGCGGCTGAGGCGGTTCTGTCCGAGGAAGCGATAGCCGATGGCGGTATAGACATCGAGGCCGAGGATATCGCCCTTGTTGAGCGCGCGCAGACTATCGCGCTCGGCGCTGTCGGCCTGGAAGCCGAGCAACTCGCGGACGTCGAAGGGATGGCGGGCAGAGGCCTGGTCGAAGAGCAGGTTGAAGTGGCTGAAGGCATTGACGATCATCGGTCGCTGATGCTCATCGAGCTGACGCACCGTCGTGATTTCGCTATTAAGGAACTCGGCATCGATCCACAGCCGGTTCGGGCCGGCGCGGTTGAATGGTTCGTTTTCGACCTGCCAGGCGAGCAACGCGGGATTGTCGCGGTAGCGAAAGACAGTGTTCTCGACAAATGTCATTGTGGCGTCGCGCAGCGTGGGGTCGGCGGCCACGTCCTGGCCGTCATTGAGACCCGACGGCAGGAACCCTCCCGGGATGTAGAACTCGGGCCAGCCGAGACCCTTCATGCCCACGGTGAGCACTACCGGCTGCTTGCTCGTGGCCGCTTCCCGCATCAACCAGTCAAGCTGATCGTAGCCGTCCTGGTCGATCTGGTTCCAGTAGGCGCTGAGGCGAATCACCCGGAAATGCATCGCTTCGAGGCGTCGGAATGCAGACTGGTAGTTGAGACCGAGGGCGGCTGCCCGCTGCGGACTGAAGCTGATCCCAACCTGAACCGGCGCCGCGTTGGCATGCGCCTTGGCGCTGGCCGGCGAGAAGAGGTGCGACTGGGCGATGGCGATGAAGGGCAAGAGAAAGGCGAGCGCCATCGACTGGACGCGGCGACGCAGGATCAGGGAACGGAGGTTCGGTAAGTTCATGGCCGATCTCGAAGCGGCGCCCCGCGCCGTTCGCTGCTGGTGTCACGGCCAGCCCTGGGCTTTCTTGCACTTCGAGCCGCGATGTAAAGAGTTCGCGACGAAACGCAATTCTTGAGGCTGTACCGACCGCAGACGTCATCTGTTCCGCCCCATGTACGATTGGCCCGTGGCGGTTACCGAGGCCGGGAGCCTTAAGGCGAAATTCCGCGCCGGCCGGCCGCTGCTCGGCGGCCATCGGGGCAACGCTCACGAATGCCCGGAAAACACGCTGGCATCCTTCCGCTCCGCAATCGAGCTTGGAGTCGACCTGATCGAGTGCGACGTCCACCTCTCGGACGACAGGCAACTGGCCGTTATCCATGACCATCTGATCGACCGCACCACGAACGGAAGCGGCCTGGTACGCGACTACTCGCTCGCCGAGCTGAAGGGTTTCGATGCCGGCAGTTGGAAAGACGAGCGATTCAAGGGCGAGACCGTCCCCAGCCTGCCGGAGGTTCTCGAGCTCGCCCGGGGCAAGGCCGGCGTCGCGATCGAGATCAAGAACCTGCCCCTTCCCTACGAGGGTATCGAGAAGCGAGTTGTCCAGGCGATCACGGAGGCCGGGATGGTAGACGAGGTCATCGTCATCTCCTTCGATCACCGCAGTGTCAGGAGCGTCCGGGAAATCGAGTCGCGGATTCTAACCGGCGTCCTCGAGGCTTCACGGCCCGTCGACCCGCTGCGCGTGATGGCGGATGCGGGCGCCGAGGTCTTCTGTCCGCACTGGGCCTCGATCGACCCCGACACCGCGCAGGAGCTGCATGCGGCTGGCAAGCTGATCGGCGTCTGGACGGTCGACGATCCCTTTGCGCTGGCATGGTCGCGCGCCCTACCGGCGAACGCGATCTATACCAACAAGCCCAGAGAGATTCGCCCCTAACGCAGCGCCGTCACTTGAAAGCCGGGATGCCGGTGATCTCCTCACCGACTGCGAGCATGTGGATCTCGCTCGTTCCTTCGTAGGTGAGCACCGTCTCCAGGTTGGCCATATGTCGCATCACGGGATACTCGAGGCTGATTCCATTGCCACCAAGGATGCTGCGCGCCTCGCGGGCGATGGCAAGAGCCTCACGCACGTTGTTCATCTTCGCCATCGAGATCTGGGTGGCGGTTGCCTTGCCCTGATCCTTCAGCCGCCCGAGCTGAAGGGCGAGGAGCTGGCCCTTGGTGATCTCGGTCAACATGTTGACCAGCTTCTCCTGGGTGAGCTGGTAGCCGGCGATCGGCTTATCGAACTGGACGCGCGCCTTCGCATAGTCGAGCGCGCTCTGGTAACAGGCGATCGCCGCGCCAAGGACGCCCCAGACGATCCCGAAGCGCGCCTCGTTCAGGCATGAGAGCGGGCCTTTCAGTCCTTGCGCTCCCGGCAACTCGTTTTCAGCCGGCACCCGGCAGTCGTCAAGGAACAGCTCTGACGTTACCGACGCGCGCATCGACAGCTTGTGATGGATCTGGCGGGCCTCGAAGCCTTTTGCACCCTTCTCGACGAGGAAACCTCGGATGCCCTCGTCGGTGCGAGCCCAGACGATGGCCAGGTCCGCCACGTTACCGTTCGTGATCCAACGCTTGGTCCCGTTGATCACCCAGTCGCCACCGTCACGCCGGGCGCGGGTGGCCATCCCGGCCGGGTTGGAGCCGAACTCGGGCTCGGTCAGGCCGAAGCATCCGATAACCTCGCCTTTTGCCATCCGCGGCAGCCATCTTGTCTTCTGCTCCTCCGATCCATAGCGGTTGATCGGAAACATGCAGAGCGAGCCCTGCACCGAGACGAAGCTGCGCAGACCGCTGTCACCCCGTTCAAGCTCCTCGCAGGCCAATCCATACATCACGTTGGACATGCCGGCGGCCCCATACCCGTGCAGGTGCATACCGAAGAGGCCCAACTTTGCCAGCTCCGGGACAATTTCCGCGGGAAAAGTCCCGCGCTCGTAGTGGTCCGCGACTATGGGAAGGAACCGGTCGTCGACGAAGCGACCAACCGTGGCTCGAACCAGTCGCTCCTCCTCGCTCAGCAGGTCATCGACGCGATAAAAATCAACGAGCGGGGGCAAAGCGACCTCATTGTATAGAGTGGCTGGACCTCAAATGGCACTCACGATCGGTTACCAGGGAGAGCCCGGCGCCTATTCGGAAGAGGCGCTCCACCAGAACTATCCGAGCTCGGAGGGGGTCGCCCTGCGGACCCTCCGGCACGTCTTCCATCGAGTTGCCGATCGCACCATCGACCTGGCGCTGGTGCCGGTCGAGAACTCGCAGGCCGGCAGCGTACTCGAGACCTACGACCTGCTGCTCGAGTACCGCGTGATGGTGGTGGGCGAGGTCGCTCTCCAGGTCGACCACTGTTTGCTGGCGCTGCCCGAAGCCGACCGCCAGGCATTGAAGCGCGTCCTCTCGCATCCGCAGGCGCTCGCCCAATGCGAGGCGTTCCTCGTTCGAGAGAGACTCGAGCCCGTCCCTGCCTACGACACCGCCGGAGCGGCGCGCATGATCAAGGCCGAGGGCCGGACAGAGCAGGCCGCAATCGCGAGCCGTCGTGCTGCCGAATTGTATGGCCTCAAGATCCTCGCCGAACGCGTCCAGACCGTGAGGGAGAACGTAACCCGGTTCTTTCTCGTCAGCCGCCGCGGGCCCAGCCGTCCCAAGCCGCCGCGGCTCAAGCGCAAGTCGCTCGGTTGGAAGACTTCCCTCGTCTGCGCCGTCCGAAACGAGCCGGGTGCGCTCTTCAACCTGCTCGCCTGCTTCCAGGAATCAGGTGTCAACCTGACCAAGCTCGAGTCACGGCCGCGCCGCGATCCCCCCTGGGAGTACGTCTTCTACCTGGACCTTGACGGACGGCGCTCCGAGAAGCCTGTGGCGGCTTCGATCCGTGCCGCCAGGCGCGTCACGACTTTCCTCGAAGTCCTCGGAACCTACCCTCGCGCCCTACCGGCGGCCGTACCGCCCCGGCGAAAGGCGGTTCGGCGAGTTCGACCGGCTGGCTGATCGATCGCGCCACCTATCATGAAATGAGCGTGCATGGAAAATCCGCTTTCACTCTGGCACTTCTACCTGCGCAACAAGCGCAAAGTCATCCCCGTCATCGGGATCCTGGCGCTGGCGATTCTCGGCGTCGTGGTCACGGACTCGCTGCTGGCCTCGGCGCGGGAAACCGCCTACGCCACCTACGGTAGCTACCAGAAGCTGATCCTGGTCGCCCCCAGGGCGACGCGTGACCAGGACCTCTCCAACCCTCTTCAGACTTCGCTCTCCCATCTGCGCGATGTCCAGACGCAGCTAGACACTCTTGACGGGCCCGGCGGCATCTCCTCCTACTACAACGCCGTCGTCGCCCTCCCCGCGCAGGTCCGGGCCCAGCTACCGCTGGTGCAGCAGCTACAGATCGATGCCGGTAACGCTCGCTACTACGCGGCTCGCCTGCGGGGTGACCTGGTGCCGCTTGCCGACTTGATCGTCAGGGTGCAGCGTCTCCAGGCGGAGCAGGCTGCCTTCACCCAGCTGGAGCAGAAGCTTGCCCAGAACCCGACTGACCCGACGCCCCTGCTCGCCTACATCCAGCAGCACCAGACAGTGCTGCGCTCGGTGCTCCCCGACACCGCCCAGATCGGGCGCCTGCAGGCAGCCGCAACTTCAGCCTCAGCCGATGCCGGCGGCCTGCAGCGGTCCCTTACCAACATGGGCAGGGACACCGCTGCGCTGAACAACGCAGGCGCCGCCATCTCCAACCTTCCGGTGCCTCCCTCCCCCGCCAACGCGATCGACCAGTTCAAGCAGGCGCTCGACGGGCTGACCAGCAGCCTGGGCTCCTTTGAAGCGCCCCAGCCGGGCCTCGACCAGCTGCAGGCGGCGAGCGCCAGGATCGCCGGCGCCGCCTTCGTCCGCCGTGATGCCTATTCCAACCTCGACATCAACCTGCTCGCCGGCAACGCTCAGTTCGACCTCTACGGCGTCGACCAGAGTGGCATGCAGCGTCTCCTGAACCTTTACGGCGACCGGCTCGTGGCCGGGCGGCTGCCGAAAGCAAACGTCAATGAGATCGCGATCTCGGAGGAGGTGGCGCGGGCGCGGAACGTGGGTGTCGGCGGCAGAGTGGGTAACAACATCGACGAGCTGGATCGTCTGCCCGACGCCTTCACCGTGACCGGAATCCTCCAGGGCCCAACCCGGATCGGCGTGATTCCGCTCGAGTACATGACGCAGCACTATCTCTTCGAGCGCCGTTACCAGGGCCTGGTGGTCGTGCCGCAGGCCGGCCAGGAGCAGCAGGTCCATGACCAGATGGTGCGACTGATCGGCAACCAGCCCTTCCGCCTCTTCGACTGGGCATACATCAAGGCCAAGATCGATAGCCTGATCGCGAACCTCGACACCATCAACCGCTTCCTGATCATCCTGGTGACGATCGTCCTCTCGCTGGTGGTCGGCCTGCTGAACAACCTCTTTTTCCGCCAGCGGATGAACGAGTTCGGCTTACTCGCAGCGGTCGGCTACAGTCGCTGGGCCCTGATCATGCGAGTGGCATGGGAGTCTCTTGGGGTGACGCTGGCCGCATGGGGGCTGGGAGTCGGCCTCGGGATCGCAGTCCTCACCTGGTTCAACCACATCTTCATAATCCCGCACGGCTTGCTGATGAACGTTTTCGATTGGAACCTCCTCATCACCCACACCCTGCCGATCCCCTTGATGGTGTTCGTCTTCGGAATGGGCACCGTCGCCTGGCAACTCCTCAGGCTGGATCCCATCTCCATCATCGAGAGGAGGGACTGATGCTCCGAGCCCAGGACCTCGTTCTCGATTACCGGAGCGGCCACTCGGTGGCGCATGCCGTCAACACCGTCTCGCTGGCGGTTGAGGGCGGTAGCTTCATCGGACTGATCGGCCCGTCGGGGTCAGGCAAGAGCTCGTTGATGTACCTGCTCTCCGGCCTGAAGCGACCCACCAGGGGCAATGTCATCTTCGAGGGCCAGGAATACTCAAGCATGTCGATGCCCGGTTTGATGAGCCTCCGCCGCCATCGCTTCGGCTTCGTCTTTCAGCAGCACTTCCTGATCAACTACCTGAGCGCACTGGAGAATGTAATGGTGGGGGCGGTGAAGCGCAATCACGAGACCGCCGCCTACGCCCAGGAACTTCTACGACGCGTCGGCCTCTCGGACAAGATGCGCAAGCGCCCCTACGAACTCTCAATGGGCGAACGGCAGCGGGTCGCAGTGGCCCGGGCGATGGTTCACAAGCCGGCGGTTGTCTTCGCCGACGAGCCGACCGCCTCGCTCGACCAGTCAACCGGCCACGAGGTCATCAGCCTGCTTGCCGAATATCGCTCCCAGGGCAGTGGCAGCGTGGTCGTCGTCACGCACGACCCCAACATGCTGACCGGCGCCGATCGCGTCCTGCAGATGCGGGACGGGCAGCTGAACTAGGCGGGAACCCCTGCCAGCCCGAGGGGCTCGGCGCTCGCCTTCAGGGCGTCGATCACCACCTGGATATGCTCGTCCAGGGGGACGCCGAGCGCCTCAGTGCCGGTGAAAATCTGCTCGCGGTGGACGCCGCGGGCGAAGGCCTTGTCTTTGAACTTCTTCTTGACCGAAGCGACGTCCACGTCGGCAACCGCCTTGCTGGGCCGAACCAGCGCGACGGCCGCAACGAACCCGACCAGCTCATCGGCGGCGTAGAGCACCTTCTGCATCGGCGTCGTCCTTGGAGCATTGGCGTAGTCGGCGTGGGAGAGCACCGTGTACCAGATCTCCTCCGGCCAGCCCCGCTCTTTGAGGATGGCGGCACCCTTGACGGCATGCTCCCCGACCTCCGGGTAGCGCTCGTAGTCGAAGTCATGGAGCAGGCCGGCGATCCCCCAGCTCTCAGGATCGCCGCCGTAGCGGGGGGCGTAGGCGCGCATGGCCGCCTCGACTCCAAGCCCGTGCTTGATCAGGTGAGGCGTCTTGGTGAACTCGTTAAGCGTTTCCCAGGCCTCGCCGCGGGTGGATGGCATGGTTCCGGAGTCTAACAGCCGGTGGACGGCCATTCGGCCTATTGACGGTTTTTACGCCCCGTCATACGCTCACCGCAGGAGGTTTGGTCAAAATGGCACGGCACATGCACCACTGGATCGACATGGTGGAAGCGGTGCTGATCATCGGGATTCTGCTCGCCATCGCCTGGCTGAGCTGGCAGGCATTCATGCAGGCCTACACCCCGGTCATCAACATCTTCAATAAATTCGGCGGCTGAGCCGAGGGCGCCAGCCCCCTGGTTGCGCGCTCTCAGCAGCCGGTGGGAGCGTGCGCGGCGTACGCGTAGAGGTTTTCCAGGAACTGGTGCGGGTTGACCGTCCCTGCGTGAGCGATCAACGGCTTCTGCGATTCGATCACTTCGAAGTGCACGTTCGCCATGTCGCTGAAGCCGGCGCCCGGGTCGTCCGGGTCGCCCCCGCTTTTGGCGATAAGCCCACCTGCCGCAACATGCTCGCCGCTCTGGAGATCGAATTCCCGGACGTGGCCATAGAGGAAGGCGATCGCGTCGCCCTGGTCATCCTTGAGGACGTCTGAGACGACGACGGCGGCCCAGCCCGTCGGGTAGCCGGGAACCGTCCAGTTCGTGATCCGGTAAGAGGTCCCCGAGGTCACGGCGTAGAGCGGGGTCCCGCTGTCGAGCACGATGTCGATCGCGTTATGGCCGTACAGCTCCACCATCGAACCTGAGGTCACGTCGTGAACCGGCAGGTGCTTGCGGACCGTTGTGCCGTTGTAGGCGCCGTAGTCCTCGACCATCTTTCCCTCCGCATCGCCCGGTTTCCCCCATGGCAGCCGCAGATGCAAGCCGGATGTGTCGCGCACGTTGGTCGTGAAGGCGATGCCCAGATCGAACGACGGGCAGCCGGGTGAGGCCGAGGGAGTCGCCGCGGCAACGGGAGTTGACCCTGGCATGCTGGGCGCGGCCGCCGCCGTCGAACCATTCGCGTGGAATACCGTCCCGGCAATACCGCCAAAGAGAATTCCCGCGACCAGGACCGCTGTCCGCTTGCCTTTCATTTCGTCGCACTATCAACGCGCCACCTCGGGGAATTGGTACGGAATAGGAAGTTGCTTCTGAGCTTCGTAACTATCCAGATGGGGTGCGCGTTCCATGCGCTCAGGATTGCGCCGCACTTAAGACCCCTACCTATAATTCGGGACGGGGGTGTAGCTCAGTGGTAGAGCACCTGCCTTTTAAGCAGGGTGTCGAGAGTTCGATCCTCTCCGCCCCTAATCGATCCGACGTCTAATTTCGCACAGGCGGCGGGACTGAATTGCCGTTCTAGTTGAGTGAGCCTTTTCACTGCGGGGCGTCGATTATGGTTGGCCGGGCGACGGCGAACGAACCCCTTCTAGCTTTTGGGTCTCGTTGGTCTACTGGCCGTTTTCCTTCTGGTAGGCAACCTCTACTTGGGCCAGTTGCCCCGTCCAATGCCCGCCCCAATGTCATTTCGGGCGCCGGAACCCGTTTCCGGCCCCAATCACCACCGCACCTATTACCCAAACTCGTCTCCGGTCGCGGCGGGCATCAAGTATGCGATGAGGATGTCGACCCACTGTGGGATCGGCTATCCCGATGGCCCCGACTTTGATGGAAGCCTCTGGGATCCTACGTGGACCAAGTTTGGGTTTGAGAGCCAGCCGGAGGGAACCAACGGGCCGGCGGATTCCGGCTACATGGTGCTGGTATCGGGAAATACAGCTCAGTTCCACAGTTCCCAAGGAGTTACGTTCACATTCACCCGTCACGCTGGCGCTCGGATCGCTGGTGACTGCGCGTGAATGATGGTTTCGGTGATGACGAGGCCAGCCCGCGTTGCACCCGACTACCCTGTCAATCCGCCTGTCGATGATCCACCTGATCGGCGAATCAATCCGTGTAACCGGGAAATTATCTAAAATTGTTTCAGTACCGTCTAACGTATGCATGAGCGGTTGGCCCGTGCTTTGTAGGCT
>Ga0207416_1001136_pt1 | contig 37785 bp, 38 predicted proteins | sample PaiPotPPM11metaG_FD_184107 | JGI IMG/M metagenome (GOLD analysis project Ga0207416, IMG submission 184107) | Iron sulfur acid spring bacterial and archeal communities from Banff, Canada, to study Microbial Dark Matter (Phase II) - Paint Pots PPM... ...
CAGGGTGATCTGGTGCTGGCCGCCGGTCCCTCCGACGCCCCTGGTGGGCCGGGGACGGGAGATCGCGGCGGCGAGATCGCGCCTGCTGGACGACGGCGCACGGCTGCTCACCCTGACGGGGCCCGGCGGCGTGGGCAAGACGCGCCTGGCGCTGGCGGTCGCGGCGGAGGTCGCGGCAGCGTTCCCCGATGGGACGGCGTTCGTGTCGCTGGCCGCCGCGCGAGACACCCAACAGGTCGCCGCCGCCATCGCCGCCGCGCTGGGCGTCCGCGAGGCCGGCGGGACCAGCCTGACCGATGCCCTCAAGGCCTACCTTGGCGAGAAGCGCCTGCTGCTGGTCCTCGACAACTTCGAGCAGGCGCTGGAGGCGGCGCCGCTGGTGGCCGATCTGCTGGCGGCCTGCCCCGAGCTCCGCGTGCTGGTGACGAGCCGATCGCTGCTGCGCCTCTCGGGCGAGCAGCGCCTGCCGGCGCCGCCGCTGCCCCTGCCCGACCCGGAGCGCCTCCCCGCGGTCGCGCAGCTCGAGCAGTACGACGCCGTGGCCTTGTTCGTCCAGCGCGCCCGGGCAGTCCAGCCGGACTTCGCCCTGACCGACGCCAATGCCCGCGCCGTGGCGGAGATCTGCGCGCGGCTGGACGGACTGCCGCTGGCGATCGAGCTGGCGGCGGCGCGGGTGCGACTCTTACCTCCGCCGGCCCTGCTGCAGCGATTGTCGAGCGGCCTGGCGGTGCTGACGGGCGGGGCGCGCGACCTGCCCGAGCGGCAGCGGACGCTACGCGGGGCCATCGCCTGGAGCTACGACCTGCTCACCCCGGCCGAGCAGACCCTCTTCGCCCGGCTGGGCGTCTTCGTGGGCGGCTGCGCGCTGGAGGCGGCCGAGGCGGTGTGCAACGCGCGGAGCGATCTGGAGATCGACCTCTTGGAGGGAGCCGAGTCCCTGGTCGACAAGAGCCTGGTACGGCAGGAAGAGACCGTGGAGGGCGAAGCGCGCCTCGTGATGCTGGAGACGCTGCGGGAGTTCGCCCTCGAGCAGTTGGGGGAGCGTGGCGAGGCGGACGAGCTGCGCCGCGCGCATGCTGGCTACTACCGGTCCCTGGCGGAGGAGGCGGAGCCCGAGCTACGCGGGCCGGATCAGCGGGGGTGGCTCCAGAGGCTGGAGCGCGAGCACGACAACCTGCGGGCGGCGCTGCGCTGGATGCAGGAAACGGGCGCGACGGAGGATGGGCTGCGGCTGGCCGGGGCGCTGGGCGCCTTCTGGGCTTCCCATGGCCACTTCAGCGAAGGGCGGAGCTGGCTGGAGGGGTTCCTGGACCGAGGAGGCAAAGCGCCGGTCCTGACGCGGGCCAAAGCACTCAACGCTGCCGGCAGGCTGGCCTGGTATCAGGGTGATCACGTGGACGCGCAGGCAAGTCTGGAACAGACGCTGGCACTACGCCCGGCGCTCAGCGACAAGCCCGTAATCGCCTTCGCACTAGACTGGCTCGGCCTGGTCGCGGACGGTCAGGGGGACTACCGGGGGGCCGTGCCGCGCTACGAGGAGGCGCTGAAGCTGCAGCGCGAGGCCGGGGACGAGGCGGGGATTGCCAGCTCCCTGAACAACCTGGGGATCGCCGTCTACGACCAGGGCGATTACGAGCGAGCGGCGGCCCTATTCCAGCAGGCTGCCGACCTGCGCAAGAAGCTCGGTGATCAGCAGGGCATTGCCCTCTCCCTGCTCAACCTGGGAATGGTCGCCTACGAGCAAGGCGCCTGGGATCGCGCTGTGGCGCTGTACGAGGAAGCGCTGGCCGTGCAGCGGCAGCTAGGGAACACGCAGCGCGTCGCGATCTTGCAGGGCAACCTCGGCTTGGTAGCGCAGGCTCAAGGTGATTATGGGCGGGCAACGGATTTGTACGCAGAGGCGCTGGCCACCTGCCGCGCCTTGGGCGACCGGAGCGGCGCCGCCCGCTGCCTGCACAACATGGCGGAGGTGAAGGCGCTGCGAGGCGAGCACGGAAGCGCCCTCGCACTCTACCGGCAGGCGCTCGCGCTACGTCAGAAACTCAGCGACAAGCGGGGCGCCGCCATCGACCTGGTCGGACTTGCGGAAGTCATGCTTCCCTTGGGGCGGCCAGAGCTCGCCACACGCCTCCTGGCCGCGGCGGCGGCGCTCTGCGAGGCCAGCGGGGCTTCCTTGCCATCGTCCTCGCGCGCCACCGCCGATCGCACCCGCGCCGCGGCGCAGTCGGCGCTGGGGGAGCAGGCGTTTGCCGCCGCCTGGGCCGAGGGGAAGGCAATGTCGATGGAGGCAGCCATCGCCACGGCGCTGGACCAGCACCTACCGGTGTGACCTTCTCCGGCGAGCTCCCAGCCCCTCGGTCTCAGCAGCCCAGTCCTTTGGCTACGCTGGCTAATGCCGGGGAGGCCGGGGCCTCGGCAATCCCCGCTGGGCCCACTGGCTTGGGGTAATGAAAGGGCGCTATTCGGCAGCACAGTCCGACCTCGGCTTCGCTCAGCCCGGACCTGGTCCAGCCTCTCCGGTGACAACTTCTACGCTGAGGGTGAACTGCACGGTCTTGCCGGCATCGCAGTTGAATACTTGCAACAGCATCGGCCCGAGCAGTGGGGCGCCATTCGCGTCCGTGGCGTTGACGGTCACCCATCCCAGAGCGTTGATCGTCTCCGGCAATAGCGGGTTTCCGCGCATGTAACTGGGGAGCGGACTCTCCTTATAATAGACATCAAGACCTACCTGTCCACTCTCCACCAGCTGGGGCGCGTCGGTTGTGAGCATGAACGCCCGCCCGCCGTTGTTACTGCTTGAGATCGGCGGTAGAGCGCTGGTCTGGTAATAGAAATACGCCCCATCGCTCTTGCCCAGGAGGCTCCCCTGTACGGCCCCGGAATTGAGCGGATAAGGATAATCCGGACTTGCGCCCGTCTCGGTCTCGCGCTTGGGACCAGTTCGGTTGATCACGGCTGCTATCGCGGCGTCACGGCAGGCGCCGGAGGACGCCGTGGTCGCAGCGGCAGACGGAACGGGCAGACCTTGCGGCGTCAGGGTGAACGCGATGTTGTTGGCGGGGTCGTAGTCGAACACCTGCGCCAGGACCGGACCGGGTGTCGTCGAGGAGAAGAGCGCCAGGTCGGTGAAGGGGCCGTCGCGGCCCGCCGTTGCTGTGGTGTGGCCCTGATAGACATTGAGTCCAGCCGCCCCGCTATTCAGCGGCGTGGCATTGTTCGTAGTCAGCGTCAAGGAGACAGTTGAACCGTCCCCGGGGTAGCTGAACTGAAAGAAGGCATAGGCGCCGCCGCTGTTGCCAATCAGGCTCCCATCAACTGGACCGACCAGAGGCAGCGGATTCGTAGGACTGCCGGTGGCCGGCGCTGCCGACACGGTCCCTGTCAACGTGAGGAGCGCGGCCATCGTCACGGTGCAGGCATACCTGATAAGGGACCTGTACATTCGCGATCCTCCTTTCGCTGTCGCGGCCCGATCTTGGCCTTCCACGGGAAGGCGAGCGGAGATGTGGCCGCAGACTGGCGTCCAGAGTATATGATCCATCCACGCAGCGTGCTCGCCGCGTGGAGGAGGAGATGGCGATGCCTGACGGAGCCAGTACCCAAGGACCAAGCGAGGGAAACCGTGCCAACCCAGCCAGGACCAACGTGGTGTTCATCCTTACCGACGATCAAGGCCCCTGGGCTGCCGGCTGCTACGGCAATCACGAGATCCGCACACCCAACATCGACCGGCTGGCCGCCTCCGGCGCGCGCTTCACCAACTTCTTCGTCGCCACCCCCGTCTGCTCGCCCAGCCGCGCCACGCTGCTGACCGGGCGCATCCCCTCCCAGCACGGCGTCCACGACTGGCTCTCCGGCGGCAACATCGGCGCCGACGCTATCCGCTACCTGGAGCACGAGCTGACCTACACCGACCTCCTGGCCCGCCAGGGCTGGACCTGTGGCCTCAGCGGCAAGTGGCACCTGGGCGACAGTCAGATCCCCCAGCACGGCTTCAGTAACTGGTTCGTCCACCAGGTCGGCGGCGGGCCCTACAACAACGCCCCCATGGTCCGCAACGGCCAGCTCGTTAACGAGCCCGGCTACGTCACCGACGTGATCACCGACGAAGCGCTGCGGCTGCTCGACCGCTACGCGGACGGCAACATCCCCTTCTATTTGAGCGTCCACTACACCGCGCCGCACTCCCCCTGGACCGGCCACCCCCAGGAGATCGTCGACTCCTACGACGACTGCCCGTTCAACTCCTGCCCTCAGGAGCCGCGCCATCCCTGGGCCGGATCGCTCACCACGAACTGTCTGGGCAACCGCGAGATGCTCAAGGGCTACTTCGCCGCCGTCACCGCCATGGATCTGAACGTCGGCCGCATCCTGGACCGGCTGGAGGAGCGCGGCTTGCGTGAAAACACCTTGGTTATCTTCCTCAGCGACAACGGCTTCTCCTGCGGCCAGCACGGCTTCTGGGGTAAGGGCAACGGCACCACGCCACGCAACATGTACGAGCACTCCATCAAGGTGCCGGCCATCTTCAGCCACCCCGGCGCCATCCCCGCCGGCCGCGTGGAGGAGGCCATGGTCTCCGCCTACGATTTCATGCCCACGCTGCTCAGCTACCTCGACCTGCCCATCCCCGCCGATCACAACCTGCCGGGGCAGTCGTTCCTTCCGCTGCTGCGCGGCGAGACGATGCCCGAGCGCGAGCACGTCGTCGTGTTCGACGAGTACGGTCCCGTGCGCATGGTCCGCACGCGCGAGTGGAAGTGCGTTTACCGTCACGCCTATGGCCCGCACGAGCTGTTCAACCTCATCGAGGACCCCGACGAGCGGCGCAACCTGGCCGGCGATCCCGGTCAAGCCGGCCGCGTCAAGGAGCTCAAGGCGCGGCTGGAAGAGTGGTTCGCACGCTACGTCGACCCACGCCGCGACGGCCTGGTACAGGACGGCACCGCCATGGGGCAGACCAGGCGCTTCGGCTGACCCGGCTGATGCGCTGGCTCGATCAACCAGCGCTGACCGGGCATACTGCGCGCGCTGGCTGAGCCTCCGCGCCGGCCATCTCCGCGGCACACCCAGGCGCTCCCGGCCGCGTCTGTCTGCTCAGAGACAGCCCGCCGGCCCGGGAGCGTCGATCGGAGAAGTCGCGAGGGGGCTACGTTCCGGCTCGTCCAGCGCGTACGCCACCGCCTGCTCCAGCGACAACGCCCGGCCGGCGGCGTAGGCGGCGGCGTAGGCCGGCTCGCCGAGCCGCTGCCGCGTCGCCGCCAGCGTCCGCTCGCGCTCACCCCGGCCGATCGGTTCGATCAGCACGCCGCCCAGCCGCTCCAGCGCGGCATCCGCGCCGCCGAGCAGTCGCGCTGCCCGCTCCCACTGGCCCCGTGCTCGTGCCAGCGCGCCAAAAGCGTGCAGTTGCTCCACCACCGCATAGTCTAGGCGCAGGCTCCAGACCTCCACCAGGTTCTCGCGGAAGCGGGCCCCAGCCTCCTCGAACCGTCCGGCGTCCAGCGCCAGGTAGCCCAGCGAGCGCCGCGGATACTGCCGGTTGGCGACTCCTTCGAAGACCGCCAGTTCCTGCTGGAAGCGAGCGGCGGCCCCAGCCAGATCGCCGCGCCACCAGGACAGCATCCCGAGGTAGCCGAGCGCCAGCCATGCGGCCAGCCCCCTCCCCCCAGCCCGTGCCAGCGCCTGCTCGAGTGCCTCCTGCGACGTGGCCGGGTCGCCAGCTTGCAGGATCGGATCACCCAAGCAGACGAGGAAGAGCGCCACGGCCAGCTGGTCCGCGTTGGCCTCGGACATCGCCAGCCCTGCGCTGAAGTGGGCCCGCGCCGCTTCCAGATCACCGAGCCACCTGGCCAGCACGCCGGCAAAGAACAACGCCCGGAGGCGGAGCCAGGCCGGCGCCGCGGCGCCCGCTTGGTCCAGGAAGCGGCGCAGCCAGCCCAGCCCCTCCGCCCGCGGCCCCGCCTGCCACCAGAGGAACGTGGAGCGGGTGGCCAGCCGCAGCCCGCGCTCGGCGTCGCCATGCTCGGCACACCACGTCAGTGCCAGCCGCAGGTTCTCGCGTTCCTGCTCCAGTTGGGAGAGGGGCAAGGCGCTCCAGACCAGGCCCGGTCCCCACGGCTCAGGGCCGAGCTCGCCATCGAGCCGGCGCAGCAGGGCCTCCACCTGCGCCGCCCGCGTCGCCCCGGCTTCCCCCGCCAGCGCCAGTTGCTCCACCGCGAACTCCCGCACCGTCTCCAGCATGGTAAAGCGCGGCTCGCCCTCGGCCTCCTGCGTGCGGAGCAGACCGTGCCGCGCCAGCGTGTCCAGTCCCTCCAGCAGGTCCAGGCCGAGCGGCCCAGCCGCCGTGGCGACCGCGTCGGCAAGGTCGAGCGGGCAGCCCCCGACGAACACGCCCAGCCGGCGAAAGAGCGCCTGCTCCGCGGGAGCGAGCAGCTCGTAGCTCCAGGCCAGCGTGGCGCGGAGGGTGCGCTGACGTGGGGGCAGGTCGACCGCCCCACCCGTGAGCAGGCTCAGCCGGTGGCCCAGCCGCGCCAGCAGCGCCGCCGGCGGCAGGAGGCGCGCCCGCGCCGCCGCCAGCTCGATCGCCAGCGGCAGCCCATCGAGCTGCCGGCAGATGGCGGCGACGGCGGCGGCGTTGTCGGCGCCGAGCGCGAACTTCGGCTGCACGGCTTGGGCCCGTAACACGAAGAGCGCCACGGCCTCGACCTGCGCAAGCTCCCCCAGCGACAAGCGGCACTCCGCCTCGGGCAGGCGGAGCGGCGGCACGGCGAACTCCTGCTCTGCCTCCAGCCGCAGCGGCGCCCGACTCGTGGCCAGCAGTACCAGCCGGGGGCAGGCGGCGAGCAGCTCGCCGAGCACCGGCGCTGCCGCGGCCACCTGCTCGCAGTTGTCCAGCAGCAGCAGGAGCCGGCATGGCCGCAGCAGCTCGGCCAGCACCTCGCCCAGGTCCTTCGGTCCCGGCTGGACGCCGAAGGCCCGTGCTACTGTCGGCAGCACCAGGGCCGGGTCCTGCAACTCGGCCAGCGAGACGAAGACCACGCCACCGGGATACGCCCGGGCCACGGACTCCGCTAGCCGCAGGGCCAGCCGCGTCTTGCCGACCCCGCCCGGACCCGTGAGGGTCAACAGCCGGGTGCTGGACAGCAGGGAGCGCAGCCGGTCCAGCTCGTCCTGCCGACCGATGAACCGGGTCAATGGCGCCGGGAGTGGCGGCGACGTGGCTCGCGGCCAGGAGGCCGCGGACGATCGCGGCGCGCGCCGGCGCACCACGGCGCCGGCCAGCCGGGCGCGGTCGGCCTCATTCAGGTGGAGCGCTCGGCTGAGCAGGTCCACGCTGTCCTGATGGGGCGCCAGTCGCGTCCCCCGCTCCAGGGCGCTGATCGCTTCCACGCTGAGCCGGGCCCGTTCCGCGAGCGCTTCCTGAGACAGCCCAGCCGCCAGGCGAAAGTGCCTCAAGAGCGTGCCGAAGGTCACGGGGGTAGTCTCGGCCACGGCCCCTCCTATCGCGAGCGCCCCGCCGCGCGGCCGTATGGCCGGCGGTCGCGGCCGGGCCGCGCAGCCCGGACAGGCCGGACTGCCCGCCTGCCACGGACAACTGGGGCTTGCGAGGATTGTGCGGCATAAGTGTACGTGCTGTCCGTGGTCCTCGCTCCTCGCTGGACGCACACTGCCGTTCAGTGCAGGCGCCGCCGCGCTGCTGTCGCCGCGATGGGCGACGCGAGAGGAGGAGCGATGCATCGCCGGACGATTCACGATGCCTTCGCGCCGCCGAGCCTCGGGGGCGCGGCGGCGCTGCTCCTCTGGCGAGCGCGGCGTTCGCGTGCCGTGCGCTGGACGATGCTTGGCGCGCTGCTCGCCCTCCTCCTGGCCGGGGGAGGCCTCGCCCTCCAGCCCCCGCAGGACGGCGAGCCGATCGCGCTGCCGAGCGCGCCGCTGGCCGTCGCGGCGGACGGCCGCGCCGGTCGCCTCTACGTCGCCACGGCGGACAACAGCGTCTACGTGCTGGATACGGCCAGCAAGCGTCTGATCGGCGCGGAGAAGGTCGCTGGCTTGCCGGTGGCCGTCGCCGCGGACCCTGCCGCCGGCCGCGTCTGCGTCGCCACCCTCAACGGCTTGGTGGTGCTGGACGCGGCGGGCGCGGCAGCACCGAGGACCGTCGGGCTCGGGGACCCACCGACGGCCCTGGCGGTGGACCCGGCGTTAGATCGGGTTTACGTTACGACGGTCGCCTTTGAGCACGGCCTCGGCAGCGGCCGGCTGGTCGTGCTGGACGCGACGCGAGATACCGTCATGGCGAGTGTCCCTGTCGGCGTGCAGCTGCTGGGGCTGGCGGTCGATCTCCGCAGCCATCGCCTCTACGTGGCCGACGCCGGCGGCGGGAGCGTCACCGTCCTCGAGGGCGAGCCCCTCGCCGTGCGGGCCACCATCGCGGTGGGTGGCACGCCCTACCGCGTGGATGTGGACGCCCGGGCCGGCCGAGCCTACGTGACCGACCTGGAGGCGCCCCTCCTCCGGGTGCTCGCCACGAGGCGCGACGTCGTCCAGCAAACCGTCCCCGTGGGCCGGCGCCCGGCCGGCGTCGCCGTCGACCCGGCCACCGGGCGAGTGTTCGTGGCCAACCGCGGCGACGGGACGATCACGGTCCTGGGCGGCCCGGATGCGACGCCGCTCGCCACCCTGCCCGCCGGCGCCCAGCCCGCCAGTCTGGCCGTGGATGCCGCGGGCAACCGCGTCTACGTGACCGATCTGGAGGACGGCACCCTCCGGCTGCTCCAGGACGGCCGCTTCGGGCGCCCCAAGGCCCATGTGATCGCCCGCACCGACGGGGCCGCGGCACCCGCGCCGCAGGAACCCTCCACCTGCGACTGCTAGGACATTGGGGCCGGCAGAGCGAGCGCCCGGGCATGTTCTCTGGCCTTCGCTCCTGTAAATTGCAGGTCGGAATTCCGCGGAATTCAAGGCAGGAAATCGGCACGGACTAGAGTGCCTCCATACGGCCAGCAGGCGGTGTGGAGGGATAGGGAGCGTGCTGAGATATATGGACCGATCGACGATTCACTACCTACGACAGAAGGGCTGGACGAAGACGCAGATCGCGGCGTTCGTCGGCCACCATCGGGACACCATCGCCCAGGTGCTCAAGGAACCGGTGGACCAGCAGCCGATCGTGCGACCGCGGGAGCCGCTGGCGGCGGCGTTCGCCGAGCAGATCGAACGCTGGCTGGAGGAGGGGCTGAGCGTGCGGCGCATGGTCGAGCTGGCGCGCGCCGATGCCGCGCGGCCGTTTACCGGCAGCGATGTGGCCTTCTACAATTATGTGCGTCCCTTGCGCCAGGCGCCTCGGGCCCTGCCGGCCCAGGCGGTGGTGCGCTTCGAGGGCTTGCCGGGCGAGCTGGTCCAGATCGACTGGGGCGAGCACCGGCAGATGCCGTTTACCAAGGTCGGCCTCGCCGGCCAGACGCGCTACTTCTTCGCGGCCCGCCTCAAGTACAGCCGCTGGATGTGGGCGCGCTTCACCCAGGATATGCAGAGCGAGACGCTCCTGCGCTGCCTGATCGCCTGCCTCGTGGCCCTGGGCGGTGTGCCCTGGGTGGTGACGAGCGACAATCCCAAGACGATCACCGTGGGGCGGGATCGCCAGCAGCAGCCGATCTTGCCCCCCGCCTACCAGCAGGCGGCGGTGGAGTTTGGCTTCCATCCCTCCCTGTGTACCCCGGCCGCCGCGCAACAAAAAGGCGCGGTAGAAAATCTCGTGAAATTCGTCAAGGCCAACTTCCTGGCGGGGCGGGCCTTCTACGACGACGCCGACTTGGAGCGGGAGTGCGCGGCCTGGCTGCGGCGGGTGAACGAGGACCGCCCCTCGGACGCCACGGAGCAGGTCCCGGTGGCGCTGCTCGCCGAGGAACGGCCACATTGCAACCCCTTGCCGGCGACCGCCTGGGACTACGGGCTGGTGGACAGCGTGCTGGTGAGCCGGGAGAGCCTCGCGACCATCGCCACCAACCGCTACTCCGTCCCGGTGGCCTACGTCGGCCAGGCGCTCACGGCGCGGATTCATCCCGAGCGGATCGCGCTCTACCGGGGGACGGCCTTGGTGGCGAGCCATCCCCGTTGCCACGGTCGCCGCACGCGGATCGTGGTCCCGGAGCACTACGAGCCGGTCTTTGCCCAGAAGCCGCGGGCGCGCACGATGGTCTACCGCGACTGGCTGGTCGCCTTGGCACCGAGTGTGGCGACCTACGTCCAGCGGCTGTGCCAGCGCCGCTACCAGGAGATGGACCAGCAAATCGCCGGCCTCTACGGCCTGGCCAGGGGGGTGGGAACCGACCCGTTCTGCCGACTGGTGGAGCGCGCCCTGGAGCAGGATGCGGTGGGGGTGGAGCACCTGCGGGCGCGACCAGCGGCCGCCTCCCCGGCGGCGTCGGAAACGCCACGCCTGGCGCTCCGGCTCTTGGGGCCGACCCAGCAGGAGGTGGAGCGGGATTTGTCCAGTTACGAAGCCTACGTCGCCAACCGGGCGGGCGCGCTCGTCGCGGAAGGAGCCGGACGATGAGCACCACCGCCTTGCAACTGAAGCTGACCCAACTCAAGCTGGGGCGCATCCGTGAGGTGTGCGAATCAGTGGATCCAACAAGCCGAACACCACCAACTAGGCTACGGCGAGTTCCTGGAAGAGTTGCTCAATGAAGAGGTGCTGACCCGCCAGGAAAACCAGATCCGGCGGAAACTCCAGGCAGCCGGCTTTCCGTTCGCCGCCACCTTGGAGCAATTCGACTTCAGCTTGCGGCCGGAGCTCAAGCGGGCGGTGATGGTGCGCTTCTTCGACAGTTCCTTCATCGAGAAGGCGGGCGCCCTCATCTTGATCGGCCCGAGCGGCGTCGGGAAGACGCACTTGGTCGTGGCCCTGGGGACCAAGATGGTGCAGCTCGGCTACCGCGTGCGCTTCCTCACCGCCCAGCAGTTCGCCAATCAGGTCCTAGGGGCGACAACGCGCTCGGAGGTGGCGCGGGTGCTCCAGCCGCTGCTCGCCTGCGATCTCTTGATCTTGGATGAGTTCGGTTATCTCCCGGTCGATCCGCGCCTTGGGCCGGCGCTCTACGAACTGATCAGCGGGCGGTATGAAAAGCGCGCGACCGCCATCACCAGCAACAAAAGCCTCGCCACCTGGGGGGACGTCATCGGCGGGGACACGGCGTTGATGATGGCGATCCTCGATCGCCTCTTGCACCACGGTGAGGTCTTCTACCTGCGCGGCAGTTCCCACCGCCTGCGCGGCAAGGAGGCGGTATTGCCGCCGACCCCGTCGGCGCGCCAGGAACCGCCCCCCGCAGTCGCGACGGACGCTTTGAATGGCCCTGCCAATCAAACGCACGTGGGGGAGGGACGGTGATGGCACGCGGCGGGGCGCGCCCGGGTGCCGGGCGCAAAGCCAAAGATCAGCCAGGCGAACCGCTCTCCACCTACTCCTTCACCATCCGGCTCACCGATGTCGGCGTGCTCAACCGCGTCGGTCGCGGCAACCTGAGCCTCGGCCTGCGCCGGTTGATCGACTTGGCCTGCCAGCACCAACTCCCAGGCACGAAGCATCCCCACCGCATGGTGGACGAGAACGGTTCCCTCATCTTGCCAGCGAATCCGGCGCTGCGGAAAGGAGGCGACTGAACCCCAGGACACCACCCGCTGGTCAGACGGTCTGGCGAGCGGCGACATGCCGATTTCCTACCTTGAATTCCGCGGATTTGACAACTTGAATTTACACGCTCCCACAGCCATGCACTGCCCGCCACGTCTGGGCACAGGAAAGTGACGGTGCCGTTGGGCTGGTCAGCCATCGCCGCCCTCCTGCAGCGCCTCCGTAACCGCCTGCTCTAGAGAGAGCTCCCGACCTGCGGCGTAAGCGGCGCTGCAGGCCGGTTCGCCCAGGCGCTCCCGCGCCGCCGCCAGCGTCCGCTCCCGCTCCCGGCCGCCGATCGGCTCGATCAGGGGGCCGCCCCGACGCTCCAGGCCGGCATCGGCGGCGCCGAGCAGGCGCGCCGCCCGCTCCCACTGCGCCCGCTCCCGAGCCAGCGCGGCGAAGGCGCAGAGATTCTCCACCGTCGCCGCATCCCAGTGGCCGTGCCAGGTGTCGTCCAGACTCTCCCGGAAGCGCCGTGCCGCCGCCGGCAGCTCGCCCGCCGCGAGCGCCAGGTAGCCCAGGATACGGCCCGGCCACTGGCGGGTGTACGGGTCCGCCTGCGTGGACGCAAACGCCTCCTCATAGGCGGTGGCCGTCGCGGCGAGGTCGCCGCGCAGGTAGGCGATGGCCCCCAGGCGCATCACCGCGCGGACTTCGAGGTCAGACCACCCGCCCCGCTGGGCCAGCGCCAGCCCGCGCGCGGTCGCCGTCTGCGCCGCGTCCAGCTCGCCGGCATCCAGCGCCACCGCGCCGGATGTCCATAGCACCGACGCCAACGCCTCGTCGTCGTGCAGCGCCTGGGCCAGCGCCTGCGCCTCGGCCAGGGAGGCGGGGGCGGCGGCTTCCTCGCCCAACGAGTGCGCCAGAATGGCACAGGCCCGGAGCGCCAGGAGGCGGAGCGGCGCAGCCAGCCCAGGCCCTCCGCCAGCGGCCCCACGTTCCACCACAACTGGAAGCTCCGGGTGACCAGCCGTAATTCGCTCTCAGCGTCGCCTTGCTGGGCGTACCACTCAAGCGCCTGCCGCAGGTTCTCCCGCTCCCGCTCCCACCGCGACAGCGGCAGCGGGATGACGAGGAGGCGCTCCCTCCTCCTGAGCGGCGGGTCCACCTCCACCAGCCGCAGCAGGGAGTCGGCGTGCGCCTGCCGGGTGGCCGCCTCCTCCCCCGCCGCGCCGAGCCGCTCCAGCGCGAACTCCCGCACCGTCTCTAGCATCCAGCAACGCGGCTCGCCGTCCGCCTCCTCCTGACGGAGCAAGCTGTGGCGCACCAGCGCGTCCAGTCCTTCCAAGAGGTCGATCTCGCACGACCCGGCCCCCCTGGCGACCGCCTCCGCGAGGTCCAGCGCGCAGCCCCCGACGAACACGCCCAGCCGCCGGAAGAGCGCCCGCTCGTCCTGGCCGAGCAGGTCGTAGCTCCAGGCGAGCGTTGCCCGCAGCGTGCGCTGGCGCGCCGGCAGGTCGACCGCCCCGGCGGTGAGCAGCGCCAGCCGGTTGGTCATCCGCTCCAGCAGCGCCCCGGGCGGCAACAGCCGCACCCGCGCCGCGGCCAGCTCCAGCGCCAGCGGCAGCCCGTCTAGCGCGCGGCAGATGCCGGCCACGGCCGCGGCGTTGCCAACGGTGAGGGAGAACTCCGGCGCGACCGCCCGCGCCCGCTCCAGGAACAGCGCGACTGCCTCCACCTGTGCCAGCTCCTCCGGCGCCGCCGCCACGGACGGCAGCGCCAGCGGCGGCACCGGGAAGACCTGTTCCGCGGACAGTTGGAGCGGCGCCCGGCTGGTGGCCAGCAGCGTCAACCGCGGGCAGCCGGCCAGCAGCGCGCCTAGGGCCGGCGCCGACCCGACGACCTGCTCGCAGTTGTCCAGCACCAGCAGGATGTGGCGCGATCGGAGCAGCTCGCCAAGCACCGACCCCAATGGCCGGCGCCCCTCTCGCACCCCAAACGCACGCGCCATCGCCGGCAGCACCTGGGCCGGCTGGTCCAATTCCGCCAGCGAGACGAAGACCACCCCGTCGGGGAAGTCCGCCGCCAGCTCCTCGGCCGCCCGCAGCGCCAGCCGCGTCTTGCCCACACCACCGGGACCGGTCAGCGTCACCAGGCGCGCCGCCCCCACGAGTGCCGCGACCGCCGCCAGCTCCCGCTCCCGCCCGACGAAGCTCGTGAGCGGGCCGGGCAGGTTATGCCAGGGCGGCCCCGCCGGGGACGTTGGCGGAGAAGGCTGACGTCGCCGGGCCGTGGGCGCCACGGCCCGGAAGGCGCGCGCGTCCTCGTCGCTGAGACGGAGCGCCGACACCAGCCGCTGGATAGTGTCGCGGTAGGGATGGGTCACCCCCTGCTCCAACTTCTGGATGCCGTGGACGCTCAGTCCGGCCCGCTCCGCCAGCGCCTCCTGCGTCAGCCCGGCGGCCAGACGGTGCCGCCGCAGCAGTTGTTGGAAGGCCGTCGGCGCAGCATCGAGCATTGGCCACTCCCTCCCCGAGGGCTGCCGCGTCGCCGTCGCCGATGCATGTGCTGAGGCCGCGGCGGCCCGAGGTACGACACGTGAGCCGCCTTGTTGGTCGCCTGTTCCGAACAGGCGACCAACAAGGCGAGTCGTCGGTGGGCAAGGCGAATCGGAACGCCGACAGTGTAGCACGGCAACAAGCGAACGGAGCACACCGGCGATGGGCGACCCCTTGGGCATGCGTATCCGCCTGCTGCTCTGGCCGGTCCGGCGCTCCGGCGTCTTCCTCTGGTCTCGCCGAGCCTGCGTCGTGCTCGCGCTCATGCTGCTTGGTCGCCTGATGCTGGCCCAACTCGGCGTCGCGACTGACCTGTCGGTTCGTTCGCTGTCCCTGCCGGGCTGGCATTCACTCGCCGGCCTCGCGGTCGACCCTATCCTGGACCGCGTCTACGTCGCGGGCGACGACGGCGTGGTCTGGATCCTGGACGGCGCGAGCGGAGACCTGTTGGGCCAGGCCGATACGGGCGCCGGCTCGGGCGGCGATGGCCAGTTTCTACCCGGGACGGCGCCGTACCTCTCCCCGGCGGCGCGAACGGGCGTGGACACCGCGCGCCACCGAGTCTATGTAGTCGACTGGACGGGCGGGCTCGCCGTGCTGGATGGCGTGACTGGCGCCGTCGCCGTGCCCTGGCCATTCGCCGCCGCGACCGGCCTCGTCGTCGACGCCACTGCCGATCGCGTACTGGTGGCCCGGCCAGGCCAGCGAGCGCTCACCGTGCTGGATGCCGACCGCTATCAGGCCGTCGCCACGGTCGCGGCCGACTGGGTGCCGGGCGCAGTGGCAGTGGACGGGGCCACCCGCCGTGTCTACGTCGCCGACGTTGCCACGAGCCGCCTCGCTGTGCTTGATGGCGATACGTACGCCATCCGCGGCGCCGTCAACCTAGGCCACGCACTCGGCGCCGTCGCCGTCCACCCCCGCACCCGCCGCGTCTACGTGGCCGACCCGATCGGCGGCAACGTCACCGTGATCGACGGCGCCGCTGGCGCCGTCATCGCCATTATCCCTGTCGGTCGCGCCCCGAGCGGTCTCGCCATCAACTCGGTGACCGACCACCTCGTCGTCGCCAACGCCGACGACGACACGGTCACTATAGTGGATACCCGACGCGATCAGGTCGTTGCGACGGAACGCGTTGGCCGCTATCCGGTGGCAGTGGTCGTCAACGAGCGCACCGGACGGGTGTACGTGGCCAATAGCCACGACCAAACCCTCTCGGTGCTCCGTGACGCCCGTCCTCCTCTGCCGATCCTCACCGCCGTAGAGGGATGGTGGCGCTGAGTGTCAAGGCCAGCAGGCCGACAAGGCGGAGCGCACTATTGGCGACGGCGTGCATCGCCCACGGCTAGAGCGCCCCGCCACCACCGCCCGTGCCAGGCATCCGCGCCGGCACTTGCGCCGTGATCGGAGCCATCTGGCCGGACGCGACAGGAGTCCCGATGTGGCGTTGCCAATCTGCACCGGCGCGACTATCGGGCTGCCGTTCGCTTGCTCCATTCTGTAGACCACACGCGTCATCCCGCGAGACGGGCAGCAGAGGGGGTCGTTCGGCGCATAGCGGGTGAACTCCGCCCGGATGACGCCATCGGGGGAGATGCTGACACCGGTCTTGCCATTGGGTGTCGCCAGCACCCCGTCGCTGCGTGAATTCATGTTCACCGGCGAGAGCGTGCCGGCATAGTCCCCATTGGAGAAGACGAACACGTTGAACTCCAGCGGCCGGCACATGCCGTCATAGTCGGCCAGCGCCGTCACCAGCGTCAGCTCGCCGGCAGGCACTGGCGGCCAGTGGTTCTCCAGTTTCCAGCCTCCGCCGGCCAGCAGGCGCTCCCGAGGGCTGCTCGGCGCCACCCCGCGCGTCCGGCAGCGCGGGTGGCGCTCCTGGTGCAGGCAGAACCGGAGGTTCCGACCGGCCAGCGCGCTGAGACTCAAAGATGGTACAGTCCGCACTACCCGGCAATCGAAGTCATGAGTGGAGGATAGTGGTCTGTATGGCAGTGTCGACCGTTAGGGCAAGGATCACCGAAGGTGGCAGGATCGTGATTCCCGCCGAATATCGCAAGGCCTTGGGCATGCACGTCGGTGACGAGCTCGTTCTGCAGCTCCAAGACGACGAGCTCCGCCTGCTCACGCTCAATCAGGCCATCGCGCGAGCTCAGGCGACCGTCCGGCAACACGTTCCTGCTGGACGCTCACTGGTCGAGGAGTTGCTCGCCGAGCGCCGGATCGAGGCCGGGCGTGAGTAGCGATGTGCTCGATGCCTCAGCGCTGTTGGCACTCCTCAATGCGGAGCAGGGAAGTGAGCAGGTGCAAGCCGCCCTGGCCGCGGGCGCGACGATGAGCGCCGTCAACCTGAGCGAGGTGGTGGCGAAGCTCAGCGAAGCGGGCCTCAGTGAAGCCGCGATCCGGTCGGTGCTCGATTCACTGGCCTTGGACGTGGTCGACTTCGACGCCGACCAGGCCTACGACGCCGGATTGCTACGCCAGGCGACGAAACCGGCCGGCCTGTCCCTGGGGGATCGCGCCTGCCTAGCCCTGGCACAAAGACTCGGACTTCCCGTCGTGACCGCGGATCGGAATTGGCGGCACATGCAACTGGGGGTCACCATCCGACTGATCCGGTGAGAAGGGGCGAGACTCCGCGGGGTCCCCCTGTCGGTACGTTTCCCATGCTAGCGTAGATCCTGCAATGAGGCGTCCACACGTCAGACGTGACGGCGCCGAGGGAGAGCGTAAAGGGGTTTCCAGTGCCCGAAGGCGTGCGGATCAGGGTTGGGCAAGCGGCGGGGGCCGAGCTGGTGGGCTGCGATCAGCGGGCCCTGCAGGCGGCGGTGGACTACGTGGCGGGGCTGGGTGGCGGCCTCGTGGAAGTGGGACCGGGCGCCTACACGATGCGCGACTCCCTGCACCTGCGCAGCGGCATCAGCGTCGTCGGCGCCGGCGAGGGCACCGTGCTGCGGAAGGCGCCGGCAGTCGTGAGCCCGCTGCTCACGGACGCCGACTACGGCGAAGAGGCGATCACCGTGCGCGACGGCGCCGGCTTCGATCCGGGCTGCGGCGTGGCTATCTGGGACGAGCGCGGCCAGGGGTTCCACGTCACCGTGGCGCGCATCGCGGAGGCGCTGCCGGCCGAGGAGCCGGGCTCACACGCCACGGACCGGCCGGCGGCGCTGCGCGCCGGCCACGGCATCGGTGGATGGGATGCCATCAACGCTGCAGGCGGCGCCAACACTCAGGCCCGGACCGTCCGCGTGACCGTGCCAATGCAGGCGGATTACAGCTTCCAGCGGGGCGGCCAGGCGGCGACGATCTTCCCCATCGTGAGCGGCTACCACCTCGCCAACGTGAGCATCGCCTCCCTGACAATAGAAGGGGCTGGAACTGCGGATCCGATTCTCAATGGCTGCCGCGGCGGCGGCATCTTCCTCTATCGCTGCCACGACGTTACGATCAGCGACTGCACCGTCCGCGACTACCGCGGTGACGGCATCAGCTTCCAGACCTCGCACGACGTGCGCGTCGAGCGCTGCGTCTGTACCGGCAACGCCGGGCTCGGCATCCATCCGGGTAGCGGCAGTCAGCGGCCGGTGGTGCTGGATTGCCGGTCCCTCGGCAACGACAAAATCGGGCTGTACGTCTGCTGGCGAGTGAAGGATGGCCACTTCGCGCGTCTGCTGCTTCGGAACAACGGCCAGGACGGCCTCTCCATCGGGCACAAAGACACCGACAACGTGTTTGAGGACGTCAAGAGCGAAGGCAACGGCCGCTATGGCCTCCACTTCCGCGACGAGCCGGCGGCCATGGCGGCGCACCGCAACCGCTTCCTGCGCACCCAGGTCGCCGGCAACGGCCAAGCCGCCATCCGCGTGGACGGGGCGACGACCGGGCTGCGCTTCGAGGACCTGGAAATCGCGGGCGCCTGGGCGATCGGGGAAGCTGCCGAGGCGACGGCGATCAGCCTGGGACCAGACGCCAGCGAGCCGGAGATCGTGGGATTGAGGCTCACCAGCGGTATACCGGATTCACGACTCCTGACGACGACACCATGAGCGAACACGGCGACACAACCACCCCTCCGCGCCGTCTTCCCGACTTCCAGAGCCGGAAGGAAATGGCCAAGTTTTGGGACACTCACAGCTTTGCGGACTACCTCGACGACCTGGAGTTGGCGAGGGTACACATAGCGGACGACGTGACCGCGCCGCGCCGCGGGGCGCTATCGGCCGGATACAGCCCTACCGAGCCTGCGCCGCTCCCCGGCCCGAAAAGCGCGACCGGCGATCAGGGCGAGGCGGTGACGGTCCAGCGCAACTGGCTCCCCTGAGCGGACGGATTGGCTGACGTGGGGGCGCTCAGCGCCCCCAGCGCAGGATGAGCGGGTCGCGACGACGGGCTAGCTCGACCAGGCCGGCGCGGGTGGCCGGGTGCAGCGGCGGCATCGGGTGGCGCACCGCCTCACTGGCGATGATGCCGCCTTCGCGCATCAGAGCCTTGGTGGCTCGCAGGCCGCACTGGCGGTTCTCGTAGTGGATCAACGGGAGGTAGCGCTCGTAGAGCTCGACGGCGCCGGGCCGGTTACCGGCGCGATAACGATCCACGACCTGGCGCAGCACGTCGGGGATGAGGGCGCTGGGCATAGTGCCCGTCGCTCCGGCGTCCAGGTCCGGTAGCAGGGTGACGCTCTCCTCGCCGTCGAACGGTCCGGCGATGACGTCGCCGGCCATCTGAACGAGCGCGCGCAGCTTGTCCGCCGCGAACGGCGATTCGACCTTGAGATAGCGGACGTGATCGACCTCGCGGGCCAATCGCGCCAGGAAACCGGCGGAGAGCGTGACGCCGCTGATCGGCGCGTCCTGGATCATGATGGGAATGTCTACCGACGCGGCGACCGTGCGGAAGAACTCCAGCGTTCCCGCCTCGTCGGCGCGGATCGTCGCGCCATGGTACGGCGGGAGTAGCATCACCATCGCCGCGCCCGCGGCCTGGGCGCGGCGGCTGCGCTCGGCGGCGATCTTGGAGCTGAAGTGGCTGGTGGTTACGATCACCGGCGCGCGACCGGCCACGTGGTCGAGGATGAGCGCCTGCAAGCGCTCGCGCTCGTCGTCGGTGAGGGCGAACTGCTCCGAATAGTTGGCCAGGATGCAGATGCCGTTGACCCCGGCATCGATCATGAAGTCGACGACGCGCTTCTGGCCTTCCAGGTCAAGCTCACTTTGCTCGTCGAACGGCGTCGGCGCGATGGGGTAGACCCCGGCATACAGGTCAGCCATTGCCCATTCTCCTTACTGCCCCTTGCAGTCCGGTCCGCTCCCCTCTCCCGCTCAGCGGGAGAGGGGCCGGGGGTGAGGGAGCGTCCCCCACCGCTGTTGCTGCCTATTGAGGCTGATCCCCTTGATCCCACCACAGGCCCATGCGCGCGGTGGTGCCGCCATCCACGTAGAGCACCTGGCCGGTGACGAAGTCGGCGGCGTCAGACACCAGGAAGGCGACTGCGGCCGCGACGTCCCCCGGTGTGCCCACTCGCCCCCACGGCGCCAGGCTATTGCCGAACTCGGTGGTGTAGGCGGGGATGTCGAAGTAGCGCGGCACCTCGATCACGCCCGGGCCGACCGCGTTCACGCGAATGCGTCGCGGCGCCAGCTCGACAGCGAGTTCCCTCGTGAAGGCGTTGATGGCGCCCTTGGTAGCGGCATAGGCGGCGTGGCGGGGGAAGCCGGCGTAGCCGTGTACCGAGGTGACGTTGACGATGGCTCCGCCGCCACGCCGCATCATTGAGGCGACCGCTTGCTGCGCGCAGAAGAAGTAGCCGCGCATATTGATGTCGAGCACCTCGTTGTAGATGACCTCGGTAGTTTCCATAAAATCCAGCGCCCGGGTGACGCCACCGTTGTTGACCAGGATGGCCAGCTCACCCAGCGCCTGGACCGCCTCGTCCACCACGCGCCGGCAGTCGCCCACCTTGCTCAGGTCGCCCTGGAGCGCGACCGCCTTGCCGCCGGCCTGCCGAATTTGCTCCACCGTCTCCCGCGCGCCGCGGTCGCTGTGGGCGTAATGGACGGCCACGCCGGCGCCCTGCCGGGCCAACTCCAGCGCGATCCCTTGGCCAATCCCCATGCCCGCGCCCGTCACCAAAGCTGCCCGACCGGCAAGCATATTCATCAGGTTGTTCCTCGCTCAGTTCGACTGATCCACCAGACGTGGTCTAATTTACAGCGCCAGCGCTACCGGGGCACGTCCGTCCACGGGCTGGGCCGGCGTGGGGTCCGCGATAGGCCGCCTGCCTACTCACCAAGGAGCGAAGTGATGTTAGCGTCAGCCTCGCCAGCGGGCTTGCTCTGGACCTGGTGGCGTGGCGATCCGCTTCCGGAGATTCCACCGCTTGCCGGCTTCAGCGTCGAGGCCAGCGGCGATGACCGGTTGCTGCTCACGGTCGCGCATCTCGGCCAGGAGGAAACGCTGCTGACAATGGAGGAGGTCGTGCGCCGCCGTCGTTCCGGCCACCAAGCCTACGTCGCTCGTCTCGACGCCGCACCGGTTGCCTACGGCTGGTCCGCAACCAGGGAGGCGACGTTTGGACCACAGCGGACCGCTTTCTCCGTTCCGGACGGAAACCGGTATCTCTGGTCCTTCGTCACCCTGCCGGCCTGGCGTGGCCGCGGCCTCTACCCGCGGCTGCTCCAGGCGATCATCGCCAACGAACGCGGTGCGGCGGACCGCTTCTGGATCCTCCACCGCTGGGACAACGCCGCCTCCGCACGCGGCATCGAAAAAGCCGGCTTCCAAGCCGTGGCGCAGGTACACGCCCTGCCAGAGGGCGCGTTCGGGCTGGCGCCGGTGGGCGCGACCGAGCGGGCACCAGCGGGTGCGGAGCTGCTTGGCCTACCGATCCTGTCCGCCAAGACATCCACGGCGGCGACGAGCGGTTCCTGAAAAAGCTCTACCGGCTACGAGAAGATAACGTCCGCGGTAATGGACAAGACCCCTTCACCGCCGTCCACGGCCTCCCGCGCGGCGATGGCGTAGCGCAGCCCAGGATGCACCGTGGGCAGCGCCTGGGCCTTCTGTTCCAGCTCCCAGCGGAGACGGCGTCCGTCGACGCGCCGCGTCCATTTCGCTTCGCCCACCAGGACCGCGGCGCGATCGCGGCCGGCGAGCGCGACCGCGTCGATCTCGTGCTGCCCCCCTCCATCCTCAACGCCGGTCCAGAACGGGCCGATGGCGACGATGTCCTCGCCGAGCTGTCCCTGGTCCGCCAGCCGCCGCAAGTGGAGCCGAAAGGCCTCCTCCCATCGGGCGCCCATGTGATCGTCGAGCTCACGCAGCAACACGGGAAGAATCGTCCTGCCCAAGCCCAGATCAATCTGGGTGCGGTGGCGCCCGAGCAGCCCGAGCCAGAAGGCCAGGAAGTTATCGGCGATCCGGTAGAGGCGACGCCGGCTGCTTCGCTCATCCTCGGTGACTGGCAGCAACCGATCGACGAGCCGCAGCGCCCGCAGCCGCTCAAGCGTCCTGGTGGGGTCCGTCCGCACCACGTCTTTGATCTCATTGAACTTCGTGCGACCGGCGGCGATGGCGTAGAGAACCTGGCTGGCGAGATCGGACGAGCCACCTTCGGTCGCCATCACGAGATCACCTTCGACGAGCAGGCGTGCGCCCGGCGTACCGGCCAGGGCTTCCAGGTTATCGGAAAGGCTGCGCCCCTCATCCCACCAGGCAAGATATTGCGGCACGCCGCCGACGATGCCCCAGACCAGCGCTCGCTGCGCGGGGGAAAGCAAGGGCAACATCTCCGCCGCCTCGTGCGGCCGGAACGGATGCACGAGGAGGGACAGGTCGACACGACCGTACAGGGGCTCGCGCTGCTCTTGCATCGCCTCCATTGTTCGCACGGCGGAGCCGCACAACAGGAGTCGCAACCGCGTTCGGGCGCGGGCGCGGTCCCAGACCGCGCGCAGGATGCTCGGTAGCTCTGGAGCTACTTCGACCAGCTCAGGGAATTCGTCCAGCACGAGCAGCACCGGTTCGCTCGCGGCCGCCGTGGCGATCGTCTCCAAGGCGTCCGTCCAGTCGGCAAACGGGCGGGCGGCAAGGTCCCGGATCCCCCCGGCCAGGACCGGTTCGGCCTCGGCAGAGAGGACCCGCAGCTCGTCGACCAGCGGTCGGCGCGCAGCGATGTGGACCACAGAGCGGCGCCCGCTAGCGAAGGTCCGGATGAGCTCGGTCTTGCCGACGCGGCGGCGACCCCAGATGATCGCGATGCTGCCGCCGCGCTCCTGATCCCACCAGCGCTCGAGCCGGTGCAGTTCTTGCGTTCTGTTGACAAACACCATGCCGGCAGTTTAACCTACGTCGATGTAGCCTGCAATTGACGTAGCCAGCATGCAATGTAGGCAATCCGCGGCGAGCGTCCAGCGCCAGATCACACCCCGCTCAACGTACGGCAGCGTCACTCAGGCCCTTTGGCCCGCCGCCCTTCGCCCGCTGGCGGTGTTGCTGGAACATCTCGTAGAGCAGCACGCTCGCGGCGACGGCCAGATTCAGGGAGTCGCCGCTCCCCACCATCGGGATGCGCACGAGCTGGTCGCACGCCGCCTGTTGCTCTGCCGAGAGCCCCAGGCGCTCACTGCCCATGAGCAGGACCAGCGGTGTGGCATAGCCAGCGTCTCGATACTCCAGGCCGGCGTCCGGCGACGTGCCAATAATGGCGCAGCCCCGAGCGCGCTTCCAGCGGGTCAGCTCCCCCAGCGTCGTCCGCACGAGCCGCTGCGAAAAGATGGCGCCACGGCTGGCGCGGACCGCGGCCGGGTGATACGGGTCAGCCGTATCACCCAACAGCAGGACCCCGGCACAGCCGACGGCGTCGCAGGTGCGCAGCACGGCGCCCAGGTTACCGGGGTTGCCCACATCGCTGAGCGCGACCCAGCCCAAACTGCCCTTCAGCGAAACACTGCCCAGTCGGTCGGACCGCATCCGAACCACCGCGCCGATGCCTTGCAGGTTCTCTTTGAAGGAGATGCCGGCAAAGGCGGAGGGACTCAGCTCCACTATCGGCGCCCCGGCCGAGTCCAGCTCATCGACGACCTCCCAGGCGTATTCCCCGGAGAGCAGCTCGGGGGCGATCACGCAGGTCTCGATCGTCGCGTTGGCGCGGACCGCCTGGGCCACGATCCCCACCCCTTCGACGTAGAAGGCGCCGGTCCGCTCCCGCTCCTGCCGGGTGCGCAATCGCCGTATGGACAGCACCGCTTCGGGAACGGCGTCGTCCCTGCTCTTTGGCACTCTGAATCCCTGAAGAAGCGGCCTACTGCATCCCGTGACCGAAGGGCTCCTCGCCGATCCAGCGCTGGTCGGCCGGCTCGGAGGCTAATTGGTAGCGCGTGTCCGTGGAGAGCCGGATACGCTTGACCGGGCTGAGATTGTCCAGCGAGCAGTGCAGCGTGAACATGCCGAACAGCAGCATATCGCCCGGCGCGAACTCGGCGGTCAGCCAGCGACCGCCGTAGCGCGCCTGCACCGCTGCCGGATCCTTGCTCAGCCAGCCGCCGCCGTAGGGGTTCGTGTCCTTGTCGCGGTCCACGTCGATGGCGCCGTAGGTCGACTTGAGCTCCTCGAAGCGGTGCGACCCCTCCAGGATAGCCAGCGGCCCATCGGAGAAGGGGACGTCGCCGATGGGTACCCAGGTGGTGTAGAGGTTCTTGGTGCCCCGGCCCATGTAGACCCAGTCGTAGTGGCAGCCGGTGGCGGCGCCGGGCCGCACGTTGCGTACCCAGATGTAGGAGAAAGGCAGGATATCACCGCCCAGGAACTGCTCGTAGAAGGCGACGATGCGTCCGCGCTGCAACAGCGTCCTCAGCGCCGGCCCCGTGCGCAGGTCTTTGGCAAATACTTTACGATCGACGCGGGTGATGCCCTCATTCGTGCCGGAGTAGATCGACTCCGTGAGGGGCAGCGACCGATCGAGCAGGCCGATGCTATCCAGCTTGGCGCAGAGCTCGGCGCGGGCGGCCAGCACCTCATCGCGATTCAGGTGGCCGCGCAGCAGCAGGTAGCCATCGTCTTTCATCCGCTCGCGCAGCGCGACGGGATTATCGGCCAAACCCGAGGAATCGCGCAGCTCACCGAGAGGCGCGTCGCTGGCCGAGAACCGGAATCCGTTCGAGGTGGGTGCGATAGATGCCTGGGTGAGTACGCTCATGGGACCTCCGAACCTTAGCGCCAAACCTGCGACGGTCCGGCGCACGTGCATGGGATAGGATACCTTCTATGCGCCACTGGAGTCGCCATGCACGGTCTGGCACAAGCTGGCACGGCATTTGCTGTACCCAGGGTCCTGGAAGTAGCTTGGCAGGTCGCCGGCCAACGGCGTGCAACGGACACGGCTCGTCAGGGCAAGGGACCGCCGGCAGCAACGAAAGGACAGTGGTCTGGTGGTAATGGCACTCGTCGGCTGGATCATCATCGGCATCATCGCGGGCTGGCTGGCGGGCCTGGTGGTGGGCGGCGGCGGCTTCGGCGTGATCGGCGACATGGTCATCGGCCTGATCGGGGCGCTGATCGGCGGCTTCATCGTCCAGATCCTGCTGGGCAACCCCAACGGGGCCAGCGGCGGCTTCGTCTGGAGCCTGGTCGTCTCCTTCGTCGGCGCGGTCATCCTGCTGCTCATCGTCCGCGCCGTCTCCGGCGGCACCCGCCGCACGGTCGTCTAACCGAGGCTTCAAGCGCGCCAGCGCGCGTTCGGCCAGCCGTATGGCCGGTCCGGATTCGTCCGGACCGGCCATTCACGGTTAACTGACCGTCCCAATGTGCAACGTAAGCGCCCGGTAATGGACATGAGCAATGCTGACATACAGCGCTGCTCGCGATTGGCGGCCGCTGAACGTTCCGGCTTCGTGGCCGGCATTCGGAACGGAGACATGGCATGGTGACTTTGACGCGACGACAGGCGTTCGGGGCGCTCGGAGGAACAGCGCTCATCCTGGCGGCGCCGGCCTTCGCCGGCGTTACCCTGGCGGACAGTGCAGGCGGCAGCGACGGATCGTGGGACGCGGCCGGCTACCTCTACGTGAACGACAACACCAAGGGCGCGAACACGGTGGCCGGCTTCGCCCGTCTGGCCGATGGCCGGCTGGTCGCGCTCCCCACCTCTCCTTGCTCCATCGGTGGGGCGGGAACCGGCACGGGGATTGGCTCGCAGGGGGCCGTGCAGATCACCCGGCACGGGCGTCTGCTGCTGGTCGCGGACGCGGGAAGCAACACCATTTCGGTGCTGCGTATCCATGCGGACGGCACGCTCCACCGGGTAGACGACAGCCCATTCTCCTCCGGCGGTATCCAGCCGGTGAGCATCGCCGTCCATGATGAGCTGGTCTACGTGGCGAATGCCGGCGGCTCTGTTGCTTCGGGCATAGCGGGCAACTACACCGGGTTCACTCTGACCACCGCCGGAGGGTTGCACCCCTTGTCCGACTTGACGGTGACGATCCCCGCCGGCTCCGCGCCAGGCGACATCTTCTTCAGTCCCAATGGCCGTCGCCTCGTCGCCACGCGCATCGCCACCTCGCTAATCGACTCCTTTGTGGTCGACGACGACGGTCGCCTGACCAAGGCGCCGGGCTCGCCATTTACTGCCCAGGGGTTCGGTCCCTTCGGTAGCGCCTTCCGGCCCACCAACTCCGAACAGCTCTACGTCTCCAACGCCCACAACGCCCAGGGCGGAGCCGGGGCCGGTACTGTTTCGGCCTATCAGGTGGCCGGCAACGGGAACCTGACCGCGCTGACCGGGTCGCCCTACGCCGACCAGCAGATCGCCCCCTGCTGGCTAGCCATCACGCGTGATGGCCGCTACCTCTTCGTGGTTAACACGGCCAGCGATTCCATCTCCCGCTACCGCGTCAACGGAGATGGCACGCTCAGCCTCCTCGGCAGCACCATACTAACGGGTGGCTCCGGGCAAGGATCGCTCGGCGCCGTCGAGCTGGGTTTCGACCGGAGCGGCCGCACGCTCTATTGCCTGGAGTCGAAGCACAGGGCAGTCGCCGCGCTCTCCGTAAGCGGCGGCAGCCTGAGCGAGCTCTCGTCCTCACCCTTCTCCCTGCCCAATGGCGCAACCCCGTTCGGCCTGGCGGTCATCTAGCGCCCTTGCGGCCTCGCACTCCGCTGAACGATTCGGTACGGCATGATAGAGGGGCGCCGCGGCGAGGCCGCGGCGCCCCTCTCGTTTTCGGCCCAAAGCCGTGGGTCCCCCGCTTGGAACGGCTGGGCTAGCTGCCCACACCGCCCGTTCAACCACCGTTGGGAAGACGCAGGCTCGCGCCCTGGGTTTCAACATCCTGCGCCAACTGCTGGACGCGCTGGGCCTGACCCGGCGCACGAAAGACGTCGCCATTGGCAACTTCGATAGTCAAGGTGTGAATGGCCGCCGCCCACTGGCCTACGGTTTGGCGATAACGCGCGAAGGTACTCTGATCCGCCGCTGGCGGCGCCGGCAAGCTCTGCACGGACTGGGAGGCAGATGCGGCCTGTTGATCCAGTTGCTGCAGCTGCGTCGAACCCTCAGCCACGCCGAGCCCGCCGTTGTTGAAGCGCGTGCCCAAGTCGCCGAGTGCGCGATTGACGCCGCCGATGCGGCCCACACTCGCCTGCCATTGCTGGACGATCTGCGCCGACGCCGTGGCTGTGGCGTCAGGGCTGGAGGTGGCGGTCGGCGGCATGGGTGTATCCGTCGGCGTCGGCGAGGGGGCAACCGGCGTATCGGTCGGAACCACCGGCGTGTCGATTGGCTGCGCTGCCAAGGTGAACTCCCGCATATCCGACGTGGCCGTGGCTGCCGCTCCCTGGGTCGCAGGGCCGGCCAGCCCACAGGATACCAGCAACGCCGAGCCGGCAAGGAATCCGGCGGCGATACCGAGTGCAGCAACTAAGCGCCGTGGCCGTCGCCCCAACGTCAACGCCGGCGCGCGACGTGCATTCCCCCGTGGTTCAACACGATTTCGTTCCATACCGTCGTCACCACGCATTCCGCGTGCCGACTCGCGTGGCCGTATCACAATCGGCGAAAGTGCGCCGGCGAGTCAGCCCGGCAGGCCCTTGGTGATCACGGTAGAGAACATGGCTACATCAGCGACCACCAGGACGGCGACGGCAAGCCAGCCGATGACCTTGATCGCGCGATTGTTGACGAAGTCGCCCATGACTTTCCGACTGGACGTGAGCAGTAACAGCAGCACCACCAGCACCGGCGCGATGACGCCGTCCAGCACCTGGGAGTAAAACAACGCCTTGATCGGGTCCACCCCCGACACCGCGAACTGAATGCCCACCAGCAAGGCGACCCCCAACACCAGATAAAACTGGGGGGCATTGCGCGCCTCACGGGTCAGCCCCCGCCGCCAGCCGGCGAGCCCGGATATACAGTAGGCGGTAGAAGCGGCCAGCACCGGCACGGCCAGCAAGCCCGCCCCGATGATGCCGACGGCAAACAGATACTTGGCGAAGGTGCCGGCAAACGGCTCCAGCGCCTTGGCGGCGTCGGCTGCCGTCTTGATGCTGGAATGGTGCGCAAACAGCACCGTACCAGTCGCGACGATAATGAAGAAGGCGGTGACGTTCGACCAGATCATCCCGACTGCCACGTCCAGGTTGGTGCGCGTGATCTGCTGCACGCCGCGCTGCTCCTCGATCTCACCACTGGTCTGCCAGAAGAAGAGATAGGGCGTGATCGTCGTGCCAAGCAAGCCCACGGCGCCGAGAAAATAGTCGGGGCTGGGGTCGAGGTGCGGGATCACCAGATTAGTGAGGGCGTCGGCCCAATTCGGTCTGGCCAGGAAGGCGGCTACGATGTAGGCCGCGAAGACCGCTACCAGCCAGAGCAGGAACTTCGAGAGGGCCCTATGGTCGGCAAAGATGGTCACGTAGGCCATGATGGCCGAAAAGGGCACGATGAAATACACAAAGTTCAGTCCGGTGACCAGGCCGGTGACCGCCGCCATCATCTCCAGGTCCGCACCGAGGGTCAACACGTTGGCTATCACGGTGGCCAGCACGGCAACAGCGGCGACCTTGACGCCGTAGTGGGTGCGAATGGCCGTGGCGAGGTCGGTCTTGGTGACGTTGCCGATCTTCGCCGACATTTGCTGGATGACGATCAGCAACGGTGTCGAAAGGAGTAGCAGCCAGTTCTGGGAGAAGCCGTTCTGCGCCCCCACCACCGAATAGGTGGTGACCCCGGCGGGATCGTTGTCGGCGCCGCCGGTGATGATGCCGGGGCCGACGACCTTCAAGACATCGCGCAATTTCAATCGTTGTTGGACGTCCACGGCCCGTTGGGCATCTCCGGACGGATTGCCGCCCTGCGCCGGTTGTTCGGTGGAGGGCGGCGGAAGGGTCGTGCTCATCGCGCACGCTCCGCCGTGTCTGGAGCCACCGCGTTTGTGCCGGACCCCGCCACGCGGGGCGGCAGGACCAGCGTCTGGAGGCTGCGCGTCTCCTCATCTAAGAGCTGCCGCATCTCGAAGGTCCGCGTCTCATCGACGGTCACGACGAGCACCGCATGGCCCTCTTCCAGCGCCCGGTCCAGGTCGGCGCGATACGTCTCAGTGACCGTGCGGAATGCTTCCGTCCGGTCGCCATCACCGATGGAGCTATCCGGTGTCAACAACTGGAGTCGCCCTGAATCGAGGACCGGATTGGCGCGGAGCTGCTCCGCCACTACCTTGGCCTGGGTCGCGTTCTCGTAGGTTGCGACCAGCGTCTGCTGCAGCACGCCGGGCTCCTCGCCCGTCGGCTCCGCGACGGTCAGCTCGTTGCGGACGGGGATATCCGTGTGCGCTTGCAGCGTTCGCAGCTCGGCCTGCACGGCATGGCGACAGTCTTCAGACGGCACAGTACCGGTCATCACGAGGGTTTCATCCTGCAGTTCTGCATGAAGCGTCTCCCCGTAGACCGGGTGCCCGGCTTGGGCTTGCCCTTGCAAGGCGGACAGCCACCAGGAAAGGTGTTGCTCCGGAGCATCCGCGTTGGCCGCGATCGGGTGGTCGGGTTCGGTTACCATCGCTGCTCCTTCTTTGTGGACACTCTAACTAGACCAGGGCAAAGCTCGCAGCGATGATCTCGGAGGTCTTCTGGGGCGCCACCGAAGGAGCAGAGAAATACCCTGAGCTCCTGACGAGCCAGATGATACCGGCGATGATGACTACGGCAACGGCCAAAATAATTAGGACGGTGATGAGATTAATCCCCGCGGCCACCGCGGCGCCCCCGCTGTCGGGGGGGGTTGGACGGCTCCGGTTGGTTCACGTTGACTTAGCTCATAAATGATAGCTTCCTTTACGATTTGACTTCGTCGACCGCGAGAGCACATCTCACCTGGCTGCCACTAGCGAGCAACTAGCGTGCCAGACCTCCCTACGCTGTGTTCGCCACCAATGGCCGGGAAATGAACAGCGCGAACGCGGCCGCGTAACCCGCGGCCGCGCCATCCGGACCTGCAGGCAATGACAAGATCGGCCACGGTATCACTCTTGCTACCGAAGGTGAACCATTCATCGGGAGCCCGCGTCTTGTCGACCCCGCCGGGGGGGTAGCCGGCTGGGGCATGGCACGCTCCCACGTCGAAACCGGGCAGGGGAATCGTTCCAATCAGGAGGGATCACCCATGGGGTGCGCAGCGCGCGTGCTGGTCGTGGACGACGACGAGGCCATTCGTGACTTCCTCAGCTACATGCTGACCGAGGAAGGCTTCGAGGTCGTGGTGGCCGCCCACGGCGCCGAGGCGCTCGATCGGATCGAGCAGTCGCTGCCACAGGTGATTCTTCTGGACATGCGGATGCCGGTGATGGACGGCTGGCAGTTCGCCAGCGCCTACCGGCAACGCCCAGGACCGCACGTCCCGATCATCTGCATGACCGCTGCCCACGACGCGGTTCAGCGGGCAGCGCAGATCGGCGCGCAAGGCGTCCTGCCCAAGCCGTTCGATGTCGACACGCTCCTGACCATGCTGGCCGGCTATGTCCGCTGACGGCGGAGCCGGCGCGCGAACCGTGCGAATCGAGTTATCGCTACGATCGATGCTCACCGTCCTGGGCATTGTGGTCGGCCTATGGCTGCTGACCCGGCTGTGGGAGATCGTCGTCCTGTTGGCAATCGCACTCGTCCTCGCCGGTACGCTCAGCCCGCTGGTGGACTGGTTGGAGCAACGTCGTATAGGCCGATCGTTTGCCCTGGGCCTCATCCTGCTGGGCCTGGTGCTCGGAACGCTGGGGCTGGCGGCGCTCGTCATCCCAGCACTCATCGGCCAGGTCCAGGCGCTGATCGCCGGGGCGCCAGCCATGCAGAACCGTCTCGCCGACACCCTGGCCCAGTTCCCGCCGCTCGCCAACGAGGCAACATCCGTCCGGACCGCCACGCCGGAGGCGCTATTGGCGCCCCTGGGCGCATCCGCCTTGAGCGTGGCCGGCAGCGTGGTGGACGTCGTGGCGCTGGGCCTCACCACCGCCGTCCTGGCGTTCTACATCCTGGCCGATCGAGAGCGCGTGCAAGGCCTGCTGTTCGCCTTGCTGCCGCGGCACGTGCATCTCCGCGTCGCGCGCATCTTGCTGGATATGGAAACGGTCGTCGGCGGCTACATCCGTGGCCAGGCCTTGACGTCGGCGCTCATTAGCGCCTTCGTGTTCGTGCTGCTGTGGCGAGTAGGCACGCCCAATGCCCTGGCTTTCGGGGCATTCGCCGGCTTCGCCGATCTGATCCCCTTCGTCGGCGGTATCTTGGTGCTGATCCCAGCGGTGGCGGCGACCCTGCCGGTCGGTCTTGTGCCGGCGATCGTGGTCTTCGCGGCGATCTTCCTCTACCAGCAATTCGAGAGCCACGTCCTCATCCCTCGAGTCTACGGGCGGACCCTGCGCCTCTCGGCCGTCGCGGTGACGCTGGCGCTCCTGGCCGGCGGTACGCTGCTCGGTATCATCGGAGCCTTGCTTGCACTGCCGGTGGCCGCCGGTATCCGCGTGATCGTCCAAGATTTGCGAATCGACCTGCCGGGGGAGCAATCGGGCGAAGCCGCTCAGCACGTCGAGGAGGAACAAGCCGAGGCAGCCTACGCGGCCCAAACGCAGGGAGCGACGGCCACCGAGGCAGCCGCCGTCGCCACGGCGATGCTGGTAGAGCAGGACGAGCAGGAGCGCGAGGCCGCCGAGCAAGTCGAGGGCGGCGGACAGAGCGCCTCGGACGAGGGATCGGCCGCCACTGGACCACTCCCGCTTGGTGTGCCGCCGGACCGGCTGGCTGCACAGGGGTGAGGGCTGCGAGCGGCGACTGCGCACCCATCTGTTGTATCCTTTTCCGAGTCGCACCAGCCGGCTCGCACCCCCTCTTTCGGCGTCCGTTACCGGAGCAGCAGCGCCCAGGATTGGGCCGTGACCGCCATGGTCGGGCTGGCGATGATCACTGTGGCGTCGTCCGTGGGGCGCAGGCACCGTGCGAGCATGAGATCAGCGATCGCTTGGGGATCGGACGCGGTGACCACGCCCTCTGTGTTGAGTCTACAATGCGCGCTAACCCCATCGGTGTGCAAAAGCAGTAGCCAGTCAGGCGCCAGCGCAAACTCGAAGGAGCGCAGGCGAGGCATCACCACCCCGAGAATGCCGCGCAGCGCAATTGGCCGCTCCACCCGGCGGGATTGGCAGAGGCGCGCTTCAACATTCCCCACTCCAGCATATACCAGCCGGCCGCGCGCCGGAGCAATAGCGGCGATAGAGATCACCGCGCCGCGCGTGCCCACCAGCGCCTGATGGCACGCCGTTAGCGCCTCGACGGGGTCCGCCTGTGGTCGCCCCTCCAGCGCAGTTACGGCGGCGCCGGCCGCCGCGGCGGCGGCCGGACCGTGGCCCAAGCCGTCGATGAGAGCAATGCGACAGCCGTCCGTTTGCCTCTGGACGGTCCAAGCGTCGCCGTTCGCCTTCTCGCCCGGATACGGGCGACTGGCAGCAGCGACGACTATGGGCGGGTCAGCCACTTGTACGTCACAATCGTCGTGCCAGTGGTACCGGTGCTGATCGTGAACTCATCCATGAGCCGGCGGACGCCGGGCAAACCGCTGCCCAGACCGCCGCCGGTGCTGAAGCCGTCCTCGAGGGCCCGCGGTAGGTCGGCAATCCCCGGTCCTCCGTCGTGGCTCGCCACGCCGACTCCCTTGCTGCCGGACCGCTCGACGCTGGAGAGCACGATGGCCCCCATCTCAGCGTACCGCAACAGATTGGCCGCCAACTCGCCGGTCGCTAGAGCAATGCATTCGGCGTCGGCAACATGGAAACCCAGGGAGACAGCCAGACCTCTGGCCGCACGCCGGGCCCGATCCACAGCAGCGGGGCCGCCGATGGTCAGGCGGGTGACGGCCAGGATGCTTAGCGGCGCCATTTTCGGATCGTCACAGTTGTGCCGCTGCCTAACTCGCTGTCGACATGCATCTCATCCATGAGCCGCTTGGCGCCGGGCAAGCCCATGCCCATGCCGGCCCCGGAACTGAAGCCGTCTCGCAACGCCTGCTCGACGTCGGCAATACCTGGCCCGTGATCGCTGACGACAATCTCGATGCCGGATCCCGAGAGCGACTTTATGGACACGTCGCCTTTCCCGCCGGTCGCGTAGCGCACGACATTGCGCGTCAGTTCAGAGACCGCCGTGGCAATGCGGCTCTGGTCAACCAACCCGAAGCCGAGGCCCTTGGCGATCTCACGGGCGCGTTGCCGGGCGCGAACGATGTCGCCTTCCCCGACAATGGGCAAGCGCTCGTCAGTAGTTGCCATAACGTCCCTGACGCCGGGCGGACGCAAGCAGACGTTCGAGCAATGCCATCCCCTTTTCCACCGTGAGCGCGGTATGCACTCCGGACAAGCCGAGGCCTAGCTCAACGAGTGTAATCGCCACGGCCGGCTGCACGCCGACCACGACGGTCACGGCGCCGAGCAATCGGGCGGCGGCGGCAACGTCGTTGAGGAGCCGCCCCAAGAAGGAATCGACCGTTTCCACGACGGAGATGTCGAGCAGCACCCCCTCTGCGCCCGTGCGCTCCAGGGCGGCGCTAAGATTCTCCTGGAGGTCTAGGGCGTCGCTATCTTGGAGATCCTCCAACACCGTAGCGATGAGTGTGGCGCCAAGTCGGATGACTGGGACACGCGCCATCTAGCGCTCGTCCTCTCCGCCGCCGTTGGCGCGGCCGTCACCACGGCGGGAGACCACCTCGAGCCCGAGGCGGCGGAAGGCCAGCTCCAGGCCTTTGGCAAGGGTGGTCCGCGTGGTCACTCCGGACAGGTCGAGGCCGAGATGCACCAACGTCATAGCAATGCGCGCCGAGATGCCGACGAGGAGCACCTCGCAGCCAAGCAACCTGGCGGCGGTGACCATTTCCAGAAGATGCTTGGCCACCGCCGTGTCCACAACCGGCACGCCGGTGATGTCCAGAATGACAATCTCCGAACTGGTGTCAACTATTTTGTCCAGCAGAGCTTCGGTCGTCTGCTGTGTGCGGCTCGTATCCAGCACTCCAACGATCGGCAGGGCCAGGACGCCTTCCCAAACCTGGATCACCGGTGTCTGCAGCTCGCTGATGGTTTGGCGCTGTTGCTCAGCTTCCGCCGCGAGCTCCGATCTACTCAGCCGGTCCACTTGATCCACCCTTCTCTACTTCCAGACCGTCTACGGGAAAGGCAACAGTAAAGGTGCTCCCCTCCCCCAACCTGCTTTCCACCGTGATCTCCCCACCGTGCGCCCGTACCAACTGCTGAGTCAGGGCCAACCCAAGGCCAAGCCCGCTGGCAACCATTCCACGCGCCTCCGGAGCGCGATAGAACCGCTCGAAGATGCGCGATTGGGTTTCCGCCGCCATACCCATGCCGGTATCGGCAACGCTCACCCATGCGGTCTGCTCGTTGCGCCCCTGGCGAATGACCACCCGTCCCCCAGCGGGGGTATAGCGAATGGCATTGGAGAGTAGATTTCCCAAGATAGTCAAGAGCGCGTCCGCGCTACCCTGGATAGTGGCGGCGCCATCGGTTCCCCCGTCGTAGGAAAGCGCCACGTCCTTCTCCTCGGCAGCGGCACGCGCCCAGGAATGCGATTGCTGGACGATCCCCCGGAGGTCAACCGGCGAGCGGTCGAGCGCGCCGATCTCGTCGCCGCTGGCTCGTACCAGATCGCCGGTGATCTCGATGAGACGCTCGACAGCCTCGCGCGCCGTGCCGAGCGCGTCGAGCGCAGCGTCCACCTTTCCGGCGGAGAGCAGCCGGCGTGCATAATCGACGTACCCTTTGGCAGCGGTAATCGGTGTGCCTAGCTCATGGGCAACGGTGGCCAAAATCTCAATCTTCTCGCGCTCCGACTGCTCGGCAAGCTCCAGACGCTGCCGCTGCAGCACGGCTTGCGCCTCTGTTTGACGACGCAGCTCTTCCAGCCGGAGCGCCATATAGACCTGATACTGCACGCCGTAGGCGATCATCATCTCCAGGAGGAACTGCAACCCATCGGTCGTAGCTCGAGCTTGTTCCCGGTAGGAGTGTCCCGCGGTCACCCGCTCGATAGCCTCGACGTGCAGCGCGATAATCTCTTCCGGACCGACTCCCTGCTCCACGAAGGTACGACTCAATTGTGACGCGCGATAGAGTGACGCTTCAGTGTGCGAGCGTACGTATTCGACGAGGGCGGCGCGGTATGCCTCTAAGGCAGCCGCGTCAACGTCCGACACAATCTTTTGCTCATCTAGCAACGGGGCGGCAACACTATCTCACCTCAGAGACATAGCATAGCCTCAAATGGAACAGACCGTCGGCGGTTCACGCGGCATCTACTGTAGAGCGCGCCCTCGCCCATTCGGCGATGGACGGATAGGGACGCAAGATTTGGGTCAGCCAAGGCGCCGCTCCGGGCGCCATAGTCGCCTGGGTCCTGCTGGCACGGACTGTGCGGGGCTGCCGGTGTGGGCGCCACATGCGGGTTGGCCAGACCCATCAGGAAGGAGAAACGACCGCGTGTGCGCGCTACGCCGCGTCCTGGTCGTGGACGACCATCCTCACATCCGGTCCATGCTGGAAACATTACTCGTGCTGGAAGGCTTCGACGTGCGCTCCGCTGCCCATGGCCAGGCGGCGCTGGAATTGCTGCCGCGGTTCCCGCCCTGTCTGATCCTGCTAGACCTGATGATGCCGGTTCTGAACGGTTGGGACTTCGTTCCGGCCTACCGGCACAACCGGGTGGCGGACGCGCGAATCGTGATCATGTCAGCGGGCGGCGACGTACAGCGGCACGCGGCGACGCTGCAAGTCCACGGACACCTGGCCAAGCCGTTCGATCTGGACACGGTCGTGCAGGTCGCCGACCAGCACGTCCAGGCGCACCGACCGATTTCGATCACCTCCCAATAAGGGACTTTCCCGACAGTTCCTCGTTATCTCCGATGGAGGAGCGCCCAGAGCGCGGTGTCGAGTCCGAGCCAGCAACGCCGCCAGGAGCAAGCCCCCTCTGGGGACCCGCTCCACCTGCCTTCACGACGCCGTCCCCTCCTTCGGGAGGCCCGGCACCTGCTTCGTCTCCAGCTCGACGGTCGCCTCGCTATCGCCCCCGACCGGCTTGGAAGCGCCATCCAGCATCTGTGCGACAAAGCGCGCCGGCAGTGGCGCCTTCGGCCGGTTCAGCATCTTGAGGAACGGCACCGCGGCGATGAAGATAGCCAGCGGCGGCTCGATGAGGCCGAAGCCGACGGCCAGGCCAATGCCACCGTAATACCCTATGGAGCGAGGCCAGTCGATCCGCAGGGGACCAACCCGACTGGTCAGTCCGCGATCCTGCTCGGCCTGCATCGAACTCATCCGGCATTCCCCTTCCACTCGGCGTGTTGAGCTGTTCGTCTCTGACAAGCCAGCCTGCTAACCTTGAGCGAACATTTCGGGGCAGCAAGACCGGCGCCAGAGTCCGTAGTTTGGACGCGACATGCCCGGTAGCGTATGACCGTGCCGAACCTGGACCGGCGCTTCCGGCGGGTGGGGTAGGGGCTGGCCTTGTGCCTGCCCGTTTCTCGGCACTAGCGGGCGGCTCCGATGGGCGCGCCAACCAGAGCAGGCGCAAGGCCAGCCCCTACACCGCCCGCCGGAGATTCAGCAATCGATACGGGAACGTTGTCACTCGCCGGGCGCCTGCTGATCCTTGCCTTCCGGTAGCGTCCGCCGGGCCGGCGCTGCTTGCAGGTGCAGCTTGTGGAAGGAGTCAAAGGCATACCACAACAGCGCATAGGTAGGGATCTCGCCGAGGAAGCTGCCCGGATTGGTGAGGACGCGCCACGCCCCAACCGACAGGAAGGTCGCCGGCAGCAGAAACTTGAGGTCGAACCTGCCACCGGTGGCAACGGCGAAGCGGCGATTGAGATCGCCCAAGGCCTCCTCGACTCTGGAAGCCGCCTCACTGTGCTGGCCCGGGCCGAGGTCACCGGAGCTCACGAGTCCGCCCAGGACCACGCCTACGTCGTCGAGGATCGCGCCAAGATCCCTCCCCGAGGCGGGCTCGGGCCGGTGGTGGATGAGGATGCTGCCGGTCGCGTGGTTCACCTCGACGGACGTGACGCCCGGCTGCTGCTCCATGACCTGACGTATCCGGTCGGCGCCGCCCTTCCCACGGTCGGAGCGGGCTAGGCGGATCCGCGTCCGGGTCGGACTGGCATGGACGATCTCAGCGTGGGTAATTTCCGGTGAGGTGGCCATCTGTCGTCTCCTTCGGCGAGCGCATCTCAGCGCGCGCATGACTGCCGGCACGGGGTGCGCCGAGAAAAACCAGCGCCGTCACAGCGGAGACGGGCCAGACGGCGGCGCCTCCTGCCGCCTTGAGGGCGAGCGCCCCCAGCGCCCCGAGCGCGATCGCGGTCGCCGCCTGCTGATGACGAGCGTCCAGCGACATCGCTATGCCCCCCGGCCGCGTCTCCTTGGCCGGCTGGCCGGCTCGCGGCGTCTCGCCGTTCTGGTCGCGCCGATTGCCCTCGAGACGTCGCGACGCCGGTCCCGCGGCAGCCGGCAGTCGAACACCGGCCAGCCGGGCGAGGTCCAGCAGGTCGCCGGTAGCAAGCAGCGACGGATCGAACTCGATCAACACGCTTCCGGCCGCCGGTCGTACTTCCACACGTCGAATGCCGGGCAAGAGCGATACGGCCTCCCGAATTGTCCGATAGGTCCCATCCTCCCGACTCGCGCGGGCCAGCCGCAACCGCACTCGTCCCGGCATGGCGTGCGCCAGTTCGGACCCGCGGAGGCAGTCCAGAAGCGGAGCCGCGGCGGCAAGCGCCGCGAAGTTGGTGGGCATCCTGGCGACGGCGACCTCGCTCAGGACTCGCTGGGCGTCTCGGCCCGCCGCCGACGAGACGCCGCCGGTGCCGGCTCCCCACTTGGCGCGACGATCGGCGCGCCCGCGCCGTCCGCGGTGTGCTCCGCCTTCGCCTCCGCGACGATGTCGTCCATTTGCTCGCGCATCTCGGCAGTCCACTCTTGCACGCGATCCCCAGCCGCCATGCCGAGTTTCACCGCTTGCTTTGCTACCGGGCGCAGCCCGCGCCCGAACAGCGACACGGCGCCGAGCGCCGCTCCG
>Ga0207416_1001137_pt1 | contig 37782 bp, 31 predicted proteins | sample PaiPotPPM11metaG_FD_184107 | JGI IMG/M metagenome (GOLD analysis project Ga0207416, IMG submission 184107) | Iron sulfur acid spring bacterial and archeal communities from Banff, Canada, to study Microbial Dark Matter (Phase II) - Paint Pots PPM... ...
CGGTGGTTGCCGGGAAGTCCGGTCAGCGAGGCGGCGACCACCGTGACGCCGTGATAGGCTTTCATGCGGCTGACGAACTTCTTCTTCCGCGGCCGGCCAAGCGCATTGTTGAGATACCACACGAGCTTGACCTGGCTGTCGTTGGCCTCCGAGCCGGAATTGCAGAAGAACACCTTTGAGATCGGCACCGGCGCGATCTCTTTGAGTTTTTCGGCAAGTTCGATCGCCGGATCGTGGCTCTTCCCGGTGAACAGATGGGCGAAGGAGAGCTTGCGCATCTGCGTGGCGGCGGCCTCGACCAGCTCTTCGTTGCCGTAGCCGAGCGCGGTGCACCACAGCCCGGCCATGCCTTCGATATAGGATTTGCCGTCGGTGTCGTAGACATAAACGCCCTGGCCGCGCTCGAAGATGAGCGGACCGGTCTCGCGAAAGCGCGCGAGATTGATGTAAGGGTGCACCAGCGTTTCGACGTCGCGGGCGGCAAGGTTGCTGAGCGGAGACATGTGGTCGTGCGCTCCTTCTGCTATTCGGGTTCGATTACTTCAGCGCTCTATTCTGTGTCGCATTCGCCGCTAGTGGAGCGGATTTGACATTCGCTACCCATCTAGCCGCAAGCTCGTGAAGCGAATGTCAAATCCAAAGCTCCACTAGAACTAATAAATGCTAGTGGTCCTTTGATTCTAACATTCGCATATTAGCCTGCCGAACTGGGATGCGAATGTTAGAATCGGACCACTAGCGGCCGCGGCCGCGGCAAGGGCACGTCCTCCGGCGCGATCGATGGCGCGTCGAGGCCCTGCAGCGGCACGCCTTCGGCCGGCGTCGCGTCGGGCGACTTCGCCTGCGCTTCCACCGGCGGCGGCGGTTCGCGCACGTCCCACTCGCAAATCTTGTAATTGTTGCGGCGCGGCTCGAGATCGACGTGGATGTGTTCTTCGTGATAGCCGTCGGAGCCCGGGCCGAGCACGGTCGAGAATCGCGCGCAGGCGCTGGCACGGACGGTTTCACGCCAATCCTTCGGCACGTTGACATCGGTCAGGACGAGCGCGCGGCCGTCGGCAAGCTTGAAGTCGCGCACGTCGAGCGCGTCGGCGCGGCCGTGCTCGCTCACTTTGGCGGCGTGCACGTTGTTGCGGCCGCGGCAGTCATAGGAGGCCAAATTGTCCAGCCCGCGCAGCGGCGGCATGTCCTTTAACGATGGCGCCACGTCGTCGCGCACCCAATCGGCGACCTCTTGCGCCGTCGGGCAACGCAATATCGCCGGCGGCGTCACCGTGACTTTGCTCCGATCGGCGAGCGTGATCGCGTCCATCTGCACCGCATCGTCGGCGCCGCAATCGCCCGGCCCAACCAGGACAGGGAGCGGCTGGAATTCCGCGACTTTGGCCAAGCCGAGCTGGCACGCCGACGGCTCTGCCGGCGCCGCGGCGGCGGCGTCGGTTTCCGGAAACGAGGCATAGGCCTCCTGCGGCGGCGCAAATTCTTGCGGCAACACGATGGGCAGCGGCCGCCGCGTCGCCCGCGGCTGTGCGGCGCTATGGACGGGCTTGGCCGCTTTGTCTGGCGGCATGGCGGCGGTTTGCGCCATCGCCATCAGCATCGCGCACAACAGCCCGGCAGTGACGGCGGCATATTTCACGCGGAATGCTCCGCTGCGGACGCGGTATGGTCAGGAAGCTCGAGGCGGCCTCGATGCCATAAGCTTTAGGCCAATCGAGCCTGCCTCTTCAAGCGTGCGCCGGCCGACGAACACGCTTGCCTGTCCGGCGCAGACAGGTAACCTTTGAGAAGAAATAGGCATGATCCCGAAAAGTGGGTACCGGTTTTCGGACAAGATCATGCCCGAAAATGTGCGAGGAACGCCATGCTTGGGCTGATGCAAGACTGGCAGCTTTTGTGCCATCGCATCCTCGATCACGCTGCGGTCAATCACGGCGCGCGGCAGATCATCACGCGATCGGTCGAAGGCCCATTCCACACCACGAATTACGCCGATCTGCGCGGGCGCGCGCTGCGGGTGGCGCAGCGGCTCGACCGCAGCGGCATCAAGCTCGGCGACCGCGTGGCGACGCTGGCCTGGAATACTTGGCGACACTTCGAAGCCTGGTATGGCATCATGGGCATTGGCGCGGTCTATCACACCGTCAATCCGCGGTTGTTTCCCGATCAGATCGCCTGGATCGTCAATCACGCCGAAGACCGCGTGATGATGGTCGACCTCACCTTCGTGCCGATCGTGGAAAAGCTCGCCGACCGGCTCAAGCCGATCGAGCAATACGTGGTGCTGACCGACGCGGCGCATATGCCGGCGACCGCGCTGAAGAATGCCGTGCCTTACGAGGACTGGATCGCAGAGGTCGACGGCGACTTCGCCTGGAAAGAATTCGACGAAAATACCGCGGCCGGCATGTGCTACACCTCCGGCACGACCGGCCATCCCAAGGGCGTCGTCTATTCGCATCGCTCCAACGTGCTGCACTCGATGATGGCGGCGCAGCCCGACGCCATGGACGTCGGCGCGCGCGACGTCGTCATGCCGGTGGTGCCGATGTTCCACGCCAATTGCTGGGGCCTCGCTCTGACCTCGCCGATGGCCGGCGCGGCGATGGCGATGCCGGGCGGCAAGCTCGACGGCGCCTCGATCTACGAAATGCTCGATAGCTGCCGCGTCAGCTTCACCGCCGCGGTGCCGACGGTGTGGCTGATGTTGCTGCAACATCTCGAAGCCAACGATCTCAAACTGCCGTACCTGAAGAAAGTGGTGATCGGTGGCTCGGCCTGTCCGCGCGCCATGGCGCAAAAATTCCAGGACGTCTACGGCGTCGAAGTCATCCACGCCTGGGGCATGACCGAGATGAGCCCGCTCGGCACGCTCGGCTCGCTCAAGCCCGAATATGCCGGGCTCAAAGGCGAGGCGCGGCTCGACGTGCAGCAGAAGCAGGGCCATTCGCCATTCGGCGTCGAGATGAAGATCACCGACGATGCCGGCAAACCGATGCCGTGGGACGGCAAGACCTTCGGCCGCTTGAAAGTGCGCGGACCTTCGGTCGCGCGGCGCTATTTCAAGGACGACGCCGAGCTTCTCGACGCCGAAGGGTTTTTCGACACCGGCGACGTCGGCACTATCGACCGCTACGGCTATCTCAATATCACCGACCGCTCCAAGGACGTGATCAAATCGGGCGGCGAATGGATTTCGTCGATCGAACTGGAAAATCTCGCGATCGGCCATCCCAAAGTCGCCGAAGCCGCGGTGATCGGCGTGCGCCATCCGAAATGGGACGAGCGGCCGTTGCTCGTCGTCGTACTCAAGCAAGGCCAGACCGCGAGCAAGGACGAGCTGCTCGCTTTCCTCGACGGCAAGGTCGCCAAATGGTGGATGCCGGACGACGTCGTCTTCGTCGGCGAAATCCCGCACACCGCGACCGGCAAGATCCAGAAGACCGTCTTGCGCGACCGCTTCAAGGATTACGCGCTGCCGACCGCGGCGGCATAAAAGCGATTTCTCGGATTTGCGGCCGTGGCGGCCGTGCTTCGGCCGCCGGCGCAAGCATCGCGAGGCCGCGGCGCCGGTTGCGCCGCGTTCGGGCTCATACGTGTAATTTGACGTAAAGGCCGAACGAATCACGCCCGCGCGAGGTTGCTGTTTCCAGCGCCTATCGCACTGCGGAAACGCAGAAGCACGATGCGCGAGCCGCATGGCATTGCCTCATTTGACCGGCGCCCGGAAGCGCCTCGGTGACGGATAGCCGTTGTCCGGCAGCCACTTAGCAGAACCTTCGGGATGCTCCATGATGCCGCAAAGACTCCATTTTCGTGCCTAAAGTATTTTGGCACATTGTGCGACGCACAATGAACACATTTCCCAGGCCTTAGCACATCCGGTCCGCGATCAGCGGACCGGTCACCCTTCCCATCAACAATCGAATAGGCTGGATATGGCTGGGAATAGCCTCAAGAAGACTTTCATTGCTTCAGCTCTTGCTTTGGCCGTTATCGGAATACCGATGGCTGCTTCGGCGCAATCCGGAATTGCTTCCGTTTATGGCTATTCGGGCGGACGCACCGCAAACGGCGAACGGATGTCGGACGGCGCGCTCACCGCGGCGCATCGCTCGCTGCCGTTCGGCACGCTGGTGCGGGTCACCAACGAGCGCAACGGCCGCTCGATCGTGGTGCGCATCAACGATCGCGGGCCGTTCGTGAGCGGCCGCGTCATCGACCTGACGCCGGCAGCCGCCCACGCGCTGGGCTTTTCCGGCCTCACGACGGTCAATCTCGACGTCGTCGGCCGAGGCTGAACGCGCTTTTCATACTCAGCTCATTTCGATCTTTCTGAAACGGGAGGCCGCGGCCTCCCGTTTTTTTATCCCACCCCGCGAAATAGCGGGGAGGGGGGCATAGGCGGCCTTCGGCCGCCGTTCGTGAAAACAACGCCGATGCGAAGCACCGGCTATGGCTCTTGCGCGGTGGGAGGGGCGCAGGCCTTGACGATAATTCTGCAACGAAAATAATGCGACGAGTCAGAGACCCCTTCCACCATCCTTCACTCGCTACGCGAGCTACGGATGTTGCCCCGCCCCCGCACGCGGATGAAGAAACCTACTCCGCCGGCTGCTTCGCTTTCGGTTTCGGCTTGGTGCGCACGAAGGTGCTCTTGAGATTGTCCCAGAGCTGAATCTTGGCGCCGTGCTTGTGCATGATGATGCTTTGCTGCGTCACCGAGAGCGAGTTGTTCCAGGCCCAGTAGATGACGAGGCCGGCCGGAAATTTCGCCAGCATGAAGGTGAAGATCAGCGGCATCCAGTTGAAGATCATCTGCTGGGTCGGATCGGGCGGCGCCGGATTGAGCTTCATCTGCACCCACATGGTCACGCCCATGATCGCCGGCCAGAAGCCGAGATGCAGGAAACCGCCGATCAGCGGCAGGATGCTCGGATCGAACGGGATCAACCCGCCGAGCGTGAAAATGTTGGTTGGGTCCGGCGCCGAGAGATCGTGTATCCAGCCGTAGAACGGCGCATGGCGCATTTCGATGGTGATGAACAACACCTTATACAGCGAGAAGAACACCGGGATCTGGATGGCGATCGGCAGGCAGCCGGCAATGGGATTGATCTGCTCCTTCTTGTAGAGCTCCATCATCTCCTGCTGCTGCTTCATCTTGTCGTTGGCGAAGCGCTCCTTGATCATCGCCATCTGCGGCTGCACCGCCTTCATCTTCGCCATCGAGGCGTAGGACTTGTTGGCGAGCGGGAAGAACAGAAACTTGACGATCACCGTGACGATCAGGATGGCGATGCCGAAATTGCCGACCAGATGGAAGAAATAGTCGATGGCGAGGAACATCGGCTTGGTGATGAAGTAGAACCAGCCCCAGTCGATCAACAGGTCGAATTTGTTGAGATGGAGCGACTGGTTATAGCCGCCCGGGCCGAGCGGGAAATTGATGCCGACGACGGAGACTTCCTTGGCGCCGGCAAACAGCCGCGCGTCGGTGGAAACGCTCGAGCCCGGCGCCACGGTTTGCGCCTGCCCCAGATAATCGGTCTGATAGATGTCTTGGCCGTTGACGTTGCTGGCGGAGAAGCGCGTCTTCACCTTGGCGTCGCTGTTGGGGATAAGCACCGCCGCCCAATATTTGTCGGTGAAGCCGAGCCAGGCGTCGGTGACGTCCCAGCTCTCGCTCTTTAGGTCGGCGATCTTCTTATAGCTCTCTTCCTTCTCGCCGTCCGCGCCCATCACGCCGATCGGGCCTTCGTGCAGGATGTAATAGCCGAGCACCGGCGGCGTGCCATGCCGCGAGATCAGCCCATAGGGAAACAGAGTGACCGGCGCGCCGCCCTTGTTCGCCACCTGGTCTTTGATGGTGAAGAGATAATGGTCGTCGACCGCGATGGTGCGGGTGAAGACCAAGCCCTGGCCGTTGTCGTAGGTGAGCGTCACCGGATGATCGACGCCGAGCGTGCCCGAGCCGTCCTGCTTCCACACCGTCGTCGGGGTCGGCATCGCCGCAGTCGTGCCGGTGGCCGGCACCCAGCCGAATTCCGCGTAATAGGCGTCCGGCGCGCCGGACGGCGAGAACAGCACGATCGGCGGCGAATTCGGATCGACCTCTTCGCGGTATTGCACCAGCGACAGATTATCGATGCGGCCGCCCTTGAGATCGATGCTGCCATACAGCCGCGGCGTGTCGATGGTGACGTGCGGGGTGGCGACGATGACCGCTTGGCGCGTGGCCGCCGGCGGCTCGGTCGTGGGCGCATTCGGCACCGGCGGGGCATTGGCTTCGGCGGGCCTCGGCTGCGCCGCACCGGGCTGAGTTGCGCCGGGCTGGACTTGCGTTTGCTCCTGCTGCTTGAGCTGCGCCTGCTCTTGCTGGCGCTGCATCTGCGGGTAGCCGATGAAATATTGCCAGCCGACGACGACAATCAGCGACAGCAAGATGGCAAGGATGGTGTTCTTATGCTCGCCCATTACCTGCTCTTGTCCGTGTCCTTGCGCGCTTCGGGTCCGGGTTTACGGCGCCGGCCGTCGGGCCGCTCGTCGCGCTGCTTCCGGGGCGAGCCCGCTCTATGTGGGGGCGCATCCTGGCCGCCACCAGTTGCCGTCTCGTCGCCCTGCCCGCTTCGCGCAGCAATATGAATCCGGCGTAACGCCGCATCGAATTGCCGCGTCAGGTCGCCGAAATCGGCTGCCAGCGCCACGCGCCGGCCGATCAGCACATAATCATGGTTGGCCTGCAGCGCCGCCGCAGGCGCCAGCCGCACCACTTCGCGCAGCCGCCGCCGCACCCGGTTGCGCTCCACCGCGTTGCCGACCTGGCGCGACACGGTGAAGCCGACCCGGGCAGGTCCGCCTTCCCGGCTTTCCTCGGCACGGTGGCGCGCCTGGAGGACGAAGGCGCCGGCGGGCGCTCTGGCGCCTTTCGCGGCAGCCTTAAAGTCCGTGCGGCGCTTCAACCGTTCCATGGTTTCGGCTTTGGCTGCGATTTTAGGCTGACCACTGCGGGTTCGACCTCGAAATCGGCGTGCGGAACGAGAACTCGCGCCCAATTGAAGCGCTACATTGTTGCTTTGAACATGATCTTATCCGAAAACCGGTTCCCACCCTCGGATCACGTCCGAGGGCAGGCTTTTTCGGGATCATGCTCTAGGCGCTCAGCTTCTTGCGCCCCTGTGCGCGCCGCAACGACAAAACCCTGCGGCCGCCTTTGGTCGCCATGCGTGCGCGAAAGCCGTGGCGGCGCTTGCGCACCAATTTGCTCGGCTGGTAGGTCCGTTTCACCAGAAAAACTCCGCTGCAGGGCTCGCTGCGGCCCTAGACCATGATTCGAAAAGGTTGAATCGGATCATGGTCTAGGGTTCTTCGCTGGAGCATGATCTTTTCGGAAAACCGGGTATCCACTTTTCCGGATCATGCTCTTGGCGCCGCGATTGGCGCGGCTTATACGCAAGCCCTCCCGGCTCGTCAACGTGACTTTCCCGCGATTTTCCAGCGATTTCCCGGCATTTTCGGGCCTGATCGCCACGCTCCTCAAGCTCCTTCCAGGCCCGCATTGCCACGCCCGGCTTACTATAGAATAGGTGTGACCCGTCTTAGACTTGCGACAGGCCGAAGCGGCAAAAATGGCAGTAGAACAGCGACAGCAGGTCAAACCGGACATCTGCGTTATCGGCGCCGGCGCCGGCGGGCTTGCGGCGGCGTCGGCGGCCGCCGCTTTCGGCGTCAATGTCGTGCTGATCGAAAAAGCGGAAATGGGCGGCGACAGCCTCAATAGCGGCGCGTTGCCGTCGAAGGCGCTGCTCGCGGCGGCCGAGCGCGCCCAAATCTTGCGTCAAGGTGCGTTCCGAAGCGCCGCGCGCCTCGGCATCAAGAGCACGCGCTTCGGCGTCGATTTCGCCGCAGTCCGCGCCCATGTGCGCGACGTCATTGCCGCGGCGGCGCCGCAGGATTCGCGGGAGCGATTCAAGGGCTTGGGCGTGCACGTCGTCGGTGGCGAGGGCCGCTTCACCGATGCCGAGACCGTCGCGGTCAACGGTTACGACGTCAAAGCGCGCCGCTTCGTCATCGCCACCGGCTCCTCGCCGGCGCTGCCCGCCATTCCCGGGTTGGCCGACACGCCGCATCTGACCAATGAGACGGTGTTCGATCTTGCCGAGTGCCCGCGCCATCTCATTGTCATCGGCGCCGATTCGATCGGCCTCGAACTAGCGCAGGCATTCCGCCGCTTCGGCGCCGAAGTCACCGTGCTCGAGCCGGCAACGCCGCTTGCCGGCGCCGATCCGGAATGCGCAAGCGTCGTGCTCGACGCGCTGGCGCGCGAGGGCGTCACGCTGCGTGCCGGCGTGGCGATCAGGCAAGTGCGCCGCACGCTGGCGCGCGTGCAGATCGAGATCGCAAGCGACGCCGGCGAGGAGACGATCGAAGGCAGCCATTTGCTGGTCGCGGCCGGCCGCCGTCCCAATCTGGAAAATCTCGATCTCGACGCCGCCGGCATCCGCTATGGCCCGGCCGGCATCGTGGTCGACCGCGGTTTGCGCACCAGCAACAAGCAGGTCTATGCGATCGGCGACGTCACCGGCGCGCCCGCGCTCAGCCATCTGGCCCATCATCAGGCCGGGCTGGTGATCCGCAACGCGCTGTTCCGCACCCGGGTCGACGCCGAGCGCTATGCGGTGCCGTCGGTGACCTATACCGATCCCGAATTGGCCCAGGTCGGCATGGCCGAAGACGAGGCGCGGACGCAAGCCGGCATCATTCGCGTGTTGCGCTCGCCCTACCGCGAAAACGACCGCGCGCTGGCGACCGGGGCGACCAATGGCCACATCAAGATCGTCACCGATCGCAAAGGCAATATCCTCGGCGTCACCATCGTCGGGGCCGCGGCGTCGGAAAATATCGCCGCCTGGACGCTCGCCATAAACCAAAAGCTGAATATCGACGCCTTTGCCGGTGTTATCGTGCCGTATCCGACCTATGCCGAGGTGGGCAAACGCGCCGCGATGACCTATTTCACACGAGGTTTGACGAGCCCTGTGGTGCGTCGCATCATAGGGTGGCTGCGTCGTTTTGGCTGATAAGCCGCAGCAGGCTCGACCATGGTGGATGAAACCGCCGCGCGGCCGGAGCCGGTCCGGACGCCGCGTTTCGGTCTTTCGGCGAAGCTCCTCGTCCTCACGATCCTGTTCGTGATGATCGCGGAAGTGCTGATCTATGTGCCGTCGGTGGCCAATTTCCGCGGCGTCTGGCTCAAGGACCGCCTGGCCACCGCCTATACCGCGGCGCTGGTGCTCGACGCCGCGCCGAACGGCGTGGTGTCCGACGCGCTCGCCAAGAAGATTCTCGACTCGATCGGCGCGCGCGGCGTGGCGATGAAGATCGGTTCGCGGCACCGCATGATAGCGGTCGACGACATGCCGCCTGCGATTAACGACACCTACGACATGCACAATGTCTACGCCTTCGACGCTATCGTCGATGCGTTCAAGACGATGCTCGACACCAAAAAAACGGACGTCATGCGGGTGGTCGGGCCGTTACCCGCTTCGGCCAGCGACGATGAATATATCGAGCTGGTCATGGACGAGCAGCCGCTGCGCAAGGCGATGCTGCGCTATTCGGCCGATATTCTATTTCTGTCGCTGGTCATCTCGTGCATCACCGCGGCGCTCGTGTATCTGGCGCTGCATTACATGTTCGTGCGGCCGATGCGGCGCGTCACCGCCAATATGATCGCGTTCCGCGCCGATCCGGAAAACAGCGACCGCGTCATCGCGCCGTCGGCGCGCAACGACGAGATCGGTACTGCCGAGCGCGAGCTTGCCACCATGCAGGTCGATCTCGTCTCGATGCTGCATCATAAAAACCGGCTCGCCAGCCTCGGGCTCGCGGTGTCCAAGATCAATCACGACCTGCGCAACCTCCTTGCTTCGGCGCAGCTGTTCTCCGAACGGCTTGCCAAAATCCCCGATCCCGGCGTGCAGCGTTTCGCGCCGAAGCTGGTGCATGCGCTGGAACGTGCCATCGCCTTCTGCCAGTCGACATTGTCCTACGGCCGCTTGCAGGAGCCGCCGCCGGAGCGCCGGCCGATCCTGCTCGAACCCTTGGTCGAGGAAGTGCACGAGACATTGGGGCTCGGCCCCGATGCGCGGATCCGCTGGATCAGCGCGGTGGAGCGGGGGCTCGTGGTGGAGGCCGACTACGATCAGCTGTTCCGCATCCTGCTCAACCTTTCGCGCAATGCTTTGGGCGCCATGGAGAGCCGCGAGTCGCCCGATCCCGGCCGCGATCAGATTCGCATCACCGGCCGCCGCGAAGGCGCGGTGGTGGTGATCGAAGTGTCCGATACCGGCCCTGGCTTTTCCGACCAGGCGCGCGCGCATTTGTTCGAAGCGTTCCAGGGCTCGACCCGCACCGGCGGCACCGGTCTCGGCTTGGCAATCGCCGCCGAGCTGGTGCGCGCCCATGGCGGCGACATCCGCCTGGTCGAGGGCACCATCGGCGCCACGTTGCGGCTGACGATTCCGGACCGCGCCGTCGAGCTTGCCGCCCATCGCGGCGCCCGCGCGCAGGGTTAATTTCCCACTCGCAATGCCCGGCAATCGGGGAGGGCGGGCAGGGGCAAATCTTGCCATCAAGCGTCGAAGCCTATAGCTACGGCGCGCCGCGCCCGTAGCTCAGCTGGATAGAGCACCAGACTACGAATCTGGGGGTCAGGAGTTCGAATCTCTTCGGGCGCGCCAAATTTCCGCTGTCAATTCACCGCACTTGCGCCGACGCTTCCGTCTGCGCGATCTCCAGCGCCGGCCCGCTGCCGGCGTCGGCGAAGGCGCCGAGGAGGTTGCGCACCCGCGCGCCGGCAGTGGCGCTTGCGGCGAGGCGGCGCAGGGTGACGCGGGACGCGTCGGAGACGCCGTAGGACACCATGGTGCGGCGGTTGAGCGCCAACGCGCGTTTAAGACCGGCGTCGGGCTCGAGCGCCAGCTCGGCAAACAGCCGCGTCAGCTCGCCATTGAGGTCCGAGGTCAGCCGCTGCGTGCTGGTCTGCACATAATGGATGTCGGAGCGGTTGCGCTCCACCCAGCGCAAAATGTGCTCGTTGGCGCTCGCCCACTGGAACGCGCAGACCTCCTCGAGCGGCCGCTGCGTATAGTGCCGCCAGTCCGGCGGCAGGTCGAATTTCCACCAGGCCGCGCTCCAGGGCCGATCGCGACGCGTGTAGCGCTCGATGTCGAGCGTAGCCTCGGGCATGCGGTGCTTGAAGAAGCCGTGATGCAGCCAGCCCGACATCAGGCCGGTCACGCTCGCGGTCGGATCGCGAATGAGGTGAAGGACGGTGATCTCGGCGTTGGGAAACAGCGCGCGCAGGAAGTCCAGCCGATAGGCGTTGCTCGGCGATTTGAGCAAGAGCGGGCGGTCGACAGCCGCGGTATCGACCGCGCAAGCCCAAGGCGATTCGCAGACGAACGGCGGCTCCTCAATGACGCAAGTGTCGCGGGGCGGTCCCTGCGGAATCCGCTCACCGGGAAAACGCTCCCCGATCAGCTCCGGGCCGACGTCGTAAAAGTATGGATTGAGGCGGGGCAGCAATTCTTTGAGGCGCGCCAGATAGACGATCATGCGCGCTTCGCGCGAGCCGCTGCTTGGCGTTTCGAACGCTTCGCGTATCGCGTCGTAGACGCCGTCCATTCGCTCGTGCAATTCCGGCCACTGCAGCAGCGAGCGCATCGCGATCTGGAACCGTCGTCGCGGCGTCAGCCGATGGTCTTCGGCCGGCGACTGATTGCCGGCGAAGGCACGAAGGTACCGCGACATGAGCCGGCCGACCGCCGGGGTGGCATGGCGCGCTTCCAAGGCGTCGGATTCGCCGCGCGTCGCGTCCGGCGGTCCGAGCGCCAGCAGAAGAAACGGGTCGATCTCGCCGGGCAGCGAGCACAAGCGGGCGCTGCTGGCGCACAGCTCGGCGAGCCAGCTGGCGCCGCTGCGCGATGCGCTGAGCAGAAGCATCACTCTGAATTGCCTTTTGCAGAAATCAGGTTCGGCGTCGGCGTCATCGCGGCCTGCTATTTCGCCGGCTCCCGAAAAACGGTCCCATTGCGCACGCACATCATCGAGTGCATCGCGGCTTCGAATTCTCGCGAGAGTTGTCATAGCGGTCGCTCCGGTCTGCACTGTTGCCTCGATTGAAAATTTCGGTATGGCGGCGGCTATCCTCGCATTTGCAATCCTCTGCAGCGCCTCTCGACGCGCGTCGTTGCGGTTAGGTGCGAAGCACCTCGTGAGTCACATTGGCCGCGGGGCAAAGCCGCAAAATCCGCTGTTCGAGATCCACCACCGCCGCTTGGAGCCGTTGTTCCGGGTAGGGCGGCAGCCGATCCAGCACGAAGTACGCGTTGCGGGTGTTTTCGGTGAGCGCCGTGCGCCGGCACTGCCGCCAGTTCCAGCGCCGGCAGGTCACGCCTTCGACGTCGCACCAGGCCACCTCGCCGGCATCGGCGCGTTCGAGGATGGGCTCGCCGGAACTCACCGTGTCGAAGGTCTCGGCGCCCGACATGAAGCGGAGCTCGAGATCGCTCGCGAGCCGGTCGCGATCCTCGCCACCGACGGGAATGACGTGATGCAGGCTCAACGCATTGTAGGCATCGACCAGGGCGTTGACGGCCGGCAATTCCTTGCCGGACACGACCCGCTTGAGCAGCGCTTCGACCGAAGCCGAATATTTGCCTTTCTTCACGCCGAATTTCGCGAACGCGTCCTGCCAGGCGCGGATGTGCGGATCGTCCTTGAGCGAGTCGCGATCGAACCGGCTGCGCGCTTCCTCCTCGGCGTCGCGCAGCCACGCCACGCTCTGTGCGCTGCTCGGTCCGTTGACCAGCCCGGAGGCGTAGACGATGGCGGCCTCGTAGCCCGGGAACGCATCGAAGACCTTGCGATCCACCGCAAGCCTGTATGCCATGTTTCCTCCACCGCGCCGGCCCGGTGGCCGGCGCGCTCCTAATCCGCGCCGCCGTTGAACAGCACAGCGAGCAAACCTTTCTGAACATGAAGCCGGTTGTGCGCCTGGCGGAAAATTCGACTCTGGTTGCCGTATTTGACGTCGTCGCCGATCTCGGCGTCGGGAGCCGCCGGCAGGCAATGCATGACGATGGCGTGCGGGGACGCGAGCTTCTGATGCTCGAACACCCGCAGCGCAGCCAAATCGTGCTCGTAATCTCGCGCCGTCACCGTTCCGGTCAGCACGTTTTCATCGGCCAGCCTGACCGTGGCTTGCGGACCGGGCGCCACATGGGCATTGGTGACGATCAGGCCGGTCGATCGCCAGATGACGCCCGATCCGCCGCCACTTCGCCGTCGCTGCACCTTTACGGTCGAGGCGCGCAAGCGCTGGGCGATAACTTCCAGCTCGCGCATGAGCGGACCTGCGGCGTATATCAAATCCGGTCGCATGCTGTTTCCGATCGAATGCGGGAATCGCACATCCGCTAATCGCGCCAGGCGCGTCCCTCATGCACGAGGTCGCCGACGACGTCCTCGACGACCGCATTGGGAATGCTGAGCGCCACCCCGCGCGAGCCCAAAGTATTGATGCCCACAATGCGGCCTCCCGCGGCCACCAGAGGTCCGCCTGAGAAACCCGGATAGATCGTCAAATCCAGATAAATCGACCGGGTGCCGTCCACCGCGGATGCATGCCGGCGGCCGAAGGCGCTGACGATGCCCCAGCTCGCGCTGAGACCGCGTTCGTTGTGCCGTCCAACGGCCAATACGATGTGCCCCACGCGTAGCGATGCGGCATCGCCGAACTGGGCCGTAGGCAGTCCGACGGCTCGAATCTGCAATAGCGCGAGATCCATACTTTGATCGCGCCCGATTAACGTGCCGCGAACGGTGCCGCCGTCAGGTAGTTCAACGCGAATTTCTTCACCGCGGTCCAGCGCGTGGTCGGCGGTGACGATCACACCGCGCCGCCAGTGAACCCCGCTCGAGGCAAGGCCTTCACGACCGCGGACGGTGACGACGGACCGCCCGGCCTGCCTGACGGAGTCCGCCAATTCCCGAGACAGAGCTATCAAACCGCTTGGCCGGTTGTGCGCTGCGGCTAGCATCGTTTTCCGTGCACGACGCCCAGCGATCATTCCACCAATCCGGCCGCCGCCAGGGCGTCGGCAGTCGCCGGATGGTCCAGCATTCCAAATCGGTTCATGAGCGCGACTGTGGGCTTCGACGCCTGCCGATGAATCTTGCGCAGATCGATGGCCTCGTAGCTCTCCGCCACGATCCGCGTTCTGTCGGCGCCGCTAAAACCGGCGGCTTCGAGCCAATCCGACTCAGCTTCCGCGTCGTGCGACAAGAACGTTCCGATGAACTTGGCGAATAGCGGACCGACGACGTCTCTTTCCTCGATTGTGAGCTGAGCCCACATGGTTTCCATGAAGCAAGAAAAATAGCCATGGTGTTTGGCTTCGTCGCGGGCGTGATCCATGATCACATCGCGGATCGCCCGGATCACCCGCTCGTCGGCCGGTACGTTGGCAAGACTGCTGGTGATGAGAGTCTCCGAGACGCAGGTGAAAGCCAGCAACGCGAGCTGCTTGAATTTTCCTTCGAGCGCGGTTTGTTCGCCGGTCAGCGAGCGCAAAAAGGCGGGTGGCCGCTCGCGATAGGGGCGGATGTCGGTGATGGCGGTCAATTGTTGCTTCATATCCTCGGCGCAATAGGCGTGGTGCGCCTCGTCGACTGCGATCTTGAATCCGTCATGAGCGAATTCATCGGTGGTGCGGATTGCGGATTCCTTCAGGCCGATCATCGTGCAGGCTGGAAGTACGGCTTTGAGTTCGAGGTGGGTCGTGAAACGAAAATAACTGTGCAATTTCTGTCCTAAAATCATTCTCTGAACTGCATCGTCGCGGTTGCACACCAATGCGTGAGACAATAGCGGCACCAGTTCCGGCGAGAACGGCAGCCCGCGGTCTTTGTCTGCGAGGCGGCGCCTGGCGACCGCGCGTACCGTGGCGGCAGTGCTCCAGTCCGCCAAGCGCCACTTCAAACCGTCCTCGCTTGGTCCGCGTGGGGCGTCGGCGGGAATGCGGCTTTGCTGTGCCGGCATGGCGGAAAGCGCTCCCGCGGTGGCCTTGCCGCCATGCCCGATGTCCCACATCGACGCGACACTCCCTCACTGCCGATGGCCAGAAACTGCCGCCGCTCCTGCCCGGCAATCCGACGGCTTTGGCCCCGGGCTCACGCTCGACAGGCCTAGTTGGCCATGACTGCGCAAAAATTGCAACCAAGCATTGTGACAATTATTTTGCAATGAAACTAGGGTGTTGATGGCAAAAAAGGCTGCCAATCGTCGCGCATCTGTATTGATTTCAACTGTAAGTTATAGCCATACCACGCCAAATTCGGCGTTCCGCTGCTGCGCCGTTTTATGCTGGCGGTGGCGGCCGGGGGCGCATCGCTCTCGACACGCTTTATTTTTCTCTCCTCGCCAGCGATACCAACAGGCGCTTGGTGCAACACGTCCTTGGGGAGACGGTGTCACGGCAGCACTGTCGCTCGTACCGGCGCGCATTGCGCTCGCGATGTTGAACACGGCAGTTGGAAAATCTTCCCCGCCGCCGGCAAGCTCGTCGATGGCGCAGGCGTCGTCGTTTTCATTTGTGGAGCTTGCGCCATTAAATATCGTGGCGTCTGCGATTGCAGGCGGCTAAATGCATGACATTCCAATGAAAGATGCTTCGCGCCGGGCGTGATCGGGTTATGCAGGCGCTTGGCACCGGCTACCCACCATGGTAGCCTTTTTTAACGCTCATCCGGATTGAGCCCACAAAGAAGTTCAAACCGGTTCGATCGCCTATCGAGCCACCCCCGGGGATGTCGAGAAAGGATATGCCATGGCCGAGAAATCGAGTGCTTCCGTAAGCTCTGCGCAGGATGAAGCCATCGCGTCGACCTCGACTGCAGAGCGCGGGGAAGTGGCGTCGAAATTGGTCGATCGTTTCGCCATCTGGTCCGGCGTTGCCGGACTTATCCCGCTACCGGTCGTCGATGTGCTGGCCGTCGGCGGGCTCCAGGTGCAAATGCTGCGCCGACTGTCGCAAATCTACGACGTGGAGTTCTCCCAGAACCGGGGCAAAGCGCTGATCGCGGCGCTGGCCGGAACCATGATCCCGGTCACCAGCGGGATGGGCGCCGCGAGCGCCATGAAGGCCGTACCGGTCGTCAACATCCTTGCCGCCGGATTCGTCATGCCGGTGCTTTCCGCCGGCGCCACCTTCGCCATCGGCAAGGCGTTCATTCAGCACTTTGAATCGGGCGGCACGCTGCTCGATTTCAATCCCCCGGACTATCGCGAGTTCGTCAAGGCGCAGAAGGAAATGTGGGAATCGCGACGATCCAAGACCTCCGGTACCGCCGGGGCGGCGACGACGACCACGTGAGGCGCAAGGGCTTCTGCCGGCCGATGAGGAGCAGTTTCACTTAAAGCGTGACAATCATCGAGCGACGCGACCGCTTCCGGAGTCGAGTCCTATGGCTGCAGCCATCCTCGCCTACATCACCGTCTGCCTGCTCACGGGATTCGCCGGCACCCACCGTCGCATGGGGTTCTGGGGGACGTTCTTCCTGACACTTTTCGTCACTCCCTTGGTGGTGTTGCCCGTGCTGTTCATCACCGGCCCATCGCGGCGAGTCGAATGGCGTCGCCGCAACGTAGAGTAACTCTCGGCAAGCGCATCCGTCCCTAAGCCATCGGCGGCGCGTGTTGAATGTAGACGGACGACGACGCGCTAATGTCCTTTATCCAGCTCGTTCGCCGCGAAATGCACGGCTCGCTGCCGAAGCTGGTCTTCATGTCCGGCGTTGGCGGCGTCAGCAACGCTTGCATCCTCGCCTCCATCAACACCGGCGTGCAGAACGCCGGCAACGGCCAAAAGCCAGGGCTGTGGGCCGCCTCGCTTTTCCTGGTCGCGCTTTTTCTCTTCATGAAGTCGCAGCAATTTGTGACCATCACCGCCACCGCCGAGATCGAGGCGATCATCCACAAACTCCGCGTGCGGCTGATGGACATGATCAGGCATTCGGAGCTTCTGGAACTGGAACGGATCGGCCGCTCGCGCATCGTAGCCTCGGTCACCAGCGATACCGCGATACTGACGCAAGCGAGCAACATGCTCTGCTTCACCGTGCAGGGCGCGGTGCTGATCTTTTTCGTCGGCCTTTACGTCGCCTATTTGTCGCTCATCACCTTCGCCCTGACCGTCGTCATCGTCACCGGCGCGGGCTTCATTTTCCACCACAAGAATAAGCGGCTGGCCGAGCAGAAGGGCGAATCGGCCGCATGGGAGCGCCGATTGTTCGACCGGCTGGTCGACTTCCTCGATGGCTTCAAGGAGGTCAGGCTCAATGCCGCGCGCAGCGACGATTTGTTCGACGACGCGCTGGAAGTGTCGAAGACCGCGGCCAACATCAAAATCCGCACCCAGGCCGAAACTTTCAAGATGATCGTGACGTCGCAGATCTCGATGTACATCCTGCTCGGCGCCGTCGTGTTCGTGGCGCCGAACCTGAGCGATACGCTTGGCGGCTCGTCGATCGCTAAGACCACGACGGCGCTATTGTTCGTCGTCGGCGCCTGTTTCGGCCTGGTGCAGTCAATCCCGATTCTGCTCAATGCCAATGCCGCGGCCGACCGGATCGCCCGCTTGGAAGCCGCGCTGGCAGCCACGCTCATCCCCGGCGAATCGCTCGCGCCTGTCGCGCCAAAGCGTTTCGAGCGCATCGAGATGCACGACATCGTGTTCCGCTACGTCGACAAATTCTCCGACACCGCGTTCAAGATCGGCCCGATCGACTTCAGCTTGCGCTCCGGCGAATTGGTTTTCATCACCGGCGGCAACGGCTCGGGAAAGTCGACGTTTCTGCGGGTGCTGTCCGGGCTCTATCCGCCGGATTCCGGCGACATCACGCTCGACGGCAGGCCGGTCAACAATGCCTCGCGCGACGAGTATCGCGGACTGATGTCGGCGATATTCTTCGATTACCACCTGTTCCAGCGGCTGTATGGGATCGCGGACGCCGATCCCGCCGACATCGACCGTCTGTTGGCGCAGTTTCGCCTGGCCGACAAGACGTCGCTCACCAACGGCGAGTTTCGCACCCTCGATCTGTCCGGGGGCCAGCGCCGGCGCTTAGCCCTCATCGTCAGCATGCTCGAGAACCGTCCGATCATGATTCTCGACGAATGGACCGCCGAACAGGACCCCGAATTTCGCCGCAAATTCTATGACGAATTGCTGCCGGAAATGTTGCGGGCGGGCGCCACCATCGTGGTCATCACGCATGACGACCGCTACCTCGACGAGCTGCACTTGCCGGCACGCCGGATTCGGATGGACGAAGGCCGTATTGTCGAAGAACGTACAATGGGCCGATGATAGGGTCCGGAGAGAACGGGATGGCGAGCTATCCAGAGACGCTTGATGATCTGCCACCCCCGCCGCGGCGGCGGGGCTGGTGGTATTATGTCGGGCGCCACCTGCCGGCCGTCTCCGTCATTGTGATGATGGGTCTGCTCATCGCCGTCGTGCTATGGCCCTACGTGGTGATCACGGTGCCGAGCGGCAAAGTCGGCGTGCTGTGGAAGCGGTTCAACGGCATCGATATCTACTGCTGGTGCTGGGTCGGCCGCGGCACGGTGCTCGATCCGCGGGAATTGCGGGAAGAAGGCCTGCACATCATCTGGCCGTGGGACAAGCTTTACCTCTACGATTTGAGGCTGCAGTCCAACACGCAGACTTACAACGCCATTTCCAAGGACGGCGTCAATGTCGGCGCGCAGATCAGCGTGCGCTATCAACTCCTGCATAATTCGGTCGCCGTGCTGCATAAATTCATCGGTCCGGATTTCCTGAATTCGGTCATCGCTCCCGAGATCGGCAGCCAAGCGCGGCAGGTCATTTCGCAGTATACCGCGCAAGAAGTCTATACGTCGCGCGAGACGATCCAGAAGCAAATCCGCGACAATGCGCAAAAGAGCCTCGCCGCCAATCTCAACACACTGGTGCAGCCGGAGGCGATGGAGCAGCCCGACCCGAAGCACTACAACGAGTTTCTGCAGAACGCGATCCAAATCCTCGACACGCTCGTGCTCTCGATCGAATTGCCGCCGGAAATCGTGGCGGCGATCAATCGGCAGACCGAGCAATACTACATGATCCAGGAATACAGATTCCGCGTACAGCGCGAAGCCGAGGAATCCAAACGCAAGCAAATCGAGGCAGACGGCATCGCCGCGTTCCAGAAAACGGTAAGCCAGGGGATTTCCGACTCGTATCTGCGCTGGCGCGGCATCGAGGCGACAATGGCATTGGCGCAGTCCCCCAACGCCAAGATCGTGATCATCGGCTCCGGCAAAGACGGACTGCCGATCATTCTCGGCAACGACGTTCCGGCCGCGCCGGCGGCGACGCCGCAAGCGGGCGCAACCGGCGCGCCGTCGCCGGCAGTACCGGGCAAGACGCCGCCGCCGCCATCGACAGCGCCTGGTGCGGCGCCTCCCGCCGCGGGCGGATCCAACGGAGCGAAGCCACCGGCGGGAACGTCGGGCGAAGTGACCCCGCCGCCATCGGGCAACACTGTTGCCGGCGTATCATCGACGACGCCTGCGAATAGCCAAGGTCAGGAGGCGTCGACAAGTCCGCTGTCGTTGCCCGACGTCCAAGCCATCCTGTCGCGAATTTCGGGCGTCCTGCTGCCGCCCGGAACCGGCACGGGCTCCGAAACCACGGCAAAGCCGAAACCGTGAGGGGGATTGCGACGTGAGCGACAGCACTGACATGAACCGCTCAGCCCGGGTCAATCCTCGACGGCGCCTGTTTCCCACCGATAACAATCGCTTCGTCATCGTCGCCGCATGTATTATCACCGTCGTGTGTATCTTGGTCGGAGGCCATCTCTACGGCCGCTTTTTGTCGGCTCGCGATTTAGGCGGCCGCGACAACGCCATCGAGCAACTGCTCGCGGAAAACCAAAAGCTCAAAAGGCTGCTTGACGAAAAGAGCGCGCAGGTCACCGAACTGCATGCCAAGCTCGACAAAGTGCAGGCGAGCCTGGATACCATCATGCCTTCGCCAAACACCTTCAATATCCAGCCCAATCAATCGCTTATTGTCGGCGACGGCCACGTGACCGTCGGTTTGGTCGGCTCGCCGAGCAATGAAAGCGTCACGCTGGATATCAACGGCAAGCAGCAGTCCGTGAGCGCGGGCCAAATCGTCAACGTGGCGCCGGACTCCTTGACCAATTGTCAGGTGCAGGTGCAGTCCTTCGACATGTTCAAGGCGGTTCTCGTCGCTTCCTGCACGGGTGCGAAACCGCAATAAGCTCGATCCGGAAAATGGTCGTCGGTTTTCCGAAACGATCGTGCTTCGCTACATCCGCTATTCCCAGATAAGAATGTTGGGCAGCGACGTATCGCCGTCCAGCAACGCGGCTTGCCGCAACAGTGTATAGCCGACGCCGGAAAGGCCGCGAAACAAGCCGAGATTGAATTGCCGCTTGCCGCTGTTCCAGTGGTAATCGCCCGCCGCGGCCGCCCGTTGCAGCACCGTCATCAATCGCTGGGCGGCAAGTCGACGAAGATCGCTGCGGTCGAGCGCGCCGGCAGCCTCGCACATGAATTCGATCCGTCCCAGCGTGCCGCAGCAGAGCGTATCCACGGCGCCCGGCGAAGCGCGCTCGACGCCGGCGACGGCATTGCGAACATCCGTCGTCAGCGGCTCGACACCGCGTTTATGCGTGCCAAATCTTTGCATACCCAAACGCGCAAGACCGATGCCGGGCGCACCGTGACACCATTGGCACGGCCAAGTCGGCGCTCCGCCGCCACGCCAATCGGGCCAGTTACGGCGCGCGGCGTCATAGCTCGAGTCTTCGAACGCGATGCATTCCGACGCGGCACCGGCGAAGTCGTCGCGGCCGGTGGCCGCCGCCAGGGACGAAAGCGCAAAGGCAAAGCCGGCGGCGCCATGCGACATGCCGGTTAGCCCATGCGTGAGCGCGGTTGCGCTAGCACCCTGTCCGACCCAACTGCGACGGCCCGCCGCGCCGACACGGCGCTGCGCCAAGAGATGCTCGCCGCACTTGACGGCGCGGCCGAGCGCCGCCGCCGACCGGGTGTCGCGATGAAGGCGTAGCAGCCCCAGTATCGCACCGGCGCTGCCGCCCATGGCGTCGAGCTGCTTGTCCGCGGCGATGAGCTCGTCAGTGAACAATTTCGCCGCCGCCTCGGCGTCCGCGAGCAAGTCGCCGTTATCGAGACACTTCGCCATCACCGCCAGCGCATAGACGATCGAGCCCAAGCCAGTGGCCGCGCCGATGCCAAGCGCGCGCGCCAGGCGCGGTGCGTTGCGGCTTGTCAGGTTCTTGCGCAGCTGCGTGACGGCGGCCAGCGCCAGCTCGGCCGAAGGTCCGCACCCGGTCGTCGCCGCATGCGCGGCAAGAAACACCGCGATGCCGGCGCAGCCGTTGTAGAGATCGGGGCCGAGGCACACCAGCTGGAAAACTTCGGAATCGCCGAGCCAGTCGAGCCCGATCCAGGCGGCGGCCGGTCCGCGGCGAATGGCGTAGCACGACAGCTGCGCGGCAATCCGGTCGGCTTCCGCGATGAAACTCTCCTTGCTCGGCGTGGGGCCAATGCCATCGACCGCAATCTCTTCGCGCGACGTTGCTTGCGGCAGCGCTTCCGCCGCCGGCACCGCCGAATTCGTGTTCTCCCTGATCACTTCGACCTGCCAGGCGATCTCCTTTTCATCGAAGTTTTGCAGGCGTTCGCGCGCGCGCGCCAAGCCGGAAGTTGCTTGCGTGCGCACCGATGCGCCATAGGCATCGCCGATCTCGCTGCCATCGCTCGGCAGAACAAAGTGCGGCACATTCAATGTCAGAAGTGCGTTACGCTCGGCGCGGAGCAACGGCCACAGCGGATCGGATTGCCTGTCCCACTCCGCCAGCCTCGCCATGAAGTCCGCTTGTGCAGACCAGATCGCGCCATCGTCCATGGTGCGATAGTCTTTCAGGCGCTGCAGCAGCATGTAATAGAAGCGGGTCGGACGGATGACCTTGCGCACCGGCACGCCGCCAAAACCGTCGAATAAAATCGCATTCGCGTTTTGGGCCTGCCGCCGGAGAAACTCCGCGTAATCGGCAAAGCCGGCGACGAAACTCTCGATATGGTCGGCGAATTTGGCATGGCCGCCACCGTAATGCGGCATGTTGGTATTTGTCTCGCCGGGCTCTTTCGCTTTCGCCGGCCGCATTGCGTCGGAGTTGATATCGTTCCACTTGATGACCGTTCGGGCGCCCCAATCGGCCGTCATTCCGCCCATGGCGAACACGTTATTGTCGACCGAGCGTCCATAGGCCGGAAGCAAGCCGACCGTCATTACCGAGTTGGCGATGATGTCCATCGCAGCGTTGAAAGCCTCGCCTTCGGGTTCCTGAATCGTGTGTTCGTCGGCGGACGGCTGAAGGATCGTTTCCAGATCGATTGGGACTGGATGATCGCCGCATGCGATCATGTTTTCCTGATGCATGTCGGTCGCCGCAAAAATATGGAAAAGCGCAAGCCACGCGCCGGCGCGGCGGAAAAATCGCTCGTAGCCGTCCCGATCGGCGCATGCCGTATGATCGATGAATTCGGTCCAGCCGTAGCCGTCTCGTGCGATGGGGCGAACGGCTTTCAGCACGACCGGAGGGTCGGCGCGGTTTAATCGCTCGATCAAGCGGTGCCAGGCAACGTCGAGCCTCAAATCCTTCGGCTTGTACACGATGCGCGCGCCATCGCCGAAGCCAACGAGGTGGACCGACCGGCCGCCATTGTGCGGATCGGAGAGGTCGCTTTCAATTGCGATGACGCGGCTGTCGGCGCCGGATTGCAGCAATTCGCGACCGAGCGTCGGCAGATCGGCGGCGAGGCGGCCAACAAATTCGCGCGATGTGTCGATCCACTGCCGCGTGAGCGTTGCCAGTAAGCGCAGCAGCACCGGCTTGTCGGCGAACAGGCCGCGGAACCCGCCCGATTTCATGTCGGCGACGAATCGATCATAATGTGTTGCGCCGGCATCGCGGGCCTTGACGAAACGCTCGTAGAGGGCCGGGGCGGAAAGCGCGGACAAGTCCCGGAGCAGGCATAAAGAAAGGCAGGCGCGCGCGGATTCGTTCAGATTGTCGGCTGCCGCCCCATCGAGTCCCTGCCAAAGCCGCGTTTCGGCTTGCGCGACGATCGGCAGAAGCAGTTGTTCGAACGCGCAAGGTTCGCCGCTATGCGGCGCTAGCGGGTTGGCGCTCTTGGTTGGGCTTTGCAGCGCCGCCTCGATCCATGTGGCGTCGTCGATCCAGGGCGGCCGCGCAACGGAATCATTGGGCCGAATCGCAGCGAAGCGTTCGCGCAACTGGGAGACGGTCAAGCCATCGCGCGCGAGCCGCCGGGCAAACAACGCCCCATCGCCGGCGGCGCCCGACCGGCACCACGCAGCGAGACGCCGCACGGCCAACTCGGCATCGCCATCGGCGCCGGGCGATGCCTCGAACGCATCGGACAGCAGTTCGTCAATGGTTGCAGCGCCCAGCCTCAATCGCTCGTAAAAAGCATCCACTGCGCGTTCTCCGATCAAATTGCGCAATCTACAGCCGTGCGGCCGGTATTCTATAACCGGCGGGCTTGGCGCGGTCGTTGGCTGATGCCTTAATTACCGCCGCCATTGTCCCTCATCCCGCAGTGCACAGGCAGCCTTTGAGCGACCATTTTTCGGCCCCAAATAGCCGCCGAAATCACGCGATTTGTCTTCATAAATCAGCCACCTGTCACATTGGTCGGATACACTTTACAGTACCGACGGCCGATGATTTAATGCGCAACGTGGCGGGGGGGTCTTAATGAATTTCTCGTCCTGCCCGGTGACCGCCGGCGCCGCTGGCGAACGAAAGGAACAAGGTTATGAAAGACATCCACATCGACCAGAGGGAAGAAGAAATCCTCACCTTCGACGTATCCGACGAGGCGCTGGAAGCCGCGGCGGGCACCGTCAAAGACAAGGCTGGGGCTTTCACGCTTGCTTTCTGCTCGGGCCTCGATACTTGCCCCGGCGTAGCAGCCTAATTCCCCTCGCGTTCGCACTGACTGCAGCTTAACGAGGCGTCGGAAACGCCGACGCTTCGTTTACTGCTTTAGTTTGTCTGTCTTGTCTCCGTCCGCCGGCACTGCGCGGTCAGGAGGCATTTTTTTGACGTAATGTTTTTGCCGGTTTGGTCCCACCGCCCGGGATTTCTCACTTATTGGTTAATGCGCGAGCCGCCGACCGGGATCGCGAGAACCGGGCAAGGCGCCTGACGTATGATAGGTGCGCTACCGGCGTTCATTTGCGCCTTCCCGCGCATTTCGGGGCGACCGTAATGCGCGGCATTACGACTGTCGATTCGAGGCCGACTTGTCCGGTCAGCGTCCTTCCAGTCGATCGAAGAGTTCACGCCAGCGTGCGAATGCTTGCCGCCGGCTGTAGTGCGCATCGAGCATGGCGCGCGCCCGCAAACCCATTTTGGCAACCGCCGCCGGCGCGTTCGACCATTGTTGCAAAGTGCCGGCAAGGGTATTGGCGTCGCCGGGCGTTACCGCTAATCCACAGGCGTGCCGCTTGACCAGCCGCGCCACTTCGCCGTCCGTGTCGCCGATGAAAATCACGGCTTTGCCGGCCGCGGCAATCCCGTAAAACTTGCTCGGCAGCAAAAGGCCTTCGAGGTTCGGATTGAGCGATAGCCAGTGCACGTCAGGCAGGGTCAATGTATGCCGCAGCATCGGCTGGTCCTGATAGGGCATAAAGCGGAACACGCTATCGAGGCGGCGCCGTTCGACGGCGGCGGTGAGTTCCGCAAAACGCTTGCCGCCGCCGATCATCAAGAAAACAAAACGCCGGTCATGGCGCAGCCGCTCGGCGGCGTCGAGCACGGTTGCGTATTCGTGCGCACGTCCCAGGTTTCCCGAATAGCCGACGACGAATTTGTCCGCCAAATTCCATTCCCGGCGTAACGGATTTTCATCAAGCGCAATCGGGCGGATTTCCTCGTCGTTGCACCAGTTCGCAATAACATGGATGCGCCCCGCCGGCGCCCCGAGCTTTGCCACCCGCTGCGCCATCAGCTCGCCGGCGACGACGGTTGCTTCGGCCTGCCGTAACGAGCGATTGCGCAGCGCGGCCAAGCTCGCGGCCACGGGACCGCGCATGAAGGGCACTTTCAAAACTTCGGCGGTTTCCGGATAGATGTCTTGGAGCCAATTGACCAAGCGTGCACCGTTGCGCTGCGCGGACGGCATCGCAACGACGGAAAGCAGCGGCGGATCGGTCTTGACAACGACAATGTCGCCTTGACGGACCAGTTCGGTGAGGCGTTGCCGAGCCGACCGATAGAACGACACGTAATCGATCGAGCGGCCGAGCAAAGTGTCGCGGCCGAATTGCGTCGAGGCTAGCCGATGCACGCGCACGCCATTGATGATCGCCCGGTCCGGCAACGCCGCCCTGGGATCGTCGTAGTTTTGCCTTGAGGTTACGACGTGAACTTCGTGGCCGGCGCCGGCCAGATGAAACGCGAGATCGGAAAGGATTTGGCTCGTGGCCGAATGGTCGGGAAAGAAAAACCGATTGACGAAAATCAGGCGCGGCATCTGCCCTGGGCTTTAATCGCTTGCGTGCGGGATCGGCACGTCACGCCTCTGCGCCCTGCTCATGAATAATGAACGGACGAATGGCTTCGTCGCGAAGCAGTTCCTCGAAATAACCGATGGTGCGGATGAGGCCGTCACGCAGAACGGTCTGCGGCGCCCATTCCAGCACGTCATCAGCCTTCGAAATGTCCGGCCGGCGTTGCCGCGGATCGTCCTGGGGACGCGGCCGATGCACGATCCGCGACCGCGATCCCGTCAGCTCGATGACGAGCGCCGCCAGTTCCAGGATGGTGAATTCCTTGGGGTTACCGATATTGATTGGCCCGATCACGTCATCGGCCGTGCTCATGAGGCGGATCAGGCCGTCGATCAGGTCGTCGACGTAGCAAAAAGAGCGGGTTTGCTCGCCGTCGCCGAACACCGTGATATCGCGCCCGAGCAGCGCTTGCACGATGAAGTTCGACACCACTCGCCCGTCATTGGGGTGCATGCGCGGACCGTAGGTGTTGAAGATGCGCGCGACTTTGATGCGCAATTTGTGCTGTCGCCAGTAATCGAAGAACAGCGTCTCGGCGCATCGTTTGCCCTCGTCGTAACAAGATCGCGGGCCGACCGGGTTGACGTGCCCCCAATACTCCTCGGGCTGCGGATGAACGCCGGGATCGCCGTAAACTTCCGAGGTCGAGGCCTGCAAGATTTTCGCGCGAAGCCGCTTGGCCAATCCCAGCATGTTGATGGCGCCGTGGACGCTGGTCTTGGTCGTCTGCACCGGATCGTGCTGATAATGGATCGGCGAGGCCGGACAGGCCAAATTGTAGATCTGATCGACCTCGACATAGAGCGGGAATGTCACGTCGTGGCGAATAAGCTCGAAACGATGATGATCGAGGATGCCGTCGATATTGCGCCGCGTGCCGGTGAAATAGTTATCGACGCAGATGACGCTGGCGCCGCTTTTGAGCAGGTGCTCACATAGATGGGAGCCGAGAAATCCGGCGCCTCCAGTCACCAGGACGCGTTTTTCCAAGTGCATGCGCGGTCACTCTCGACGCGAACGGCTTATGCCGTCACCGCACAATGCGATCATGGATTGCCGGCCTGCCGTCAAGCCCCCGCTCAAGTAAGGCCAAGCCGCCGCTTCGTCACCACGCGTCTATAATGGGAAATGCATGCGCGAACGCCATAGCCCAAGCAGGCTCCGACGATCAGACCGAAGGCCAATTCGAACATCGCTTTCCCCACGCGAGCCCAGCGGTGGACCTATAAGCCCAGCGGTGGACCTATAAGTATGTCTGTTTATACCAAATATCAATTGGAAGTTGTAAAGTCCATGACAAACCCCTGTGGCACATAGTTTTTTCAGTTAACTCGAACTTCGGTCGACGCGTTCAGGCGGCCTCTGATTCGCGCCGCACCAAACAATTTCCCAGCGCCAACACATGCTGCACCACGAATGGGATCGCGTCTGGATGCCGGACAGTACGGCCGACTGCTTCTGATCGGCCGCGGAGCGGCTCGGCATGCCGATTATGCTGAACGCGGCTGTGCGCATAAGGAGATCGGCGAAGTCACGGCGCGGCATTCGCGGCTGCGCATCATCATGGATCGTCTTGGCGCGCGCATGACGCAGACAGGATGCGTCGCTCAAGGCGGACGTCCGACATCGCAATACCAACGAGCAGATGAAGGATTCCACTCGGACAACGCAAAATTGCGGCGCTTGTTTCACTCGTTCATGTGCGTCCGTGGCCTGGATTGAATTACCGACAATTTGTGACCAACGTCACAGTGCCGGTGGAAAAGACGATTAGATTAAAATTGTTGGCAGATTGGAGGGCTTCTCCCATGTTTAACCAGCGCATGCAGAGTGTCGGCCGAGTTCTCCGGGAATGGCGTCAACGGTCTCGCTCACGTCGTGAACTGGCGATGTTCGGACCCATCGAACGTCTGGAACTGGGCTGTCGTTTTGATCTCAATGCCGAGATGCACAAGCCGTTCTGGCAGTCGTGACTGCACGCTAAACGCTTTTCCACACAAATAGCGCACGGTAACGAGGACGAACTCTCAACTCGTTTGCAGCACGAATTGCGGCGATCCAGTAGAAAGCACGCATTTTCCCTTTCGCCCGGGCATTGCCGATTCGCAGTAAATCGGCGCGTCAATGCGCAGGCGTGCGACGGTCCCCGACTGAATCACGCGGGAGTCGAAGTGCTCAATCGCCGCGCCGCCCAGTCTTTTTTGATAAAAGCGCGCCACTGCAGCGGCGGCCAGTTATCCGGACCCTCACCCATTCGTGCTGCGTTGCGCGCCCGAATCGGCCACGGCACGCTCATGGTCGCTGATGCATCGGACTAAATCTGAGGGACATATAGAATAAATATAAATCTCTTCATGCGACAACGACAGCTATGCCTTGAGACAGCGTATAGGCATTTTGCAGGGGGGGCGATGACGAAGCTTATGAAAACGACCAGTTTTCGCGTCGCCCGCTGGTATGTGCATATGGTCGAGCAGAAAAAGACACGGGGTCGTTGGTACGACGTTGACCATTACGGCGTTCACATATTGCCGTGTCCGCGCTTGATGGTCTGGCGGATCACCGGTGCCGTTACCTTATCTGAGATCTGGATGTTCCAGATTTCGCTTTCGCCCTGCGCGGCGAAGTCGGCGAACAGCTTTGGGATGACCGACACGTCGCGTATCTCGTGGCCGCGCAGGCCGAAGCCGCGTGCGATGTTTTCAAGCGCGGGCCGGCCGAACACAGCCAAGCTATCGTCGATGCCGTCGGCGCGCAGCTTGTGAAACTCCGAGCCGTATCCGCCGTCGTTCATCGCGCAGATCAGGATGCGAATTCCTTGACGCTTGAGCGTCTCGAGTTCCTGGATATGGAACAAGAGCCCACCGTCGCCTTCGAACAGCACGATCTTGCCCTCGCGGCCCTGCCAGCGCGCAGCCGCAACCCCAAGCGCATACGAAAGGCCGTTGCCGACCGCGCCGAATTCACGGACCGTCGTGTAGCGCTCCGCCGGCCTGCCACGCATCTGGGTGTTGAAATAGGCCTGATGGCCGCCGCCGACGACGATGTCCCAATCCTTTGGAACGACCGCGTCGATGGCCCGGATCACCTCGCGTGGATCCAGCATCCCGGCCGCGATGTCGAATGGCATCGAGTCTGCTGGCTCGGTCGCGATGCGATGCGCGAGCTCTTTCGAGCGTATCGCCGCCGCCGTCGGTTTGCCGACGCCCAACTTCTTGTCGAGGCCGGCAAGGATTGCCTCGACGCCGACGAGCGCATCCGATCTGACGTAGATCTCGGCGGCCTGCTGCCCATCGCGCAAGCCGCGTGGGGCATCGTCCAACTGGATCTTGCAGGCCTTTCCCCAATAGTGCCCGCCACCGACGTAGTAGGATAGGCTCGTGCCGACCGCGAGCACGACGTCCGCGGACTCGTACATCTCTCTACCCAACGACGTGAAGTAGCTGCCGGTGGTGCCGAGCCCGAACGGATGGTCGTGGAAAAGACCGCGCGCGGGAAGCGTGTTGGAGAGCAAGGCGCCGCAGCGATCGGCGAGCTTGATCACCGCATCGCGCGCGCCGGACCACAGCACGCCACGGCCACCGAGGATGATCGGCCGCTTTGCCGCGGCCAGCCGCGCGACGGCCTCGGCCACGAGCTGCGGATCGGGCTGCATGCGCCCCACTTTGGGCTGGTACATCGCCGAGGTCTCGTAGGGCTGGTTGGCCATGTGTTCGACCTTCTGCAGGTCGTAGGGAATGCCTAAGACCACCGGGCACCGCTCGTACTTGGCGATGTGGAAGGCCTCGCGCACGCAGTCCATCATGCGCGGTACGCTATGCGCGGCGATGTAATGCGCCCCGGTCGCCGTCACCAGCGGCGCCTGGTCGATGTACTGGTTGTAGAACTTGGCGTTGATCGGCGATTCGCCGGCGAACACCACCATCGGCAGCCGGGCGCGAACCGCGGCCGGCAGCGCCGTCATCAACTGGGTCACGCCGGGGCCGCAGGTGACCGAGGCAACGGCGACCTTGCCGGTCGCCACGTTGTAGGCTGTCGCCGCCGCGACGGTAACGTGCTCGTGCCTGACGTGGACGGTATGCACGCCCGGCAGTTTGGCAAAGGCGGTGGACCAGTGCATGTTGCCGTCGCCCATCAGGACGAATTGCGTGTCGACTCCCTCCGCAAGGAACGCCTCTGCGAGCGCTTCGTAAAGTTTCGGCATGGGCGCGATACTACTTGGATTACGAGGTAATCTGGTACGCAACAAGCATGCCCGGCGACTCCCAGTCAATTCAATTGAAGCGACCACACAAAACCACGCCGCAACAGCTAACGAGGGGAGAAGCCATTAGTGCTTGCGGAACCTCAGCGAGGTACCGGCCCAGCTTGAGAAGGATGCCCTTTGGCAGCAAGGCGCACGTAACTAATTTGTAGTTATCCTTATCGCAAATTAGATCCGCACATATCGATGGTGGAGGCCGCCCAGAACGGGTCGGGCGGTGTGTCGCACCGATTGAACGACCATGATGGGGGCGAAGTCGCTGGAGTCGCCGACGGCACTGCAAAGGTAACACGCGCATGCTGCACGCGGGCGGGGGCTGATGACAGCTTCCGTGAGTAATGTCCGTTAGGGTCGATATCGGATGAAATCAGATGTCTGCGTCAGTCCGTTCAGCCCCCAGTAACGGACTCATGTCGGACGTCGCGGCAAGTCGGTTCAGGGCCGCGCCGCACCAAATAATTCCCCAGGACCAACACATCCATTTTCGTGCGCAGGAAGCAATCCAAGGCCTCCTCCGGCCGGCAGACCACCGGCTCGTTTTCGTTGAACGAGGTGTTGAGAACCATGGGAACGCCGGTCAGGAGGCAGAACGCTTCGATGACCGCGTAGTACCGTGGGTTATTGGCGCGCTCGACGGTTTGCAGCCGGCCGGTGCCGTCGACATGCGTTACCGCTGGAATTTCTCCGCGGCGTTCGGGACGAATGGGCAAGACCTGCAGCATAAACGGGACGTCGTCGTGGCGCGCGAACCAGTCGGCGACCGCCGCCTGAGCCCGCGCTCGAACCACCTGCGCGCGATTTCGGTCCCGCTGTAGCTTTGCGGCAACAAGTTCAAATCCTGCTGCCCAATCCTTTTAAGGCTTTGGTCTCTCGCGTGTTTTTCGAAGCGGTCCTGACGCGGATTCTGACGTGGTGTTCTGTGCATGTGTACAATAAGTCACACCCAATTGGGAAAAGGAAAATATGGGTTGGTAACTAGGTTTTAGCTTTTGATAGGGTCGATTTTGAGCGCTATAAAATGTTGTGGCGTGGGGTTGGATTATGGGCAAGCGACCTTTTCTGAGTGCCTTGTGCGTCGGTTGTGCCGTGTTCCTCAGCACTTCGAGCTGGGCGGCAGCAACCGCAACCGCAACCGCAACCGTTGACCCCTCACATGGCGATGTATTGATCAATCGCGGCAACGGTTTCACCCAGATTAGGCGACCCGTGAAGGTGCGAGCCGGAAGCTCCGTCATGGTCGGGCCTAACGGCTCCGCTGTTATCGCCTACAACGACGGCTGCATGGTGAATGTCGAGCCGGGAACGGTCAAGACTGTCGCTACGCTGTCGCCCTGTGCTTCAGGGTCATATGCGCAGACTCCGGACTATCGCAACAACTGGTGTGTTACGCCTCCCACCCCGAACGATTACAACAATCCCAGTTACTGTGCCGGGGCACCTGTCACCGCGGCCGTATTAGCCTTATTCGGGACTGTAATCTACGAAGCTGTCAGTCCGTAAGACTCTGAAACTCCGTCATTCGATCGCTCGTGTGACGCGCTCGCGCGCAAGCCGGTGCATTGAAGGCGCCAGGTGAGAGTGCGCGTAATAAAAGGGCGCCACGCCAGACCCGTCCAATCTCCTGGACGGCGATCGGCGGCAAAAGAAAAGCTCGCACGACAGCAAATTTGTGCAGTCACCAAACGCGATTACATTTGCAGCATGCTAATGAGCATGGCGCCCCAAACCGACAATGGTATCCCAACTAAGTTTTGCCCCCGAAGTGAGAATCCAAGCGCTTACCACGACTAGAATTGCCGCGAAGTACCAGCCCAGCCCGCGCTCTGCCAACCAAAGCCAACACCATAACAGTCCGATGAAAGTCGCCAATGCCGCCGAGATAAGAATGAGATAGGCTATCCAGGCGGCCCAAGCATAGTCACCCCTAGCGACAGACAACAACCAGAAGGCAACTGCGAGCTCAATCGCGATTCCCAGCGCATACCTCAAGAGGAACATCGTGTCCTGGCGACTGATCTGGCGAATGTCTTGGAAGATTGCCACTGGGATCCTGCTCCTCGCGACCGGGTGTGACCAAAGTCGCCCATTCAGTCATTTTGTTCAATTATCGAGTTCCATATTTTGAGAACTCCCGGTCACAGGCCGACCAATCTTATCGAATGGTGACGGCGGGTATGACCGACTGACGTCGGCGGTGGGATGAAAGTATTTGATATGTTTTCCCGTGAAGGCCAATTTCTCACGAGTTTTTCTTTTGGCTGATTTTTTTCGCTGCCAGATTTTGTCGGAAGATGCTGCAGGCTTCTCCGGCGTTTCGGATGCTGGCGCGGCAATGGCGGCTGGGACAGAGTCCGGCAATGCCGCGATGTGTCCCGGTGCCGGCGTGACGCTCGTTGCGCTCGGAGCGGGGACAGAGTTTGGCAATGCCGCGACGGGTCCCAGTGTCGGCGAGACGCTCGGTGCGCTCGGAGCCGGGACAGAGTCCGGCAATGCCGCGACGGGTCCCAGTGTCGGCGAGACGCTCGGTGCACTCGGAGCCGAGACAGAGTCTGGCAAAGCAGCGACAGGTCCCGGTGTCGGCGAGACGCTCGGTGCACTCGGAGCCGCGAGAGAGTCTGGCAAAGCAGCAACAGGTCCCGGTGTTGGCGAGACGCTCGGTGCGCTCGGAGCCGGGAGAGAGTCTGGCAAAGCCGCAACGCTTCCCGGCGTCGGCGAGACGCTCGTCGCGTTCGGAATGACCGGCTGGAAATGATCGCTGGATCGCGACGACTCCAAAGTTGGTCCCTGGACTTGCGACGGCACTGACGGTGGCACGCTTATTGGAGTTGCAGTCGCACTGGCGAGCGATCGCGGTCCCGGCGGAGATGCCGCCGGCACCCTGACGGAAGTCGCATCGGCCACCGTGTCCGTATTGCTGGCCCGGGGCGCTAGATGGTCGAACGAGGAGAACACACCGCTAGCGTCGGCAATCACGCCGATAGCGACCGCGATAAGGCCGATGCGCACGATGGCGAAGGGTCTGGCCGCCGGGTCGAACCGGCCCCACACACGGTCAAAAATACTGATCGAACGCATGAAAAGTCTACAGCGGTTGCCTTAGATACGCTTCAGTTCCCCGGCGACTAGCAAGGGCGTTATCATCCTATCAAAAGGAGCAATTATTCGCCACTAGCTGTCGTCGCACCTTTCTGACTACTATCATTGGTGTTATCATACATTCATAGAGGTCCACGCTCGCTCGCGAGCTACCTCGACAAAACTGATTGACAGCGAATACCGAGGAAGCAGCGTTGTGCGTGTGGAAGTCCACCAGTCGCAAGTAACAGCCGCCGAGGTGCCCAAAGCCCCGGCGTCACGTTCAGACTTGGTATCTGGTCGTGCCAAATCGCGGAATAATAAACAAGTCGTCCAGACCCTCTTACGCGCGCTTAAGCCGTTTTCTAATTTGCGCAGCTCGCGCTCGATACCGCTTTCCTTTGTGACCGCATTCTTGATGGTCGCTCTCGATGAAGGCAAAGGCGTTAATGCGTACGCCCGTGGGATGGGCATAGACCGACGCAAGATGTCGCGCTATCTCCGAGATATCGGGAGCAGGTCAAGAAACGGTGGTCGCGGTCTCGGCCTAGTCGTCGTAAAGCCGCATCCAGATCATCCTCAGAGAACCCAGGTCTTTTTGACTGGAGAAGGACGAGTCATCGGCAACGCCGTGTTCGAACAGCTGGGGAGGTTCGGCAATCGGGTGTCCAAGGCTTCGAGATTTGGCCGCTTGCCGGACTAAAAGAGAATTCCGCGTTGTTAAGATGGCTCCTCCACTCGGGAGAGGAACTGTGGCCACTGCGCTCGACTTTTTGCATAAATGGATCCGCGAATACCTGAATCCCACCGTGACTGACGACAAGCCTGGCGCGGAATATCTTGCGGATGAATGTATGCGGGACGCGAAGTGCGCGGGCGTGGATGAAGCCGCCTTGATCGCGGCAGCGCGCGGGGACCTCGCCAAGTTTATGCTGTATAGGTTGAATGTCGCCGTCAGATCTCGCGATGTATTGAACAATCGCCCGATGAAAGATGTTCGCTGAGTGCGAGGCCGCGTCGCGCGTGCAGCAGTTCGGGAAGCTTGGCGATGTTCGTGGCGAACCGAACTGCGAAATGAAATATCCGCCGGGCGGTCGCTATCGGCGGCCAAGCATAGCGGATATGGATCAGCCGTGCGGATCGAGCTTGAATTATGAGTGCGCGTCCTAGCGAATTTAACACCTGCCAAATGCAGACGGCGCCGGCACAACGGTCATTTGTTGTCCGTCGCGCTGGCAAATTGCGCGCGGAACCTGTCGGCAAGTCTCGGGTCTGAAAAGCAATAGCGACAAAACAACTGGCCGTCCTGCAGCCTGGTCCGGCCGAAACGCAGGGGAATATCTCGTGCCGAATGGAATTGGGTCACCTTACGGCTCAACGACACGTCCAAGCCGCTTCTCGGCACCGCCAGTTCCACGATATAGGGAAACTCACGTTCAGCGCGCTTCGCCGTCCTTTTGCGATCGAGCGCTGTTGATAGCTGAGGCTTACCTGGCTTTGGCATTGGCGATCACGCGACCGAACAACCATACCTCGACGACGGTAATCGACCGGGGTGCGCCTTGAAAAACCTAGACGTCATGCAGAACAGAACGTAATGGAAGCCGCCAATCCAAGGCATCCGTGGATTTTTGCCGGCAAGCAGGACCTTAGTTCTGCTCGGCATGTTGCTGCAGTTTCCGTTTGACGCCTTCGGTATCGCGCTCCAGCGGCAACTGGTCAAATTCCGGTTGGTAACCCTTTTCTTCGTAGCGCTTGCGCGATATTTCAAAGCAATGTCTGCCCCCATAAGCAACCTGAACCCAATCATCCTCGGTTCGATAAACTCCGTGCGCCATGCCAGCCTCCAGGGATCACGCCCTGCATAATTTAGCCACGGCGGAGAGATTATACAATCCGCGGCTCGGCATGGGCCTCAGAGTCACGCGATATCCGCGTTCTCGGCACACACACAATATCGGCGAGTTTCTCGTGGCGTGATACAGTCCGGTGGCCCAAGATGGACATGTCGAACCAAGGCCGCGAATTCGTGAACAGCGCCAAGGCGATTCTGAGCCGATTGTCGGAAATGGAGAACGCCATATTTGGCGTGCTACTGTGCGCGTCGGGGGCCTATGACTGGCTGTCCCTGTACAAGGGCTTACGGCTGGTCGCGCCCTATTATGCGAGCGGCGTCTATGTCCTCACGTCGTTCAGCCTGTTCAGCGTCCTGCTCTTTGCCGCCTACTCGACGCTCGGCGGAATCATTCTGCTCACCGCCCAGCGGGCGCGGTCGCGATACAAAACCGTGTCGCCCAATGTGGTCGCAATTGCTGCGGTATTTGCGCCGTATCTTTTTGCGTTTCTGCCCAAAGGCGACCTCTTGGGAGTTAACGTCTACGCCGCTTATGCCTGCGTCATCATCGGATGCTCGATAACGCTCTTGTCGCTGTTTTACTTGCGGCGCGCGCTTACTATCACTCCGCAGGCGACGTCGCTCGTCATCGCAGGCCCGTATGCTGTGGTGCGGCATCCGATGTACAGCGGCAGCATTTTGATACTGCTCGGACTGATGCTTCTAATCGACAGTGGAGCGGCGGTGGTGTTGTTCCTGGTATGTGCAGGACTGCAGATCCAACGCGCCCGCTACGAGGAAACGCTTCTCGAAAATAGTTTCCCCGACTATGGCAGGTACAAGAGCCAAGTCGGGCGGTTCGTCCCGCGGCTCAGCTATAGTTTTGGAACGAACACCGCATAAATTCAGGCTGGCGCATCCGCGCTGGGCGGTGGCGCAAAGTTTCACGCCTTACGACTCTGGAATATCAGAATTCTCTACCTCATACAGCCGAGTTCGACCAAGATCGGCTGATCCGAATTCACAGGAGACGTGCATGGTTGGTCGCATATTAATTATGGCGGCCGTGGTGTCGACCATCGTTGCCACAGCTTCCGCCCAAGATCTGCCGAAGGCCACTGTCCCGACCGCCGCCGCGCAGGCTCATGGCCGCTACCAGATCGTGATTAGCCCGTTCACCGAGCGAAACACGTTTCTCCTCGACACCGAAACCGGAGCAGTTTGGCAGCTCCAGGCCTTAGCCACATTGAATGGTGAACCACTGGTGTGGAGTCTGATGCCGCGAGCCGACAATGATGAGGACATGGCGCGGATCGTTTCCCGGTTCGGAAAGAAGCCGGGAGCTAAAGCAACACAGCCGGGCGCGCCACGCCAATAAAAAGTCCCGTGGCACGCGTGGGTCCAAATCGCGCGGCTGACCAGAGGTTCATTCGGTCCGCGCCTCGCGCCGTACGAGGTAATCGCCTAGCACCAGAACATCCATTTTGGTGCGGAGAAAGCAATCCAGGGCCTCTTCCGGCCGGCAGACGACGGGCTCATTTTCGTTGAACGACGTGTTCAAAACCATGGGAACGCCGGTCAGTTGGAAGAACGATTCGATGACGGCGTAGTAGCGTGGGTTACTGATGCGATCGACGGTCTGCAGCCGACCGGTGCCATCGACGTGCGTTACCGCCGGTATTTGCCCGCGGCGTTCGGGACGGATGGGGAGGACCTGCAGCATGAATGGGACGTCGTCGTCGCGCGCGAACCAATCGGCGACCGCTTCGCGCAGCACCGAGGGGGCGAAGGGGCGGAACGACTCACGGCGCTTGATCTTGAGATTGAGGATGTTTTTCATATCGGCGCGCCGCGGATCGCCTAGGATCGAGCGATTGCCAAGCGCGCGCGGTCCCCATTCCATGCGGCCTTGGAAGAAGCCGACCACTAGCCCGTCGGCGACGGCCCGCGCCGTGATCTCGACGAGTGCGTTCTCGTCGTCGACGTGGCGCACGCTGCAATGCTCGGCTTCGATCGCGGCGTGCCGATCAGCCAGCAGCGCGGCGATTTGGGCATCGGAAAACGACGGTCCCCAATAAGCGTGCGTCATTGGCGAGATGCGCGCGCCGGCGCGATGCCAGACGGCATAGGCCGCGCCAATCGCGCCGCCGGCGTCGCCCGCGGCGGACTGTAGATAGCATTGCGTGAAAGCCGTGCGGTCGCGAATCTTGCCGTTGGCCACGGAATTGTAGGCGCAACCGCCGGCAAGCGCGATCGCGGTGTGGCGATAGCGGTGCTGCAAGGCGTTCAAGAGGTGAAAGAACGCATCCTCGTAGGCGGCCTGCGTTGCGAAGGCGAGATTGCGATGGCGATCCGTGATCGGGGAATCGGGAGCGCGCGGCGGACCCAGTGCGTCGACCAGCGCCTGCGAGAACAGTGGACCGCAGACCGGTGCGCCGCCGTGCCATTCATAGGCGATGTCTTCGCGATGGTGGCGAAAGAATTTCAGGTCGAGCGCGAAACTGCCGTCGTCGCGCAAGGACAACAGCGGTTTGACCTCGTCCCGACTCGACGCGTCGCCATAGGCGGCGAGCCCCATCAACTTGTACTCGTCGCCGTAATGCGGGAAGCCGAGATATTGCGTCATAGCCTGGTAGAAGATGCCGAGCGAATGCGGAAACAGCACCCGGCCGTCGAGCGACAGCGCGGTGCCACTGCCGCTGCCCCAGGCGGCGCTAGCGAAGTCGCCAAAGCCGTCGACCGACACCACGACGGCTTCGCGATAGGGTGATGGATAAAACGCCGAGGCAAGGTGGGCCAAGTGGTGTTCGATATGGTCGATGGTGCCGGAAAATCGCCGGCCGGGGAGGGCACCG
>Ga0207416_1001139_pt1 | contig 37771 bp, 39 predicted proteins | sample PaiPotPPM11metaG_FD_184107 | JGI IMG/M metagenome (GOLD analysis project Ga0207416, IMG submission 184107) | Iron sulfur acid spring bacterial and archeal communities from Banff, Canada, to study Microbial Dark Matter (Phase II) - Paint Pots PPM... ...
GGGAGGTGGCGGCGGGGCGGGCTTCGCGGCGGGTCACGGGGAGGCGCTCCTGCTCGGTCAAGATTCCTTACCCTACCACCTTCCGCCTCGCCTCTCAAGTCAGCTTTGCCACCCTAGTTTTTTTGAATGCCTCCTGGGCGGCAGGATCGGCATCGGCATGGCGGGGACGCGGGCGTTGCGGACTCATCCCGAGCCGCTTGAGGTAGTCATGCCCTCGCTGCGGCCGCACCTGCGCCCGGCCGGTCTTCTCGGCAATCCAGCGAGCAACGTCGGGTCCGGTCCAGAGACCACCGCCTGGCGCTGGACCCTGGATCGCCGCGGCTAACTCCTGCTGTTGCTCGGCCGAGAGCAGCGGACGGGCACCTGGCGCCCGCGCCTCGCAGCGACGATCACGGAGCGCGGTCGATCCCTCACGGTTGTAGCGATGGACCACGCGGCGGGCATAGTCGTAGTTCAGGCCGACCAGCCGAGCGGCGTGTTTGACGGTCAGCTCATCGGCCAGCAAGGCGAGGAGCTGCCAACGTCGTGCCTCAACCGGGGTCGGCGCCTGACGGGAGCGGTGGGCCAGCTCCTGGGTCGGGACATGGGGGTGGAGGGGGAGGTGTCGTGTCATGCCACAGCATAGCAGACTCAGTTACGACGGATTCCGTATGAAAGGGGAAGGTGTGAAGCATAACCGGTCACTCTCTTCGCCGCGAGGTACGTTACTCGCACTTGTACTTGTGCTGACGCTCTCGCCTGTCCCTTCGGTGCAGGCCTCCACCAGCACTCGCAGTGACCAGTCGGCCGGCAATGCCACCACCATTCGCCTGGCTGACCTCTTCGGCTACACCAGAGATCTGAATCCGATCATCGGTCGCAGCTCAGTTCTCAACTACCTCCTGTTCGCGCACCTCACCACCGTGAACAGTCGCGGGCAGGTTCTTCCCGATCTGCTTGCCCAGCTCCCCAGCCGAGCCAACCATGAGCTCTCCGCGGACGGCAAGACGGTCATCCTGCAGCTCAAGCCCCATCAGTCCTGGTCCAGCGGAATCGAGATCACCAGCGCCGACATCCTGTTCGGCTGGCAGGTTGCCAGCGCTGGCGCCAATCTTCACCTGTGCGATATCCTCTGTGACCACATCGCGTCGGTCCGTGTGTCGGGGCGCTACACCGCCATTCTCCGGCTCAAGCAGCCCTATGCGCCGCTGCTGAGCTGCTGTCTCCCGCCGCTGCTGCCCCACGGCTGGAAGCGGCTCGGGGCCACGCCCAATGATGCGGCGCTTCGTGTGGTAAGCTACGATTTCACCTACCAGGACTCCAGCTACTGGACGGATGGTCCCTATCAGATCGAGCGGTTTGATGGTGCCAGCGGCGTAGTGACCTTGCGACGGATGCCCTTCTATCACGTGCATCCCGGGCCGTATGCGGCGAGGCTCATCTATAGCACTCACTATCGGTCGCCCCAAGATCTGGCCGATGCGGTGGCTCGGGGGACGGTAGACCTTGCCGGCTCCTACGGCCCTCGGGATCAGTCGTCACTCATGACCGCGGCCAGCGTTGGCGGTGCGGTGCTGACACCCTCCTTCGATGTGATGGCCCTGCAGTTCAATGTCCTGGACCCAACCTACGGAGGCAAGCCGAACCCGATGCGGGACGAACGGGTTCGGCTTGCGCTCGCCCTGGCGCTTGACCGAACCGCGGCAACCCGCGAGCTGGGGCTGAGCCAGTCAACCGCCCGGACACTGGTGGCATCCTCGCCCTTTCTGGTCAGCCTGCAGGTACGGGAGCAGCTCGTGCCCCAGGCGAGCGCCGGGACCTGGAACCCGGTGATCAAGCGGTTTGTGCCCTATGGCCCGCAGGCGGTTCGAGACGCCCGGCTGCTCCTGGAGCGAGCAGGCTATGGCAAGGGGCTGAGTGTGGATCTCCTGGCACAGACCATGGGGAACAACAAGCCCGTGCCCGGCACCGCGGCCATCCAGGCGGACTGGTCGCGGATCGGCGTCCAGGCGCGTGTCATGCCGTATTTCACCAGCCAAGCCTGCACCGAGTGGGTGCTGCGCGAAGGACACTTCGAGGTGTATCTCGGGGAGGTGGTGAACGGGCCCGATCCCAACGATCTGCGAACCTCGCTGGACAGTGGGTTCATCATCCGCCTCTTCCCTCCACCATCTCTTCCCTGCGACCTGGAGAACATCTCGGGCATCCAGAATGGTGCCATCGACGCGGGGTTCCGAAAGGGCGTTGTCGCGACTGATCCCACCCAACGAGCTCACTGGTATGGCCAGGTGCAGGACGCCGTCCGGAAACATGCCTACTGGGTGCCGCTCTACTACCTGCCCAATGTCCTGATCCACGATCGACGGGTTCGTGGTGTCTCGGGATCGCCGCTCCCGAGTCCCGATCGGTTCGGGGCTTATGGCTGGAACGCCTTTCAGTGGCGGAGCGCACCGTGAGCCTCCTCGTCGGTTGTCACGCAGACATCGATACAATCGATTTTGGATCTCCTCCCGGACTGTAGGGAGGTAACAGGCGAACTGTTCTTGACTGTGCAGTTGATACTTCCGTGACTCATGCCCCGCAAGTGCTCGACGATGAGCATCAACAGAATGATCAGGTCTTCGACTTACGGCTCTCCTGCGCTCGCCTATCTCGCTCTCGCGCCGACGTTTATTCATTGTGCGACGCGCATTCGAGGCTGGCTCACTCCCCTGTTTCCGCTCCGTGAGGCCGGAGCACTTGCCATAGGGTTTGACCGACAGGGCGAAAATGGACTATTGACAATAAGCGTATCAACGGGCATACTGTCGCCACTTGCCCGTACGCAGGAAACATCCGTTGTCCGGGCACGAGCGTATGAAGCAGCAGAATAGTGCCTCCCCCACCGATTGGGAAGACGTTGACTTCGTCGTCGGCACCCGAAAGGACGTGACGCACACAGGCATCAAACGAACCTGTCGGGACTGCGGCCATGATGTTCTCACCGAAGCACCCTAACCTGATGGTGTCGCTCTGCTCGGTCAGATCTGTTTTGCGAAGTTGCCTGATGGCGAGGTCCTGGGAGAGCTGCCAGACGACCCAGAGCAGATCAGCGACACGCAACTCATCAAGCTGTGCATGAAGCACAGTATCCGCGGGGATATCCCAGCCTCGCTCCTTGCGGCTGAAGCCGCTTATCGACGGACCGACCTTCATAATCTTGCTTGAAAGTGGCTCCTGAAGCAGCATAAGGACTTCCCTCGAAACTTCAGGGAATCTATGCATCACGCGAGGAATGGGAGCGCCCTTTAGGGATCGCACCCGGCAGGCGAGGTCATCCCGCCCGGGACGAATGCCGGAACCAGCCCAGAACGGCTGAGATGCTGCCGAGCGCTAGCACGGGCACGGTGCCCAGCAAGAATGTCCGATTGCCTGCCACCAGCGACAGCGCGCCGAATCCAAGGAAGGTGAGAGACAGGACCACGAGCCAGGTAATTGCGTAGTTCAGCCAGTAACTCGTCATCGGTTGAGATTGCTTGTTCATTTGGTACCTGCGCCTCTCGGCGATCAGAAGAGACCGACTGAGACTCTACTCTCAGTAAAACCGCTTGACCCCAGCCGAAACATCCTGCAAGCAGACGAGTTTGCGTGCGACATAAGTCAGAGATGGATTCTCCTACCTCTGTACTACAGCGCCTCGGACCTATGACGTAGTCTCCTCTCAGTCGTCTGCCATCCCCTTTCTTTGCGGTGTGACCCACTAACCGCGAGCAGGCACCTCCTGCACGGCGCAACGGTTGCCGTCCGGATCGCTGAAAAAGACGAACTTGCCCCTCCATGATGTATCTTCTTTTCTGAGTCTCATTCCGACGGCTGAGGTCGGATCCGAGGAGCGAGGCAGGCGTCTGCTCGAGTTCGGCGCACGGCAGGTGGTGCTCATCATCGACTAAACCGCATTACCTTCCGCAAAGGACAATCTACGACGGTCGCAGTAAGGTGCTGGGTACCGCGGTAAGCGGTACCAGGGGCGGTGGTGCGTCCGTGTCGAGCATATAGTGGCCGTAGGCGTTGATGACAACCGTATCGGCGATCTGCGAGATGCGAGGAAGTCGACTGTCGTACAGATGATTGTGGCCGTGCAACCAGAAGCGCGGATGATGGTTTCCGATGAAACGGCTGAAATCGGCCGATCCCCGATGGGGACGGTCCGTGGCATCAAGCGTAGGGTCGCCGTGGAGCGGAGCGGCGTGCGACACCACGATGTCCACCCCACCGGCGCGCCGCACCCGCCAGCCAAGCCTCCGGAGCCGCCACGCCATCTGCTGCTCGGTGTACTGGTACGAGTCCGAGCCTGCATTGTAGTTCAAACTGCCTCCGACCCCGGCGATGTGCAGACCCCCGATCATGAGCAGGCGCTCGTCGATGTTCTCGCAGCCTTCGGGCGGATGTCTTCGGTAGGCCAGATCGTGGTTGCCGGGCACATAGAGCAAGGGGACGGCCAGCTCGGTCACCAGGAACTCGAGGTACTCCCGGTCAAGATCGCCGCACGAGAGAACAAGATCGACGCGGCCACACCAGTCGTCCAACTCGAAGGTATCGTAAAGGAGGCGCTCGGGGAGGTCGGCAATGGCAAGGATGCGCATGAGCGACGAACCTTTCAGGTTATGTGGACTCTTTGTCAACGATATTGCCCAGGCTGTGATCGTTCATTTCTTCCGATTCTTCCGCCGGCTCGTCTGCGCCATCTTGCGTCGTCCCACGGTCTTCTTGGTTGTGCGGCGACGGGGATGGGGATGGGGGGCGTCGGGTTCATCGAACAACGAGAATGGGGAGAGTGCCGCCGGGGAGAACGGTGGAATGGTCGGCAGCGGGAGTGGCGCCTCCGCGTTGCTCTGCAGTCCCGCGTTGTAGGCCTGAGTAAAGGCTTGCAGCCCCTCCTCCGTCGTCATATCAAAGCCGCTCTCTTGTCCGAGCATGAAGAACGACTTAGCCATGCCGAAGTTGGCCGGGTTCCGCAGCTCCCGCTCTACCTCCCGCCCCGTTATGGCCTTCAGCGTCCGCAGGCAGGCGCTGGCATTGGCGAGTTGAAACTCGCGCTGCAAGAAGGTCCAGAAGGCCCGGAGTTCCAGGATGATCTCCTCTCCCGCGCCGGGCATGGTGGAGACTTTGCGCGGGAAGATGTCGAAGAGGATTTCCGTCACCTGCGCGGGCGACATCTCCGGCGGCGTCGCGCCCAGATAGCCCATTCCATAGTCCATGAAGGTATCCGCCCATCCCACGGCGCCAATCTGGGCCGCTACCTCCTCTCCCTCGGGCGAGGTGGAGAAGCGCACCATGATCTCGTCGCGGTACTCAAGCGCCGCCTCCTCGTTATAGTCACCGTCTTCATCAAAGACGCGCTGATGGATGTCGAAGGCCATTGTCGTCCTCCCTGGTTCGCTTGGCGACATCGGATCTACCTCATGGTAGCCACCCTCGTGCCGGCATGGCAGTAATCGCTGTTGCGTGCATGTGCTGCGCCGGCCGGGTGCCATCAAGGGTTCGCCTCTGGTGACTCGATGGGCTCATGGAGATCTGCCAAGAGCTGCTCGATCCGCTGGACGATGCAGCGGTGCCGCTCCACGCTCTTGGTCGAGCACGAGTTGACCCTGGTCGAGCAGCTGTGCGACCCCGTCATTGTCATGGCCCAGGGAAAGGTCATCGCGGAAGGGCCCATGCGTGAGGTTCGGAGCCGTAAGCATGTCGTTGACGCCTATCTCGCGGGCTAGCGCTGCGGACCGGGAACGGCCGCACCTGGTCATCGAGAGCCTGACGGCGGGCTATGGTGCCACGCCGACCATCTCCGGTATCTCCCTTTACTGAAGGAGCACATCCGCCGCCTGGCCGACGCGGGTACCGCGGTGCTACTGGTCGAGCAGCGTGCGGCCTCGGCGCTGGAGATCTCGGACTGGGCGCATGTCCTCGTCTCGGGGACAACCAAACTCTCCGGAGCCGCCCGTGACCTGTTGGCCGAAGCCGATTTTGCCGAAGTCTATCTGGGCCGCCAATAACTTCTTCCGGCCCAATGCCTGGCGAACCGCACAAACAGCAGGAAGAATAGGAGCGGTAGGAAGAAGAAGGGTGGGTAATAGCCGACATGGTGGCCAGGATGCCCGAAGCCAACGGCGAGACCCACCAACCAGAGTACAGACGGCAGCAGAACGAACAGGGCGAAGCCGGCGGCGAGTACGGGCCACCAGCGTCGCAAGAGCGGGGCGACTGTCTGCCCGTTCGTCTGAAATGCTTCTCGGCGATCCTGGGTGCGTGGCACGAGTCGAAACTTCGCATCGAGCTCGTCCAGAAAGACATCCGCAAGGTGTCGTCTGTCTTCTCGAGGCAGCTCGGGCGCTGCTTCCAGCACTGCAACCAGGTGATCGTGTAAATCTTCGCGGTATGTTTCCATGACTTTCACCTCTATTCAGTAGCGATAGATTCTAGGATGTTGAGACGAGCTGCGCGACTCGCCGGACGGATCGCGGCCACGACCCCGGCGATAGCGCCGCCGACGACGATGATGAGGAGTGGCACGATTAGCACGGCAAACTGGCTCACCCCGCCCTGGGAAACTGCCGTGGCCAAGCCCCAGCCAGCAAACAGCCCGACAACCACTCCGGCGAGTGTACCGAACAGGGCCACGATCAATGACTCCCAGCGGACCATCATGCGGATCTGACGGCGTGTCGCTCCGACCGCGCGCAGCAGTCCCAGCCGCGGGATGCCCCTGGATTCAACGGTCGCGTCTCGGAGCGCGGCTAGCGGCGGAACCCGCGATGCGCGTGCGGCGGGGAGCAGGCAGGCAAGAAGTGTGACGACGACGCCGACCGCAACCGAGATCATCCCGGTTGCCAAAGTGAAGACCAGACCGCTGATCGGCACACCAAAGCCATTGCTGAATAGGCCCGTCAGCAGGATGCCAATGGTGAGTCCGCCGGCCAGTCCGGCAATGGAAGCGATGAGCGCGATCGCAAACCCTTCCACGACCACGGACGTCAGGACCTGGCCCTGCGAAGCCCCAATGGTCCGAAGGAGAGCGGACTCGCGCGCGCGCTGCGCAACGATGATCGAGAAGGTGTTGTAGATACTGAAGATGCCGACCAGGAGAGCCACGGCGGCGAAGGTCAGGAGGAAGATACGGAACACGTTCAAGAACCCCTTGTTGGTGATGGAGAGGTTTTCCTGGACGAGGGCTTGACCGGTAATTGCTTGCCCTCCAGGTGGAAGGACCGCCTGGATTTGCCGACGTAGCTGGTCTTGCGACACACCGGGATCGGCCTTCACCGCGATGCTGCTGATCTTGTCAGATGACTTTGCAATGAATCGTTGCGCATCGGCGAGCGTGAAGGCGGTGAAGGACTCACCACCGAAGGCGTCCTGTGAGCCGAACTTCGCGATACCGACAATCTTGACCTCGATTCGCCCCGGGGTCAGCATCCCGGTCCTGTCGCCGACGCGCAAGTGACCCTGGCTCGCCACCTTGCGGTCGATCATAACCTCCGGGTATCCAGCGAGTGGCGACCGCGGGGCGCGACCTTCGACGATGTGATACGGATTGAGGTCTGGGACAGTGATCCAGTTGCCTGCTAAGCGGGGACCCATAGTAGGAATTGTCTTGCCGTTCTTGTCGAGCAGCTGTCCCGATATTAGCCCTCCAGCGCTTTTACATACTCGAAGATCTTCCCCGTACTTGGCTCGGCTATCAGGTCGACAATGCGAACCAGATTGAATGTCTGAAACACGAATCCGATGCACTCTCGGCGCAATCTGGTCAGCTCTCGTTCAGATAATGAGCCGAGCTCCACGTCCCCCGATGAATGTGCGCCCGGAGCTCAGCGTATCCAACCCGGCAGCGCAGTGCATCAACGTCGACTTGCCGGAGCCCGAAGGACCCATGACTACTGTCAATTGCCCCTCAGGGAAATCGATCGTCACCTCGTCCAGCGCGACGACCCTTGAGTCGCCTTTTCCATACTCCTTGCTCGCACGATCCGTCCATGCGGCGACGCTTGATCCGCTTTCTACGGCAACTTCCTTCATCTGCATTACACTCTCCTTCCACCGCTACGGTCCTTATTCCGCGCCGCATGCTCGTGCCTCCATTGGCCGGCGTCTGGCGCGCGCCTGGCGGTGGGTACATACTCATGGTCCGAAAAAGACATCACACGCTCGTCGACCTGCAATCACAGGTTGCTCACGGAGAGATCACAAATTGATCAACGGTGGCCTGAGCGGCCGTTTGGAGCGCAACAGAGGTGGCATCATGGTGATGTGGGACATGTACATAACGTGAGAATTCAGAGCTCGAGCATGAGGCGAATGTGAACTCGGTCCGGAGTGTCCTCGTCGTCGACGACGACCAGGCAATCGTGGAGCTGATGCGTGATTTTCTGGGGGCCGAGGGGTTCCGGGTGGAGACTGCCCTGAACGCCCGGGAGGCACAGACGGTGCTGGATCGAGCTCCTGTCGACTGTGTTCTGCTGGATGTGATGATGCCGGGAGAAAGCGGCTTCGAGCTCTCTCGGCGCGTGCGGCGGACGAGCGACGTGCCGATCCTGTTCCTGAGTGCGCGCGGTGAAGACGTAGACAAGATCCGTGGGCTCGGGCTTGGTGGCGACGACTACATCGTCAAGTCTGCCACGCCGGCCGAGGTGGTGGCACGGGTCAAAGCGGTGCTGCGACGCTCCGGACGGGGGCAAACGGCTCCAGAGGCAGTCCTGGACTTCGGTCATCTCGTGATCGACGTGCGAGCACGCGAGGTGAGGGTCGACAGGCAGCTGGTTCCCTTCACACCCAGAGAGTTCGATCTGCTCTGGATGCTCGCGGAGCGCCCGCGCCAGGTGTTTACCTACGAGCAGCTGCTCGATCGGCTCTGGGACGGCGTTGGCGACCGGCACACGGTCACGGTCCATATCGGACGCATTCGCGAGAAGGTCGAGCCCAACCCGAATGATCCGCGCTACATCGCGACCGTGTGGGGTGTCGGGTATCGCTTCGAGGGAGAACCGCAATGAGGCATCAGTATAGGACGCTGCCGATCCGCCGATGGTTGGCGCTGGCGCTCGCCGTCACGTTTTGGGTCCCGGCAGTCGCCACCGCGACGGTCGCCGGCCTAGAGTTCGGGGCAGCCTGGCACTCAGGGGGTGCGGCTGCTCAGAGCCTACGTGCCGGTGTATCGCAGTGGACCGATCCGGCCTGGCAGGCCGCGACCAGAAGTAGGCTCGCACGTCAAGGCGTGGACTTCGTCCTGTTCGAGGGTGGGCATGAGGTGTACCGGAGCAGCGCAGACCCGGCCGCGGGAACCGACTCGAATCGCCAGCGCACGGTGCAGCGGCTCGTGATTTCCAGCTCGAGGCCACAGCAGACAGCATATATCTACTCCAACTCCGTAGGTTGGGGTGGGGCCGGTGGTGGCTTCTGGCTGATACCGGTCGTTGGCCTGGCGACGCTCCTGTTGACACTCGGTGGGATCGCCTGGTTCCTCGGCCGGACGTTGCTCGCGCCGCTGGCGGCGACGAGCAATGCGGCGCGACAGATTGCCGCTGCCGATCTGGACGTTCAGCTTCCCGACTCCCGGATCCGTGAAGTGGCCGAGCTCAAGGCGGCGTTCGTCACAATGAGTGCCGAGCTGCGCGCATCGCTTCGGTACCAGGCTAATCTCGAGGAGGAGCGTCGCTTGTTCATCAGTGCCATCGCCCACGATCTGCGTACTCCCCTCTTCTCGCTGCGCGGCTACCTCGAGGGCCTCGAACAGGGCCTGGCCACGACGCCGCAGAAGATGGAGCAATACATTCGGGTCTGTCGGGAGAAGGCCAATGTGCTGGAACGGCTGATCTCTGACCTCTTTGCGTTTACCAGGATCGAGTACCTGGAGCAGACGGTGCATCGTGAGCCGCTTGACCTGGAGTCGCTCCTGAGCAAAGCCGTCGAGGGGCGAAGGAGGGAAGCCGAGGCCAAGGGCGTAACGCTGGAGCTGGATGGACCGCCGTGGGCCTGCATGTTGAGCGGCGACGAGCATCTTCTCGGGCGGGCGGTGGAGAATCTGATGAATAACGCCCTGCGCTATGCGCCGGCCGGGGGCAGAGTCGAGGTGCGGTGGTGCGCGGAAGGGGATTGGGCGACGTTCACCATTGCGGATACCGGTCCGGGGATCGCGCCTCGTGACCTACCCCATCTCTTCGAGCCGATGTATCGAGGGGACCCGTCACGAAGCCGGGACACCGGCGGCACCGGTCTGGGCCTGGCGATCGCCCGCCGGATCCTGCGAGCTCACGGAGGCGATCTCGTGGCTGCAAACCGACCAGCCGGCGGTGCCGAGTTCACCGGCTCCCTCCCACTTCCTGATCACGCGCCGATTACAACTCAGGTGGATGCAGATCGAACATCGGGCGTGGCCTCTTCGGCAGCAGGTCCAACCTAATGGTGGTGCCCTTGACATTTGCCCGGTAGGGGCCGCCCTTCCGCGGGCCGGACGTAGGCCGGGGACCCGCTGAGCATGGCGGCCCGCCTGACGCCCTTGTCGGGCCCAGTCCCTGCAGGGGGCATCCCCGGCTTTGCACAAAAACCCCTGTTGTGAGGGTGCTTTCCGTGCAGATGCCACCCTGCACAAAAACGGGTGAAGATGCACAAAAAAGAGAAAGGGCCGTGGCGTCAGATCGACTATGCAAGTTCGGCACGTTTCTCCATCAAGCGAAGTTGCATGGACGGCTCGACCTCATCCCCCCACTGACTCCACCTCTCTCGTCGAGCGCGGGCGAAGAGTTCCAGATAGGGGTTAGGGCTGCACTGCTCAATGATCGGGTACAGTTCGTCTGGTTTTCGAGAATGCTCGCGCTTCTGCTTCACAATGATGTTCGTCTGTCTCCGACCCGCTTCTCGAGTTCGAAGACTGCCCCGCACGCCAAACAACACCAGCTCGGTCACGTTGCGAAAATAGAAGCCAACGCCTCGCCCGTCTGGGCCACCGTCCTTGCGCACTTTGTACCACACGAGGTTCGTCTTATACGTGAAGCCCCAACGCCTCATGACCTCCAAGCCTTCGAGCACCAGCGCGTTCGGCACCCACAGGTACAGATGGCTCTGCGGGAGAACGCATTGAGCTACAGGAAGCTCCATAATGTCCTCTAGCTCCATGGTGCTATAGCGGGAGAGCCGCCGATGTTCTGGGGCCATCTTGCCAGTGCGATTTGTGAATCGCCATGGCGGGTCAGCTAGAACCGTTCCGAACTTCTCCCCACCAACGAACGAGAGCAGGTCTCCCCCTAGGCTTTCCATCGCTCAATCCTCCACGTACAGTCGTGAGGAGATGCCAAAGACCAGGAGGGGACAGCCTCCAGCACCTCCACCTTCGACCTTTGGTTATTACCTCGCTGCGCAGGAGTCTGAAAGACAGTAGGACGCTAACAAGTTCCTCCCATTCTTGAGGATGAACACCCTTGAGGACGCCATAGGCATTTCGCCACTCATGGACCTCGTATAGGGTTCTGAGTTCATCGGGGAAGGGTTCCATCGACCGCTCCCGTCTGGGACTGTGCCATTGTAGAGCCCACTGTCTCCTCCTGTGATCAGCGCCACTTTGCCGGCCAGCTTGTCCTGGCCCCGGTAGGTGTACTCGCCGTGGTCGGGACGCGGCTGCAAGTTTCTCTCGAGACCTGGAGCACCCTGATGCTGCTCGGGAAACGGAGGCGCTCAAATTCGTGGTATGCTATGACCTGCCAGGCTGCTGATGCGCAGCGGGAGGAAGACTATGACGCGGCGGACGACGCTCCTGATCGCCGTCATCGTGGCGCTGGCCTGCGGAGCGCTCGTTTCAGCGCTGCCTGCCGGTGCAACGCGGGTCCACGACGTCGACCCGACCAAGATCGATCCGGCACAGCTTGCGTTGCCCCAATCAGCGCTTCCGGCCGGCGCTGTGATCGATCTCAGCAAAGTCTCCGATAACGCGGACGCCGATAGCTCCACGACCCATAATTTGCTCCATACCCAGCTCTATGAGACATGGCATCGCATTACCGGCTATCGTATGGACTATCGCTACACCGTGCAGGGCGTGGTAATCGAAGCCGGATACCTCGCCTCCATCTTCCCCACGGCGGCCGATGCCAGAGCCGCGCTGGAGGACGCGACCGGTCCGAATTCCATCGTCAACTATGTCGGCATGCCGCTCCCCGACCCGTGTCACGCCGGCGACCTCTGCCGAGGCTACTCCGGCCCCAATCCCCAAGATGGCACCAAGACCGGGCTCGTCGCCGACTTCGTACGCGGCCCCATCCTGGTCGAAGCAGCTACCCAGGTGCCGAATGAGGCATTTGCACAGCTCAAGAGTGCCATGGAAGCGCAGGCCTACGGTGTGGTCAATACGATGGATGCGCAGGTAAAGGTGGCGCTGAATGGCGGTCCATCGACAGGCGAGACGGATACGCCAACTCCCACCGCCACCGCCACACCCGTTCCCACCGCCACGCCGAAGCCGACGCCGGTTCCGGCCAAAAAGTGTAAGAAGAATCAGCATCTGACGCATGGCAAATGCGCCTGCGTGAAGGGCTATAAGCTGGTGCACGGAAAGTGCAAAAAGGCTAAGAAACACTAGCCCGAATTACTGAGAGCACGACCGTATCACTTCTTGTGCACAGCCCGGTTCGCGTATCCCATGTCCGTGTAGGCAATTCTCGCCTTTTCAATGCTCGTCACTGGATGTAGCATAGAGATCAGATAGAGAGCATAGGAGCCGGGAATGCCACGTTTTACCACCGCCCCCGTGGAAGACGTTGCACCGAAACGAAAGCAACGTCAACCTTCGCAACGAGCCCAGATCCAGAAGCAATACCAAGAAGCCCTAAGGGATGCGATGCTTCATAGGCAGGAAGCGCTCGTCGTCGAACTCGAAGCTGACGACAAACCGCTGACCATTCGAAATCGAATTAAGCGTGCGGCAGAGGTGCTGGGACTCGAAAACGTAAACATTCGACGCAAAAGAGACCGCATTGTGGTCTATCAGATGCAAAGTGAGCAGGGCGAGGAGTAGGCGGCTGGGCCACGGATGCTGACAGAAGTCGCCACATGATTCGGGATGGGCTCGCAGCGCAAGCCTGAGAGGAGACGAAGATGCGCGGCATGATGATGGATTATCCAATCACGCTTCAGCAGTTCCTGGAACGAAACCAGCGTCTGTTTGGCAAGAAGCAGGTTGCGAGTCGCGCGGCCAACGGTATCCACCGCTACACCTATGAGGAGTACGGTCAGCGCGTCGGACGGCTGGCTAATGCCCTCAGGGCGCTTGGCGTGCAGCAGGGGGAGCGGGTCGCTACCTTCGCATGGAATACGTACCGGCATCTGGAGTTCTACTACGCCGTCCCCTGCATGGGGGCCGTATTGCACACGGTCAATATCCGTCTTTCACCCGAGCAGATCGTGTACATCATCAATGACGCCGGAGATAAGATCCTGGCGGTCGACAGCGAGCTGCTTCCAGTCGTGCAGAATCTCCGTGGCCACCTCACCACGGTCGAACAGATCATCGTCATGCAGGACGAACCGCACCTGAGCGATGACTATCTTGACTATGAGGCCCTGCTCGCGGCCGCTTCCCCGGAAATCGCATGGCCCAGGATCGACGAGAACTCGGCTGCGGCTATCTGCTACTCGTCCGGGACCACCGGCAATCCAAAAGGAGTGGTCTACAGTCATCGAGCCATCTACTTGCACACCATGAGCGTCACCGCGGCAGACAGTCTCGGATTGAGTGAAGCCGACCGCGTCATGCCGGTGGTGCCGATGTTCCACGCCAACGCCTGGGGTCTGCCTCATGGAGCAGTCGCGGCGGGCTCCACTCAGGTGCTTCCCGGTCCTCAACCCACGCCCGTCGATCTGCTCACCCTCATCCAGAACGAACGGGTAACTATAACGGCCGGCGTGCCCACGGTCTGGATTGGCGTCATGGCCGAGATACAAAAAACCGGCGGTTACGACCTCTCATCACTCCGCTGCATCGCATGTGGTGGCTCTGCTCCACCCCAGCGCTTGATCGAGGCCTATGAGCAGAGCACCGGCGTGCCCATTCTCCACGCCTGGGGCATGACCGAGACGACACCAATCGCGACGATCTGTCGGCTCAAGTCGACGCTGCAAGGCATCTCAGATGAGGAACGGCTTGGCGTGATGGCCAAGCAGGGACTGCCTGTTCTCGGCATGGACGTTACGGTGATGGACGAGCAGGGAACCGAGGTAGCGTGGGACGGCGAGACCTTTGGCGAGATCGTCGTGCGCGGACCATGGGTCACAGCAGGGTATCTCCACGTCGATACGCCGGAGCGTTTCACCGACGGTTGGTTTCGGACCGGCGATGTCGCAACCATTGATCCAGAAGGCTACGTCCACATCGTCGATCGCACCAAGGATCTGGTCAAGAGCGGTGGCGAGTGGATTTCCAGCGTCGATCTCGAGGGGAAGATCATGGGACACGCCGATGTGCTGGAGGCAGCCGTCATTGCCGTGCCGGACGCACAGTGGGGTGAGCGGCCCCTGGCGCTGGTCGTTCCGCGCCCCGGTGCGGAGCTGACGCCTGATGCCGTTCTCGAGTACTTGCGCCCGCTTGTGGCGAAGTTCGAGCTCCCCGACGAGGTGATGTTCATCGACGAGGTTCCCAAGACCAGCGTGGGCAAGTTCGATAAGAAAGTGCTGCGAGAGCGATTCGCCGCGCGAGCGCCTCTTTCCCGTTCGTAACCGATCTCGCCGATCTCCCCAAAAACCTTGAAACATGGTACAATTAGCTGGTGCAGTATTAAGGAACTGGCTAGGGGAAGCTGGGTCCTACGGCGGCGTGTGATGCCGGGTCATCCGATCCCGGCGGCCGCAGGATACAGCCAAACGAGTAAGCGAGTGTTGCACTGCTCGCGAGTTTACTGTATGTGCCGTTCCCGATACACTGTGTGCATCACAAAGGGCACTGTCTGAGGGGTTTAACCGTTTAGCCGTGAGCTATGAGCCGTGAGCTTTGAGCTCCCAGCCTTGGGCTTCGAGCAATGAGCCGTCAGTTATGGGTTATCGGTTGAAGGGTCGTTCGCGAACGACCCCTAGCAAATTTGCTGAGCTGAAAGTCAGCTACCCTCAGCTCATGGCTCAAAGCTCTGTGCACACAACTCTTACTTTGAGGTGACTCTCTGTCTATACTTCACGGCGTCTGGCGTCCTGAGCCGGGCGGCGGTTCCTTTTATCTCTGGGCTGAGCGACTCGACGAAAGCAGCGAGCTCAGCCTCAGCCAGGACGATCTAGCTCAGCGTTTACCGCTCGTTCAGGGGCGACCGCAGCAACTCGGTTTCTTACTACCGACGCTGGATGGCCGTCCACTCACCTCGTCGGAGGGATCCGACGAGGCCACGCTGGCCCCGACCGAGGTGAATGCGCTCGCATTATCGCCGGTCGATGCGATGTTCCATCTGCTCACCCTTGATCCGGAAGATCAGATGGGTGACGATCTTCGCTTCTGGCAGATTGCCGCGCGCTTCACCCTGGAGCTGCTGGCTCGCGAACGTTACGTACCCAATATCGACGATAAGAATGTTGCTACCTGGCAGCCCGTATTGACCGGTGATGACCGTGGCCGATTCGTGCGACTCGCCAGGGCCATGCCGCCTGTCTGTCGGGCTATGCTGCCCCATGGCTCTCCGCCTTCGGCGACCACCGTGCTCGACTCGTTCCTTCAGGCCACCATAGATGCGCTGTGCCGGCAATCGCTGCAGCGCTGGGAGCCCAGTGTGCCCCCACGCGTCAGCCAGGGTAACCGCGCTCAGGCCTATATCTGGCTGCTAAGCCTGGCCAGACCGCGCTCCGAGGAACAGCCTACCACTATCAAGCTCGACCAGCGGTTACGTGGATCGATCAAGCGCTGGCTCCAGCCGCTCCAGGTCGTCGCCCACGAAGCCTTCAAAACCTGTTTCCGGCTCGAGGCGCCCTCGAATCCGCGCGCCCCATGGTTGCTGCGGTTCTTCCTGCAATCGGTCGACGATCCCAGCCTTCTCGTTCCGGTCGGCCAGATATGGAGGCAGCGTGGAGCGGGCTGGCATCAAGTGCGCTCGAAGCAGGGCCGGCCACAGGAGAAGCTCCTGGCAGATCTCGGTCTGGGTATGCGCATCTTCCAGCCGCTTGAGAAAGCCTTGAAGACTGCTGCTCCCGAGATCGCCCATCTCTCCGTTCAGCAGGCCTACTCCTTCTTGCGCGAAGCCGCCCCCATTCTGGAAGAGAGCGGCATGGGCGTCATTGTCCCGAACTGGTGGACCAGGAGACGACGGGGCCTGGCTGCTCGAATCCGGCTCAAGCCCGAGTTCGACCAGGCCAACGGGGGCGGAAGTATCCTCGGCCTTGACACGCTGGTGCGCTACGACTGGCAGCTGTCGCTCGGCGGCAAAGGTGTAAGCCCTGAGGAGTTTGCCAGACTGGCAAAACTCAAGGCGCCACTGGTGCGGGTGCGCGGCGAGTGGGTCGAGCTGAATCCGGAAGATGTGCAGAAGGCACAGGTATTCTGGGACAAGAATGAGGGAGACACGATCACCCTGTCGAAGGCGATGGCTCTGGCCGCCGGGATCGGCGATCTGGACGGCGATCTGCCGATCGAGTCGGTGGAAACGGAGGGATGGCTCAACGCGCTCTTCGAGAAAGACGGCAATGTTCCAGAGCTGCCGCAGCCGGACAGCTTTGTCGGTGAGCTTCGCCCCTATCAGCGCAGAGGTGTCTCCTGGATGCACTTCCTGGTGGAGCGTGGACTGGGCCCATGCCTGGCCGATGATATGGGCCTCGGCAAGACGGTCGAGCTGACCAGCTTGCTCCTGAATATGCAGGAGCAGCGTACGCTCACCGGTCAGGTCCTTCTCATCTGCCCCATGTCGGTAGTCGGGAACTGGGAGCGCGAGCTGAAGCGCTTTGCCCCATCGCTCCGGGTCCTCATCCACCATGGCGCAGGCCGATTGTCCGGAGATGCCTTCCGAGACGAAGCGCGAAAGCACGACCTCGTGATCAGCACCTACGCATTGACCGCCCGCGATCGCGAGCTATTTGAATCCATGGAGTGGTTGGGCGTCGTTCTCGACGAAGCTCAGAACATCAAGAACCCGAGCACCAAGCAGGCGCAGGCGGCCCGTGCTCTCAAGGCTGGTTTTCGCGCGGCGCTGACCGGAACGCCGGTCGAGAACCGTCTGAGTGAGCTCTGGTCCATCATGGAATTCTTGAACCCGGGCTACCTCGGTTCCGCCGACCGCTTCCGCAAGAACTTTGCGCTGCCCATCGAGCGCGGCAATGACGCTGCCAGCAAGGCGCAGCTCCGTACCCTGGTGCAGCCGTTCATCCTGCGGCGTCTCAAGTCCGATCCCACCATCATCTCCGATCTGCCCGAGAAGCTGGAAATGAAGGTGTACTGCTCGCTGATGCCGGAACAGGCCTCGCTTTATGAAGCAGTGGTGCGCGACATGCTGGAACAGATCGAGTCCGCTGATGGCATCAAGCGCAAGGGTCTGGTCCTCTCCAGCCTGACCAAGCTCAAGCAGATCTGCAACCATCCCGCCCACTTCCTGGGCGACCACAGTTCTTTGGCCAATCGGTCCGGCAAGCTGGCGCGCCTCGAGGAGATGCTGGACGAGGTGATAGCCGCGGACGATCACGCGCTGGTCTTCACGCAATATGCTGAATGGGGACGCGAGCTTCAGACCTATCTACGCGAGCACCTGGGCAAGGATGTTCTCTTCTTGCACGGCGGTACTCCACGCCATATCCGCGACCGGCTGGTCAATCGTTTCCAGAACGATCGGCGTGGACCGCCCATCTTTATCCTGTCGCTCAAGGCCGGTGGCACGGGCCTCAATCTCACGCGCGCCAGCCACGTCTTCCACTACGATCGCTGGTGGAATCCGGCAGTCGAGCAGCAGGCCACCGATCGCGCCTTCCGGATTGGCCAGACGCGCAACGTGCAGGTGCACAAGTACATCTCCTCCGGAACCATGGAGGAGCGAATCGACGACATGATCGAGAGCAAACGGCAGCTTGCCGAGCAGATCGTGGGCGCGGGCGAATCCTGGCTGACAGAGCTCTCCACCAATGAGCTGCGCGAACTGTTTGAGCTACGGCGTGAAGCCGTGATGTCTGAGTAGAAAGGAGAATGAGCTATGAGCCGTGAGCCATGAGCCGTGAACTAATCTCTCATGGCTCAAAGCTCATAGCTAAAAAGAATGCCTCGAAAAACTGAATTTGCAAGTTCCTGGTGGGCGCAACGCTGGATCCGCGTGCTGGAGCGCTTCGGTTGGAGCGCTCGACTCAATCGCGGGCGCTCGTATGCTCGCCATGGAAACGTCCTTGATATCGACGTGCAATCTGGCCTGGTGCGTGCCAAGGTACAGGGCTCGCGCAAACAGCCCTACCGTGTTGAGATTGGCCTCAAGCCACTAAGCCAGTCCGAGTGGGACCGCGTCTTCGCTCAGCTGCGAAAGAAAGCAATCTACGCCGCTCGCCTGCTCTCGGGCGAGATGCCCCGTGACATCGAGGAAATCTTCAAGGCGGCGGACGTCTCACTGTTCCCCCGCTCCGGCGAGGATCTCGTCATGTCATGTACCTGCCCCGACTGGGCAAGTCCATGCAAGCACGTTGCCGCCGCCTATTACGTCCTTGGTTCCGAGTTCGACCGCGATCCCTTCCTCCTCTTTGAGCTACGCGGCAAGAGCAAAGAACAGGTCATGGCCGCGCTCCGTGGCCAGCGGGCCGAGCGACCACCTGCCTCGCGGGCTCCGCGTGTCTCGTCAGAGCCGCTGGAAGATCGGATCGCCGAGTTCTGGGAGGCCGGCGAGGAGCTGGATGACATCACGACCCGCGTTGCGCCTCCGCCTGTACCTCACGCGATCCTGAAGCGGCTGGGTCCGGTACCGCTGCGCGATCTGCCGGATGAATGGTACGGCGACCTCGAGCGCATGTACGAGGTGGTCAGCAAAGACGCGCTTGCTTTTGCCAATGTCCCGCAAACCCGCGAGTCCTAGAGCAGAGTGCAATGCCCCTACCGCATCACTCCCCATGCAAACCGCTCCAATACCTCGCACTTCATCGCCTCCGCGGCACGAAGACCATATGATCGAGACCAAAGATCGCAGTGGCGGCCTCAAGTGCATCGATTCCTCTATCAGGCTGACATCTCCCTCGCGCGTCACCAACCGCATGAGAGCGCTGGAATCGAGATACGTGACAATCAATGATCGCCGCGCGTCCAGTCGAGAGCCTCGGATAGATCGCGCGCATCCTCGCTGAGTTGGGCCACCTGCTCTTTGACTTTCTCCGGCTGATAGGTCACGGATGCACGCTCAGCCACGAAGGAGCCCAGCACCCTGCTCAACTCATCATCGACGAACCCTCGACCGAGTCCTCGCCACATGGCATCAATAGCCATGGCGTTGAGGGAGCGTCCCTCTCGCTTGCTGCGTTCCCGCAGCTCATTCATGAGTGGGTCGGGAAGACGAAACGTTGCTTTCATAAAGCCAACATAGTGGCATATCTCTACATAAGGCAAACTGCCCGTTCCATCGTGCGTTGAGTACGGGGCTGCCGACCGAAGCGCTACGCTCGTCTTACTTCGATGGCGCCGTTCTGGACCCGCACCTCATAGTGCGGCTCCGGCATGGTGGCCGGTCCGTTGATGACAGAACCGTCGCGCAAATCGTACTGCGAGCCATGGCACGGGCAGACAATGCTGGCGCCCTCCAGCTGTCCTCCGGACAACGAACAGCCGGCATGCACACAGGTGTCGTCCAGCGCATAGATCTGACTTCCTTGCTTGACCAGCATGATGGGCACACCCTTCGCATCCGCCTTGGTTGCTTTGTCCGGCCGCAGATCGGCCTCGGGCATGACCGCTACAAACGTGTCCGGACCATGCTGGAAAGCGGTGTGATTGACATTGTAGCCAAGGTCATACACCTCGTCGCCACCCAGATAGGCCCCCAGTGTCAACACGGCGAGACCGGTGTTCGCCATTGCAACGCCGGTACCGCGCGATCCGCGTAAGCGCGACAGCAGAGAGCTCGTGTAGGCAGCGACCGCCGCGCCCATGGTGAGCCCATGAAGAAGCCCCAGTTTCCGTTGTTGCCCGTACGTGTCCGACCAGTCCGTGAAGCCTGTCACCGCGGCACCAGCTGCGGCCAGCAAGCCCAGGCTCAGGGTGATGTCGGCAGCCCGCTCCATCGACTCATCCTCGGTGAGCGAAGCGACCGTATCAAGTACCGAGGTGGACACCCAGGCGCCAACCGGCACGTCGGTGAGCACAGGGTGGAGTGGGTGGCCCAGCCAGGTGCCATTGAGAAAATTCTTCACCTGCTTGCCGGTCTCGCCTCCATTGGTGAACAACGATCTCACGAACTGTTGTAATGGCTCACCGATAGTGTCTACCCACGTTTGCTGGTCAATCAATTCCTGGAGGGCTCGGAACATTTCTGACCTCCGCCTAAGCAAATTGTGCCAGCGTACACGCCGCCTACTATCATTATGGACCACCAACGTAGCGCGGCCTTCCATGGCCGCCATCGTCGCCCAACCCGGACGCTCGATTGCTCGACTGTCTAGCTCCGGCCAAACAGTTACGTTTGCCGCTTACCGCGCGTTATACCTCTGAAACCCACAGACGTACATTCTCATGTGGACCTAATCTTGCACCTGTATCCTCAGATGATGGGATCTTCCCCCGAAAGGCGGATTCATTCATGTACCTGTTGATCGTAAAAGGCCCGCGGCGGGCCACTCTCGCCGTCCACCACTGTGAGTCCTTGACGGATCTCCGGGAGCTGCTCGAGGTCTATCAGGCCCTGGGCTATGCTCCCGAGACGCTGCTGATCGAGGATCGATCCGGCGAAAAGGCCGCCTAACCGGCGCTACCTGGTCTGAAGAGCCACCCGGAACCACCCGGTTGGGGTGCTGTAACAGATTGGACTCCACACGTCAAAGTGGTTCCACGCTCCAAACTCGCCGATGCGGTCTTCAACCACGCCCGTGATACCCAGGACCGGCATATACACGCGGGTTCCAAACGCGTAGTAGTCGTTCGCCAGCATCCCATAGAACACCTGCATTCCACTCGACGACCGCCATCCGGCTGTGGCAGGACAGTATGACGTCAGATACGCCAGGACCCACACCTGTGGCCTCGCCGGTGCCGCTACCGGACGACGCTTCGGAGTCCGATGCTTTTTGGGATGAGGACGCGGCGTCGCCGTCGCCGTCGCCGTTGGAGTAGCAGTCGGCTCAGGGATCGTGACGGTGGGAACCAGGACGGGCGTTGTCGACGGGATCGCCACCGTCGGCACGACTACCTCGGTCGCCGTCGGCGTGGATGCCTCAGCCGATGCCGATTGGGGCGTATCGGTAGTAGCCTGCGCTACTTGGGCGCTCGCCACCACGACGAGTAGCAAGCACCCTCGGCTAATCAAAACCCTCCTGCATGAGCGAGCCTCCGTGGCCTGCGGACGGCCGTTCCGGATAGACGGCGCACCGGGGAATGCGGTCTCGGACTACGACCGGCGCCGGCACCCGTGGCCCCTCCACCAGGCACAAATAGTACCATATCGCAACCGCCCACAGACTGTCAACCGAGCTCGTGCCCGAAGTATTCGTAGGCCGGCGCTCTGGCTCCGGCACGCACTCGATGGCCGCCGCCCGGGTACCCCGCCGCAGGCTTGGGTGACCCTCTACGTGTCATGCGATCAGATTCTGCTGGGCGGCCAGACGAGTGCGTGAATACTTCGGGCATGTGGTATTTTCGAGTTGTCGATCCCCCGAATGCTTCCCATCGCCCAACTAGGAACGGATCAATGACGGTAGCGCCCTCGACCCAGGCGCTGCTAACCCAGTGGAACTGGGAACCCAGCGTCCTCATCGGGCTCTTCCTCTTCACAGGCGCATACTTCTACGCCGTCGGACCCCTGCGGAAACGGCTCGCTCTGGGGCCGCCGGTCACGCGCGGTCAGGCCACCTACTTTGTCCTGTCGTTGGTGCTGGTGGCGATCGCTCTACTCTCTCCTCTGGACGCGATCGGCGACCGGTACTTGTTTAGCGTGCACATGGTGCAGCACCTCCTTCTGGCAACGCTCTGGCCACCGCTCGTCTTGCTTGCCATACCCGACTGGCTGCTGCGTCCACTCTTCCGAAGGCGTGTGCTCTCTGGGATTGGTCTCTTCCTCACCTATCCGGCAGTGGCAGTCATCGGCTTCAATGCCGACATCTATACCTGGCATCTGCCCTATCTATATGACCTCACGCTCAGCAACGAGGGCGTGCACATCGTCGAGCATCTAAGCTTCATGACCTTCGGCATCCTCGTGTGGTGGCCCGTGCTCAGTCCGCTCCGTGAGCTGCGCCTCGCCTATCCGTTCCAGGTCCTCTATTTATTCCTCAATGGGATGATTATGATGGTGTTGGGCATACTCTTCACCTTCGCCCCCACCGTCTTCTACCCCCCCTACGCCGCGGCTCCACGTTTGTGGGGCATCTCCGCATCGACCGACCAGCAGATCGGCGGATTGATCATGTGGTATCCGGGAAATCTGCCATACGCTATAGCATTGATCATGGCCTTCTATCGCTGGTTCGACGAAGGACAGTCGAGCCCGGAAAGTCACAGATTGCCGTCGCAATCGCGAACGGCCGGACCTCCGTTATGATGAAATGGAAGGTGCGGCGCTAGAGAACGGCTTCATCCAATCAATTTGGGAGGATAGCAGCAGGATGCCGCAGTCATTGCCACGTGGTCGACCCCGTGTAGTCGCACCCCTTGTGGGTGCCGCTCTCGTGTTCCCCGCGGTTGCGCTCCTCGCCGCCTGGCCCACGGCGGCCTTCGCGTCGACGCCCCGGCCACCCTGGCATCCTGGTCCTCCCTGGGCCCCGTTACGCCCAGACTCGAGCGAGATGAGTCAGATCTCCGACCTGTTCTGGGTGATGCTCGTCCTGTCGGGGATCATCTTCCTCTTTGTCTGCACGTTCCTCTTCGTGAACGTCGTCAGATTCTCGGCGCGTCCCGATGCACCTGAGCCCACGCAGGTTTTTGGCCACCGGCGGGTCGAGCTGGCCTGGACGCTCATCCCAACCGTCATCCTCTTGATAGCATTTGTCGTCACGGTGGTCTACATCCACAACATCAACTCACCACCGAAGGGCGCCACTGCCGCAACCATCATGAATATCAAGGTAGTTGGTCACCAATGGTGGTGGGAGTTTCAATATCCGCCTCAGCCTCAGGTCAGAGCGTTGGGAATCACCAAGCCCATCGTGACCGCGGATGAGCTCCACCTGCCCACGGGCATACCCCTCCACTTTCACGTCACCTCGGCGGACGTGATCCATAGTTTCTGGACGCCACAGCTCCAGCGGCAGATTGATGCCAATCCCGGAATCGACAATGCGGTCTTCGTCGAGCTCAATCGACCAGGTATCTACGGCGGCGCCTGCTACGAGTACTGCGGCGATGCTCATGCCTGGATGAAGTATCGGGTCGTGGTCCAGACACCGGCACAATTTCGTGCCTGGGTGCTCAACCAGATCAAGCCTGCGGCAAAGCCACACGGCCTTGCCGCCCAGGGACAGAAGGTGTTCTATCAAAACACCTGCATTAGCTGTCATTTCGTCGACGCTCCCCGCAGTCCGGCACACGGAACGGTGGGTCCAAACCTCACGCACCTGGGAATCCGCTGGACCATTGGGGCCGGAGCCGCCCCCTTGACGACCACCGACCTCATGGCCTGGATCAGGGACCCCAATAGCTACAAGCCTGGTGTCTTGATGCCCCCCTATCCATTGATCTCGCAGAAGGATCTTCGTGCGCTTGCAGCGTACCTTATCAGTCTGAAATAAACGGAGAGGCGACCATGGCAACCATAACCGTTGATGAGATTCGCGCCCAACCGGTGGCGGTTCCGCGCTCCGCGTACGCCGGCGGCTGGCTGGCATGGGTCAAGACGACCGACCACAAGCTGATCGGTCTTCTCTATCTGACCACCTCGCTGGTCTTCTTCCTGATGGGTGGCATCGAGGCGCTCCTCATGCGCTGGCAGCTCGGCACCCCGCAGAATCACGTCGTCTCTCCGCAGATCTATAACCAGCTGTTCACCATGCACGGCGTGACGATGATCTTCCTGGTCGTGATGCCGGTGCTGATTGGTTTTGCCAACTACATCGTCCCGCTCATGATCGGTGGCCGGGATCTGGCGTTCCCGCGGCTCAATGCCCTGAGCTACTGGCTGTTCCTCTTTGGCGGCATCCTGCTGTACTTCAGCCTCATCGCCGGCTCCATGCCCAATGACGGCTGGTTCTCCTATGCGAACTTCTTCGAGCCGCCGTACACCCTGAGCAACGGCCCCGTCTTCTGGGCTGCAAGTCTGATCATCCTCGGCGCCGGCTCGATCGCCACCGCCCTCAACTTCATCGTGACCATCGCCGTGATGCGCTGCCCGGGTATGTCCCTCAATAAGATGCCCCTCTTTGTCTGGATGGTCCTGGTCAACATGTTCCTGCTGATCTGGGCCATGCCGTTCCTCACCGCGGACTCGATCCTGCTGCTCTTCGACCGCTTCTTCAACACCCACTTCTTTGTGCCGACGCAGGGCGGCAACGTCGTGATGTGGCAGCACCTCTTCTGGGGGTTTGGACATCCCGAGGTCTACATCATGATCGTGCCCGCTTTTGGAATGGCATCGGAGATCATCCCGGTCTTCTCGCGGAAGCCCATCTTTGGCTACACCTTCGTGGCCTTCTCCGGCGTGGCCATCGGCTTCATCAGCTTCATCGTCTGGGCGCACCACATGTTCACCACCGGCTTGACGCAGAGCGAGCAGGCATTCTTCGCCGCCACCAGCATGATCATTGCCGTGCCGACCGGTGTCAAGATCTTCAACTGGCTAGCCACCATGTACGGCGGATCGATTCGCTGGACGACTTCTATGATGTTTGCCGCTGCCTTCATCGTCGAGTTCACCATCGGCGGCATCAGCGGGATACTGTTCTCTGTTGTGCCGCTGGACTATGCCAGCAGCGACACCTACTTTGTGGTGGCCCACATGCACTACGTGCTCTTCGGAGGCAGCCTCTTCCTGGTCTTCGCGGGCACCTATTACTGGTTCCCCAAGATATCGGGCCGCATGCTCGACGAACGGCTAGGCAAGATACACTTCTGGACTACCGTGGTGGGCTTCAACCTCACCTTCTTCCCGCAACACTTCCTGGTGGCCATGCCACGCCGGGTGTACACCTACACCAACTCTGACTGGGCGTTGCCCAACCTGCTCTCTACCACCGGGGCCTTTATCATCGCCGGCTCAGTCCTTGTCTTCCTCTATAACCTGTGGCACAGCTGGCACTACGGTGAGGTGGCAGGACCAAATCCCTGGAGTGCCTGGACGCTCGAGTGGCTCACTCCGTCGCCGCCTCCGGCCTACAACTTCGCCACCATTCCAACGGTTCGGAGCCGCCGCCCTCTCTGGGATCTGGCGCACCCCGAAGCGCCCGATTGGCGGTATGAGCGCGAAGAATCGGCAGCCGGCGCCGAATTCCGGCCGGGTCAACCCGGCGACGGTGGGGGCGGCATTGCCACCGCCGTAGCCGCCAGACCCACCACCGCCGAAGCCGAAGCGTTGCCGGCGATCATACCGAAACCGCGAAAGGCGATGGCGCCGGCACAGATGCTGATGCTCTTCTTCATTAGCTCCGAGTCGATCTTCTTCGTCTCGCTTATCGTCATGTACACGGTGTACTCCTTCCACTTCACCTCGAGCCAGTTGGAGATTCCGCGTACCTACTTCTTCAGCCTGGCTCTGTTCGGCAGCAGTGGAACGATGATTCTCGCCGAGCGATTCTTGAGCCGCGGCAACAAGAAGATGTTTAACCTGCTGCTCCTCTCCACCATCCTGCTCGGCACAACCTTCCTCGTCGGCCAGCTCACCGAGTACGCCAAGCTGTACAACGAGAACACCACCCTTCACTCCGCCGGAGAGTTCGGGACCACGTTCTTTACCCTGACCGGCTTCCACGGCTTCCACGTATTCGTCGGATTGCTTGCGCTGACCAGTCTTCTGTACCTGTCGCGCGACTGGCGACCGGGGCACGAGACGCCCGTCAAGTCCGTCGGCTACTACTGGCACTTCGTCGACGGTGTCTGGGTCTTCATCTTCTCAATCGTCTATCTACGTACCTTGTTCTAGAGCCATGAGCCACGAGCCATGAGCTAAGAGCTCAATGGTTCAGTGCTCAAGGCTCAGAGCTCACAGCTCACAGCTACGGAAGGAGCAGAGCGATGCAGTCGGACGATGCCGAAACCGGTGCTCACCCCCTCGCCGCGCAGCACGGCGCCACGGACAGTGAAACGCCCGAAGAGTCACCCAAGCCTGCGGCGGGGTACCCGGGGCTGGAGGAGCATGTTCACCTCCCGGCACAAAGTATCTGGCCGATAACGACCGCGTTCGGCACGGCCGTGGCGGGATTTGGGCTGGTGACGAATCCCGTCATCTCCCTGCTGGGTCTCGGCCTCATGGCCTGGGGCATCATCAACTGGGTCCAGGAATTGCGGCATGAACCTCACTAGGAAGGTCTTCAGCCGGGAAGGCTTTCTCACTCTCCTGCTTCTGTCGGTTGGCGGGGTGGCCAGCGTCGCGTATGCTATCCCAATCGTCGCCTTTGTTCTGTCTCCCCTCATCAAGCAGGAGCCAAAGGTCTGGCGCGATGTCGGAGGGGATAGCTCCTTCAAGCTCGGGGAGACGGTGCAGGTGAACTTCAAGTACGCCGACCAGTTCAACTCCTCCTGGGCCGGACCGACCCAATACACCGCGGCATGGCTCCGAAAGCTCAGTCCGGGGAAGTATGTGGCCTTCGCCAGCTATTGCACGCACCTGGGATGCCCGGTGCACTGGGTGAGCGCTCCGCAGATCTTTCTCTGTCCGTGCCACGGCAGCGTCTTCACCGCCGACGGCTCGGTCGCCGGTGGACCGGCGCCTCGCCCGCTGTTCAGATATCTAACCCGAGTCCGCAACGGCCGTGTCGAGATCAGGACCGAGCCACAGCCCACCGTCGGCTTCACCACTGCCTAGGAGCGAGAGATGAATGCGCTGTTAGGAATGGCCGAAAAGACCTACCGCTGGCTCGACGAGCGGTTGGGTATCGGCATGGTCACGCGCGCCACCCTGCTCCATCCGGTGCCGCGCAGCGTGAACTGGTGGTACGTCTTCGGCAGCGCCGTTCTCACCCTTTTCATCTTCCAGATCGTCACCGGCATGTTCCTGGCGATGACCTACGTCCCGTCGCCCGACCACGCCTATGCCAGCCTCGACTACATCAGCCATCATCAGCTTTTTGGAAACGTCCTACGCGGCCTGCACTACTGGGGCGCATCGGCCATGGTGCTCCTCATCTTCATCCACATGACGGCTCATTTCCTCACCGGCTCGTACAAGTACCCGCGTGAGCTGCAATGGATTACCGGCTCGATTCTCTTGATCCTGACCATCACCATGGCCTTTACCGGACAGCTGCTGCGCTGGAATCAGGATGCGTACTGGGCAATCGTGGTCGGCGCGGAACAGGCGGCCAGAACGCCATTCATCGGGACATGGGTAGCGCAGCTGCTGGTAGCGGGGCAGCATGTCAACGGAGCCACGCTCACCCAGATCTATGCCGTCCATATCTGGCTGGTGCCTGGAGCGATGCTCACCTTCATCGGGGTGCATCTGTACCTGGTGATCTACAAGGGAATCTCCGAGTGGCCGGTTCCCGGCAAGCCGGTCGACCCCAAAACCTATTGGGCGGAATACCAGGAGATCCTGCACAAGGACGGCGAGCCGTTCTACCCGGTGGCAATATCCAAGGACGCCATCTTCAACCTCATCGTGATAGTCACCGTGGTGGCGCTGGCCATCTTCGTCGGAGGGCAGGCTCTTGGTCTGCAGGCCAACCCGCTGACCCCGGCCAATCCCAAGCCTGATTGGTACCTCATCTGGGACTTTGCCATTCTGGCCTCGATCCCACCGGCCGCCACACCGTGGGTCATCATCTTCTTCCCCGCCGTTGCCTTCGGTATACTCTTCGTCATTCCGCTTGCCAACAAGGGCGAGCGTCACTTTTCGCGCCGTCCCTGGGCCGTGGCGATAGCCGCCACCGCGGCCATTTCCACCCTGGTCCTCATTCTCCTCGGCTACCAGGAGCCCTGGAAGCCGGTGCTGACTCTCAATTCGTCCGGAACCAATGTGCTGATACCGACTTTGCCAAAACAGGACTACCTGAGTCTTTCCCTCGAGGCGCAAAAAGGCGCTCAGCTCATGCATGTCGAAGCCTGTCTGTCGTGCCACAAGATTGGAAACGTGGGTGGCCAGCGTGGTCCAAATCTCTCCGCCGTGGGCGACCGCCTTACCGCCGATCAGCTCACCTGGCGCATCCTGCGCGGTGGTGGCGGCATGCCGACATACGGGAACGTCTTGAAGCCTGCTCAGCTCAACGAACTGGTGGCCTTCCTCGAGACACGCAGCGCCAACAAACCGCAACAGGCCGCCGGCCCCGGCAGTTCACCATGAGCTATGAGCCATGAGCTGTGAGTTATGAGTTATGAGCTGTGAGTTATGAGTCATGAGTTGAGTACCGTGGGTCATGGGGACCATTCTCCGGCGTGCCTTGATGAGGAATCGTGGCCCAAGGCTCAAGGCTCAGGGCTCACGGCTCAAAGCTCAGAGCTCAAAGCTCAAAGCTCAGAGCTCAAGGCTCACAGCTCACGGCTCAGTGCTTATGCCAACCTCATCAAGCCACACGTAACCGTGCTCTTGTTGGCAGTCACGGCCCTGACCATGGTAATGGCGGCGCGCGGCATGCCCGACCCGGGCATTTTGGTGGCAACACTGCTCGGCGGGCTCATGGCCGCGGGCAGCGCCAATGCCATCAACTGTTACCTCGACCGAGACATCGACCGCCTCATGGGCCGCACGATGCGTCGCGCCGTGCCCTCGGGAAAGATTCCGCCACGGCATGCGCTCGTCTTCGGGCTGCTTCTGGCGGTCGTGTCCTACGTAGAAATGCTGCTCCTGGTCAACCTGCTTGCCGCCTCGCTGGCTTTGAGCGGCATTCTCTTCTATGTCATCGTTTATACCGGCCTGCTCAAGCGGACCACCCCACAGAACATCGTCATCGGGGGCGCGGCCGGCGCGGTGCCGGCCCTGGTTGGCTGGGCCGCGGTCACCGGTACGGTCAGTCTACCGGCCTTCTTGCTCTTCACGATCATCTTCTACTGGACGCCACCCCATTTCTGGGCGCTGGCGCTGCTGATCAAACCCGACTACGAACGGGCACAGATCCCCATGCTCCCGGTCGTGCGGGGAGATCGCGAGACACGCTGGCAGATCTTTCTGTATTGCTGGCTCCTGCTGGGCGTTACGCTGCTGCTCTTCTCGACCGGAACCATGGGCTATCTCTATCTGGTTACTGCTCTGGCGCTCGGCGGCGGCATGCTGTATCTGTCCTTCCGCCTGCTCAGGAGCGAGTCCAAGCGCTGGGCCCACCGCCTCTTTTGGTACTCCAACTCGTACCTGGCGATTTTGTTCGCCGTGATGGCGCTGGACAGTGTGATTCGGTAGACGCGCCCTCATGCCGTACCATCGGGCATGAGCTGGCGAAAGGCGTCGCGTGCGGTGATTGTCCTCGTGACGCTCCTTACCATCGGCATCGCCCTGCTTGCCGGGCACGTCTCCACTGCCTCCAGAGCGCCGGCGAGCTCTCCCACGCCGCCCGCTAATAGTCTGCGCACCTGCGCCCTTGTTACACCCACCCTCCGCGGCCACCACCGACCGGCCGTCAAGTGTCCTTGATTGCCAGAATACATGCATATGCATATAATGGTGCCGGAGGTGCTTCATGCAGCAGCTTCGGCGAGGGCCGTTGCCCCCGGGTGCGGAGCGACAGGCATTCCTGGAGCGCCAGCCAACCTACTGGCTGAAGCGCTGTTATCAGGTGCTGCGCCGCAGCGTCGATCAGGCCTTGCGTCAGTATGGACTCACGCTCTCCCAGCGTGAGGTGCTGCTCACTCTCTATGAAGAGGGCCCACTTGACCAGGGCGGTCTGCGCGATCGTCTCGGCCTGGAGCAGAGCTCGGTGTCTCGTCTGGTCGATGGGCTGGTCCGGCGTGGTCTGGTTGAGCTTCGGCGGGGCGACGCCGATCGCCGTCTTCGGATCGCCTCGCTTACCCCGCCAGGACAAGAGCTGTTGCTCGCGACACCGGGCGCCTCCGAGCTCGGCGGCACGCTGATGGTGTCGTCCCTGAGCCGGGAGGAACAGGATGAGCTGATCCGGCTGCTGAAGCAATGCACCGATAACTTGTTGAGAGGGAACCATGGCACAACTGACTGACACCTTTGGCGCAATCGCAACCCTCGACACGGCCGAAGGATCCGTGTCCTATTACCGCCTCCCCACTCTGGCGAAGGAGACGGGTGTCGATCTCGACCATATGCCGTTTACCGTCAAGATCCTGCTGGAAAACGTGCTTCGCCTCAACGCCGAGGGTGCGGCCAGAGACGATGATGTGATCCAGGTCGCCGGCTGGAAGCCGGACCATGCTGTGCATGGGGAATTTCCCTTCCTGCCGGCGCGGGTCCTGCTGCAGGACTTTACGGGCGTGCCGGCTGTGGTGGATCTGGCGGCAATGCGCTCCGCCATGGCGCGATTGGGCGGCGATCCGGAGCGCATCAATCCATTGGCGCCGGCCGATCTGGTCATAGACCACTCCGTCCAGGTGGACCTGTTCGGTACCTCTCTCGCCTTCAACCGTAACGTCGAGTACGAGTACGAGCGCAACCGTGAGCGCTATGCTCTGCTGCGCTGGGCCCAACAGGCATTCGACCAATTCAGCGTGGTTCCTCCCGGCACCGGCATCTGCCATCAGGTCAATCTGGAATACCTTGCCTCGGTGGTTGCCACGCGTAGCCGCAACGGCAGAACGCTCGCTCTACCCGACACACTGGTCGGGACGGACTCGCACACCACCATGGTCAACGGCCTGGGTGTCCTGGGCTGGGGCGTGGGGGGTATCGAGGCAGAAGCGGCGCTCCTGGGACAGCACATGTACCTGCTGACACCCATCGTGGTTGGAGTGCGCTTCACGGGACGGCTGCGCGAGGGAGCGACCGCCACCGACCTGGTCCTTACTGTGACCCAGATGCTACGCAATCACGGCGTGGTCGGCAAATTCGTCGAATACTGCGGTCCCGGCCTCAGCCAGCTGACTGTGGCGGACCGAGCTACTCTGGCCAATATGTCGCCTGAGTACGGCGCGACTGCCGGCCTATTCCCCGTCGACGCCGAGACGCTGGTCTACCTGCGCATGACGAACCGCCGGTCCGAGCCTCTCGACCTGGTAGAGCGTTATACCAAAGAGCAGGGGCTCTTCCGCTCCGACCAGATGTCCACGCCACAGTTTTCCGAGCTGCTGGAGGTCGACCTCGATACGATAGAGCCGAGCCTGGCGGGACCGCGGCGTCCGCAGGATCGCGTAGCCCTGGAGGACGTAAAGAACAACTTCCACACTGCCTTCCCGGAGTACTTCAAAGCGCCCGAGAAGGCGAAGACACAGGTTGCTCGCTTCGATTGGGAGGGCGGCACGGTGAACGAGGCGCAGGAGCCCAGCCACCCAACATCCCCCATCCGGGCGACTCCCCGTGCGCAGCCGGACGGCCGACCGGTCGAAGTGGCGCTGGACGGCGAGCGAACCTTCATCACCGACGGGTCCGTGGCTATTGCCGCCATTACCAGCTGCACCAACACGTCGAACCCTTCCGTCATGGTGGGTGCCGGGCTCCTGGCCAAGAAGGCGGTGGAACGCGGGCTCCACGTCAAACCCTCTGTGAAGACCAGCATGGCTCCCGGATCTCGCGTGGTGACCGACTATCTGGAGAAGGCGGGGCTGCTGCCTTACCTGGAGGCGCTGCGCTTTCATGTGGTCGGATATGGCTGCACGACGTGCATCGGCAACAGCGGCCCTCTGGCGGAGCCTATCTCGCAAGCCATCCAGGAGCATGGCCTGGTCGTGGCCTCGGTGCTGAGCGGCAATCGCAACTTCGAGGGGCGCATCCACCCGGAAGTGCGGGCCAGCTACCTGGCCTCTCCGCCCCTGGTCGTGGCCTATGCGCTGGCCGGATCGATCGACAAGGACCTCACCACCGAGCCGCTCGGCAATGATCCCGACGGCCAGCCGGTCTACCTTCGTGAGATCTGGCCTGCTCCGGAGGAGATTCAGGAGACGATCGCAAGCGCGGTCAGCCCGGATCTGTTTGCCGATGCATATGCACAGGTCTTCACGGGCGATGATCGCTGGCGCTTGCTGCCGGTGCCTGAGGGAAATCTGTACGAGTGGGATCCGGAATCCACCTATGTGCAGGAACCGCCCTTCTTCCAGGATCTCTCACCGGAACCGGCGCCCTGCCAGGACATTGCCGGGGCACGCGTCCTGGTGAAGCTGGGTGACTCCATCACCACCGACCACATCTCGCCCGCCGGCTCGATCCCGAAGGACAGCCCGGCCGGCCGCTACCTGATCGAGCATGGCGTGGAGCGGCGCGATTTCAACAGCTACGGTGCGCGGCGCGGCAACCACCAGGTGATGATGCGCGGCACGTTTGGCAACATCCGCCTGCGCAACGAACTGACGCCCGACAAGGAGGGTGACTGGACGGTCCATCAGCCGGAGGGTGAGCTGATGCGCATCTTCGACGCCGCCGAGCGCTATCGCCAGGAGGGCGTACCCCTGCTCGCCATCGCGGGCAAAGAGTACGGATCGGGCAGCTCGCGGGATTGGGCGGCCAAAGGTCCGCTGTTGCTGGGCGTCAGAGCGGTTATTGCCGAGAGCTACGAGCGCATCCATCGCAGCAATCTGGTTGCGATGGGGGTGCTGCCGCTGCAATTCTCACCAGGCGAGAGCCGCCAAACCCTCGGCCTGACCGGCGCCGAAAGCTACGACATCCTCGGCATCGCTCCTGGCCTGGCGCCGGGCCAGAAGATACCCGTTCGGGTCCATCGAGAAGATGGCAGCGAGACCACCTTCGAGACCATCGTCCGCATCGACAGCGCGGTCGAGGTAGAGTACTATCGTCACAGTGGCGTCCTGCAGATGGTGCTGCGCCGCATGCTGGACCGACAGTCGGAAAGCTAGCGCAAAGCTATACTCGAAAGTGACAGGCCCTGAATTGTTGATTCTGCCGGCGAATTCCCCTCTCACCCCCCAACCCCCTCTCCCGCAATGCAGGAGAGGGGGAGTTACAGCTTCCATGCGCACGACATGGGCTCCATCTCCCCTCTCCCACGGTGTGAGAGAGGGGCAGGGGGTGAGGGGGGCTTCGCCGGCAGGCGCGTGAACAATTCGGGAGAGAGGACGGGCACTATGTCGGAGAAATTTGGAAGGGATGTCGTTCCATTCATCTTCATGGCCATTTTTGTAGGTGGACTCGTCTGGCTGGCCCTAACCGTCCATTGAGCCGCTGCCACGATATTTCGTAGGGGGTCGACGTCCTCGTCGACTCGCCTGCGTTGGCCTGGATGCAGGCGACAGCAGCGCGCACAAGCATTGAGCCGGGGCGGGCACGGCAGGAGCCGGCCCCTACTGCTCCAGTTGGCTCAATGACATCGCGTATTGCTGTAGGGATGTCCGTCTCTACCTACTCGCCGGCTCGGATTATGCCGTCGGGGATGCCCTTGCCGGCCGTTCTTTCTCGCGGACATCCGGTGGCCGACTACCGGACCCGTTGACGATGCCCGCCTCGGCCTGGACGAGGGGCGTTGCCTCGCGCGGCGCCTGGTCGATGACGTCCTGGACCGATGCTTTGGTCTCCTGATGGCGGACGAGCAACCACAAGCAAGCGCTTGCCGCCGAGAGCACCACGACCACCCCGATATGCAACGGCCGCGTGCCCTGGTCCCAGGTAAATGCCAGCGCCGCTCCCAGCACGGGCAGCGTCATGTAGAGCGACGCAGCCTGCGCATGACTCCAACCTGCCGTGACCAGCCGGTGAAACAAGAACTCACGGTGGCCCACGAAGATATTCTGTCGCCGCCGTAGCCGGCAAAGGGTGGTGAATGCGCTGTCGAAGATTGCCGGCCAGACGAGCAGGACGCCGGCAAGAGCCAGCCGCGGGTCCAATCGAGCGGCGACGATCGGAAGCACGGCAAACCTAAACCCGAGGTACGCTGGGCTACAATGGCGGTGCAATGCAGATACCAACGGTGGTGGAGTGACCCGTGAGCGAGCGAGAACAGTCTGTCGGGGAGCTGGAGCGCTACCGCCGGGCCATGGCCGAGCAGTACGAGGCGGATGGCGCGGACGCATCTGAAACGTTCCCGCGGGAGTTCCAGGACTGGAAGGCGATCCGCGGCTGGGCCGTTGCGCGGGTGCTGCAAGCCGACGGGTGAAAACCAAATGACAGGCCACGATGGGCGCCGCACCTATCGAGTTCCGCTCACCCTAGAACCGCAACCCGAAGGCGGATACACCGTCACGAGCCCATCGCTGCCGGAGCTCATCACGGAAGGTGACACGGTGGAGGAAGCGCTCCAGCATGCGCGCGAGGCATTCGCGCTCGTGCTGGAAATCTACCAGGATGAAGGCCGGCCACTTCCATCCGAGCTGACCACGGATCTCAGCAAGGGTCCGATTGCCACGGAACAACTCGTCGAAATGGCCCCGTGAGGTATCGCGAGGCCGCCAGGAAGCTAGTACAGCTTGGCTGCTACGAGCTTCACGGTCGTGGCAAGGGAGACCACCGCTGGTGGAAGAATCCGGCCACGAACAGGAATGCCTCGCTCCCGGATTGGGGATCGAAGGACCTGAAGACCGGCACGATCCGGGCTGTTGTACGCCAGCTCGGGCTCAATTGGCGCGACTTCGTGAGCGCGTGATGTATGTGGCGCGCATCTGCTGCGCGTTGGAATCCATCGCGCCAACCGCCGGCCGCACTACGAGGGGTTGCTAAACCCTGTAGGCCGGACCTCTATAGGTGCAGCGGCGACCTGCGGGCGGGTACCCTCTGGGTGTCGGCCACGGAGGGCCGAGCTACAGAGACCTCGGCCGGGCTACATCTGTCCATATCTGATTGGCTGCCTACTTAGCTCTTCTGTCCTTTCGGAGCTTGTTCGCCTCTCAACATGACGGCTTCTGGCGCAGTAGTATTCAGATCCTTCTGCGCACGTAGAAGCGGTGAGAACACGACCCATACAACGCAGAAGATGCCGCCGATGGCCGCGAGCCAGAGCGTGGGCCGAAGGCCGATCGCAGAGCCGAGCGCTCCGCCGGTCAGCGCACCGAGAGGGCGCATCCCATAATTGACTGTGCGGTACGCGCCGGAAACGCTCGCCCGGATGGTGTCCGGGATGACAATGGCGAAGATGGTGCCGGCGCTGATGTCGAGAATCATCACACCCAGACCGGAGCCGAACTCCGCAAGAAAGAGCAGGACGAGGCGGGTGACGCCGTGTCCCGAGGCAGCAGGAACAAGGAGCAATGGGGCAGGGAAGAGCACACAGCTCAACGCGAAGGCTCTGCCAACTCCGATGCGCTGACTGAGACGACCGGTAAGAGCCGATCCGACCAGACCCCCTACCGCGCCCGCACTCAGGACGAGTCCGAGTATGAAGGGCTGAACCCCCAGCGATCGGACGGCGTACAACATGAATAGAGCGAAGAAGACAAAGTTGAAGTAGTTCACCGTTGCAGTTGCACCCAGGGCCGAACGGATAATCGGCGAGTGGGCGATAAAGCGGATACCCGCGGTGAGTTGGCCGGGTCCGGGAGACGATGTTGGCGGTTCTTCCGGGTGAATGCGGCTGAGGAAGAAGGCAGATGTCACGAAGGAGCAGGCGTCGGCCAGAAGGGCAACGGGTGCGGTGAGCAGCGAGACGAGCAGCCCGGCAAGGCTCTGGCCGCCGACAAAGGACATGGCACGGCTCCCGTTGAGTAAGGAATTACCCTGCAGGTAGTCATCCTGCTTCACAATCGAGACGAACAGCGTGCTATACGAGACGAAGAACAGCACGTCGAAGAAGCCCATGATAAAGGTGACTGCGTACAGCTGCGCCAGGGTCAGCACGCCGAGTGCGTAGGTCACCGGCACGGTTACCAGCAGTCCCGCACGGGCCAGATCGGCGGCGAGCATCGCGATGCGGCGATGACCGCGGCGGTCGAGCCAGGCACCTGCATACAACGAGAACAGCAGACTGGGCATGACGCCGGCAGCGGTGAGGTACCCCATCTCGGCTGCATGTGCATGGAGGACGAGCACGGCGGCCAGTGGGATGGCAAACAGCGAGATCTGATCGCCGAAGAGGGACACCGTCTGCCCCAACCAGAAGCGGCGGAACGTCCGGTCACCAAGCAGCTGCGGCAGGCGCGGCCGAATCCTCACGACGGATCGGCTCGCTTGCCCGGTTCCTCCTCGCGCGGAATCGCGACCTGCAGGACGGTGACCAGCCGAGACTCGATGGGACGTTGTTCCGGATCAAAGACTCGTTGCTCGTACGGCGCCACGAGCTCGTCCATCTTCCGCCTGAGGGCGGTCAGCTCGTCGGCGGTCAGATGCAGTAACCTGTCGCCGAACCATGCCGCTTCCTGCCACGCTATTGGCTCGTCCTGGCGGCGATCCAGCCAGCGGAGCATGAGCTCGAAGTAGCGCTCTGCGACCACGCTGCTGAGTAGCTGAGCCGCTGCTGCCATCTCCGGTCCGGCTGCGACGGCGGACCACGAGGTCATTTGGGCCGTCGCACGCCACGGCTTCTGGCGGCCGGGTGCGCTCACTTCCTCGACGAGACCGTACTTCGCAAGTTGGCGCAAATGGAAAGAACAGCTGCCAGAGTTGAGCCCTAGGAGCTGCGCGGACTTCGTGGCCGTCAGGGAGCCATGCTGCCGGAGCAGGCCAACCAGGGCGAGGCGGGTGGGATGCGCCAGCGCCCGCAGGCTTCGAGGATCGGTGAGCTCGACGGTCCGCTTCACGTATGCATAGTACCCTTTGCAACGCTTCCTTTGCAAAGGGTACTATCCCGGATTATTGCCGTAGGTCGGTGCTCTGTCACCGATGAAGGCAGGCCGGTCTGACCCGTTCAGGGTCAGACTCGGCCGGGTTGGGCAGCCGGGAAGGCACCACACCCAGAGGCACCCAGAGGGTACCCGCCAAGCCTTCGGCGGGGTACCCGGGGATTGACTGGGGTAGGTATGCGCCCGATTTCGCGGAAGCCGCCTACATTGTGTGTGTGGCCGGGAGGGCACCACACCCAGAGGGTACCCGGGGATGCCCCTACAGCCGAATACCTACTCTTGTCGGCGGGAAGGGAGGCGTCTGAGGCGCGCCCCGGCCGAACGCGTCCCTGAACGGGCCGCTGCGGCCTGCCGTGATCGGTGACAGAGCACCGAGCTACACCCTGGAACGGAGCACCGAGCTACGGATATCGGTGACAGAGCACCGAGCTACACCCTGTGATGGAGCGCCCAGCTACGGGTGCGGTGGACTGGCCGCAGGTGCCCATCCCCGCTCGCGCATCCGCCCGAAATAGCTACAGCAGCGCGCCCAAGCATTGAGCCGGGGCGGGCACGGCAGGAGCCGGCCCCTACTGCTCCCCTTGGGTCAATGACATCACGTGTTGCTCTAGCGTTACTTTGTTGACCAGGGTAAAGGGATGGTGGTAGAACGGCAGCAGGAGATGAGCCATGACCACGCGCCAAACCGTTCCGCCCGCACCTGGCCCCTTAGAAGACTACGCCGCATCCTTTGATGGC
>Ga0207416_1001140_pt1 | contig 37768 bp, 37 predicted proteins | sample PaiPotPPM11metaG_FD_184107 | JGI IMG/M metagenome (GOLD analysis project Ga0207416, IMG submission 184107) | Iron sulfur acid spring bacterial and archeal communities from Banff, Canada, to study Microbial Dark Matter (Phase II) - Paint Pots PPM... ...
ACGCCCTAATCCCTAACGAGGCCAGCGCCGCGGCGATCACGCGGGCGTGGTTGCGGTTGAGATAGCGGGCGGTGCGCTCGATCGTGGCAAACTGGCGGTCCGTGAGCAGGCCGCGCTCGCGGCAGGCGCGCACCTCGTCCTCGTCCTCGAAGCGCGTTTCGCCCAGCGGGCTGACCCAGAGATCGAGCAAGAGGTCGGTGAAGACGAGGCCGTCGCGCCGGATCTGCACGCCCTCGACCACGTCGAAACGGTCGGCGATGGTCGAGCCGTCAGCGTGGGTGATGTGGTAGAGATTGTAGGTCCGGCCGCGCCAGAAGAAGCCGGTGGTGTAGCTCCCGGCCGGAATCTCGAAGGCCCCGGCGCGGGCGTAGGTCGTACCGGTGAAGTCAAAGCGCACCGCGGCCCAGCGCGGCGTAGCAAGGATCAGCCGCGTCTCGAAGCGCTGTTCGCGGCCGTCGAGCGTGCGCTTCGTCTCGATGAAGGGCGGCGCGGCCATCTCGCTCATGCCGCCATTCTGCGCCGCGTGGCCGAACGGTGCCACGCCGCGCCCATAGTGATCTTCGTCCCTCGCCCTTCGCCCTATGTCGTACACTGCACCCCGAAGCGGCAGCGAGACGCCGCGTGGAGATGAGCTCATGCGCTTCGGCCTGTTCTTTCTGATGCAGCGCGATCCCGAGTGGGCCGAGCAGGCCGTCTACGAGGCTGAGCTTGAGCAGATGGTCGCGGCCGAGGCGCTCGGCTTCGAGTCGGTCTGGGTGGCCGAGCATCACTTCAGCGACTACGGCCTCTGTCCGGCGCCGCCGGTGCTGGCCGCGCACGTGGCGGCGCGCACGCGGGCGCTGCGCCTGGGCATGGGCGTCTCGCTGCTGCCGCTGCACGATCCGCTGAAGCTGGCCGAAGAGCTGGCCGTGCTCGACCAGGTGAGCGGCGGCCGGCTGGACGTGGGCATCGGGCGCGGCGGCGCTGGCCCGGACTACGCGGCCTTCGGCGCCAGCTACGACGAGAGCCGCGCCAGGCAGGAGGAAGGCATCGCGCTGCTGCGCGCCTGCTGGAGCGGCGAGCCGCTGCAGTTCGCCGGCCGCTTCCGCTCGGTCGGGGGTGTGCGCGTGACGCCGCGGCCGCGCCAGCAGCCGCATCCGCCGCTGTTTATCGCCGCGAACAGCAGCGACAGCAACCTCTCGGCCGCGCGGCTCGGCCTGCCGACGCTCTCCTCGTTCTTCGTGCCCGCCGCCGAGCTGCGCCGTCGTCGCGAGGCTTTCCGCACGGAGGCGCTGGCGGCGGGGCACGACCAGGCCACCGTCCAGGCGCTGCATGAGCGAAGTTGCGGCATGCGCTGCATCTTTGTCGCTCGCGATCGTGCCGAGGCGATCGCCACGGTGCGCGGGCCGTTCATGGCGTATCAGGAGCGGCTTTCGTCGCGGCGCAACGTGCGTGAGCGGCTGGGCTTCGGCTACCTGCGCCCGTTCGAGGAGTATCTGGAGGAAGGCCTGGCCAGCTTCGGCGGCCCGGACGAGGTCGTTGAAAGTCTGCAACGCTACGCCGCCGAAACCGGCTACGAGCGTGTGCTGATCCTGATGGCGCTGGCCGGCGTGCCCGGCGTGGCGACGCTGCGCTCGATGGAGCTGTTCGCGTCTCAGGTGATGCCACGGCTCGCTGGCGTGGCGACGGGGGCGGGACAGCCCTCATAACCGCTCCATGCCGGCACAGCATGAGCAGGTTATCAGAGCCGGCCGCGCATCAGCCGCCGGCCGCGGGCTCCAGCACCATCTGCGTTTGCGTCACCAGCGCGAGCAGGCGCCCGTCCGCATTGGTGAGGCGGGTCTGCCAGACCATCGTGCGGCGGCCGCGGTGCAGCGGTGTGCATTCGCCCTGCACCACGCTGCCGACGGGCGCCGGCGCGAAGAAGTTGGTCTTCGACTCAATCGTCGTGGTGCCTGCCCCGCCGCGCAGGTTCAGCGACGTCGCGACCGCGCCGAGTGTGTCGGCGAACGCCATCAAGGCGCCGCCGTGGCAGATCTCCGGCGAGGTGCAAAGATCGGCGCGGACCGCCATGCGCGCCAGCACGCAAGCAGGCTCGGCGCTGGTGATTTCGATGCCCAGCAGCCGGGCGAACGGCAGGCGGTCGATCAATTCGTGGGTTGAAGCGGTCACGGAGCACTCTCCTTGATGGCGCGGATGGCGCGGATGGCGCCTGTGAGCGCCACGGGCGGTTCACGAACCGCTCTTGCACGATGCTGGCGGTACCGTTAGCCGTTCACCTCGTTGCGCAGCCGCTTGAGGATCTCGATGTTTTCGCGGTCGGGGCCTTTGCCGGTGAAACCCGGCACTTCGAGCAGGAAGGGGACGTCGCGGAAGGCCGGATGGCCCATGATCGTGCGGAAGCCGCCGATGCCGATATAGCCTTCGCCGATGTTCTCATGGCGATCCTTGCCGCTCAGCAACGGTCCTTTGGAGTCGTTGGCGTGTACGGCCACGAGGCGGTCGAGGCCGATCTCGCGGTCGAACTCGTTCATCGCGGCTTCGACACCAGCCGCTTCGGCGATGTCGTAGCCGGATGCGAAGGCGTGGCAGGTATCGATGCAGACTTTGACGCGGTCGCTGCCGGTCGCGCGGATCAGTTCGCCGATCTCCGCGAACTTCGCCGCGATCGTATTGCCGGCGCCGGCGCTGTTTTCGATCACCAGCCAGCTCTCGCCATCCGCGCGCGCGAGCGCCTCCTGCATCGCGGCAACGATGCGCGGCTTGACCGTCTCAAAGCCCGCGCCCTTGTGGCTGCCGACGTGGAAGATCGTGCCCAGCGCACCGGCGCCCTCGCAGAAGCGCAGCGCCGCCGCGAGCGAGCTTACCGACTTCTCGACGTGCTCCGCGCTTTCCGCCGCGAGATTGATCAGGTAGATCCCGTGTACGAAGATCGGCGCGACCTGGGACTCGACGGCGTGCGTTTTGAGCTGCGCGATCGCCTCGTCGGTGTGTGCGAGCGGCCGCCAGCTCTGCGGCGCCGAGGCGAAGATCTGGACTGCCTCGGCGCCGATGTCGCAGCAACGGTCAACGCAACGCTGCAGCGCCTCTGCGGTCGAGACGTGGGCACCGATTTTCATGGCATTCTGCTCCCGGTCAGAGTCTCGGCCGCGAACGAGTGTTCGGGCTGGTCCCATAAAGGCTAACGTGGCGTGATTGACAGCGCCAGAACGGCATCGATACGATCGCTGTGCCCGGCGCACGGAGTTTCCGCATCCGCTCCGCCCGCGGCCGGCCCCCATCCGCATACACCCTGCCCGGATGTGTCCGCAGCCCGCGCCGAAAGCTCTGCTTCGGCGCCTCGCCGCCAGCCTGACGTCGCGGAGCCGACGATGCTCGGTACGGTTGCCCTCTCGCCCCGCCGACTGGACGAATACGAGCCGCTGATCGGCCCGGAGCGCGTCATCGAGTTGCGCCGCCTGGCCGAGCCGCTGCGCGGCATGCACCTGATCGCGCTCTCGCTCAACGCCTTCGGCTCCTGGACGACCGATCTGCTCGCCTGCTCGATCCCGCTGCTGCGCGATCTCGGCATCGATGCGTCGTGGCAGGTGGTGCAAACCGATCACGAGTCTCAGGCGGCCTCGGTCGCGCTGTACGAGGCGCTGAACGGCGACGCCGGGGCCTGGACGCCGGAAGCCCGCCGCACCTGGCTGCGCCACGCGGCGGACGCGGCCCGCTCGCTCGGCAGCGGCTGGGATACGGTCATCATCCATGACCCGCAGCTCGTCGCGATCATCGGGGAGGGGGCGGCGCAGACGAGCGGCGGGCGCTGGATCTGGAACTGCCATACCGATCTTTCGGGTGCGATGCCCGTGGCGTGGAACGATCTCGCCCCGTACGCCGCTGGCTTCGATGCCACGATTCTCGAAGACTCGTCGTTCTCGCCGCCGGGCTGGCAGCCGCGGTTGGTGCAGGTCATTCCGCCCGGCATCGACCCGCTCGGCCCGCGCAACGTCCCCATGGACGCGGAGACGGCGGAACTGCTCGTGGGCAAGCTTGGCATCGATGCCCGCCGGCCGCTGATCGCCCAAATCGCGCCGTTTGATGCGGGTGCGGACGCGCTCGGCTTGATCGAGGTCTACGACGAATTGCTGCGGCGCTTCCCGGCGTTGCAGCTCGCGATCATCCCCACGTCGTTGCGCGACGACCAGGAGACGCGCGGCTACTTCAACGCCGTGGCGCGGCTGGCGAACGACCGCCCGGCCTGCGTGCTGCTCTCGCTCGCCTCGGAGATCGGCAACGCGGAGATCAACGCCTTTCGCCAGGCGGCGAGCATCGTCGTGCAGAAGTCGTTGCGCAAAGGCTTCGCCCTCTGGCTCTCCGAAGCGATGTGGCAGCGTCGTCCGGTCGTCGCGGGCCGCACCGTGGGCACGACGGCGCAGGTGGTGGACGGCGTCACCGGCTATCTGGTGCCGACGACGCCGGACTGTGCCAGCCGCCTCGCCGACCTGCTTATGGACGACTCGCTGCGCGAGCGGATGGGCGAAAACGGTCGCCGCCATGTGGCAAACCACTTCCTGATCACGCGCTACCTTGCCGACGCGCTGCAACTGCTGCGTCGCGTCGCGGCCGTCGGGGTCGGAGCGTGATCGTGTGCCAGTCAGCGAAGCAACGTTGCTGCTCGTAGTTGGAGCGGCGCGGGTGGAAAGCGGGCAATGTTCGGATCAGTGCCGACGACCCCCAAGAGCATCGAGGCGTACCGGCCGATCATCGGCGACGCGCGCGTCGAGGAGATTCTCAAACTCGCCGGGCGCCTGCGCGGGGCGCGCGTGCTGCATGTGAACGCTACGGCGTTCGGCGGGGGCGTCGCCGAGATCCTGGCCACGCTCGTACCGCTGATGAGCGATCTTGGCCTCGAAGCCGACTGGCAGGTGATCCGTGGCTCCGACGAGTTCTTCAACATCACCAAGGCGATGCACAACAGTTTGCAAGGCATGCTGCTGGAGTGGACGCCGCAGATGCGCGAGATCTGGACGCGTTACAACCAGCAAAACGCGGACATGTTCGATGAGGACTATGACTTCGTCGTGATCCACGATCCGCAGCCCGCGGGCATCCTGGCGATGACCGCCGGCCGCCTCGGCCGCCGGCCGGCGGGCAAGTGGGTGTGGCGCTGCCACATCGACCTGACCGACAGCCAGGTCGATGTCTGGGATCTGCTGCACCCGTATCTGGAGGCGTATGACGCGGCCATTTTTACGATGGCGGAGTACGTCAAGGACGATCTCGAACAGCCGCTGCTGTTCACGATCCCGCCCGCCATCGACCCGCTCAGCCCCAAGAACGTGCCGCTGCCCGAAAACGTTGGCCGCGATATCCTTCAGCGCTACGGCGTCGACGCGGATCGGCCGCTGATCTCCCAGATCTCGCGCTTCGACCCCTGGAAAGACCCGCTGGGCGTGATCGACGTCTACCGGGCGCTGAAGCAGGACCAGCCGGATTTGCAGCTGGTGCTGATCGCCAGCATGGCCTCGGACGATCCGGAAGGCTGGGCCTGGTACGAACGCACCGTGCGCCGCGCCGGCGAGGACTACGACATTCACATCCTTTCCAACCTCAACGGCGTCGGCAACGTCGAAGTGAACGCGTTTCAGTCGCTCGCCAAGGTCGTGATTCAGAAGTCGGTGCGCGAGGGCTTCGGGCTGGTGGTCTCGGAGGCGCTGTGGAAGGGCCGGCCGGTCGTTGCCGGCAACGTCGGCGGCATTCCGCTGCAGATTCTGTACGGGCGCACCGGCTATCTGGTGAATACGACCGCCGAATGCGTCAACCGCACCGGCTACCTGCTGCAGCATCCGGACCTTGCCGACCGCATGGGCGCCGAGGGCCGCGAGCATGTACGCGAGCACTTCCTGATTACCCGTTATCTGCGTGACTACCTCGCGATCTTCAATACGCTCGCGGGTCACGTCGAAGCGAACAAGTCGCCGGCGCGGCTGCTGACCCGCGCGGGCCGCTAGCCCGCAGGAGGACTCCCCGCGTGAGAGATGTGCTCGCGCTCGTGCTCGCCGGCGGACAGGGCGATCGCCTCAGTATTTTGTCGGAAGAGCGCGCCAAGCCGGCGGTGATCTTCGCCGGCAAGTACCGAATCATCGATTTCGTGCTCAGCAACTGCATGAACTCGGACATCGCCCGTGTGGGCGTGCTGACGCAGTACCGGCCGCGCTCGCTGAACGACCATATCGGCATCGGCCGGCCCTGGGGCATGGACCGCGAGGGCAGCGGCATCGCGCTGATGCAGCCGTATCTGGGTCGAGAAAGCTCCGATTGGTACCGCGGCACCGCCGACGCCGTCTACCAGAACCTGTATTTCGTGGAAGAGTCCAAGGCCGATACGGTGCTGCTCCTCTCCGCCGACCATGTCTATACGATGGCCTACGATCAGCTCCTCGCGTATCACCATGCCAGAGATGCGGACGTGACCGTTCCGGTCTACGACGTGCCGCTGCAGGAGGCCAGCCGCTACGGCCTGATTACCATGGACGGCGACGGCCGCGTGATCGGCTTTGACGAGAAGCCGCCCGAACCGCGCACGACGACGGCCAGCACCGGCATCTATGTCTTCAAGAAGGACGTGTTGATCGAGCGGCTGGTCGAGGATGCAAAGCGCAGCACCACGCACGATTTCGGCCGCGACATCCTGCCGGAGATGATCGAGGACTGCCGCGTGTACGGCTACCGGCTGCATGGCTACTGGCGCGATGTGGGTACGATCGATGCCTACTGGCAGGCGAATATGGATCTGCTCGTGGACCTGCCCGAGCTCGATCTCTACAACCCGAACACCGCGCTGCACACGCGCCACACGATGCTGCCGCCGGCCAAGATGGGACCACGCGCCTACGTGACGCGCAGCCTGCTCAATGCCGGCGACATCATCAACGGCCAGGTCGAGCACTCGGTGCTCTCGCCGGGTGTGTACGTCGAGGACGGCGCCGTGGTGCGCGACTCGATCCTGTTCGACGACTGCTTCATCGCCCGCGGCGCCGTGATCGAGCGGGCGATCCTGGACAAGGGCGTGCACGTGGCCGAGGGCTGCCGCATCGGCGCCGGCGACGACTTCACGCCCAACAAGGCGCGTCCGGATCTGCTCTGGAGCGGCATCACGCTGGTGGGCAAGCGGGCCCGCCTGCCCGCCGGGCTCGGTATCGGCAGGAACTGCATCATCCCGCCAAACGCACGCGGAGAGGACTTTTCCGGCCCCTGGGTGGAAAGCGGCGAGACCGTACGATCGCTGCGATCCTCGCCCGTCCAGGGCGTCTGACGACTGGACGGGAGCAGCATGACTGCAGAACCGATCGGCGCCTTCTCCTTCGTCCTGCACAGCCATCTGCCCTACTGCCGCCGCGCTGGCCGCTGGCCGCACGGCGAGGAGTGGTTGCACGAGGCGGCATCGGAAACCTATCTGCCGCTGCTCGACGTGCTGCGCGGCCTGCAACGGCGCGGCGTGCGCTTCAACCTCACGATCGGCATTACGCCCATCCTTGCCGAGCAGCTTGCAGACGGCACGGTGCGCGCCAATCTGCGCGACTTCATGGAAGAGAAGCGCGCGCGCGCGACTGCCGACGTGGCCCGCTTCGAGCGGGCCGGCGAGGACCGGCGCCTCGCGGCGGCGCGGTGGTATCGCGGCCAGTACGAGCGCCTGCTTGCGCTGTATGAGGAGCTGGGCGGCAACGTGCTCACCGGCTTCAAAGAGCTGCAGGACGCCGGGTTGCTCGAAATTGCCACCAGCGCCGCCACGCACGGCTACCTGCCGTTGATGGAGCGCGACTCCACGATCAGCGCCCAGTTCGCCGTCGGAGCGCAGTCGTATCGCCGCCATTTCGGCCGCGAGGCGCGCACCTGCTGGCTGCCCGAATGCGCCTACCGCCCCTCGTTCATGGCCGAGCTTGGCGGGCAGCGGTACGTGAAACCCGGCATCCAGGCCTTCATGGCGGAGAGCGGCCTCAAGCTGTTTTTCGTCGAGACGCACACGCTCGAAGGCGGCGCACCGGTGGGCAAGGCGCAGGGCGACGCGGTCGGCCCCTACGGCAGCGTGCCACGGCGCTACGTGGTGCCGGTGCCCGACTATCTGCCGGCGCGCGCCCGCACCACGTTCCTGCCCTACTGGGTTGAGACACCAGATGTGGCCGTGCTCGGCCGCAACAGCCGCACGGGCTTGCAGGTCTGGTCGGCAGCGCATGGCTATCCCGGCGACTTCGACTACCGCGAGTTCCACAAGCGCGACGGCGTCTCCGGCCTGCACTACTGGCGCGTCACCGGCCCCGATGTCGATCTCGGCGAGAAGGATCTGTGGAACCCTGCCGTCGCCTTCGAGCGCACGGGCTCGCACGCCGACCACTTCGCGCAGTTGGTCGAGTCTGAACTGGACGGCTACGCGGCGCGGTCCGGCGGGCGCGGCATCATCGCCTCGGCGTATGATACAGAGCTGTTCGGCCACTGGTGGTTCGAGGGCGTGCAGTGGCTGGGGGGCGTACTCGAACGGCTCAGCCAGCGCAGCCGCGTTGCGGTTTCCGCGGCCGGCGATTGGGTTGGCGCGCACCCGCCGGAAGATGTGCTGGCACTGCCGGAAAGCTCCTGGGGCCAAGCGGGCAACCACTTCACCTGGCTGAACGCCGACACGGAGTGGATGTGGCCGATCATCCACGCGGGCGAGCGGCGCATGGAGCGGCTGGTAGAGCAGCATCCGGCGGCCGACGGCGCGCTCGCGATCGTGCTCAATCAGTGCGCCCGCGAGCTGCTGCTGCTGGAATCGAGCGACTGGCCGTTCCTCGTCACCACGGGCCAGGCGCGCGAGTACGCGATCGAGCGCTTTGAGAGCCATGTCGACCGCTTCAATCGGCTGGCGCTGGCCGCCGAGAGCGGTGAGCCGGGCCCGGCGGGGTGTACGCTGGCTGAAGAGCTGTGGGAGCTGGACAAGGTCTTTCCCACGATCGACTACCGGCTCTTCCGCAGCCGCGAGCCGGCCGCGAGCTGAAGCGCTGAGACGAGGAACGCATGCCGCGCTACTGGACCGTCGACGAGGCGCGGGCTGCGCTGCCGGAGGTGATCGCGCTGCTGGAGGAGCTGCAGCAGGCGTTGGCGCGCCAGGCGCAGACCGGCGCCGTGGCGGGCGTTGCGGCTCCAGGAACGCGTTCCTCGGCGAACGGTCACGGCGCCTCGCGGCCGGACGACCCGGTGCGCCAGGCGGCGCGCCTGCTGGAGCGCATCAACGATCTGGGAGTGCAGATCAAGGATGTGGCCACCGGGCTGATCGATTTCCCCTGCCTGCGGCGCGGCGAGGAGGTCTTGCTCTGCTACCGGCTCGGCGAGCCAGAGATCGCCTTCTGGCACGATCTGGAGAGCGGTTTCGCCGGCCGCCGCCCGTTGAGCGAACTTTGATGCCTCGCACCCGCGGCCGTTGGGCGCTGTGTGTCTGTACGACGCTTGGTGCGCTCGCCGGCACGCTTCTGCTCGGAGCCTGCAAGTCCAGCAACAATCATGCGGCCGCGCCGAGTACGATCGCCCACCCGCCCACGGCGGTCTCTCGCCCCGCAACCGCGCTCCCGCCGCGCGCTGCCGCGGCCTCGCCTTCGACCACCGTCGTCGCCCGGCCGGGCACGCCGGGGCAGATCGTGCTCTCCGCGCGCGGCGCGACACCAGATACCGTGACCGTGCAGGCGGGCCGCTCCGTCAGCTTCGTCAACGCGGACACGGCGCCGCACCATCCGGTATCGGTCGAAGCGGGGTTGTTCGACGCGGGCGTGATCGCGCCGGGCGCGTCGGCGGCGGTGACCGTCACCGCGGCCGGCCTGCACGACTGGCACGACGCGGCCAACCCTCAACTCAGCGGCACGATTCGCGTCGTTCCGTAGTCGGCGCCCTGCGTGCGCCACAGCATCGGCCGCCGCCAGCAGTTACCCCGCGGCCGCGGGAGGCGCCGGCTGGCGCGTTGCCCCTGAGCCCCGGCGTTGCTAGCATCTGCCTGTTGTGGCGTTCCTGCTCAAATCTGGGTATGCGGAGGCGAGACCATGGCCGAAGACGCGGGCAACGATCTATCCAGGGGCGAGCGCTGGGTCGCGCGCCGGCTGAATCGGCGTGACTTCATGCGCGGCGCGGGCGGGGCCGCGGCGTTTGCCGGGCTGGTGCTGGCCGGCTGCAGCAGCAACAACAACAGCTCGAACAAGAACACGGCATCGAACAGCGCCGGTTCCGCCACGAAGCCGCCGGCGGCCGCATCGGCCCCGGCAGCGAGCGGCGCCACCAGCGCCGCGGCCGGCGCGAGCCCGGCGGCCGCGGCCGCGACCTCGGCGCCCGTGGTGCTCAAGGGCAGCAAGGTTTCCTTCCTCGGCGGCACGTACTTTGTGCCGGCGGGCGAAGACTTTTTCAAGCAGACGCTGAGCGACTGGGGCAAGCAGAACGGCGTCGAGACCAGCTACGACGCGACCAATTGGCCCGACCTGCAGCCGAAGATCGCCGCCAACATCCAGTCGGGCAGCGGCCCGGATGTGATGCAGTTCTTCTGGTTCTGGCCGGCGCTGTATGCGGACAACCTCGTCGATGTCACCGACATCGCGTCGGAGCTGGAGCAGCGCTGGGGCGGCTTCACCGACGCGGCCAAGACGCTGGCCTTCGTGAACGGCAAGTACATGGGCGTGCCGGAAGGGACGGCGACCAACGCCTTCGCGTACCGCATCTCGTATTTGAAGAAGGCGGGCTTCGACACCTTCCCCGACACCTGGGACGATCTGTTCAAGGCGGGCAAGGAGCTGAAAAAGCAGGGCAAGCCGATCGGCCAGGCGCTCGGCCACAGCCTCGGCGACCCGATCTCCTTCGTCTATCCCTACATGTACAGCAACGGCGGCCAGGAGATCTCAACCGATCTGAAGTCGCCCGGCTTCAACAACCAGCAGTTCATCGATGCGCTACAGAAATTCGTGCAGGCCTGGAAGGATGGCTTCGACGAGACCGGCCTGTCGTGGGACGACAGCAGCAACAACAAGGCGTTTTTGGCCGACCAGATCGCGGTGACGAACAACGGTTCCTCCATCTACCTCGCGGCGCTGAAGGACAACCCCGATCTGGCCAAAGACATGAACCACGCGATCAACCCGCAGGGACCGACCGGCCGCTGGGGCAACTACGGCGGCAACAACATCGCGATCATGAAGTATTCGAAGAACCAGGCCGCGGCGAAGGAGTTCGTCAAATACTTCTACTCCGATGCGGTCTTTCTGAAGTGGCTGCAGGCGCAGCAGGGCTACCAGGTCGCGCCGACCAAGACCAAATTCCTGGACGACCCGATGTATACCTCCGACCCGAAGCTGAAGGCGTATCTGGACAACGCGAAGTTCGGCCGCTTCCCCGGCTTCGCGGCGCCGCCCGGCCCGGCTCCCGCCCGCTCAATGTCCGACTACATCATCGTGGATATGTACGCCAAGGCCGTCCAGAACGGCAACGCGAAGCAAGCCGTGCAGGACGCTGCGGATCAGATCAAGAAGACGTACAGCCTGTAGGGTGTGGGGCGTGGGGCGGAGGGCGCAGGGTGGAGTTGCGCGGACGGCGCATGGTGTGCCGCCCGATGGCCGCGGCGCATGGTGTGGCACCCACCTCCGGGACTCCGATTCTACGCCCTACGCCCTCCGCCCTTCGCCCGCAAAGGATGCCAGCGTGAGCACAGCGCAACAACCGATTGAGCGAGCCGTGCCGCTGCCGGGCGCGCGACGGCCGGGCGGGTTGTTGAAGGCGTGGCTGCAGGGCGAGGCGGCGTTCGGCTGGCTGCTGCTGCTGCCGACGCTCGCCATCCTCGCCGTCTTCATGGTGTATCCCTTCATCCAGGGCGTCTACCTGGCGTTCTCGAACGCCTCGGTCGGCCACCTGGGGCACTGGGTCGGCCTGGACAACTACCGCCGGCTGCTCGACGACGCGATCTTCCGCATGACCGTGCGCAACACGTTCATCTATACCTTCGTCACGCTCATCTTCAAGCTGGCGCTCGGTATGGCGCTGGCGCTGGTGATGAATCAGCAGTTCCGCTTCCGCAAAGGGTTTCGCGCCATCTTTCTGCTGCCGTGGATCGTGCCGACGGCGCTCAGCGCCATCGCCTGGCTGATGCTGTTCGATTCGACCCTCAGCCCGCTGACCTGGGCGGCGCAGCACCTGCATCTGGTGCAGCAACGGATCAGCTGGCTGGGCACGCCGCGCCTGGCGATGACGAGCCTCGTCATCGCCAATACCTGGCGGGGCGTGCCGTTCTTCGCGATCTCGATTCTCGCCGGCCTGCAAACAGTGTCGGCCGACCTCTACGAGGCCGCGTCGATCGACGGCGCCGGGCCGCTGCAGCGCTTCCGCTTCGTCACGCTGCCGAGCATCCGCGTCGTCACGCTGATCGTGATCCTCTTCTCGGTGATCTCGACGTTCTCCGATTTCCAACTGATCTACGTGCTGACCAAGGGCGGACCGTTTAACAGCACGCAGGTATTCGGCACGCTTGCCTATCAGCGCGGTCTCTCCTCGAACGCGATCGGCGAGGGCGCGGCGATCGCGCTGTTCATGCTGCCGGTGCTGGCGATCATGGCCGGCGTCCTGCTCTGGTACATCCGGCGCGGCGACTGACGGCGATGCGAGCTAAGCCCATCCCCGCGCCGCGCGACGGGGCGCCGGCCATCGTCCAGCCGCGCAAAGAGAGTTGAATTCGATGGCAACAGTCACCGTGAAGGCCGAGCCCCGGGCCAGCGGGCCGCAAATCGTGCAGACGCGCCGCGCCCGCATCAGTTCGCACGTGCTGATCTACGCCTGCCTGATCCTGTTCGCCCTGGTGCTGCTCTTCCCGTTCTACTGGATGGCGATCGTCTCGATTCGCCCGGACAAGGACCTGCTCAATACAAAGCTCAATCCGTTCTATCCGCATCACCTGACGCTGAAGAACTACACGCATCTGATCGAGGACACGCAGTTCCTGCGCTGGACCTGGAACACGACCTTCGTGGCCGTCTGCTCCACGGCGCTGTCGCTGTCCGCCAGCATCTGTGCCGGCTATGCGCTGGCGCGGTTGCGCTTCCGCGGCGCGAGCAGCATGGGCCTCGGCCTGTTTCTGGCCTATCTCGTGCCGCCCACGCTGCTCTTCCTGCCGCTTTCGCAGGTGGTGAACAACCTGCACCTGGGCAACAGCTACTGGGCGCTGATTTTGACCTATCCCACGTTCCTCATCCCCTTCGGCTCCTGGCTGCTGATGGGCTATTTCCGCTCGATTCCGCGCGAGCTGGAAGAGTCGGCGATGATCGACGGCGCCAGCCGCTGGCAGGCGATGACGCGCATCGTGCTGCCGCTGGCGATGCCCGGCATCCTCTCGGCGGGCATCTTCTCCTTCACGCTCTCGTGGAACGAGTTCCTCTACTCACTGATCTTCATGTCGACGACGAAGATGAAGACGCTGCCGGTCGGCGCGGTCAGCGAGCTGATCAGGGGCGACGTCTTCTTCTGGGGCTCGCTGATGGCCGCGGCCCTGATCGGCTCGGTGCCGGTGGCGATCGCCTACTCGTTCTTCGTGGAGAACTACGTCGCCGGCCTCACCGCCGGATCCGTGAAGGGCTGACCAGAGAACCGCGCGAGCGGCAGCGGTGCAACCGCGGAGCGATGCAAAAGCGGCGCGGCGCCGGGCGCGGACAACATACCCCTGGGCACCCGACCGATCGCGCCCGCCCTGCTTGACCCGCCCCCGGCCAGCCCCGATGATCGGCGTGCGCATTCGCTTCGGGGGCGGCCATGTCGGGCGCACGCGCGCCGTTTCGGCAACGGTTGAAGGAAGCGCTCGCCTCCGAGACGCTGCCCGTGGCGCTTGACCGCTCGCTGCGCGTGTTCCGCGAGCGCCGCGCCGCCGCCTTCCGCGAGGCCGACTGGCAGACGCTGCGCGCCAGCGCCACACGCGTGCGCCAGGACGCCATCGATCGGCTGCCCGAGCTGGTCGAGCAGTTCACCTACGAAGCTGAGCGGGCTGGCGCCGTCGTGCATCTTGCTGCCGACGCGGCCGAGGCGCGGCGCATCATCGGCGAGATCGCGCAGCAGCACGGCGTGCGGCTTGCCGTCAAGGGCAAGTCGATGGCGACCGAGGAGATCGAGCTCAACGCCTACCTCGAAGGGCTCGGCATCGAGGCGGTCGAAACCGATTTGGGCGAGTGGATCATCCAGCTCGCGCACGAAACGCCCTCGCACCTGCTGGCGCCGGCCATCCACAAACGGCGCGAAGACGTGGCTGCGCTGTTTACACGCGTCACGGGCCGGTTCGTACCGCCGGACGACATCCCCGCGATGGTGCGGGTCGCGCGCGAAGAGTTGCGGCAGCAGTTCATCGACGCTGACATGGGCATCTCCGGCTGCAACGTCGCCATCGCCGAAAGCGGCACGCTGGTGCTGGTCAGCAACGAGGGCAACCACCAGCTCAGTACCACGCTGCCGCCGGTGCACGTCGCGGTGCTTGGCATCGAGAAGATCGTCGGCACGCTCGAAGACGCCACGGCCGTGCTCAAAATCCTGTCCAAAGCGGCGAGCGGCCAGAAGCAGTCGAGCTACGTCAACTTCATCACCGGCCCCAGCCGCACCGGCGACATCGAACTCTCGCTCACCGTCGGCGTGCACGGACCGAAAGAGGTGCACATCGTGCTGCTGGACAACGGCCGCACACGGATGCGCGCCGATCCGGCCTTTCGCGAGGCGCTGCGCTGTATCCGCTGCGCGGCCTGCTCGAACGTCTGCCCGCCGTTCAGCGTCGTCGGCGGCCACGCCTTCGGCCACATCTACAACGGACCGATCGGCCTCGTGCTGACGCCCTGGCATCACGGCGTCGAAGCCGCGTCCGGGCCGCAGAGCCTCTGCTTCTCCTGCAACGCCTGCGAGACGGTCTGCCCCGTCAGCATCCCGCTGCCGCGCCTGATTATCGGCGTACGCGAGCAGGCGGCGAAGCGCGGGAAGCCGCCGCTGGCGAAGCGGCTCGGCGCCAGTATGCTCGAAAATCCTGGCGGGCACGGCGCGCTGACCGCGCTGGGCAGCGTCTTGCAAAAGCCGCTGAGCAAGGGCGGCGGCTTCATCGCCGGGCCGGGGCTGCCGGGGTCGAGCTGGCGGCATCTGCCGGCGCTGCCAGCGAAGCCGTTCCGGGCGCGCCTTACGCGGCGCGAGCGCGAAGGCGGGGTGCTGGCGCCGCGGCAGGCGCCGATCGCCGGCTCGGCCGCGTCCGGGCTGCGCGTGGGCTACTTCCCCGGCTGCATCACCGACCGCTTCTATCCGGCGATGGGCGAGGCCGTGGTGCGGCTGTTGCAGGCCTGCGGCTGCGAGGTTGTCTTCCCGCCGGCGCAAGGCTGCTGCGGCCTGCCCGCGGCGAACGCCGGCGAACGCGAGCGCGCCGCGACGATGGCGCAGGACACCGTCCGCGCCCTCGGCGGGACGCGCGTGGATTGGATCGTCAGTTCCTCGACAAGCTGCGCCGTGGCGATCACGCAGGACTACACACACCTGCTGGGCGATCAGCCCGAGGCCGCAACGCAAGCCGCGGCGCTGGCCGGCCGCGTGCTCGACCTCACGCATTTCCTGCACGATATCGCGCAGTTGCCGGCCGGCGCCCTCGCCGCCGCGCCGCGACGGGCGACCTATCACGACTCGTGCCAGTCCTTCAACTGCCTTGGGCTGAGCGCCGAGGGCCGGCGGCTGCTCTGCGGGGTCGCGGGCGCGGAGTTGGTCGAGATGGAGGAACCGAGCGTCTGCTGCGGCTTCGGCGGCAGCGCCTCGTTCGAGCATCCCGAAGCGGCACGGCGGATCGCGGCGCGTAAGCTGACGCACATCGAGGCGACGGGGGCGCCGATCGTGGTGGCCGACAACCCTGGCTGCATTTTGCACCTGCGCGGCGTCCTGCACGCCCGCAAGAGCCGCGTGCGCGTGCAGCACCTGGCCGAGTTCCTGGCCGAGGGTCTGCCGGGCGGAGGGGAGCCCGTGCGTGCGCGCTGAGGACGGCCTGCGCCTCGACCTTGACGGCGCCCGCGATGCGATCGCCCGCTGCGATGTGCTGGTGCTCGGTTTTAAGCATCTGGCGCCGCGCGTGCTGTTCGACACACGCGAGGGTACGGGCAGCGGGCCGCTGTTTCGCGTCGTGCCCCCGGTGCGTACGCCGAAGGAACGCTTCGCGCAGCTACGCCGGCTGCGGCCGGATCTGGGCGAGCCGGAACGTTTCCTCTTCATCCAGTGGCCGCTGGGCCTCGACAGCCTGGTCGAGTCCGGCGTCTGGAGCCGCATTGTTGAGCGTTGCCGCGCCGCCGCCCAGGAGCGCGGCCGTGAGGAGTGCGAGGGGCTGTTGCAGCGGCTGACGCAGCTGGACACGAAGGAAGTACGCGACGCGATCGCCGGCGAGTCATACCGCACGCTCTGGCCGCCGCGCGAGCGCCGGCGCCGGGGAGAGCGTCGGGAGTAGAGACCCGCGTCACCTGCGGCACGTTACCATGCGCGTGCGCGAACGTTCTCAGAGGCATGATGTGTGAAGACCGAGATCTACGAAGCCGACCCCTTCACCAATCAGAAGATGGCCCACTTCTTCACCCTGGAGACCGACTACCGCTTCGAGCCGCGCGACGAGTTCTTCCTGACCACGGAAAAAGGCCAGAAGCTGAAAGTTCGCGTGACCTACGTGCGGGTCGAGGTGTCGGCGGCCGGGCTGCGGCGCGAGCTGATCGTGATGAAGCTGTGAGCGGCGCCGGTGAGGAGCCGCTGGCCTTTGGCGAGGTCAACACACCGCTCGGCACGATGCTCATCGCAAGCAGCGCCGCCGGCGTTGTGGCACTCTCGCTGCCCGGCCAGGAAGCCTTCTGGCGGCGACAGCATGCACCAGCGAACGCTCACGGCAGTCCCTCCGCGCGCGCCACGACATGCACTCTGCAAACGGCCGAGGAGTTGGCAGCATACTTCGCCGGCGGGCTGCGCGTGTTCACCGTGCCGCTGGCGCCGCGCGGCACCGCCTTTCAACGCCGCGTGTGGCAGGCGGTGTTCGCCGTGCCGTACGGAGAGACGCGCGCGTACGGCGCCGTGGCAGCCGCGATCGGCCGGCCCGCGGCGGCGCGGGCGGTCGGCCACGCCAACGGCTCGAATCCGCTGCCCGTAATCGTGCCCTGTCACCGGCTGATCGGCAGCGACGGCTCACTCACGGGGTATGGGGGCGGGCTTGCGATGAAGCGCTGGCTGATCGAGTTCGAACGGCGAAACGCAGCCGAAGCGACGGGCGACATAACCGTTTGACAGCACAGATGTTCTACTGAGACGATCGCTTCATCTCTCGCGGAGGGAGGCCGGCGATTGGCTCGCGTCTCAGTGCAGGAAATTGCCTGCCGCTCGGCGCTGAACCGGGTGCAGGGCATGCCGTTCAAGTGGAGCCTGAACCCGTATCGCGGCTGCGCCCACGGCTGCCATTACTGCTACGCCCGCGCCACGCACCGCTATCTGAGCGTGAACAGCGATGCCGGCTTCAGTTCAGCGCTGTTTGCCAAGACCAACATCGCCGCGGTGCTGCGCCGCGAGCTGTCGGCGCGGTCCTGGCGGCGCGAGTCGATCTCGCTGGGCACGGCCACCGACCCGTATCAACCGATCGAGGGCCGCTACCGGCTCTCTCGCGGCTGTCTTGAGGCCGCCCACGCCTTCCGCACGCCGGTCGCGATCGTGACGAAGGGGACGCTCGTGCTGCGCGACGCCGACGTGCTGGAGGCGCTGGCGGCGCGGGGCCACGCCACGGTCTGTATCAGTGTGCCGACCGTGGACGTCGAGGCCGCGAGGCTGACCGAGCCGGGCACGCCGCCGCCCGCTCAGCGGCTGAAGGTTGTGGAGCGACTTGCGGCAAGGGGCATCCGCGCGGGTGTAATGATGGCGCCGCTGCTGCCCGGCATCACGGCCGACGAAGCGCACGTCAGCGCGACGGTCCAGGCCGCGGTCGAGCACGGCGCCTGCTTTCTCTGGACGGGCCTGCTGCATTTAGACGCGGGTGTGCGAACGCACTACCTCGACTTCCTGAGGGCCAGCTTTCCTGATCTGCTGGACGGCTACGCCCGCCTCTATCGCGGCAAATACGCGACCGAGGCCTATACACGGCGCGTGGCCGAGCGGGCGAGCCGGTACAAGGACGCGCACGGACTGGGTGAGCGCTACGCAGCGCCGCGCGAGGAGCCGCGCCAGCTCGCGCTGCTCTGATCCTCGCCGCGGCGCTGTTGCACGCTCGCCACTCAGGGGCCGGCCTGCGCCACGGCCGCACGCAGCAGGTTCTCCGCCCGCTCAAGCTGGCTGTCGCGGCCGGTCGTCACATCGTCGGGGTTGGCGGCCAGTGCCGAGTCCGGCGTCACGCCCTGGCCGTCGAGGGGCCGGCGCTTCACGCCGGTGAGCGACTGCACCGCCGTGACGGAGAGGCCGCCGCCGTCGGGCAAGGCGTCGAGATTGGCGGCGTTTGCCACGCCTGCGCTCTTCTCCCCCACCACGACCGCGCGGCCGCTCTCCTGCAAGGCGGAGGTCAGGATCTCTGACGCAGAGGCCGAGCCGGCGTTGATCAGCACCGCGAGCGGCCGTGTCGGCGTGTGCTGGCCGCTGCCCGCCCGTGTCACCGAGTCGCCGCCCTGGGTGTGGCTCACCAGCAGGGGCGAGCCAGATGGCAGAAAGCGGCTGGCGATCTCGTTCATGCCGTCCAGGTAGCCGCCGCCGTTGCCGCGCAGGTCCAGCACCCACGAGGTCACGCCGGCGCGATCGAAGCCGTCCAGCGCCAGATCGAGCGCTTGTGCGACCGTGCGGCCGTCGGGCAGCTTCGAGCCGGCCGGCGGGAAGCTGCGCAGCCGCAGATAGCCCACGCCGCCGTCGAGGATGCGGCTTTCAAAGGCGATGATGCTGATCGTGGCGCGCGTGATCGCCACCTGCACGCTGCCGGCGCCGCGCTGCACCGTCACGCTGACCCCCGTGCCGGCCGGACCGCGCAGCCGGTTCACGAGCTGGTCGAGTTTCAGATCGGCCACTGCCGCATCGTCCACCTTGAGGAAGCGGTCGCCGGGATGAATGCCGGCGTGCGCCGCGGGCGAGTCCTCGAACACCTCACCGACGTAGATGCCGTCGGGCCGTTCGTTGACGGTGACGCCGATGCCAGCGTAGGAACTGACCGTGTCGCCGCGATGCTGCCAGCGGTCCGGGTCGATGAAATACGTATGGTTCTCATGCACCGACGATGCCAGCGCGGCGATCGCCGCATGCCCGAGCGTCGGCGCGCTCACGCTGCCGGCCGTCGCCGCGTTCAGCGCGCGAAAGGCGGCGTCGAAGGCTGTTCGGGCCGTCGCAGAGTCGCCGGTCAGTTGCGGCCGCGCCACGGCAGACACGCGCGTTCCGGCCGGCTTTGCCGCCGCGATGGCGCCGTCCCAGGCGCCGCTCAAGGCAGCATCGGCGTCGATCGGCCGGAAATACTCGTGCTGAAGGTCGGCCAGCGCCGCGTGGATCGCCGTCAGTTCCGTATCGGCGGCGTTCGGCGCCAACGCGGCGTGGCGGAGAAAGCCCGTAGCCTCGCCCGCGCCCGCCATCAGCGCGACGATCAGGATCGCAAGCAGCAGCGGCCGCAGCAGCGAGCGCACGGACACCGTCGCCGCCCGGCACCCGCCGCGGGCACTCCAACGTCGCGGGAAACGTGGCACCGTCAACCTCGCGGCAATGCGGCTACGCGGGCGCGGCCGCCGGCACCGAATCCAGGAAGGCGAGCGTGTCTGACGCCGACCGGGCCGCAAATTCCACATGGAAGCCGTGCCGGGCGCCGGAGTAGAGCACAAGCCGCGCGCCCGGAATCCCCTCGGCCAGCAGGCGGCCGTTGACCGTCGGCACCAGCTCATCCGCGTCGCCGTGCAGCACCAGCGCTGGCTTGGCGATCTCAGAAAGCCGTGCGAACGTATCGTGGCCGACGATCGCCGCCATCTGGCCCTTGATCCCCGCTTCGCTCGCGCGCAACGGCGCGTTGCGCAGCGCTCGCTCCCATAGCTCCGCACGGTGCGCGGCAGCGAACGCGTCGCTGTACATGATCGGTACGGTCAGGTCGAACGCCTCCTCGATCGGGGCCGTCGAGGCCTTGAGCAGCGCGGCGACGATCGGGTCGGGTGCGGGCGTCGCCTGCGGACCGCCCGGCGTCGTGCAGCCGAGGATGACCGAGAGCACTCGCCGCGGTGCGCGCAGGGCCACGTGCTGCGCGATCATGCCGCCCATGCTGATGCCGTAGACGTGCGCCCGCTCGATGCCCAGATGCGCCAGCAGGCCGAGCGCGTCGTCGGCCAATTCCGCCATCGTGTAGGCGGCTTCCGGCGCAGCACTGCGGCCTGCCCCGCGGTTGTCGAAAGCGATCACGCGGCAGCGGCTGCTGAGCGCCGGCAGCAGCGGCTCCCACGCGGTCGTGTTGGCGGCGAAGCCCATGATCAGCAGCAGCGGCGTGCCGGCGCCGTGTTCTTCGTAATACAACGAGATACCGTTCACTGGTGCAGTGGGCATGGCGGGACGTTCTCCGGCGCGAAGGGCGCCCGTACAAGGTACTACACCGGCGGCGTCTCGTGAGATCGCGCGGATCGATCAGCGCTCCGCGTCATCGCCTGCCTCCTGCCGGGCGCACCAGGCGAGCAGGGCGTCGTACAGGGGCCACTGCAGGTGCTGGCGTTCCACATCGCTCTCCACGTCGAGCGCGAAGCCCTCCGCGATCGCCCTCAGTCCGGCGCCTTCCGGCACGCTGCCGAGGTCCTCGGCAATGTCCGCGGCGTGCACGATCTGCGTCAGCCGGTCGAGGCCCGGCGCGACCAGGCTGAACTCCTCGATCAGAACCTCGAAACTGCACTTGCCGTCGCGGTGCGTATAGCGGGCGCCTGGCGCGTCGAACGACTGCGCCTGCTCGCGCTCGGCAATCGCGAGCACCTGCTCCGCCGGGACAAAGCCGAACTCGGCGTCGCCGTCGATGAAGCGGGCGATCAGCCAGGGACAGGCGACGCGGTCAACCTTGACGTTCTGACGCGTTACCCATTTCATGCGGCAACCTTCGCAGTTCTCAGCGAAATCATCGGCCCGCGCGGCGCACGGCGCGTCTATTATGGGCGCAGGGCGCGGCCGCCGACACCCGGCGGGCAGCCGGTCAGTGCCCGGACAGTACCCGGTCAATACCTATGTCCGCGTTCGGTCGATACCTGGGTACGCACCGTTGCGGCGCGCGGGCCGATAGCCTTGGTTTGTACGGAATTTGTACACCTGGCAGGGCGCCGCTGCGCCCCGGCGTGGCATTCATGGGCGTCCGTTGGTTGTTGGTCATTCCTCTGCTCGGGCTGCTGACCGCGTGCGGCGGCTCGCAGCCGCGTGCCGTCCCGCTGGCGGCCTCACCCACTCCCGCCGGCGTGACGACCATCAGTTGGTCGTTCTGGGGCGATCCGCAGGAGCGTTCGATCAATGAGCGCATTGTCGAGCTGTTCCAGGCGGAGCATCCTGAAATCCACGTCGAGACGCGTTGGGCGGCGTACGGCGACTACGTTGCGCGCATCAAGCAGTGGGACGCTGAAGGCGATCCGCCTGACGTCGCCTTTCTCTCCGATGTCCCACCGTACGCCGAGTCGGGCTACGCCGCCGACCTGGCGCCGTTCATCAACGCCGAGCGCTACGATCTGAGCGACTTCTACCCGCAGATCGTGGATGGCTTCCGCTATCAGGGCGATCTCTACGGACTGCCGCGCGACAACGACACCAAAGTCATTTTCTACAACAAGGACCTGTTCGACGCGGCGCACCTGCCCTATCCGCAGGATGGCTGGACGTGGGACGATCTGCGCCGCGACGCACTGGCGCTCAGCAGCAGCGACGCCGGCGGGCGCTACGGCTTCGCCTTCGAGCCGGACACCTGGTGGAAGCTCTGGGTCTGGCAGAACGGCGGCGATCTCTACGATGACCCCGTGACGCCGACGCGGCTCACGCTCGACAGCCAGGCCGCGCTTGGTGCGTTGCAGTATCTGCACGACCTGATCTACGTGGATCACGTCACGCCGCCGTACGGCGATCTGACGTCTTCCGAGCAGATCGGCCGGCTGTTCGTCTCGGGCAAGCTGGCGATGGCCTTCGGCAATCATGCGCTGGTGCCGCTGTTCGCCGGTTCGGCGGGGCTGCACTGGGCCGCGGCGCCGCTGCCGCGCTCCGTCGAAGCGGTGAACTACGCCGGTGGCGCCGGTTACGTGATCGCCGCCCGTTCCCGCCATCCGCAGCAAGCGTGGACCTTCCTCAAGTGGCTGCTGAGCACCAAGGGCGAGGCGATCTTCACCGAGTCCGGCCTGGTCGTGCCGAGCCGGCGCTCCGTCGGCAACAGCAATCTCTTCCTGCACGAGGGCGTGCCGGCCGCGGTGCGCGCCGCCTCGCCCGGTACGTCCGACGGCCCTGGCAACCTCTCGCCCGCGGTTGGACGGGTGTTCCTGAGCGAAACGGAGCGCGGGCGCAAAGACGCGCAGTTCCACGGCTATCTGGCGATCTTCGACGCGGTCAACGCCGGCGTGAAGCCGATCTTTGCCGATGGGGCCGATCCGCGTACGGTCATCAACGCCCTGACGCCGCAGATCAACGCCATGCTGGGAGGGCGCTGATGCGCGGCGGCGGCCACGACGACGCACATACCCTGCGCTGGCCGTTTGTGCCGAAGTGGATTCACCGGCTGACGCTGGCGCAGCGCGTGCGCCTGATGTTCGGCGTCGGCGCCGCCGTGGTGATCATCGTCGGTCTCGCTGCGAGCGTCATCATTCGGCTGACCACCGACGCGCTCAGCCAGGCGGTGGTGGTAGTGCGCGCCGACCAGCAGACGGTGGGCGCGATGAAGGACGCGCTCAGCACCGAGAACGCGGGCGTGCAGGGTTACCTGATCACCGGTGATGCAACCTATCTGCAAAAGTTCACCAGCGGCCACGACAGCTTTGCTGCCGCCGCGGCGCAGCTTGCCGCCGGCCAGAGCTCCGGCGCCGATCGCGATGCCGCCGCGTCGGTCAGCGGCCTTGAAAACCAGTTCCGCACGCTCGCCCAGCAGGAGATCGACCTCAGCCGCGAAGGCTTTCCCAGCACCGCCGCGTTCCACTGGCAAACCGAGGGCCAGCAGGCGGAAGAGGCATTGCGCATCCGCCTCGACGACATCGTCGCGGCAAAGCAGCAGCAGTTGCAGCGTCTGCTGAACGGCGCCAACCGCCACGAGTTGAGCACACGCTTCATCTTTGCGCCGATCGTCGGCCTGACGGCAGCGATCGGTATCCTCTTCGCCTTTCTTGCCAGCCGCAGCATCACCGTGCGCATCGAACGGCTGGATGAAGCGCTCGAGCGCATCGAGCGCGGCGACTTCAACGTCCAACTGGCCGAGCACGGGCACGATGAGCTAGGCCGGCTGGCGCACTCGATTCGCAACATGGCGCGGGCGCTGGAGACCGAGACGCGCGAGCGCGACCAGCTCCTCGCCGAACGCGTGCGCGCCAACGAGCGGATCAGCGCCCTCTACGACGTGGCCCGCACCGTGAATCAGTCGCTGGACCCGGATGAAGTGCTGCGGCTGGCGCTGGCACGTTTGCAGGCGCACACACAGATGCGCGCCTGCATAGCGCTGTTGCGCGACGAGGACACCGGCCGCTTCAACGTCGTGCTCGTGGACGGCCTGAACGAAGAGACGGCGGCCGAGATTTCGGGGCTGCTCCAGGAGGAGGAGGCGCAGGAGTTCGTCGCCAGCGTGTTGCAGCGCGATGGCCTGACGCGGATCGACCTTGAGGCGCTGCCGATCGAAACGCAGCCGTTCCGCATCGCCGTCGCCATCCCCTTGCGCGCCAAGGGCAATGACCTGGGCGTGCTCATCCTCGCCACGCCGGAGGCGTCCTCCGTCACAGAAGACGAAGAGCAACTGATCGAGGGGCTGTCGAAGCAGGTCGGCACGGCGCTGGAACACGCGCGGCTCTACAGCCAGAGCCGGCGGCTGGCCGTGACCGAGGAGCGCAACCGGCTGGCGCGCGATCTGCACGATTCGGTTACGCAGTCGCTGTTCAGCATGTCGATGATGGCGCAGGCGCTGCCCAGCCTGATCGAGCGCAACGCCGGCCGTGCTGCGGAACGCGCTGTGCGGCTCAGCGAGCTGGCGCGTGGCGCGCTCGCCGAGATGCGCATGCTGATCCTGGAGCTGCGCCCCGCCGCGCTGCGCGAAATGGGGCTGGTAGACGCGCTGGAGCGCTACGTGCCTGGCTTCAGCAGCCGCGAGGACATGGACGCCAGCTTCTGCGTCGAAGGCCTGCAGCGGCGCCTGCCGCACGACCAGGAGGACGCCCTTTTCCGCGTGGTGCAGGAGGCGTTGAGCAATGTCGCGCGCCACGCGCAGGCCGGCCGCGTCACGGTCGTCCTGCAGTTCGAGCCGCAGACCGCCAGCCTGATCGTCACCGATGACGGCGTTGGCCTGCCGGAGCCGCTGCCGAGCGGCGGCTTCGGCATGATCTCGATGCGCGAGCGCGTGGAACGGCTGGGCGGCACGCTCGCGATCGAGCCGGCGGACGAGCACGGCTGCCGGCTGATCGCCCGCGTGCCGGTGCCAACGGCGACAACCTCGATCAGCGTATAGAGCCTGCAGCCGCCGCATACGCAGCGTGGGGCCGGTCACACATTGGTGCGGGTTGCAACCCCATGTGTGACGCCGGCCGGCACTTCTGCATGGCCAAAACGCTACACTGAGGCTGGCGGCGGTGCTATCGCGCGCCGACGCTGAGTACGCGGAGGACGATGGAATGAGGCGGGTGGCGGAGGGCGTGAAGCGGCTGATCTGGGGCAGGCCTGGCGCATCGCGAGCGGCGCGCGTGTATCGGGCAGCCGCTGCAATCTGTCTGGTGGCCGCGATCGCGTTACTGGCATTCGGCGCGTATACCGCGGCGAACCAGGGGCCGACGCAGAAGAAGCTGGCGCGCGGCGTCGTCTTCGATCAGCCGCTGGCAGCGGCGGCCACCGTGACCGCGCCGGCCGGCGCATCGCCAACCGAGCCGCCGGCCACGCCAGGCAGCACGCCCTCGCCCGCGCCGACCGATACGCCGTCTCCGCAGCCCGCCTGGGTTGTCGAGCCGGCCCTGCCTACGCCGGCGCCGAGCCAGGCGGGTGTCGCACGTCTGAAGATTCCTGGTATCAAGGTCGATGCGCCGATCAGCGTCAAGGGCGTCGACAGCCACGGCGTGATGGAAGACCCGACGAGCTGGAACGACGTGGTCTGGTACAACTTCAGCGGCCGGCCGGGCTTCGGCGGGGGCAACAACGCCGTCTTCGCCGGGCACGTCGATTACATCCGCCACGGACCGGCGGTCTTCTGGGATCTGAACAAGCTCAAGCCGGGCGATCCAGTGGATGTCGTGCTGGGCGACGGCACCGACTATACCTACCACGTGACCTCGATGGCGGTGTACGGTGCGAATGACGCCCCGGTCGATCAGATTATCGGGCCGACCTCTACGGAGTCGGTGACGCTGATTACCTGCAACGGCACGTTTGCGGCCGGGGAGTACAACAACCGGCTGGTCGTGCGCGCCGAGCGGCTGAACAACACGCCGCTCCCGCTCGACCGGCTGGCCCCGGGAGAGTAGCGCGTGGATATTGGGGGAACGGTCGCCGTCGTGACCGGCGCCGGCTCGGGCATCGGCCGGGCGATGGCGCTGGCGCTGGCGAATGAGGGCGCCAGGGCCGTAGTCATCGCCGATTTGGACGAGGCCGGCGGCGAAGAGACGGCGGCACAGGTGCGTTCGGCCGGATCGAAGGCGGCCTTCGTGCGCGTCGATGTCACCGACGCGGCGGCGGTGCGCGACCTGCTCGAAGAGGCGCAGATGCAGTTCACCCGCCTCGATGTGCTCTGCAACAACGCCGGCGTCGGCGAGCCGGCCGGCGGACTGTTCGATGAAGACGGCGATCTGGACGCGTTCGAGCGCGTGGTGGCGATCAACCTGACCGCGGTGATTCGCGGCACGCAGCTCGGCGTATTCAAGATGCGCGAGCTGGGCCGCGGCGGCGTTATCATCAACACCGCCTCGATGGGCGGACTGCGGCCGATGCCGACATCGCCCGTTTATGCCGCGACGAAGGCCGGCGTGGTCAACTTCTGCCGCTCGCTCAAGTATCTGTACGAAGAGGCCAACATCCGCGTGAACGCGATCTGCCCGAGCTTCGTCGACACACCGCTGGTGCGCCGCGACGGCCCGGAGCGCGTGGCTGCACTCGCCGGCGAGATGGGACTGCTCCAACCCGAGCTGGTGGCGCAAGGGCTGATTGATCTGGTAACTGACGACTCGCGCGCCGGCGCCGTAATGCGCGTCACCAGCCAGAAGGGCATCGACTACGCCCGCGAGATCGTTCCGTAAGGGATGGCGAGCGGGGCGCGTTTCTTTGCGTGCATGGCCGATCGCGGCAGCGCGGGGCGCCTAACCCTGCTTTGCCTGGCGGCAAAGCTGTCCCTTCCCGATACAGGAAGGGTGGGGTTTCGAGGAGATACGACCGGGCGGAAGACAACCCCATCGCGTGTCCCGCAAGGACACCCCAGCCACGCTGCCCTCGCATGGTGGTTGGAGCGCTCCAGAAGTCCCTTTCCCGGCTCGGGAAGGGACAGACTTCGCTTCAGCGAAGTCAGGGTTAGGTGCCCCGCACGGCCGCTCGGGCGCCGCGCACTCACACGACGTAACGATTGACGCGCCGCTCCGGCGCGTTCTCTACGATAGTGAGGAAATGAGACGCGCAAGCCTGTTCTCGGCCGCGCTTGTGCTGGCGCTGATCGGCGGAGCCGCGCAACCGGGGCGCCCGCTGGCCAGCGCCGTTACGGTGAACTATCCCGCCGGCTGGAACCTGATCGGCGGCCCGGCGGGCACGACACTTTCCGGAGCCTACGGCAAGCTCTATACCTTCGGCTTCAAGGACACGCAGTACGAATCGATCTCGTCCGAAACGGCGTTGACCGGCGGCCTGGGTTACTGGGCCTACTTCCCCAGCGGCGGCAGCGCCACGCTGGGAGCGAGCGGTCCGTGCGTGATCGCCGTGCCGATCGGCGCCGGCGAATGGGTGATGGTCGGCCATCCCTGGGCAACGGGCACGGCGACCGTGCGCGGCGCCGAGCGGGTGCTGAAATATCAGCCGGGCAGCGGCTACGTCGCCGGCGTCACGCTGCGTCCGGGCGAGGCGGCCTGGGCCTACTCAACCGTGGCGACGAGCGCTGCCGTGGTCGTCGACGACTGCCCGACGATCAACTCCGTGCCGCCCTCGCCGCCGGTCGCGCCCTCATCCTCTCGTCTGCGTTGGAAGTCTCCGACGGTTGCGCTGCGCTCTGGCCCCCAATCCTGGGAGAAGGAGACGGTCCTGGGTCGTGCGTTCCGATCGATAATCGGTTAACCCGAAACCCTCTCGCCTGAGCAACGCCGGATCGCCCCTCGCCCAGAATTGGGAGAGGGGACGGGGGTGAGGGCCCGCGGGCCGCCGCCGCTCCGTTCGCGAAGAAACAGCGCCCCCGCTCTGCCGCAAGAGCGGAGGCGCTGCTCTGAGTTCGGAGTGCTGGCGCCGCGGTTACGTCGTCGGGTAGACGAACTCGCCGCCGGCCGCGCCCTGGTTGGACGCCTGGCGCCTGGTCTTCACGCCCTTGGTGTCCCAGAAGATCTCGGCGATCTGCTGGCAGGAGGCGAGCAGTTGCTGCGACGCGTCCATGCTGACTGCCTGCTTCACGGTTGAGGTCAGCCTGGTCGCCTTCCAGAAGACATCGTGCAGGTTGGCGTGCTTCTCCAGGTGCTCCGGCTTGAAGTAGTCGCTCCAGAGGATGACCAGCTCGTGCTCGCAGATCTTCGCGTGCTCCTCTTTAACCGCCGTATAGCGAGAGACCTGCATGCCGTAGGTGTCCATCGCCGCCTTGTCGCCGCCGGCGGGGGCGGGCAGCGCTTCGATCAGTTGCACCATGCGCACGACGGTGAGCGCCGCGACCTGGGCCATGTGCGGATCGTAGATGCCGCAGGGGATGTCACAATGGGCGTGGGCCGCGCGCGGCGCCCGCACGCGGTCTGCCAACCGCAGGGCTCGATCCAGAACAGACATGGTTCGCTCCTTCTCTCCAGTGTGCCGGCGCTGCCGGCCAGCGCTGTCTCCGCTCTCATCCCAGGTCAGAGCGGTGGTAGCCATGAACAGCGGGTGGGACGGACTTGAAGGACAGCGAGGTGCGATTCAGCCAGCGCGTAGACGGGTTGCGCCGGGTCGTTCGCGTGGCTCTGCACCTCCTCGCGAGCATGCGTGTCGCCATCGTCGGCCAAAGTATGCAGCCCACGCTGCGCGACGGCGATCAGCTACTGGTGAGCCGGCTGGCCTACCGGCTGGGCCGGCCGCGGCGCGGGGAGATCGTGCTCGTGCGGGCCGGGGCGGGCGGCGCCCACAACCCCGAGTCTATCAAACGGATCGTTGGGCTGCCACACGAACATGTGCAGGTGATTGCGGGAGAAGTACGCCTCGACGGCCGTCCGCTCCCCGAGCCGTATCTGCCAACGCCGGCGAGCGAGGCCGAACGCGCGATGCTGGCCGCGGCCCTTGCCGTCACCCCGTCGTGCGACTGGCAACTCGGCGCCGACGAGTACATCGTGCTTGGCGACAACCGCGTCCGCAGCACCGACAGCCGAACGTATGGCCCTGTGGGACGCCGCAGTATTGTCGGCCGGGCGTGGTATCGCTACGCGCCGCGCGAGCGGACAGGGCGGCTCCAGTAGGACAGAGCCGAAACGGCGGTCACACTCGTTTGAGTGTGACCGCCGTTTCGGCTGTACCGATCTTGATCGGAGCTACCGCGCGGCAGCGGCCGCCCGCGCGCCGGTCTTGACGGCGTCCTCGTCGAGGATGAGCACGCTGCGCGAGACTTCGCCGGCCTTCATCGCCCGCATCGCCTCGTTCACGTCTTCCAGCTTGCCGCGGCGCGTGATCATCTCGTCCAGCTTCAGCCGCCCCTGGCGGTAGAACTCGATGTACTGCGGCATATGAATGCGGAACTTGTTCGAGCCCATGCTGCTGCCCTGGATCTTTTTCTCGCGCAGGAAGGCCGGGCCGTCCAACTCCACTTTCTGCCCCACCGGAATCATGCCGATGATCGTCGCCGTGCCGCCGGACTTGATGCAGTCGAAGCACTGCTCGGCGGCTTTCTTCAGGCCGATCGCCTCGAAGGCGTAGTCCACGCCGCCGCCCGTCATCTCGCGGATCGCCTTCACGGCGTCGGTGGATGACGCGTCGACGCTATGCGTCGCGCCCAGCTCCTTCGCCGTCGCCAGCTTGTGCTCGTGGACATCGACGGCGATGATCATCCGCGCCCCAGCGATGCGGGCGCCCTGAATCGCCGAGAGGCCGACGCCGCCGGTGCCGAACACGGCCACCGTCGAGCCCGGCGCCACCTGCGCCGTGTTCAGCGCGGCGCCCACGCCGGTGGTGACGCCGCAGCCGATCAGCGCCGCCGCGTCCAGCGGCATCTCGTTGTCGATCTTCACCACGGCGTTCTCATGCAGCAGCATCTTCTCGGCGTAGCTGCTCAGATTGGCGAACTGCATCACCGGGTTGCCGTTCCAGGTGTACTTCGGCGGGTCGTCGCGTTTGCGCATCACCGCGGTGCGCGTGCAGAGGTGCTGTTTGCCGGCGAGGCAGAAGTCGCACTGGCCGCAGAAGACCGAGAGGCAGGCGATCACGTGGTCGCCCGGCTTGACGTAGTCGACCAGTTCGCCGACCTCTTCGACAATGCCCGCCGCCTCGTGGCCGAGGATCGCCGGCGTCTGCATCGTGTAGTAGCCATCGACGAAGTGCAGGTCGCTGTGGCAGACGCCGCTTGCCGCGGTGCGCACCACGATCTCGTGCGCCATCGGCTTGTCGTACTGGATCTGCTCCATCGTCAGCGACTGCTGGGGACCGTGGAACACCGCGGCCTTCATTGTCCGCTCTGGCATGACGCTCTCCTCCTGCGTGGCTCGAAGTTTCCGCCCTACTTCTGACCGAGGAACGACAGGACCGTTTCGGCGAGTTGGTCCGGCTGCTCGACCTGCGGCAGGTGCCCGGCATCCTTGATCAGTTCGAGCCGGGCGCCCTTGATCCCCGCCTGGAAGTCCTGTCCGTACCGCGGCGGCACAAGCTTATCACTCTCGCCCCAGATGAGAAGGGTCGGCGCCGAGATTCGGTGCAGCCGCTTGTTCAGGCCGCGGTTCGGGATCGGCCAGAGATACTTCGCCGCCGTCGCCAGCGACTTCGCCCGCTCCAGCATGTAGGCGATGAACGCCTCGTTCTCTTCCGGCGGCTTCGAGGCGGCCTGCGCCGTCGGTGACTCCGGGTCGTGGTAGAGCGTGGCACCCAACTCACGTGGCATCATCGCGAAGAAGTCGGCCACCGGGTACTCGGGGTTCCACAGACCGAACGAGTCCATCAGCACGAGCTTCGAGAAGCGCTCCGGCTGCACCGCCGCCAGTTCGGCCGCGAACATGGCGCCGAGCGAGTGGCCGACGATCGGCAGATCGCGCAGCCCTTCGGCGTCAAGGAAGTCGAGGTAGTAGTAGATTAAATCGTTGATATCGAGCAGGCGCTCGGAGCCGGTCGAGCCGCTGTAGCCGGGGTGGCGCGGCGCGACCACGCGGTACTGATCGCCCAGTCGGTTGAGAAAGCGGTCGGCGTCGAGTCCGAAGGTGCCGTGCAGGAATAGCACGGGCTGGCCCTTGCCCTCTTCGATTACGTCCGTCTTGAACTGGCCGCCCGCCACCGAAACGCTGCGTTCCGTCATTGTGGTTGCTCCCTGTTTGCTGGCTGTCATGGAGGCGGCGGCCCTCATCCTCTCCTGTCTCCTTCTCCCAATCCTGGGAGAAGGAGACGATCCCGCGTCGGGCGTTCCATAGCCGGAACGGTTAACCCGACGCCCTCTCGATCCAGCAACCCACGATCGCCCCTCGCCCAGGATTGGGAGAGGGGACGGGGGTGAGGGCCGATGGCCGCCGCGCCTTAGTCGCCGGCCGGAGCGCCTGCCGGTTGGCGGCTGGGAGTGTGCTGGCCGCCGTTGACCGCGGCCGGCTGTTGATAGCGGAGCGGGCCGGGCATCTGCGGCGAGGACATTGGATGAATCCACCACTTGTCTTCCCACTGGCCGTCCCAGATGCCGCGCAGCTTCGGCAGCACTTGCGTCGCCGTGGTCTTGATGTTCTCCATCGCCAGGTCGTGCGGGATCGAGCCGAACTGGCTCAAGACCATCAGGTGGCCGATGTGCAGATCTTTGATCACCTGCTCAAGCTGCTCGGTGACCTGCTTCGGCGTGCCGGCGACGATGTTGCCGGCCTCCAGCAACTGCTTCCACGACATCTTGGGCGGCGCTTCGCCGAACTGGGTGGTCTGCGAGAGCAGGCCAGCCTTGATCGTGTCGATCGTGCGGTAGCCAGGCGCGTCGGCGAAGCCGGGATAGACGTGCAGCATCTTGTTGTAGAAATACTCGCCGTGCGGGCCGAACTTGTCCTGAACCTCGCTCTCCGTCTCGCCCACGGCCACGAGCTGCAAAAAGCCGCCCTGATACGGGTTCTTCTCGACGCCCAGCTCGTCGGCCTTCTTCCAGAAGCCATCCATCACCATCTTGCCGCGCTTGAAGCCGGCATACGACAGATAGGCGTAGAGATAACCCTTCTGCAGCGACCAGCCCCATGTCTCGATCGAGCCGCCGCCCGGAATCCAGATCGGCGGGTGCGGCTTCTGCAGCGGCCGCGGCCAGAGGTTGACGTAGCGCAACTGCGTGTACTTGCCGTCGTAGCTGAAGATCTCCGGGTTTGTCCACGCCTTGAGGATCAGGTCTTCCGCTTCGTAGTACTTGTCGCGGAAGGTCGCCGGGTTGGCGCCGTAGGCGAAGTTCACATCCATGCTGGAGCCGACCGGGAAGCCGGCCACCAGCCGCCCACCGCTGATGCAGTCGAGCATGGCGAACTCTTCGGCGACGCGGATCGGCGGGTTGTAGAGCGCGATCGAGTTGCCCAGCACGATGATCGCGGTGTCGCGCGTGCGGCGCGCCAGCGTCGCGGCCATGATGTTGGGCGAGGGCATGAAGCCGTAGGCGTTCTGGTGGTGTTCGTTCACGCAGACGCCGTCGAAGCCAGAGACCGCCGCCAGCTCCAGCTCGTCCAACGTATCGTTGTACATCTGGTGAACCTTGAGCGGGTCCATCAGCTGGCTGGGCACGTCCACCCAGACGCTGCGGTAGCGCTCGTCGAAGTCCTGCGGCAGCTCGCGGTAGGGCATGAGGTGGAACATCTCGAGCTTCATGGTGGTGTGTCCTCTCTCATTCCGTCAGGCAGCGCGGTCGGCGCCCGCGAACCAGGCGAGTTGCCGCCGCACCCGATACGCCGTCCACTCGGGGCGGCGCGGCCCGCTACCCCACATTGAGCACGAACGCCCGTCCGTGTCAACGTGCGATTGCGGTTTGCTTCCATCATGCCAGAATTTGTTGCGGATTCGGCCATGCATTGACGCGGGCGCACCGATTGCACAGAATGGCGCGCAACAGGGAGTGTGCGCCGGCGGTGCTGCGCTCTCTGCGACATGGCCGCGGAGCGGCCATCTTCGATGGAGGCGACGGTGACGACAACCGCTCCTGCCAACGCTGCTCATACAGAAGACTTCATCGAAGTCGCCGGGCTGAAGCTGCACGTGCTGCGCGGCGGCAACGGTAAGCCCGCGCTCGTGCTGCACCACGACCTCGGCAATACCGGCTGGACCGAGTTCTATCAGGCGCTGGCCGGTTCGAGCGCGATCGTGGTGCCCGAGCACCCGGGCTACGGTCAATCCGAGCGCCCGCAGTGGATGCGCAGCGTGCGCGACATCGCCGCCGTGCATCAGTGGGCGATCCAAGCGCTCGGCCTGAAGGACGTTGCGCTCGTCGGGCTTGGCTTCGGCGGCTGGATCGCAGCCGAAATGGCCTCGCTGGCGCCGGCCGACTTCCGCCGGTTGGTGCTGGTCGGCGCCATGGGCATCCAGCCGCGCGAGGGCGAGATTCTGGACCAGGCGCTGTACAACCACATCGCCTACGTGCGCGCCGGCCTGCACGATCAAGCGCTCTTCGACACGCTGTTCGGCGCGGACCCGGAGACGGACCAGCTTGAGGCGTGGGAGATCCACCGCGACATGACCTTCCGCATCGCCTGGAAGCCGTACATGTTCAACCCGACGCTGCCGCACCTGCTCGGCGGCGTGCAGGCGCCGGCGCTGCTGGTCTGGGGCGACGACGATCAGATCGTGCCGCGCGAGTGCGCCGATCTCTACGCGCAGGCGCTGCCGAACGCCCGCATCGAACTCGTGCGCGACTGCGGCCACCTGGTGGATCTGGAGAAGCCGCGGGAATTGGCGAAGCTGGTGAGCGAGTTCCTCGCCTGAGGCGAGTGCGAATACCAGTGAGAGCCCGCTGCGCCGTCAGGCGCGACCGGGCGCAGCCCGAGCGGGGTGGGCGGAGGGGCGGCAGCCCCGTCCGCAAGACCGCCGGAGGCGTCAAACGAAAGCGAGACAAACGCGATGCACCTGATGTATTTCACCGAGCAGCCGATGTCCACGTACTCGGAGGACGCGGGGCGCGAGTTCGGCGCCACGGCGCTGATGTTCTCCAACCGCCACTTCAACTCGGAGGACGGCAGCCGCCTCTACAACGAGCGCATCGAAGAGTACCAGTACGCCGAAGAGATGGGCGTCGACGGCATCATGCTGAACGAGCACCACAACGCGCCGTTCTGCATGCAGGCCAAGACCAACATCTTCTGCTCGATCCTTGCCGCGGTGACGAAGCGCGTGAAGATCGTGCCGCTCGGCAACCCGCTGCCGCTGGCCGAGAACCCGGTGCGCCTGGCCGAAGAGCTGGCGATGATCGATATGATCTCGAAGGGCCGGTTGGTGTCCGGCTTCGTGCGCGGCGGCGGCCAGGAGCAGCTCGCCACCGGCGTGAATCCGGCCTACAACCGCGAGCGCTTCGAGGAGGCGCACGACCTGATCGTGAAGGCCTGGACCACGCCCGGCCCCTTCCGCTGGGAGGGCAATCATTACCATAACCGTGTCGTCAATCCCTGGGCCGTGCCGCTGCAGAGGCCGCACCCGCGCATCTGGATTCCTGGCGTGATCAGCAAGGAGACGGTGATCTGGGCGGCGGAGCACCGCTATCCCTACGTCTGCCTCAACACCACGGTCGAGGGTACGCAGAAGATCTGGGCGCTCTACGACGACGCGGCGCGGCGTGTGGGCTACCAGCCCGGCCCGGAAAACCGCGGCTACCTGCTGCGCGTGCACGTCGCCGACTCGCACGAGAAGGCTGAGCGCAACGCCCGCGAGTTTCTCTGGATGTCCGGCGAGTTCACCGGCCTCGCGCACCCGGTCTGGAGTAATCCGGCTGGCTACGGCTCGCCCAACAACCGCCGCGCCTTCGTAGAAGTGGCCGCGGGTCGCAAGCTGAACCCGCGCGCCGCACCGTACGAGGTCCAGCGCCAAAACCTCTCGATCATCGCTGGCACGCCGGACGAGGTGATCAAGGATCTGCGCGTGATCATGGAGGCGACGCGGCCGGGCATCTTCGCCTTCTGGGGCAACGACGGCCACGTCAGCCACGAAGACTCGATGTCCTGCATCCGCCTGATCGGGCAGGAAGTGATGCCGGCCGTGCGCGAGATCGGCAAGGAGCTGGGCCTCAACAGCCCGTGGGAGGCGGACGCGCCCGTCTCGATCGCCTACTCGAACGACCTGCAGCCGATGGCCGCCGCGGACTGAATCGGCCCTCACCCCCGTCCCCTCTCCCAATCCTGGGCGAGGGGCGATCCCGCGGTGCTCGATCGTTGCGGCGTCGGGTTAACCGATTGCCGGTCGGAACGCTCAGTGCAGGATCGTCTCCTTCCCTCCAGGATTGGGGGAAGGAGACAGGAGAGGATGAGGGCCGATAGCCGCGCCGCTACTCGATCTTGACGTCGAAGGCGCGCAGCAGCGAGACAGCCTCCGGCAGCGAAAAGCGCGCGCCTTTGATGGTGTTCGCCATCGGATCGATCGCATAGTTGCGGGCGCCGCGCAGGTCGGCCCTCGCCAGCTTCGTGTGCAGGAACTTTGCCCCGCGGAAGTCCGTCTCACCGAGATCGGCGCTCGTCAGGTCGGCTTCTGCGAGGTCGACCTCATGCGCGACGCAGCGGCGCATGCTGATTCCGCTGAGCACAATGCCGAAGAACGAGCCGTAGCTGAGCACGCAGTCCTCGAACTGCACGGCCAGCGGCAGGCGGGCTGCTTGCGCCTCGGCGGGCAGCGTCCAGTCGACGCCGCTGAGCTTCGAGTTCGTGAACGCCAGCTCGCTCAGCCGCGTGTTGGGAAAGCGCGCGAGGCTGAAGTCACAGGCATCGAAGCGACACTCGGCAAAGCGGCAGTGCGAGAACACGGTTTCGTTGAAGGCGCAGCGCTCGAACGTGCAGCCTTCGAACTCGATCCCGGTAAATGCCTGCGAGACGGCAACGAGGCCGGCGAAGCCGCGATCTTGATAGAGCTGACCGTCCTCGAGCTCAGCGATCATCAGTCCCGCGCTCCGCATCTGACATACGCCGGCGCAGGCTAGCGCGCGCCGCTGCCGATCGGCTCGATGTAGAGGCGGATCACGCCCTCATCCGGCCTGCCAAGCTCGGCGAAGGCGGCGCGGCTCAAGTCGAGCGCGTGCGTGAAGTGGCCGCGGTCGCGCACGGTGACGACGATCGTTGCGCCGAAGTAGCGCTTGCGTTCGTTGGTGGTCAGCGACGCGTCCCAGGGGCTGCCCGGTGCGCGCCGGATCAGCAGACGCGTGCCCAGCGGCCAGGCATTCGCGGCCGTGATCGTCGGGTCGTCCATCTCGAACGCGTGGCCATCGGCCATGATACGGCCTTCGAAGGCGTCGGCGTAAAAGGTGGCCAGGCCGGTGATCGTTCCGCTCGGGAGGCCGGCCGCGAGGGAGGACGCCGCGGCCGCCGGCGGGCCGGCAAGCAGCCGGTTGAGCGCCGTCGCTGCCACGACGCCGACGCCGAGCACGGCCAGAACGATCAGCCCAGCCGCGGACTCCGGCGCGCGGCGGCGCGGCTTTCTCTGCGATCGCATCGCTCCGTATTGTCAGCGCGTGTCAGCAAATGGGCAATAGCCGCGGGGCGCAGGAAGCGGCGGCGCCCGATTTGCGGCCAGCAGGAGCAGCCGACATCGCTGCCGGCCGTTGTGGCGAAATCTGCTGCGACTGCTGCGAGCGGTGTCAGCGCTGGCGGGCGGCGCGCTCGGCAGCCTTGCGCGCGGCGCGGGCGCGCTTGCGCGCGGCCTTCTGCTTCACCAGACGCTCGGCCTCGTGATTGGAGATGAAGTGCCGGCGGCGCTTCACCTCCCGCAAAATGCCGTCGCGCTGAACCAGCTTGGTGAACCTGGCGAGAAGCTGCTCTCCGGACTCGCCGTCCTTGGGTGTCACAATCAGCATGTGAGCGGTTTGTGCTCCTTCGTTGCGGACGTTGCGGACCTTGCCGACACGATACAGAATAGCCCCTGCGAAGGGGCTTCGCAATCTCGCGACCCCCGCGCTGTCCCGTGCCGCGCACCTTCGGCAGCCGCGATCCATCGCTGTACGTACTGTCCTTCTATCACTGTTTTGTCAGCGAGCACCTGTACGCTGTGCCCGATGATGAGGCGGAGTTGGAGAGGGCGGGCCGGTCATGGTCGCAGGCGGCGCGGGTTCCCCGCTCCGGGTGCTCATCATCGACCGCGACGAGGTGGCGCGGGCCGGTATGCACACCCTGCTGCAGGGTGATGCTCGCTTCACCGTCGTTGGCGAACTGAGCCGCCTCCAGACCGAGCCGGCCGTGCGTTCCCGGCCGCAGGTGATCGTGTTGGATCCGGTTGACCGCCGCGGCGTGAATGCAGCATTCATAGGCGCTCTGGCGCAGGCCCTCCCCGAGAGCCGCGTCTGCGTCTATACGGAGCTCATCGACCCGGCGTCGTTTCTATTGGCGATGGAACATGGCGCTCGCGCCTACCTCGGCAAAGGCACTGCGCGTGCTGACTTTCTCCTCGACAGCCTGTATATGCTTGGTCGCCACGATGCCGTGGTGATCGACCCCGCGATCGCCATAGAACTGCCCGGCCAGATCCGGGTGCGGCTGATTCTGCCGGCGGGGCCGTCAGAATCTCCCAGCGCGAGCGGCAGGTGCTCGCGCTGATTGCACAGGGAGAAACCGATGAGGGGATCTCGGAGCGACTCAGCATGCAGCCGGGCACGGTTGACAGCAACGCAGCACGGCTCCGCGAGAAGCTTGGGGCCAAGAACCGGGCGCACCTCGTGGACATCGCGTGGCGCCAGGGCCTGCTGAACAGCTAAGCGGACCGGCATGCCCCTGGCACGATGAGTAATCCGAAGGGGCTATGCATAGGGAATTCTTTACAGCCGCTGTACGAGATCCTGTACAGACCGATCGGGAAATCAGTACAGACATGGGCGACGTTGACCCAAACAATGGCTTGGACACCGCGACCGGCTCCGCACCAACCGGCCGGCCTCGGGCGTTGGAGCGACCAAGGGCGGCGGTGCAAGCCGAGCGGCCGCAGGGCAATACAGGGGATGTTCCTTGAGGTGGCAAAGCATTTCACCACTTAGAGCCTATACAATAATCTAGTGTCAAGTCATTATGATGAGATGCGCGGAGATGCGATCGTGTGGCGGAGGTCGGTATGAGCACGGCGTTGGCTTCGTGGGAACTGCCAGATACGTTGTGGCAAG